>MTKX01009326.1_pt1 | contig 13409 bp, 24 predicted proteins | sample 1042771 | NCBI WGS metagenome assembly MTKX01 (sample SAMN06212183, study PRJNA360534) | anaerobic digester metagenome | biome: Wastewater treatment plant; material: sludge; isolation source: anaerobic digester fed with sludge from wastewater treatment plant | place: Denmark: WWTP Randers ... | reverse complement strand
TGCTTTGGGTTTAAGATTTTTAATGAACCGTTCACCTCCGGCTTTTTCAAGAAGAACGCCGAAAATTATTGAACATATAAATGCCACGATAAAATAAATCAATGCCGCTTTGGGATTAACGAGGGCTGCAAGCAATCCTATAATTATGGGATTAAGTAACGGAGATGCAATCAGGAACGACATGGCAGAACCGAATGGTACCCTTGCATTTAAGAATCCGACTGTCATTGGGATGGTTGAACAAGCACAGAAAGGTGTTAAAGCTCCGAATCCGGCTCCCACAATATTCCCTAAAATACCTTTTCCGGTTAGCCTCTTCTGAATTTTCTCTTCCGGTATGTATTGAAGGATAAGGTCAATAATGGCACTGATCAGCATAAACAAGACTACCAGTTCAACAGTGATTGTTATAAAATACTTTAAGGTTAGAAGCATTGTATTCATACGGACAAAAGAAGTTTAAAATAATTATCAAATAAGATATGCTTTAAACTTGAAGACGGAATCTGTATCTGAAAAGACACAAAATACAGGTGCTTTTTATAAAGAAAATTATGTCAGAGAGTTGATTTCTCTGCTATTTTAATAAGTGGTATGCAATTATTTCTGACAGTGCAATGGGAAAATTTGCCGCTTTTTGTATATTCTATTTCGCAGCATTCATGAAAAAGATTCAAGAGCATTTTTCTTGCACGCTGAACCCTCATTTTTGTCGCCGAAAGACTGATCCCGAGCTTCTCACCGATTATTTTAAGAGGAATATTTTCAATATCGCTCATGATTAAAGGTTCGCTGTATTTTGCAGGGAGCAATTTTATGATGGGAACAAGAAAATCCGCAGCTGTATTATCAACTTCTTCAACCTCATTGGTTATTGTATCCTGAAGATCAATACTATCATATTTTTCTTCCAGGAACGACTTTCTGTAATGATCTGAAAGGCTATGTCGTGCTATTTCAAAAAGCCATCCTTTCGGATTATGCAGGAAGATATTCTTATTATATGCATTGACAAGCTTAACCATCACTTCCTGGGTGAGATCATCAGATAGTTCAATATTACCCGTTTTTTTGATGAGCCAGGCTCGTAGCTGATCATATGATTCGTTAATGATCAGACTAATATCACAACATTCGAATTTTGATACAGGATCAGCCATTTCAGTTCAAAGTTAATAACACCTGCATCCCTAGCCAGAATGCACCTTTAGGATCTTCGAAATTAATCTGTTCAATATCTCCGGGGTTGAAATAACCAGATGCAACCGTAAACTGCCAGTTCCCGATGGGTTGATAGCGAATAAAAATATCTGTCTCATTACCAAGATGATGTTTCCCGGATTGAATTTTCATTGTTCCGAGAATAGTTACGTCATCAGGTACAGGAACATTAAAACGATTAAACTTTATCTCCACCCACATCCTGTTTTTAAATGGATTCAATTCCAGAACTATTTCGGGATCGCTGAGGTTCGACCACTGAACAATATTCATCCATCCGTAGTACTTATCAGTAGCTCCGAAAGCAGGATCGAAAGTCCTTATCACATCATCATCTTTTCTTCCGCCGGAAGCATAAGTGTATCTCAGACTTAATACAGGATCGGCAGGAAGAGAATTAAACCGATACCCGGCTTTAAGAAAATAACCGTATGAATTTATCTCTTTCCCGTTTTCTTTACCAAATTCCTGCGTATAAATCAGATCATATATTACATGCAGATTTTCGGGACTTGTAAGTCTTAATCCGATCCAGTTCCTGTTGATGGAAAGAGTATTAATATATTCTGCCGATCCCTGGCTTTTATGTGCAAAAAAAGGTTCAGCATTCAACCAGTCAGTGACCCGGAAATGCGAATATAAACCACCACCCCAATATTCTGTGTTTGTGAATGGCAGTGAAGGTGTTTCAGGATAATGAGTCTTTGTTCCCCCTCCAAAAACATCAATGAAATTCTCCCCTTTTTTATATGATATTTTTATAGCATCCCATGTCCAGCGTCCGGTATTACCCCAATCGCCGGGGCCGAAAATCCTGCTGTCACCATAAAATATTTTCTGACGTCCGGCTTTAATCGTCATATTCTTAAACAGGTTCTTGTATTCAATATACAAATCATATATTTCAAAAAATTCTTCCTGTGGATTCATTGTATAGAACGGGGACTCGGTTCCCGTTTCCCTGATATTAAAAAGGTCAGGGTATTCATTATTCCTTAATGACCAGCCGAATGCGCGTGAATCCTGCAGATGGAAAGCTGCAGTGAGGTTTTTGTTTTTGTAGGTTATTCCCGGGATGATCCTTTGTAATAGAATCTTATCATTTATGTTTCCTATTGCTCCAGGACTATCATCACCATAGTTTTTGGCATTCATTCCATTCCATAATTCAAAACGATAGCGGACGGACAGGTCAAATCTTAATCTCTTCAGATCCTCCTGGCTATAAAGAGTCTGAACAAACAGTATTAAAAATAATATCTGGGTGATTAATCTCCTCATTTATTACTTATTCCCTGTACAGCAAGTATTTCCAGGTCAGTTACAGCATGAATGCTTCTTGATTCAGCCTGATGGGGGACAACTATGCAATCACCTGTGCCAAGACCAGAAGTTTCATTATCAACAGTGATTGTTCCTTCCCCTTTCAGGACGTAAAACAATACGTCGTTATCCATTTTACATGGCGGAATGGTGGTTCCTGTCTCAAGTTTCATAACCTGAGCTTTAAGATGATTGGTAGTTTTGAAAACCTGTTTGTTCAGAGGTCTCCTTTCCAGCGAATCCAGAATCTTTTTAATGTTAAAAGTCTCCATAAAAATTATCTGAATTTCATTTTCAAATTTTCAAATTCTTCAAGGTTGTTTCACCTCAAAATCCTTATCCTTTAAATACCATTCCATCAGATAGCCGATCAGTATGAAAATTGGTAAAGTTATCAGAGTCCTGAGCAGCGAGAACTTCAAACCAAGAAAGCCTATTTCAAAAGTGAGCATTGGAATTTTTATTGTGGAAAAAGCACCCAGGTAAATGAAAACATTTCTGATTGAACAACCTTTCTTCCATAGAATGTAAGCAAATGGGAATGCTCCGTAAAGTGGTCCTGCCTGAAGAGTTGCAAGAAGAATGACCAGACCCGTTCCTTTCCATCCCGATTCTTTACCTATATGTTTTTCAATATTCTCCCGCGGAACCCATACATCAAACAATCCTATCAGAATGAACATCAAAGGGAGAAACAGTATCATTTCTTTGAAAAACATCCAGAAGTTCAATCCGATCTGTTCTCCTGAAGCAAAGTCAAACAAATAGGATAATCCGATAAGGATCAGAAAAATAATCGGGAAAATATATTTCTGAACTTTGTTCATAAGAAAAATCCCATTATTAATCCTATTAAAAGTGCCGCAGCGAGACTGACAAGATTTCTTATAATACTTACCCTCCATCCAAAGAATTTTGCCTCCAGGGGAAGTGTAAGAAATCCTGTCATCATCAGGGTCGTAATAAATACAGCAATAACGGAATATGCAACACCGCTCTTAATTAGAATGCCGCAAAGCGGATAGGCTATGAATCCGGGTATCAAAGCAACCGATCCGAATAAGGCAGCTGTTACCCAGCCGGCAATTCCTGATCCTTCGCCCATATATTTCGAGAGTTTCTCCTCAGGGATCAGGTACAGGACTACACTGACCAAAGCAAGCATTAATACAAGAGTGGGAAGAAGCCTGAGAAACATTAGCGCTCCTTTCTTAACGCCTGCCCAGGTCTTCTGACGATTAACAATCAGTGAGACAATCAGGCATAATCCAGTGAATATACTAAGCAGTTTCACTTATTCAATATTTAAGAAGCAACAAGTCACTCGTTAGGAGTAACTTTATTGTTTTACTCCTTTCTGCTGAAGCACTTTTACAAGTTCATCTTCCGGGAAGTAGCCAACATGCCTGAAAAACTCTTTCCCATCCTTGTCAAGAAAAACCTGGGTGGGAATCGCTTCAATACCATATTGTTTTGCATAAGGAGCACCTGCCTCGGTCCACACATCATGGAAAACAACCTTTACATCTTTACCGTATTTCTCTTCTACGGATTTCATAATAGGCTGCATTTGCTGGCAGGGAATACAGCGAACAGAACCAAGTTCAATAAACGTAACCTTATACTTTCCTGTTTCGTTACCTGTCTTATCTTCTGCTTTTGAAGATTGTCCTGAACAGTCTGTGTTTAAAACAATTGCAGTCAGTATTACGAAGAGTAAAAACAATTTTCTTTGTATTTTCATTTTATCCCTAATTATGTGATTAAAAGTAAATAACATTATAGTTTGTTTATATTTACGATCAGTTTTTCGGCCTGCTCGTAAATATCTTTTATAGGCCGTTGCCTTATCATTTTACCCAGCTCGATAGCTTCTTTTACCTCATCAATAGTGCAGCCTGTTTCAATCCCCTTTTTAAAATGATAATCGAGACAGGGACGGCACCCTCCGGCAATGGAAGCTGCAATCCCGGCAAGTTCAACTGTCTTTGGATCAAGATGTTTAAATTGTTCCATTTCCTGAACTTTATTTAATCCTTTACAAACTTACCTACTAACTTTTTAATATATGGCATTATGATCATTACCACCGGTAGAGCAACAATAAAAGCCAGACCCCATGACTTGAACCAGACTGAAATAAATCCCGGATTATAACCAAAATTGACTGAAACACTGACAAAGGTTACAACTAAGGTCATTATGAGAACCATAATTGTGAGGGAAACTTTCATCTCATATCGTTTAGATATTTTCATAAGCTTATTATTATGATTTACAGAATTAAATTATTGATTATCAACCAACCAGTGAACAAGAGTAGGTTTTGTTGGCATCTTGCCTTGAACCAGAAGCCTTCCATTAATTATTAATGCTGGTGTCAGCATTACTCCATATTTCCAGAAATCGTCGACATTTGGAACCTTTTCGATAGTAGCATCCAGATTGTTTTCAGCAACCACCTCCCTGCACAGATTTTCAAGTCTGATGCAGTTAGGACAACCGGTTCCAAGGATTTTAATTTCCAGCATTTGAAGAAGTGCTATAATTTGTTTTCTGAGAGCAAGGCAAGGGTATTTGCAACGGTATCATTTACAACTGCCTGTTTCATGTATCGAGCAACCATTATTGCTTCAACTATTTCCCCATTTGTGATACCGGCATCTTTAGCCTGCTTTACCCACATTCTGACGCAGGTGTCTGATCCGAGAGCGGCGGCAGCTGCTATACCTGCAAGCAATTTGTACTTCTTCGGAACAGCCTGGTATTTCTCATTTTCAAAAAGAAGAGCTTTATCGTTCATCTGGTGCTGGGCAAATTCAGGTGCGAACTCCTTCAGCAATTCCATTGGTGTATTTTTTGTTTCCATAACATAATGATATTAAAGATTAAAAGATTGAACCATATATCAAACCAGTAATGGTAGCCATTACAACAACAAGGCTTACATAAACCACGGTTTTTTGAGTTCCGATTATGCCCCTTATAACAAGCATATTAGGTAATGAAAGTGATGGTCCGGCAAGTAAAAGTGCAAGGGCTGGCCCCTTTCCCATTCCTGAAGCAATCAAACCCTGCAGAATTGGTACTTCAGTCAATGTTGCGAAATACATGAATGCTCCCACAACTGATGCAAAGAAGTTCGAAAATACAGAATTACCACCAACAAGAGCAGATATCCATTCATTTGGGATTACTCCTGCAATAGTTTTACCATCGTGGGTTGAACCTAGAAGGAATCCTGCAGTTACAACTCCAATTGCAAGTAAAGGGAGAATNNTGCAAAATCCCATGTTGCAATTGTCCATGCTTTATTTTCTTCATCCACCTTGTCGAGGATTGTGATAACACTCAATGCAATTATTCCGACAAGCATTGGTACGAGAGGCCTCAGCTTATCGCTTTCAATCAGGTTATTTGACAGAATAATTGATGCAATTACTACTACTGCTGCACCAAGAACCCACTCCCATTTGATCTTAAGGATTTTAATCAATGAGTAACCGAGGGCAAGACTGAAAAATCCGGTAATCCACCATTTATAGTACCATATAGAATACCAGGTACTTGTTGTATCTCCTTCTGCAGGCTTACCCCAGTTAGCAAAGACCAGGATAATAACAAGTGTAAAAAAATGGAACGATGTCTGCCACATAGGTCTTTTTTCCGGAAGGGGAGTAATATTCATCTGTTCTTCCTTTTTTACTTTTTCTTCCTTGCGGTAAATAAATGCCATAATCAAGCCAATTATAACACTGAAAGAAACGGCCCCGATTGTCCTGGCAACTCCCATTTCAAAACCAAGAATCCTGGCAGTTAGTATTATTGCCAAAATATTTATTGCGGGTCCTGAATAGAGAAATGCAATAGCGGGACCAAGTCCTGCACCTCTCTTGTGGATGCTTGAAAACAAAGGAAGGATTGTACATGAACAGACAGCCAGTATTGTTCCTGAAACAGCTGCTACAGTATATGCTACCCATTTTTTAGCCTGTGCTCCAAAATACTTAATTACTGATGCCTGGCTTACAAATACCGATATCACTCCTGCAATGAAAAATGCTGGCAGGAGACATAGAATAACATGTTCCTGAGCATACCATTTTACCAAATCAAGTGTTGCGGCTATTGCTGTATTAAATCTGGCACTCTCTATAGGTAAGAAGAATGCAAATGCAAAAACAACAACTATCCAGCCAAGAATTTTTAGTTCTTTTTTAAGTTCCATTTTATTAGTATAATAGTATTAATTTAAGAAAATTAAGTGTTGCTATTTCGTGAAATAACGAAACATTTTAATAAAAAAATTACAGATAAACCCTGATTATATAGTAAATCCCGACAGCAATAAACATTACAGCTATGATCCGTCTGAACCAGAGTTCAAACGCTTTGATCCTGTTATAGACATTACCAATCCCGGAAACTGTATAAGCAAGTACCCAGGCAATAATTATAACAGGTATGCCCGTTGCCACTGCAAAGATGATTGGGAGGTAAAGTCCTGATGCGCTTGAAACTGTAAGAGGTACAAGCATTCCGAAATACAGCACTCCGCTATAGGGACAAAAGGCAAGAGCAAAAAGCAATCCAAGCAGTAATGCATCAAGATAACCCCATTTCTTTTTATCCTGCATCCCTGATGAAAGTCTGTTGAATCCCGGGAATTTCATTTTGATTATATCAAGCATGAATAATCCTATTATGATCAGCAGCGGGCCAATAATCTTCTCTCCATAGCGTTGAAAGAATCCACCAAACTTCAGCTGATCAGCACCAAAGTAGATTATTAGTGCTATTCCTGTATATGTGATTGCCCTGCCAAGAGTATAGACCAGGCCATTAATGAATACCCTGTTGCGGTTTTCAATGTCTTTACTAATAAATCCGATTGCAGTGATGTTTGTGGCGAGTGGACAGGGGCTTATTGCAGACATTAAACCCAGCAGCAATGCCGTTAGCCACGGCATTGTGCTGTTTTCCAATAAATTCGTTAGAAATTCCATACTGTTATTGGGCCATAAGACCATCAACTTTTTCGTTGATTATCTCTTTGCNNACACCAAGTTTATCTGCAAGAGGCTTACTGGGTGCTTCTTCAAGGTTGACTGACTGAAACGTAATTAAACCCTGTTTAAACTGATTTGGGTAAAGAGTTTCAAGGTTTTCTTTGGCACTGGCTTCAATTGTTTTACAGGTTGTGCAACGTGCAGTGAAGTGAAAATAGTAGGCTTCAATTTTATCGGAGCTGTTGTCAGAAGCTTTGGCCTGTTTATTTGATGGTTGTGCCGTGCATGCAACTACCGGGGCAAACAATAAAATGGCAATAATTAATCTGAAAGTTTTCATAGTGTCAGCTTTATTGATTTTTAATGAGAATTTCTTTTACCTGATTCACAGTTGGTACCTGGCCGCTGAGAACGACCTTTCCGTTAATAACAAGGCCCGGTGTATGCATTACCCTGTACTCCATTATTTTAACGATATCTTCAACTTTGTCGATTGTTGCAGTAATACCAGATTCTGCAACCGCTTCACGGGTCACCTTTTCAAGTGTTTTACATTTGGGANNCACCCCGGACCTAAAATTTTTATTTCCATTGCCTTAATTATAGTTTAAACGTAATTAATTGATGAAGAATTATGTATGAACAATAGTTTTTACATTGTCACATGAAAAATCAGCTGATTGATTGTCATTCAGGAAATCTTCAAGTACCTTCTTCGCATTATCCCAGTTTTCCCTGTTTATACAATATTTAATATACGGGGGATTGATTTCACCCTGTATCAGACCCGCATATTTCAACTCTTTCAGATGTTNNACAACCGGCAGTTCTTCAACCAGATCTCCGCTGTAGCAACATGAGTCCATCTTCGACAGTTTCTGGAGAATATAAACTCTTACAGGGTGACTCAGCGCCTTTGAAAATCTGGCTATTTCCTGTACTTCCTGAGTAAATTCCAATTTGTCTGACATTATTATTAATATTTTTATTTTGATGTTTCGCAAATATACGAAATGTTTTTATATTTGCAATATAATTAGTTTTCTTTTGTGTTTTGAATAATATTTAAAAACCATGAAAACATTGATTAATTATGTGGTTCAGGATGCCAAAGAACATATACATGATTCAGAAATACTCGAAATTAACAGTCCTCCTTACACATTCTCTCCCGAACCTCCTGTTTCTGAAGTAATGAAGTGGGCAGAAATGAAGCAGAAGGAATTACTTGATGGTCAGAAATTGATAATAATGAGTATGTTCAAACTCTGAGCCTGTAGTCTAAATTATGATAATTATTAGGATATGAAAAAACTGGTATTGATAGTCGCCATGCTTATTGTGAGCATGAACTTAAAATCTCAGTATTCAATTACAACCTTGAAATTTTCTGAAACTCAACATGATTTTGGAGTTTTCAGGGAAGAATCAGGGCGGCAGACATTTGATTTCGTCGTTGCTAATACCGGAAGTCAACCATTAGTTATTCAGAAGGTAACAGCTTCATGTGGATGTACAACACCTTCCTGGACCAAATCTCCGATACCTCCCGGTGGTCAAGGAAAAGTTACCGCCATTTATGATCCTGTAAACCTGCCCGGGGTATTTAACAAGACATTGACTGTATATACCAATACGAAACCTGCTTCAACTACACTGACAATAAAAGGAGAAGTTACTCCAAGAGAAAAAACTGTTGAAGAATTATTTACATTCCCGGTAGGCAAAATAAGATTTGAGAGTAACAACCTTGCTTTTACAAATGTTAAAAAAACGGGAATAAAAAATAAAGAAATGCAGATTATTAATACAACTTCATTGCCAGTGAAGGTTGAATTTGATGCATTACCAGCTCATTTGAAAATTAAAGCAGAACCTGAAATATTGAAACCAGGACAGAAAGGCCTTGTTATAGGAACTTATGATGCAACAAAGACCGACGGATGGGGATATGTTAATGACATGGTAAAAATAAAACTCAATGGTGTTACCCAGGAGAATGCTTTTTACTATGTTTCAGCGAATCTTGTGGAAGATTTTTCTTCCCTGACAAAAGATGACCTGGCAAGTGCCCCGGTTTTCAAACCCCTTACCACCACAGCTAATCTTGGCAAGATAAAAGGTTCATCACAATATGATGTCGAGTATAAATTTACTAATGAAGGGAAACGGGATTTGATTATCAGACATATAAGGTCAACCTGCGGTTGTACGGCTGTTCAACAGGAAAACCAGGGAATCGGGATCAAGCCGGGAGAATCAAGTTCCATTAAAGCAGTATTTAATTCTGGCGGATATAAAGGAAACGTTACAAAAGTTATATATGTTTATACAAATGACCCTAAGAATTCCGAAGTAGTTCTGATGCTAAATGCTGATGTAGACTAATTCAATAAATACCATGAAAATCTTAATTCTTTGTACAGGTAACAGTTGCCGGAGCCAGATGGCTCATGGCTTCCTGCAGAGTTTCGACGATAAAATCACTGTCCGTTCAGCTGGAACAGAACCAGCCTTATCGATTAATCGAAGGGCAGTAATGGTAATGAAGGAAGTCGGAATTGATATAAGCCACCATACTCCCAGGTTGGTTGAGCAGTACCTTGACGAAGAATGGGATTATGTAATAACAGTATGTGATAATGCAAAAGAGACATGCCCTCTATTCATGGGCAAAGTGAAATACAGATTGCATATAGGTTTTGAAGATCCGTCAAACGCCACCGGTTCAGAAGAATTCATAATGAGTGAATTCCGCCGGGTGAGAGATGAAATCCGGACAGAATTTGAGAAGTTATATAGAACCAATATTAAGAAATAAAATTTTGACTATATGAAAGATGCAAAAGAGTTGGTTAAGGAGAAATATGGAAAAATAGCAGAACAAAGTAATGGAGATAGATCATCCTGCTGCGGCACATCATGTTGTGGTGACGGGTCTGATCTATCCACATTCAGTGATAGTTATGACAACAGGGAAGGTTACAATCCCGAAGCTGATTTGAGTCTTAGTTGTGGAATTCCAACCGATTATGCCGGTATAAAAATGGGAGACCACGTCCTTGATCTTGGAAGTGGTGCCGGGAATGACTGTTTTGTTGCAAGGGCATTAGTTGGTGAATCCGGAAAAGTGACAGGTCTCGACCTGACAGAACAGATGATGGTAAAAGCCCGGGAAAACTGCACAAAGCTTAATTACAGCAACGTTGAATTCGTAATCGGAGATATTGAAGCAATGCCGTTTGGAGATAAATTATTTGACGTTGTTATCTCCAATTGTGTACTGAACCTTGTCCCCGATAAATCCAAAGCTTTCAAAGAAATATTCCGGGTACTTAAACCAGGTGCTCATTTTTGTGTCTCTGATGTTGTTGTTAAGGGTAATTTGCCCGAAAAACTTCAGAAAGATGCTGAGATGTATGTTGGATGCGTATCAGGGGCAAGCGAAATATCACAATACCTGAATTATATAGAAAATTCCGGATTCAGGAATGTGAAAGTGCATAAACAAAAGGAGATTGCCTTACCGGAATCAATACTATCAGAATATTATGATGATTTTGAGATTAATTCATTTCATCCCGGTGAAAAAGGTATTTATAGTATCACTGTTACTGCAGAAAAACCTTTGTAAATTTCAAATATTGTCTATATGAAAACCAGATTAAAATTTCTCGACAGGTATCTGACACTTTGGATTTTTCTTGCGATGTTTTTTGGTGTATTTTCAGGATTCTTTTTCCCGTCAATAGCTACATTCTGGGATTCATTAAAATCTTCTCCGGAAAGCACAACTAATATCCCCATTGCCGTCGGCCTAATTCTGATGATGTATCCGCCATTGGCAAAAGTTAAGTATGATGAATTAGGCGGTGTATTCAGAAATTTTAAGATTCTGGGGCTGTCGCTTGTGCAGAATTGGATAATAGGACCTGTACTTATGTTTGCATTGGCAATAATATTCTTTAAGCTTTTCCCCGGGAAAGACAACGCTAACCTTCCATATATGTATGGAATTATTATGATTGGACTGGCCCGCTGTATTGCCATGGTAATTGTATGGAACGATCTGGCAAAAGGAGACACAGAATACTGTGCTGGCTTAGTGGCCTTTAATTCTATCTTCCAGGTATTGTTATTCTCAGTTTATGCCTGGGTATTTATTGCTATTTTGCCGGGATGGTTCGGTGTCCGGACAAGTTCAGTTGTTGAAAGCATTACGATAGGACAAATTGCCAAGAGTGTTTTTATATATCTTGGAATACCTTTTATAGCAGGCTTTCTTACAAGATATTTTCTAATAAGGATTAAGAGTAAGGATTGGTATAATACCAAATTTATTCCAAGAATAAGTCCTATTACGCTTATCGCACTATTATTCACCATAATCGTAATGTTCTCACTCAAGGGTGAATACATAGTTAAATTACCCTTGGATGTTTTATTGATAGCTATTCCACTTATAATATATTTTGTAGTAATGTTTCTGTTTTCATTCTTTATGAGCAGAAGGGCAGGTGCGACATATGAGCAGACAACTACACTTTCCTTTACTGCTGCCAGCAATAACTTCGAACTGGCTATTGCAGTTGCGATCGCAGTATTCGGGATAAATTCAGGTGAGGCATTTTCCGCTGTAATTGGTCCCTTGGTAGAAGTTCCGGTAATGATAGGACTTGTAAATGTGGCTCTGAAGTTTAAAACCATGTACTTTCCAAAAGGGAGTTGATACGCTTATTATTCTTTACGGGTATTCATTTTTTAAATATATCCATCTGTAGTATTTCAGGTATTTCAATCTAATGTTCTGGTGTATCAGGTCATAATTATTTTCTTATCTCACATAAAATGAATATATTAGCTCTTTGCTAAATTCATTTTCTCATGGCACAGGAATTATTAAAACCACTTTCACAGGAAGAATTAAAGGTCAGGGTAGGCGAATTTATCAATTCATTTATTGACCTTAACAAGAAAAATCAGGCATCTCTCGAAGCATTAAAAGAGAGTTATCATGATGCTGATCTTATGTTATATCATATTCTCAGGAGCAGTAACGGGCAAGTTGATAGTACAAGAATTCTGGACATCATCCAGACTATTATCATCAACTATATGCTTGAACATGATATGACTGATGGCAAAATAAGATCCATAAGTGAACCGGATAAAAGATTCATCTGCTTTCTCGGAATACTCCTGGCAAAATATACCCAGGGTCAGAATGGGCCGAAAAAAGAAGAATGGATTAACGGCATTATCGATACAGCTTTACGGAGAAGATGGTACGAATAGTTGTGCCCTTTACAAATTCCTGTCCTATTGTCGGAAATAAATGCATTCCATGAAAAATATTTTCAAAAAATCAGACCCCGGCGCCGCTTCGTGCATATAATATTAAAAAATATTATGGAAAATCCTTTTGCACAGATTGAGCAGAGGCTGGATGGCATAGAAGATTTATTACTTACCCTGCTGGCCAGAATTGATCATATTGAAAAACCTGAAACTGAAATCTTTGGGGATATTGAGGAGTGTTCAGGGTGGATAAAAAAATCAACATCCACTATCTTTAAGTATGTATCCGAGAATAAAATACCCCATGTCAAGAACGGGAAAAGGGTATTGTTTAACAAGGAACAAATCATGACCTGGCTTAATGCTGATACCAGAGCGACCCTGTCAGAAATTCGTTCTGAAGTTGATTACAAACTGCGGGACATTCAAAAATCAAGAGCGAGAGCATAGAAGCCTGTTTCCAGAACAATTCATATAGCTCTTTTTATCCCGGAATCTAGTGTTAAGTTAAATATAATATGACGTATATTTAAATATTATTTGTATATTTGTAAAAAA
>MTKX01002048.1_pt1 | contig 13423 bp, 14 predicted proteins | sample 1042771 | NCBI WGS metagenome assembly MTKX01 (sample SAMN06212183, study PRJNA360534) | anaerobic digester metagenome | biome: Wastewater treatment plant; material: sludge; isolation source: anaerobic digester fed with sludge from wastewater treatment plant | place: Denmark: WWTP Randers ... | reverse complement strand
TCCTTGCTACCGGAATAGCCGCAGATGATCTTGAGAGCGCCAGGTTCCAGCTGGTATCCCATCTCGGCAAGCCTCTGCACAATCTCCCGACCGGGATCATGAACCGGTGCAATCCGGCTGCCAGATATGCGCTGCATCGAAAGGAGTATAAGCGCCTACCAACGGATAAAGCTGGTTGATGAGGATCACTGAGTGGTTTGACAATTTGCCTCTTCCCGGCCCGGTAAAAGACATAATCTTTGTGGTGGTGGTGGTAGGCGGAATATCACTGCTATCCCAATTGCTGCTGGGCCTCTGGACGCCGATGGTTGCCGTGGAGTCGGGAAGCATGGTTCCCAATCTCAATATTGGAGACATAGTAGTGGTTCAGGGAGCTTCGCGCACGGATGTGATCCCCTGGGAGGAAGCAGAGAAGACCGGATATTCAGCCTTTAATAATCCCGGCGATGTCATACTATACCGGCCTTATGGCAAGGCCAGCTTCAATCTATTGGACCAGCTCAAGATGCTCATCGGATTTGCTCCCAGCAAAGAGAAGGCCACTCCCATTATCCATAGGGCTCTCAAATATGTAGAAGCGGGGGATCCCATGTGGGAAGGCGGGCCTGCTGCACCATTTGCCGGATACATCACCAAGGGAGATCACAATGAGGTGATAGACCAGATGGCCGGCCAGATTTTCGGCAGCGCCAATTTGTCTTACATTGATGCCCATAGAGATGAGCTCATGGCAGTGGGGAGCGATATCTATCTGGACAAGAATGTAGGCCTGATCATCTACAAGACAGCAAACGGCACTTTTGTGGGAGAAGGCATCAGCTTTCTCACTCCGGTAAAGGAGGAGTGGGTCATAGGAGTGGCCAGGGCCAGGGTTCCACTGGTGGGATACATCAGGCTATTGCCAAATCTCATATTGGATGAGATCCGAAAGCTGGTGAGCTAAGAACAGCCCAAAGCAGCTCCGTCTAAGAGAAAAGAGCTACTGTGGCTTTTTGGCCAGAATGGCCCAGTGGTCCTTATGAAAGGGAAGCAGATCCAGTATGTCGCATAACTCCAGGCCCTGCAGTTTTTCCTTCTCTTGGGAGAGAACGGCCTGGGGACTGGCGCTGACATCTACGGAGCGGGTTTTGAGCATGAGCACAAGATCGCCGCCGGGCTTGAGGTACCTGAGGCAATTGATGGCTGCAATTTCGGCCTGGTTTCTCTGGGCTACATCCTGGTAGATCAGATCCACAGGCTCGAGCATAAAGGCATAATCCTCAGGATGGGATGCATCAGCCAGTATGGGCACAATATTCCTGCGCCTCTCGCACAGCCGGATCAGATCGCGCATGGCTCGCGGGGAGAATTCCACGGCGTAGACCAGGCCGCGGCAGACTATATCGCTGACATGGCTGACGGTGGTGCCCGTGGCCGCTCCCAGGTATAGGACTTTTGCATCGCGATCCAGGCTGAGGGCCGGTCGGCTGCGCTTTAGCAGCAGAGCAGCGAGCTTGGAGCGGAAGGGATCCCAGGTTCTATAGCCCTCAATAATACGCTCTCCATAAACCGGCTGAGGATCTTCGCTTTGGCTGGCCAGCCTGGACTGTCCATCCACCTCTATGGCCGCCACTCCGGGAATTATCTCCTGGAAATTCATGATATTGTGCTTTGACTTTGCAGCTAGAGCTCTTTTCCCATAGAGGTGGTGGTGAGCTTGACGTGCTTGACTCCCTTCAGAGACATCATCTTCTCTGCTGCGCGTCTAACATCCTGGCCCTCGCCGCGCAGGACTATGACCTCCAGGCAGTTGTCGTGATCAAGATGAACATGCAGGCTGGACTGGATGATGCTTCCTGCCTCATGCTGGATCTCGGTGAGGTTGTCCACCAGGCCTCTCTGGCTGTGGGAGTAGACCAGGGTGATCACACCCACTCTCTCACCCTGCACATCGCTCATCCACTCGTAATGGACGATGTAGTTGCGGATGGCATCCCGGATCCCCTCCGAGCGCGAGGAATAACCGCGCTGCAGTATGATCTCATCAAAGCGGGAGAGCAGCTTCTCCGGCAGCGAAACTCCGATCCTCATTAATTCCTGTTCCATATATAATCGCAATGAGTATCCAGATATTATTTAGTAATAAACCTAATGGAGAAAAATGGCAGGCGAAAAGCCAGTGCTGGCCAGAGTAACCAAAAAAGCTATCCTGCTGAGGAGATAGATACAGAGGAATTGATGTCTGATTTCGCCATCATCGGAGAGAGCAGCTTTCTATATCAGAAGCTGTTCGCGCAAGCAGGAGTAAGCTATCAGTTCATCTCTCCCGATTTGCTGGGCAGCCCTTTCCTGCCCCGGTTTAAGGTGGTCATCATCCCCACAGGATTTGCCAATCCTCTTTACTCCAAGGCCCTTGCTGCTCTGCAGAGGATTCGCTCCAGTATAGCCGATTTTGTGAGAAATGGCGGGACTTTAACTGTGTTCGGCCCCATGGTAGAGGAGCATAATTACGACTGGCTGCCTCTGCCGCTGCAATATGTCTGCGAGTTGGGCTCCCAGAGCATAGGTCCTTGCCGGCATGAATGCACCTGTCTGCTCTGCACCCGCACACCGGAGTGCGATGGCTATCTCATTCCCGGCCAGGGATTTGAGACGGTATTAAAGGACGGAAAGGGCAGGGCAGTTTTGGTGGCAGGCAGGCTGGGAGAGGGCCTGATTGTGGCCACATCGGTTCATGAATTTCCCGCTCCGGAGTATATCAAGTGGGCTGCAGGCCGGGGCAGAGAGTCAAAGCTCTGAGGAGAGGAGCCGTATGTCTGAGGAGAAGAAGATTGCTCTGATTGATGGGGACCTGATGAGAAAGAAAAAGAGCCGGCTGCGAGAGGAGGTGGAGCAGGCTCTCCAGAAAAAGGGAATCTCAGTGGAGAGAAGGATAAGCGTCATCAATCTGGAGACAAAAGAAGCCCATTATTTCGATGATTATGTCCAGGCCATGCAATTTTTAAAGGGAAAAAAAGGCAGATGGTACCTGGCCACCCCTGGTATTCGCAGGCAATGAGGGCTGCTTTCGCCATTTTACTCCATCGGCCGGATCTGCCGATGCACTTACTTCAAAGCTGGATGCCGAACTCCGGCAGCATCTCCCTGGCCGCCTCTCGAGCCTGCTGATGCTCTCGAAGGAATCTTTCAATCCTCTCCGCCACATCCTTCTTGCAGGTTCCGCACATGCGCCTGCCGGAGCGGCATTCTGCATCCAGCTCTAAAAGCTCTTTATCATCATCGGAGAGGTGGAAGACCAGAAACTCATATATGGAGCACTTATCCGGCTCGCCGCCCAGCTTCTTCTGCTCGGCCAGGCTCTGTCTGCCGCCGGTGATGGCCCGCATGATCTTCTTCCCAGCCTCTTTGGGGTCCTCGGTAAGGGCAATGTGGCTCTCCGGCTTGGAGGAGGACATCTTTCCCCCGGTCAGACCGGTCATGAAGCGATGGTAGAGGGAAGCGGGAGGCATGAAGCCGTAGTAGCCGTGCTCGATCTCCAGCTTGATGATCAGGCCTTCAATGGTCTCTAGAAGATCAGCCAGGCTGCGGGAGGTGTCACTGAAATTGATATCGGTAAGATCGATATGCTCCTCGTACCTCTTTACCTTGCCTAAAGCCAGATCCTTCAGGGCGGCTTCTGCTGCCTGCATCAGCTCTGGGCTGGCAGCCTTGCCCCGGATGCTGATGTACCCCTCCCGCTGCTCCACCAGAAACTTTCTCATGCGGTAGGCCAGGTCCCGGGTGAGCTTGATATGGGGATCCTGATCTGCCCCCACGGGAATGACCACCGGCTTGGGGCCTCCGAACTGCCTCAGCTGGGGATGGAGGATGTCAGCGCTCTGGGCCATGACGCTCTGCATATGGGAGATATGGGTTTCCCCGGAGAAGCCATAGATGGCGCTGACCTCAGAGAAGTTGGCCTCGCTGCCCAGCTCAAAGGCCAGGTCTCTCATAGGACAGTTCTGCGACTGGAAGTAGATGTGGCTGCCCTCCTTGGGGGTAAAGCCTAGGGCGATGAGGCTGAGGATGTACTCGTTTATGCCGATGGCCTTGCACCTCTCCCAGCTCACCCCCCGCACGGCGTGGGCCTCCATATCGGCGACGGCGGCATAGGCATCGCCGCCCTGCTGCTGGTGCCAGATGATCTCATTCATGACCATCATATGGCCGAAATGGGCCCGACCGGAGGGCATAAAGCCGCTCATCACTGCAAAGGGCTCATGCCTTTTCATGGCCGCAAGCACCGGCTCGTAGCCCCGGTGGCCGAAGATGATCTTGCGCCGCATATAAGGATGTGGATCTTCCAGCTGGCTTAAGATCGGATCGAAGTTGGATATGCCGAACTCCACAAAGAGCTTGCTGTAATCGTCTACATGCACTGCGCCCCAGGGATCAAGCTTCAATTCCATGGATCAAGAGCAGTGAAAACAAGGTATATCTATCCTTTGTCTTTGCCTTCTTTGCCCGGCCCCATCTAATCTCATATTCTAATCTATCTGGTACCTTCTTATTCGGGCTATAGTTTAATAGCCGTGCATTCCATTCTCGGGGCAAATGGATGAGAAAAAGGTTGCAGATTGCATTGCTCTTTTGGAGAAGGAGTATGGCATTCCCCTTCCGGATGAGGAGGACGCAGTGGACCTGCTGGTCAAGACCATGCTCTCCCAGAACACCAGCGATGCCAACAGCCTCCCGGCATTTGCCCAGCTGAAGAGCGCCTTTCCCGACTATGAGCTGCTGCTGAGAGCGCCAGATAATGCTATAGCCCATTGCATTCGCAGGGGGGGGCCTGGCGGAGATCAAGTCCAGGCGGATAAAGGCGGCCCTGGAAAGGATCAAAGAGGAGCAGGGAGAGATCAGCTTAGCCTCTCTGGCAGGCATGAAGAAGGAGAAGGCCATGGACTACCTTATCCAGCTGCCGGGCGTAGGTCCCAAGACCGCCTCCATAGTGCTGCTTTTTTCCTTCGGCATGCCCTTCCTTCCCGTGGACACTCATGTCTTCCGACTCTCCCGACGGCTAGGGCTGGTTGAGGAGAAGGCTAATCCGGAAAAGGCCCAGAAGAAGCTGGAAGAGATAGTGCCGCCTGAGAAGTATGCTTCATTTCACCTCAACCTGATCCGCCACGGCAGGCAGGTCTGCCATGCCCGAGGGCCCAGGCACAATCAATGCTGTCTGCAGAGCTGCTGTGCCTATGTGAGAGGCAAAAGACTTAAATGATAGTAAGACTACCCCCCTATCCGCGCTCCGGTAGTGTAGCTCGGCCAATCATGAAGGACTCTCACTCCTTCGACTTGGGTTCAAATCCCAACCGGAGCATATAATTTTAAGCAAGATCTTTTCAGAGGTTTTTCCCCATTAATTTCTAATGTATCTCTCTCTAGAGTCCCGATATTCAAATGCTGGTGCGACGCACCCGGATGCAAGCATACAAATAAAACCGATAGGGATTTTATCGAATTGGTCAAGGGAAAAGATCAAGACATATTAGAAAGTCGAGTATAGCTGGGGTAAGATGAAAATCTGTTATCTGGCAGATGCTGAAAGCATCCATACTAAGAGATGGATTAGATATTTTGCCAATCAGGGGCACGAAGTGCATTTAATATCTAAAAAACCCAGCTGCTCAATTCAAGGAGTGCAGCTGCATCTCCTCAAGAGGCTGCCAGAGTCAGCTGCTTCGGTTGCCATAAACTTGCTGGCAACAGTAATCCAGATAAGGAAGATGCTAAATAAAATCTCTCCAGATATAATTCATTCTCATTATATCCTGGACTACGGTCTTTACGGATCTTTAGCTGGTTTTCATCCCTTTGTGGCGTCCGCCTGGGGAACTGATGTTTTGGTTGTGCCCAATCAGTCAAAAATTCTCAGAGCTTTGACTAAATATGCACTTGAATGTGCAAATATGATTACCTGTGATGGCGAAAATTCCAGATCGGCCATCATAGACCTGGGCATAGACAAAGAAAAGCTGAGATTGATCTCTCATGGCATTGATACAAGCAAGTTCCATCCGGGAAGAAGAGATGAGGCTTTACGGGAGGAGCTTGGACTTTCCGGTCATTCGACTGTTATTAGCATGAGAAGTCTAAATCAAATTTATGATGTCGCCTCTTTTATAAAGGCGATGCCCTTGATTTTAAAAGAAATTCCTGATGCTAAATTCATTGTAGCTGGAGACGGGGCCGAAAAAGAGGCCTTGATGAGACTGGCCAAGGATGAAGGGATCTTGGGACAGGTTATTTTTGCGGGATCGATTCCTCATGAGAGGATTCCAGACTATCTGGCCTCATCTGATGTTTATGTTTCTACCTCTCTCTCCGATGGGGGAATTGCGGTCAGCACTCTGGAGGCCATGGCTTCTGGATTGGCACCAGTAGTGACCGATGTCGGAGATGCCGGAAATTGGATAAAAGAGGGAGTGAACGGATTTACTGTACCGACGAGAGATCCAGTGATGCTGGCAGATAAGATAATTTATATGCTCCAGAATAAGGACCTCATGAAGAGATTCGGAGCAGCAAATCGGCTTATAATTAAGGAGAAAGCGGATTATTATATGGAGATGGAGAAGATGAGGGGGATCTACGAGAGTCTAATTGAGGAGAATAAGAAATGAAGCTAATGATCACAGGTGGAGCAGGATTTATAGGCAGTCACCTTTGCGATAAATATGTACATGAAGGCCATACAGTTTTATGCCTGGATAATTTTATAAATGGCAATTTAATGAATATCAGGCATTTGCTGAGCAGTCGCAATTTCAAGCTGATCAATGGCGATATCAGAGATTTCGATCTCATCGAGAAGATCACTCGCGACGTTGATGCCATCTTCCATCTTGCCGCTCAGATCCATGTAGACCGATCGATAATTGAGCCCGGATTAACTTATGGCATAAATGTATTGGGCACGCAAAATATCCTGGAAGTTGCCAGGATGTCTGATGTAGATAAGATAATCTATGCCTCCACAAGCGAGGTTTATGGATCTGCCCAGTACTCTCCTATGGATGAAAAACACCCGCTGGGAGCACCCCATCCTTATGGAGCCAGCAAGATTGCCGCAGATAGGATGTGCCACGCCTATATTCAGACCTATGGCATGAACATATGCATAATGAGGCCTTTCAATATCTTTGGACCAAGACAAAAAGATTCGGGATATGGTGGAGCAATATCGCTATTTTCCAAGCGCGTGCTGAGCAATATGCCGCCCATCATATATGGCGACGGGCAGCAGACACGTGATTACACCTATGTAGAGGATGTAGTCGATGCATATGATCTTATCTTGAATTACAAAAAATCCCTGGCTGAGCCCATCAATTTCGGAACAGGAGTGGACATTAAGATAATCGATCTGGCCAACCTGATAATCAGACTATTGAAAAAGGAAGGAACTCTAAAGCCTGTACATATTGAGGAGAGGCCTGGCGAGGTCCGCAGGCTGATTGCAGATATATCCAGAGCAAAGGCCATTGGCTGGCAGCCCAAGTACGGAATTGAAGATGGGCTGCGCAAGTACATCGATTGGTATAAGAACTATAGGTTCGAAGAATGGGCCAAGCCCGGGTGAAATAAATGAGCCGGAAATTTTTGCCTTACAATCTGCCCTCGATTGGAGAGGAAGAGATCTCTGGTGTAGTTGATACCCTCAGATCCGGATGGCTGACTATGGGCCCCAAGACTATCGAGTTCGAGCAGTTGATTGCTGAGTACACCGGGTCCAAACATGCGATTGCAGTGAACTCTTGCACGGCAGCGCTGCATCTTTCTCTGCAATGCCTCAAGATCGGGCGGGGCGATGAGGTCATCACCACACCTTTCACATTCGCTGCTACGGGAAACACCATCGTAAATACAGGCGCAAGACCTGTCTTTGTGGATATCAAGAGGGATACCTACAACATTGATCCGGAGAAGATCGAGGAGAGGATCTCGGCCAATACTAAGGCCATAATTCCCGTCCATTATGCCGGCCAGGCCTGTGATATAAAGGCAATCGTAGACATAGCAGAGGATCGGGGCATCTTTGTGATAGAGGATGCCGCCCATGCTATTGGCTCGGAATACGACGGAAAGAAGATCGGCTCCTTCGGGACCACGACCTGCTTTAGCTTCTATGCTACCAAGAACATGACCACTGGAGAGGGCGGGGCCATAACCACGGAAGACGATGCCCTGGCCGATGAGCTGCGAGTTATGAGGCTGCACGGCATCAGTAAAGACGCCTGGAACAGATACTCAGAAAAGGGAAAATGGTACTACGAGATAGAGAATGCCGGCTGGAAGTACAACATGACCGATATCCAGGCAGCCCTCGGAATCCCCCAAATAAAAAAGCTGGATGGCTTTATTGAGACAAGGAGAAGATATGCCCATATTTATAATGATAGCTTAGGGGAGATTAGGGAAGCAATCACGCCGTTCGAGGACCCCAGGGCGAGACACATCTATCACCTCTATCCATTGCTGCTGGACGGGCCTAATCGTGATGGATTCATGGAGAAGATGAATGCCAAAGGCATTGGCTGCAGCGTTCACTTCATTCCCTTGCATCTGCATCCATACTACAGGTCAATGGGCTTCAAGAAGGGCGATTATCCCAATGCGGAATGGGTTTATGAAAGGGAAGTCTCTCTACCATTATATCCAAAAATGACCTCAGAAGACGTGGACTATGTGGTTAATAGCGTAAAGGAATTGCTCCAGGATTACTGATGGATGCAGCTGATGCGGATGCCCTCAAGAAGCTTGAATCTAAGTTGAAGGACTACCGTCAGGGCAGGGTAGATCCTGTAACCAGGATATACTGGGATATGCATTATGAAATCAACCTAAAGATGGCCATTGAGAATACCAAAGAGGGAGACACTGTTCTGGATGTGGGATGCGGCACAGGTTCTATGATGATAGATCTGGCAAAAGCTGGCAGGAGATGTTGCGGCATAGATCCCCTCTATGAGGTATCACTGCTTGCGGCACAAAAAAAGGCCAGAGAAGAAAATGCAGATCTGCCACTAATAAGAGCCTTCAGCGAGCATATGCCGATCAAAGCCGGAAGTTTTGACGCTATCCTCCTTCTTTCTACTCTTCAGCATGTAGCGGATCAGAAAGAGACTCTAAAAGAGCTGAGGCGGATTATGAAAAAGACTGGCGTGATGCTTATCAGCGTCCCTATGAGCAAAAATATATTTAGCTTATTCAAGAGAGGAGGCAAGCCAGAACATTTCACCAGGGGATATGATGTTAATCTGCTGATTGAGACGCTAATCGAGAGCCATTTTAAGATCATAGAGCTGAGAGGATGCGGAGTTTTCCCGCCGCTTTCTCACAAAGCGCTCTACGTATGTCATAAATTATTTGGCAGCAGTTTTGCCAGAAGAATAATTGAGATGCTCGTCGTAGGGAGTCGTTTTTCTTCCACAGCTTCTTCGATTATCGTATTATGTAAAGTAGCTGAGTAATCTATGTCCCATAAACTATCGCTGAAGAAACGCTTATTTCGGATTTCTTTGCCGGTTCTGAGAGCAGTGGGATCTATTTTTTTTAGCAAGAGTTACCTAAAAGGACAGTATTTCGACATGAGTTTGATTGGATGGAAATGGGTAGTGAGGAGCATATTATGGCAAAAAATCCTCGGTGTAAACCGGCATGTGCCTTGGCCAGTATCTCCATTCATATTGGTTTCATCTCCACCAAATATAGAATTTGATAATGACGATCTATGCAATTTCCAGACCGTGGGCAATTACTTCCAGACATATCGAGGCACAATCCACATAGGAAAAGGCACACGAATAGGCCCTAATGTGGGAATAATCACAGTCAACCATGATCCAATGGATTTAAGCAGATACCTAGAAGACAAGGATGTGTTTCTGGGAGAAAGATGCTGGATTGGGATGAACTCAATAATTCTGCCAGGAGTGAGGCTGGGAGATGGCACTATAGTAGGTGCAGGCTCTGTTGTAACCCATTCTTTTCCAGGCGGCCAGGTAATGATTGCAGGTAATCCGGCAAAAATAATAAATAAAACATAGGTGAAGTTTCAATTCTCAACTTCATTATTTCATACAATCAAATCCGAGATTTTATGCAGCTATTTGCTGTACTGCCTCTTTTTGATATTAAAGATCGCAGGCAACAGGTCCGAATTATTAGTTATAATTGCTATGCAATAGATCGTAGTTGCGGCCCCGGCTATGACAACCAAAATAATTGGGCTCAATAGCAGAATCCATTTAGCATATATTACTCCAACTATAAGTGGAATTGAGTAAGCTGCATATTTTCTGAATCCCTTCCAAACAGTGAAAAAGGAGACATCTGCTACAGATAATAGCCAGAAGAAAAGCATTGAATAGATGACGATGCCAACAAGAGCAAAGAGAGCAATCGCAATGTGAGCATCACCCAATAAACCTCCAGCTACAAGTGCTCCTGCACGCATTATTAGCAGAATTATATTAAATATTAGAGAAGCGCCCTGCTTCTCAAAGATGCTCAATAGAGTGCTTATGGGCGATGCTATAAAAGTAATAAATATCCATAATGCCAGGATCTGTGAATACAAACCTGCCTCAGACCATGCCGTCCCGAATACTACAATGAATGCTTCTTTGCCCATGACGGAGAGAAGGAGCATTGGAAACAATCCCAGAATTATCAGGCGCAGGACGGTATCCTCAACCACCTTTGGGAGTTTTCCCTCGAATTTTGCCTCCGCAGCACGCTGAAAGAACACCTGCGATATCGCCCCACCGATCAAGGTTGCAGGAAACTGGAGCACCATCATGCTCAATCCATAGTAACCGACAACAGTTGAAGAGAAGAATGTAGAGAGCAGGAATACAGGCAGCTGCCATGATAGAGTATTAAGAAGCGCCGACCAGCTATCGATCAAAGGGAATTTTGCGTAGCGTTTCATGCTATCCAGAATCCCCTGTCGGCTCAGGCTACTCTTCAATAGGGGCATGTTGCTTCCCCATACCCTTACACCAAGCATGGTTGCAGACGCCGCCGATCCAATTATATTTGCGATAATCAGGCTTCCGCCAGTAGCATAGCCTGAAAATCCCGCCCCGAGCTGAGTGCCGGTTGTGGCAATAGAGCTTGCCACCCTGGCCACGGACAGGCTTCCAAAATGCCTGGTTCGAGAGATCCAATAATTGAATGCCAGAACTACTCCATTGAGAAAGACGGCAAGGGGGATTAACCAGAGGTAAGGATTCAGGGCTGGCGATTTCAGGGATAGTATTATAAAATTACCTGCATAATATGTGATAGGAATGGTTAAAACGCTGATTACACCTGCCAGGATTAATGATGCAGCTAGCAGATTAGCTGCATCTTCATCTCTCTTGGGAAGCATGATGGCAAGCTCATAGCGCAGGCATGAGACAACTCCAACACTGGCTACTATGGAGACGAAGAGCGCTGATAGTCCATAGGATTCCGGCCCATAAATCCTGGTCAGTATTGGTGTGGCTAAAACAGATAGAGCCTGTGCAAAAGTAGTTCCGCCTGCTATCTTTAGAACATCCCCTAGGAAGCTTCCTTTTCCCTCGAACTTGATAGATGGCATCTCAGCTTTCCTGGTTCAATCTTTAGGTGATCTTGCCACGTTCAGGTTTTCCGCTTATTTGTACATAGATCTTCTTATTGCAGATACCTTTATGAAGCCATGAATTGAACAGTTTTTTTAGCGAGGATTTGGCATGGAGTTCCACCATAAATTCCTGTACATCTCATTCTATTTTCCTCCCATGGGCGGAGCGGAGCCCAGGCACAACCTGAGCACAATCCGGCGGCTATATTCTAAGGGATTTTTCCCTACCATAGTGACGGCACCCGAAGGCTACCCTTATGCAAAGGACGAATATTTAAGGTCGCTGATCCCCCCCGAGATAGAAATAATAAGATGCAATTGGCCATATAAAGCTCAAAAATACATAAATTTTGCTCGAAAGATGGTCAAGATACCTGAGAATCCCCTCGTCTTTGCAGGCTGGAAGAACCTCTATGATCCTGCCAAGCAAGTCCTGAAAAAAAGTCCCCAGGAGTTCATCTATTCCGTTCATGGCATAGGCGCGGCTCATCTGGCGGCATTAAAGCTGAAAAAAGAGACCGGCCTTCCCTGGGTGGCAGAGTTTCGGGACCCTTGGGCTCGCAATGTTATCGCTTGGGACTATATGAAGAGCAACTCCTGGGAATGGTGGTGCAAATACCAGTTCCAGATGACAGAGAAGCATCTCAAAGATGTGCTGGAAAATGCCGATCTTGTGGTGGTCGAGTCCCCGGTTCATAAGGAGCTGCTCATTGAGGATTATCAAGCGGATGCGAATAAGGTAGAGCCCCTTGGCATGGGTTATGAGGAGGACTACTTCCAGGGTGTCCCGCTGGCACCAATCGCATTTCCCAGAAAGCCTGTGCTCGGTTTCCTGGGATCAGTCTATTTCGGATACGAGCCGGCAGTGGAGAGCCTCATAAATGCCCTCGCCATTTTAGAGAGAGAGGGTTTTGAGTTCACACTGGTCTGCGTGGGTGGAGCATCGCCTGTGTTCTCCAGATATGTGAAAAAAGCCGGATTAAAGAGCTTTCTTCCCATAGGCACCATCAACCTGGATTCTTCCCTTGGACTGATGAAGATGATGGACTTCGGAGTCCTCTTTGGTCTGGAGCATGATAGAACTGCACTGGGAAGNNGTGTGGATACATGCTTCCTTATACAGAACATGAAATGGTCTCTTCGATCAGGGAAGCGTTAAACGATTTTAAAGAAAAGAGGCTTATGCCTGAAACCTCCAGATATGTTAAGAAATACTCTTCCGAGAAGATGATATGCGAGCTTTCAAAGAAAATCGAAGAACTGCTCTAAACAAATCTATTGCATATCATTCCAAGAAGACGCTCTGCTATCCTAAATCTTGCATCAGCTGAACCGAAGGCATCCTTCTTCCTGTTTTTCGGATTGAATTTTCTGAGCGGGAGCTATCTACTCCCTGTTCGCACCAGCCAAGATGTTCCATCCATCATTCACAGCTCCCAGCCATTCTAATTTGCCCAGAATAGCCGGACTTTTTTTTGCAGAACATGGATAAGATGTAATGCTCACATTGAAGAGACATGATCCAACTGGCAGAGGCATGCGAACGTATCCTCTTTACGTGGAAAAGTCAGAAAAGCACCACAAACCCGATATACCCCCCCCACCCTAGCTCCACCCCGAAAGGCGAATGAAAATGCTGATAGGAATTGATGTTGGCGGCACCACCACCGACGCTGTGATCGTGGACGGCAATCGTGTGGTCAAGACCGCTTATGTGCCTACTGATCACGATAACCTCTTGAAGTGCCTGCTGGGAGCCCTGGACGAGCTGGTGGCGGGCGTGGACACGGC
>MTKX01007949.1_pt1 | contig 13447 bp, 13 predicted proteins | sample 1042771 | NCBI WGS metagenome assembly MTKX01 (sample SAMN06212183, study PRJNA360534) | anaerobic digester metagenome | biome: Wastewater treatment plant; material: sludge; isolation source: anaerobic digester fed with sludge from wastewater treatment plant | place: Denmark: WWTP Randers ... | reverse complement strand
AAATTACAAAATTAATATTGATTATCAATATATTATATCGGTGTCCCGAAAAAGTGCGGAAAACAGGAGCCCTAAAATAAATTTTTCTTCAAGGCCGATTGAGTGAATAACTAATTCTTTATCAAAAAACCACTTTCATCTCTTTTCTTCGAGGTTAACGCTCACACTGCCAATTTTCCCTCCCAAGGCGGGATTCAGTTTCGATATCTTTATTTTAGCATAAGAAATCTTAGGGAAACGTGTGAATACACTTGTAAGGATTCTTCTGCCAAGATGTTCGAGGAGTTTCGATGGAATTTGCATTTCGTTCTTCACTACTTTGTACACACTCTGATAATTGATTGTGTCGTTTAAGTCGTCGGAAAGTTCGGCTTTTGATGTGTCGGTTTCTATATAGAGGTCTATCATGAAGCGAGTGCCTATAACCTGTTCCTCGGTGAAGCAACCATGGTAGGCCCAAAATTCCATTTGTTCGAGGGCAATCCAAGCCATGACTTAATGGTTTATCTTTTTCAGTGCGGTTTCAATTCTATGTAAGGTTTCTTCCTTGCCAATCAAGGCCATTATTTCGGTAAGATGAGGGCCAATAGCACCTCCAGTAAGACAAATCCTCAAAGGACTCATCAAAGCACCCATCTCAACAGCGTTTTCCTGAAGGAAATTTTGTATCGTTTCATCGAGATGGACTTGATCGAATGTATCGAGATGCAAAAGAGTGTCGGAAAATTTTTGAAGAATCTGTGAAGTTTCGGGTTTCCATCTTTTCTTGATGACTTCTTCATCATACTTTTCAGGAGGTTTAAAAAAGAACCATCCTTGGTCCCAGATTTCTTTCACAAAACTTACTCTTTCACGCACCAGATGTATGCTTTCCTTCACATATTCCCAAGAACAATCTACGCCAAGATTCTTCAAAATGGGAATGAACTCCTGGGTTAATTCATCATCAGAACGTTTTCTCAAATATTGCTGGTTGAACCATTTGGCCTTTTCAGGATCAAAACGTGAACCCGATTTCCCCACTCTTTCCAGTGAAAAGGCATCGATGAGTTCATCCAGGGAAAAGATTTCCTGTTCGGTACCTGGATTCCAGCCAAGCAAGGCCAACATATTGATGAAAGCCTCTGGATAATATCCCGATTCACGATATCCCANNTTTCACCTGTTTTAGGGTCGGTCCATTCGAGTGGATAAACCGGGAAACCCAGACGGTCGCCGTCGCGCTTACTGAGTTTTCCATTGCCATCGGGCCTTAGCAAAAGAGGCAGGTGAGCAAATTGCGGTTTCTCCCATCCAAAAAACTCGTATAGCAACACATGCAGAGGTGCCGAAGGTAGCCATTCTTCGCCGCGAATCACATGCGTAATTTCCATCAGATGATCATCTACGATATTGGCCAGATGGTAGGTCGGCATTCCATCCGATTTGAACAGCACCTTGTCGTCGAGGGTTTTGCTTTCCACCTCCACTTCTCCTCGAATGAGGTCATTTACCCTAATGACAATGCCTATGGGAATCAAAGCTCTGACGACGTAAGGCTCACCTGCGGCTATTCTTCTTTTGACTTCTTCTTTGGGTAAGGTAAGCGAATTGCACATTTTCATGCGGCTCAAAGCATCATACTGAAAATTGGGATTCTTTTCATGAGCTTCTTCTAAATCGTCGTGACTGTCGAAAGCATAATAGGCATGTTCATTTTCGACAAGGATATCAATGTATTGTTTGTATAGATGCTTACGGTCGCTCTGACGGTAAGGCCCAAAAGGTCCACCCAGATGAACACCCTCATCGAATTGAATGCCGCACCACGAAAGGGATTTAATAATATATTCCTCAGCACCAGGTACAAAACGATTCCTGTCGGTATCTTCTATCCTCAGAATAAATTTTCCATTATGTTGCCGGGCAAAAAGAAAATTATACAATGCAGTACGCACACCTCCTATATGAAGTGGCCCTGTCGGGCTGGGCGCAAATCGCACCCTGATAGCTTCTCCACTCATGAATAATAATAGAATTTCTATCCTGCAAAATTACGAAAAGGATTGGGGTAAACATGAAGTTAACACTAAAATACAATAGATTTAACAAGCGAATATCGCGCGAAGCTTCATAAAAATTTTTTAACATTTTAAAATGAGGAAAATTTCCTGAAAACCAACCGTTTAACTTGGCATATCGATGACACATGAATCGGGTTTTATGAAGATCAGGCCCTATTTAGCAAATTGAAAACATCGAGATAAGCATTGAGTAAAAACGAGGATTTTTAAAAAGCATATCGCTTTACACCCTGATGTTTAGCGTCGAAATTCCAATTTACGTCGAGATAAAAAAGTAAAAGGCAACAGGGCAAAGCACAAATAAATCAATCAAATTCAACTCTATATTTATTAATGGAAGAAATTTATTATTATCACTCACAATTTGAATGAAATATCATTTCGACGGAAGCGTTATAAGAAGAAGATTCGTACATAGTATTTTCGAAATTATATAATTTCGAAATCTATGGATATATAGGAGGTTTAATAGCTAAAAAACTCTGCTTGAATTAGTTGCGACAAATTAAAAATTCTATGCATCATGCCAAAATTCTTGAAAATTATTGTTTTTTTATATTGTTTATTATTTGGTTTACAATCTTTTTCTCAGATTAAACCTGCTGAAAATAGCGCTTTTACTGTCACTACAAAAGATATCGACAACTTTTGGGTGGCATTCGATATGTTGAAAAACTGTAATTCATCATTGGATAGCATTTACTGCTTGAAAGAATATCTATTCGATAATGGAACCGATGGTTTTAAGGAATTCATTCGCATTTATGATTATACATCCGAAGATTATTTAGAAGCCATCCGTAATTATCCCAAATTTTTCAACAGTGTTAGGGCAAATACTCTGCTAACTAAAGAAATCTACCCAGAAATCATACAATTATTCCAGAAAATCGAAAAATATTACCCGAATTATATCCCGCTAAAAATTTGTTTTGTCATCAGTCCGCTAAGAGCTGGAGGTACATCGACCAGGGAATTTTTATTTATTGGAGCCGAAATAATTACATCCAGCAACAAGGTCGATCTATCAGAATTTGGATTAAATGCTCTTGGGAAAATTCTTGATTCCGACACCAATATAGACAAGAGGCTCATATATGTGATTGCCCACGAAACAATTCATCATTTGCAAGTAAATGCTCGGCTCGATAATTATGATCTATTGAATAGAAGTCTTTTCGAAGGTGCAGCAGATTTCATTGCATGGTTGCTAACCGGAGTGAGAGGGAACGCCTATTTATATGATTATGGCATTTCTCATGAAAAAGAACTCTGGATGAAATTCAAGAAAGATATCGAAGCAGGTGTAAATACCGATAATTGGATGTATAATTTCGATAGAGTAGAAAATGACCTACCACCCGATTTGGGCTATTTTATGGGATACAGAATAGTAGAAGCATATTTCAATAAATGTCTGGATAAACATCAGGCGGTATTGGATATCATCGAAATGAAAAATCCAGAAGAATTTTTCAAATAAAGTGGATACAATCCCGATTCCTAAATTTATCAGTTATTTGCGCATACTTATCATCCCATTATCTCATCGATTTGCTCTAAAAGTTTAAATTATAAAAATTAAGGTTTCAAATCATAAAAAATAAAATCATCACAACCCTAAAGGTTCAAATGACTGAATAAAAGTCAGCAACATATACTTGCAACAATAATAAACATCGAATATTTCATCGAAATGAACAGGCAAAATCATCAAAATAACCTTTGATTGTACAGTTTGGACAATTTTTTTATATTTGCCTAAATACTTCTATCCATGTTGATCAATAAGCAGAACAATATACCTACAGGATAAAATCATGAAGGAATATATAATTGCATCAGCCATTTGATCTTACAAGCTAAATTTTTTTAAAGAAGTAGAAAGAATATTTTAAATTGGATTCAAACCATGAAAAAATGAGAATTTGGTCAATACATCCTAAATATTTGGATTCGAAGGGAATAATTGCATTATGGAAAGAAGCCTTATTAGCCCTAATTGTGCTAATGGGAAACACCCGAGGCTATAGGAATCATCCACAATTGTTGCGTTTAAGACAGCTAAGGAAGCCATTAAAAAGTATTGACTTCTATTTAAATGTCGTATGGCAAGAAGCCCAAAATAGAGGGTATAACTTCGATGTATCTAAATTCAAACAAACGGAAACAATGACTAGAATAGCAATTACGGAAGGACAAGTAGAATTTCAACTACACCACCTTTTAAACAAACTTAAAAAGCGAGATGTTAAAAAATACAATGAAGTTAAAATTATTGACATGCCTGTAACTCATCCATTGTTTTATTTAGTGGCTGGAGAAGTGGAATCATGGGAAAAGATATAAGTTATGAATAAAGAATTTTACTTACAGACTTGTTACAAGATTTCGGAGCTGATCACCAAAAGATATAGCACCTCCTTTTCATTAGCCGTGTCATTTCTCGAAAAGGAACAGCGTTCGGCAATTTATGCCATTTATGGATTTGTTCGCCTTGCTGATGAGATCGTAGATAGTTTCCATCCACACGACAAGATTTTTCTTTTGAACAAACTTACCGAAGATCTTTATTACTCGCTCGGTCACAACATCAGCACTAACACAGTTCTCATGGCATTTGCTGATACCGTAAATAAATACAAAATTCCTCACAGCCATATCAATGCTTTTCTCGAAAGCATGAAGCGAGATTTAAATATTACTCAATACCACAAGCAGGAAGATTTGAGTCAATATATCTATGGTTCGGCCGATGTTGTGGGATTGATGTGCCTAAGGGTATTTTGTCATAATGAACCGAGCCTTTATCAAAAACTCGAACTGCCTGCACAAAAATTAGGGTCGGCTTTTCAAAAGGTAAACTTCCTTCGCGATATTAAATCAGATACTCAAAACTTAGGCAGATACTACTTTCCAGAGATGTCTACCATGAGCCTGAACCAACAAAGCAAAAAAATAATCGAACATTCTATCGAACAAGACTTCAAAGTGGCCTTCCCTGGCATTCGACAACTACCTGGTCGTTCAAAACTGGCTGTGGCCATTGCATATTACTATTATAACAGCCTTTTTATAAAAATTATTCACTCTTCACCCGAAAAAATTCTCTCACAAAGAATAAGGATTTCAAACATCAAAAAGTATTTAATAATGGTCAAAGTTTGTATTTTGTATTTTTTCAAACGTATCTAATCTATCAATTATGAGCGATAAAGTGATTTTAGTAAATATAAACGATAAAATTATTGGAGAAATTGCCAAGATTGAAGCACATGAAAAGGCGTTATTGCACAGAGCGGTTTCCGTGATAATCTTCAATTCGAAAGGCCAGATGCTTTTACAGAAACGAGCATTGAACAAATATCATTCGGCTGGTTTATGGTCAAATACGGCATGTACACACCCTTTCCCTGGCGAAGACAACAAAACAGCAGCACAACGCAGGCTGAAAGAAGAAATGGGAATACATGCCGAGGTTTTTAAAATATTCGATTTCATTTATCATGAAAAACTCGATAATGGTTTGACTATACATGAGTTTGATCATGTTTATATAGGAATCTCTGACGAACCACCACAACCCGATCCCAATGAAGTAAGTGATTTTGACTATTTTGAACGTAATTTCCTGAAAAATGAGCTATCTTCTTCTCCTAAGCACTATACAGTATGGTTTGCAATACTTTTTGACAGGGTATATGATTTTATTGATCAGCAACATTTAAGGGAAAGGCTTATAACTTACAATCAGACTTCATAATGATTGAGCTATACATAGACAAATTTTCTCTTCTACTTTAAACCCTATCTTTCATTATGTATCTATTTCATATACTTTTAGTTTTGCTCTTATGCAGGCGATGTTTTTGCCTCATTTATCAAGCCATTCATCATATCCCCAATTGGGGAAGTATGACTCTTTTTATACCTTTGTGATCCAATTTTACTTACGTCAGATAATAATGATATTATGAGGAAATTTATCGTTCTTTCGTCCTGTTGCATGATTTGGGGTGTGTTTATATTTTCGGGATTAAAATCATGGGCACAAGAAGCAAGCATTAGAGGAGTAATTTACGAGAAAGAAAGTGGCGAACCCGCCATTTTTGTTAATGTTTTTCTCGGCAAAACAACCCTTGGTTCGGCTACCGATGTAAATGGTTATTACATCATCAACAATATTCCTGCCGGCTCGTATAATCTCATGGTAACAGGCATAGGATACGATAGTTTGGTGGTTCCGATTACCATAAGAAAAGGGGAAATAATCACACGAAAACTTTATATTTCCAAAAAGTCCATAGCTTTGGAAGGGGTGAGTATTTCGGCAGAGAGGGAAGCTGCGCGAACCGAAACTCGCACCTCGGTGGTTAAGGTTACTCCACGCCAGATTAAGCAAATTCCAAGTATAGGAGGCCAACCCGACCTTGCACAATATCTACAGGTCTTACCCGGGGTTGTATTCACCGGCGACCAGGGAGGTCAGCTGTNNGTAACTCCTTCTCGATGGAATGGTCATCTATAATCCCTTTCATTCCATCGGTTTGTTCTCGGTATTCGACACCGATATTCTTCGCAATGCCGACATTTACACTGGAGGATTCGGGGCAGAATTTGGCGGCAGAATTTCTTCCGTCATGGACCTCACCACCCGCGATGGCAATAAAAAGCGCTTGAGTGGAAAAATCGATGCCTCTACCTTTGGAGCAAAACTGCTGCTCGAAGGACCTATCAGCAAACAAAAAGAAGACAATTCGGGAAGTTCGTCCTTTATTCTTTCGGTTAAAAATTCCTATCTCGAAGAAACTTCTAAAACCCTTTACAAATACGTAAATGAAGATGGACTTCCATTTAACTTCTTCGATATTTATGGCAAAGTATCTTTCAATGCCGACAACGGAAGCAAAGTGAACCTTTTTNNTTTTGGTTTTAATTTCACCGATCGGGTAAACAATTATAAAGCCTTATCTGATTTTCATTGGGACGCCATTGGTGGAGGCACAAACTTCGTGGTAATTCCCGGAAAAACTCCCGTACTCCTCGAAGGAGTTATTTCTTATTCTAATTATAAGGTAAGCCTCAAAGAAACCGGTAAAAACGATCGTACAAGCCAGATAGGCGGTTTCAATGCGGGTTTGAATTTCACCTATTTTATCAACAAGGATGAATTACGTTACGGCTTCGAATTTCAAGGTTTCAACACCGATTATTATTTCTTCAATTCCCTCAACCGGGTCATTCAACAAAAGGAAAATACAACCGAGATTGGCCCTTACGTAAAATATAAGATGCATCGCGGAAAATTTCTCATCGAACCCGGATTGAGAATACAATGGTATACTTCTTTAAGCAACATATCGCCTGAACCACGTTTGGCCATCAAATATAATGTGAATGATCGCTTGAGAATTAAAGGCGCAGGAGGCTTCTATTCCCAGAACCTGATCAGTGCTACAAGTGATCGAGATGTAGTGAATCTCTTCTATGGATTTCTTTCAGGCCCCGACAACCTCCCCGAAGAATTCAATGGGGAAAAGGTCACCGATAAATTGCAAAAAGCATGGCATACCATAGGAGGTATAGAACTCGACCTATCCAATAATGTAACCATGAATATAGAGGCATACTATAAAAAGTTTACCCAACTCACCAATATCAACCGCAATAAGATTTTTGACGATACAGAAATATTTGCCGATCAGCCCGATGAATTGAAGAATGATTTCATCATCGAAACCGGAGATGCTAAAGGTTTGGATATTTCGATAAAATTCGAAAACGACAGATTCTATTTCTGGGGAGTTTATTCATTGGGATATGTAAGTCGATTCGATGGAAACAATACCTATTCTCCACATTTCGACAGGCGGCATACCATAAATCTGGTCGCCGCTGTATATTTCGGGTCAGCACGCGACTGGGAACTTAGCTCTCGCTGGAACTTCGGCTCGGGATTCCCCTTCACTCAGAGCCAAGGTTATTTCGAAAAAATAACTTTCGAAAATGGAATCTATTCCAACCCGGCAACCGAAAACGGAAATTTAGCCATCCTATATGCCGAATTGAACACTGGCCGCTTACCCGTTTATCATCGCCTCGACATTGATTTGAAACATAAATGGGAACTCAGCCAACATTCTCATTTGCAACTGAATATTGGAGCTACAAATATCTACGACCGCGAGAATATCTTCTATTTCGACCGTATTGCCTTTGAACGTGTCTATCAATTGCCAGTCATGTATAACGTTGGCTTCACCTTTTCTTTCTAATCTATTCTATTCCTCGAATGCCTCACGTAATAGCTTTCCATCTTCCATCGAGAGATCGATGTCGGAAGCTTTCGAATTTTCTATTAAATGTTCTAATGAACCAGTTTTTGGAATAGCTAATATATTTTTTTGTGCAATGAGCCAAATGAGTGCAATTTGAGCAGGAGTAGCATGATACTTTTCAGCAATTTTTTTTATTACGTCATTGGTTGCCAATCGGATATAATTGGTTTTTCCCAATGGACGCCATGCAATTACCGCAATTTGATTTTCCTGACAATAGGGAATAATTTCTTTCTCCTGATTTTGAGTATAAATCCCAGAATTTCTCGCTAAAAGGCTATATTCTATCTGTACTGCCGAAATTGGAACTGAGGAAATTCTCACCGCTTCTTTTATCAAGGAGATATCGAAATTACTCACCCCTATGGCTCTTACTCGCTTCTGCTCAACCAGCCTATTCATGGCCATCAGGGTTTCCTCCAAAGGAATATCAGGATTGGGATGATGAACAAGATAGAGATCGATATAATCTGTCTGAAGCTGACGAAGACTTTTCTCGAATGAGGAGAATAAATCATTGGAACGAAGATGAGTAAGCCAGACTTTGGTAGTAATAAACAGGTTCTGACGTGGAAACCCTTTTATGGCTTCCCCTACAAGCTCCTCCGTATGACCATTGCCATACATTTCAGCTGTGTCGATATGTGTAAGGCCATTTTCAATAGCGCTTCGAATAATAGTTATCCAATGCCTGTCGTGAGAATAGTCGGCCTGTTCGCCACCTCCCATCTCCCAAGTTCCTGAACCGACTGCCGGAACGTTATAATCTGAAATCTTTTTGTAAATCAATGCTTTAAAAACGGTTAGATTTTATAAAATCAAGCAACTAAAAATAAAACTTTACCCGCATCTGGTATAATCTTCAATCCTCCATCATGTATTTCGTAAAATTCCTAATTTCGTTATACATAATTACTTGTTTTAATCATGTCTTCATAGGCTTTCGGGATTTTGGATAAATTTATAAAATAACCTGAAAAAAATTCTCTATCGAAAACTGAGGAAAATTAATTTATATTTACATTATTCTCGTTATCCTCTAAAATTAATATCCAATTGGAGGAATTCCTTATTATAAAAATTGCATTTTGTGGTTAACCAAATAAAAGTTGCCTAATAGCCTGATTATTAGGCTGTATGATTCCTTTCGAAGTAATCAAGCTGTGGATGTAGGAAGATGGAGTGATATCGAAAGCTGGATTCAAAGCTTCAGAGCCAGGAGAAGAAATTCTTATCTTTATAAAGTGATGCTTCTCATCTAAACCTTCCATCTCGGTTATTTCTTCAAGAGGACGGTGTTCGATAGGGATGCAGGAACCATCTGGGCATGCAGGATCGAAAGTAGACAATGGTGCTGCAACATAAAATGGTACCCCAAAATTTTTCGCCACAATGGCCTTTTCGAATGTCCCAATTTTATTGGCCGTATCTCCATTCAGGGCAATTCTATCGGCCCCCGTGATAAACAAATCCACTCTATTGTTCGATAAAAGCCAAGCCCCCGCATTATCTGCAACGATAACATGCGCTATACCTTCGTTTTGCAATTCCCATGCTGTAAGCCTTGAACCTTGTAAACGCGGACGAGTTTCGTCAACGTAAACGAAAATCTTTTTCCCTTTACGATGTGCTAAATAAATTGGTGCCAATGCACTCCCCCAATCTACAAAACCTAACCAACCCGCATTACAATGCGTCAATATATTACATGAATCGGGTATTAAACTTTCTCCATAAATCGCAATCGCTTTTGCTTCTTCTTCATTTTCAATAGCTAACTTTTCGGATTCTTCTATTGCTGCCTCAATGCCATAAGCAATTCCTGCTTGCCNNAATCTTCTCCTCCTTTACCGGGGGATTGAACAAAAGCGAGTGCCATAGCATAACCAGCCGCAACTCCTATTGCCCCAGCGCCTCTTATGTTCATGTTTTTAATGGCCTTGCATATCCCTTCCCAATTCTCTAATTCAATGATTTCGAATCGAAAAGGCAATAGGTTCTGATCGATCAATTTCACCTTTTTACCTTCCATCCAGATGGTTTTATAATTCTTACCGTTTACTTTCATTCCAATTGCTTACTTTTTAAATTTTAACAGGTATTGTTTCGATTTATTGCGCCATCCTGCCTTTGATTCATAATCTACAATAAAAATCTTTAAATCGGCTTGAGATTCATAATCGGTAAAATATAACTTGAAATCAGCTTGTGATGCATACTTTACGGGGAAAAACAGTCCATCCCTATTGGTTTGTGATGCATATTTCACAAAATAAACCAATAAATCAGCCTGCGATTCGTACGAAACGATGAATACTTTCAAGTCAGCCTGAGAAGGGTAATCTACCTTAAAAACCTTTTGCGCTTGTACAGAAAATGCCTGAATAATAACAAAAGATAAAAACGCCATAAGTTTTATTGGTTTCAACATGAACCTCATTTATGTAAATTATTTAAGTTGGGTTGAATGACTAATTTTGTAGTTCATTTCAAAATTAAGGAATAATTTTCGGCTTCTTACCCATTCATCAATTTAAAGAAGAAAAATCAATTGGAAGCGAGAGAACAAATCGAGATCATGTCGCCAGTAGGTTCGTTCGAATCGTTAATGGCTGCTATTCAGGGAGGTGCCAATGCGGTATATTTTGGGGCTGGCAAGCATAATATGCGCTCGAGGTCTTCTGTCAATTTTACTTTATCCGATTTGAATGATATTTCCCGAATTTGCAAAGAGAAAGGCATACGTTCGTATTTAACCTTAAACTCAATCATTTATGATGAAGAATTGCAAGAAATGCAAAACATAATAGATACGGCCAGGGAATCAGGTGTTTCGGCCATTATAGCTTCCGATCCTGCCGTTATAAATTATGCCGTTGAAAAAGGAATAGAGGTTCATCTTTCTACTCAATGTAATGTTACCAATATAGAAGCCGTAAAATGGTACTCGCGTTATGCCGATGTAGTTGTGCTGGCCAGAGAACTGAATCTCCAGCAAATAAAGCAAATTGTAGATGCAATAAAAACGTATGATATTCGTGGTCCATCGGGAGACCTCGTTGCCATTGAAGTTTTTGTTCATGGAGCCTTATGTATGGCCATATCAGGCAAATGTTATCTGAGCTTACATACAATGAATTCATCGGCCAATAAGGGTGCATGTCTGCAAATATGCCGTCGTAGATATGATGTTACCGACAAGGAAACCGGAACAGTTCTTGAGGTTGATAATGAATACATCATGTCGCCAAAAGATTTATGCACCATAGGAATTTTAGATCAAATTTTGGCTGCAGGAGTCAAAATTTTGAAAATTGAAGGTCGTGGCAGATCACCCGAATATGTCAAAACAGTCACTCAGGTATATCATGAAGGAGTAGAGGCAGTTTTGAATAAAACCTTTACACAGGAAAAAGTAGCCAAATGGACTGAACGTTTGCGCACCGTTTATAATCGTGGTTTTTGGGAAGGGTACTATCTGGGCAGAGAACTGGGTGAATGGACTCAACAACACGGTTCGCAGGCTACTATAAAGAAACAATATCTTGGCAAAGTGCTCAATTATTTCTCTAAATTAGGTGTAGCTGAAGTAAAACTCGAAACAAACGATTTGAAGATTGGCGATAAATATTCTATCAATGGTCCTACTTCAGGAGTAGTAGAAGGTACGATTGAGGAAATTAGGCTCGAGTACGATAAAATCCCTCTTGCACCGAAAGGCCGGATATGTTCCTTCAAGGTAAGTGCTCCCGTAAGAAGAGGTGATAAGGTCTTTCTGCTGATAGAAAATCCACAATCACTTATTTAAACAAATAAAGCAGAAATAGCGCAATCCCCAAAATAATCAAAAAATAAATCCAATACGAAGTTTCGCTCATTTCCCCTTTCGCTTTGCTTGCTTTTTTACCCGATGCCGGAGTAACATTTTTGTTTGTATAGTTCTTCGATGTTTTTGACATAAATATAACAGGATGGAATCGATGGAAATAAATTTTTCATAAAATTACCAAGAAATATCTTTCATCGAGCATTCTTATGGAAAAAATTAAATTCATGATGTAAAAACAATAAGGCCGAAACTTCCTCAATTAAATGATTGAAGCTGAATATCCTTATCTTTGCACCCCAAAATTTATAAGTAATGGCATTAAGTGAACAGGAGATCATCAGGCGACAAGCGCTTCAGGAATTAATGAATTTAGGAATCGATCCTTATCCCACAGGTGTATTTCCCGTAAATGCAATGGCAAACGAAATCCTGACCAATTATAATCCGGAACTCAATAATTATCAGGAAGTTTGCATAGCTGGAAGAATCATGTCGCGACGCGTAATGGGTGCAGCTTCATTCTTAGAACTTCAGGATTCTACAGAAAGAATTCAGTTGTACGTGAAACGTGATGATCTATGCCTGAACGAGGATAAAACCTTCTACAACATCGTTTTTAAAAAGCTGCTCGACATAGGCGATATTATCTGGGTAAAAGGCTTTGTTTTCATTACCCAGATGGGAGAAATTACCATACACGTGAAAGAGCTCGAACTGCTGGCAAAATCGTTACGACCACTCCCTATTGTAAAAGAAAAAGACGACAAAGTATNNCCGAGCAAAGATATCGTCAAAGATATCTCGACTTGATCGTCAATCCGCATGTAAGGCAAATATTTATTAAGAGAACGCAAATGGTCAATTCGATGCGGGATTTTCTAAATTGGAAAGGATACCTCGAGGTAGAAACACCTATTCTTCAACCTTTATATGGAGGAGCTGCTGCCCGGCCTTTCAAAACTTATCATAATGCTCTCGACGCCACTCTTTATCTTCGAATAGCCAACGAACTGTATTTGAAGCGCCTGGTCGTCGGTGGATTCGATGGTGTTTATGAATTCTCGAAAGACTTTCGCAACGAAGGAATGGACAGGTTCCATAACCCCGAATTTACCCAGATGGAGCTTTATGTAGCCTATAAAGACTATTATTGGATGATGGACCTGGTTGAAGAAATGGTCGAAAAAATTGCTTTAGACCTTCATTCATCCACACAA
>MTKX01010752.1_pt3 | contig 13478 bp, 15 predicted proteins | sample 1042771 | NCBI WGS metagenome assembly MTKX01 (sample SAMN06212183, study PRJNA360534) | anaerobic digester metagenome | biome: Wastewater treatment plant; material: sludge; isolation source: anaerobic digester fed with sludge from wastewater treatment plant | place: Denmark: WWTP Randers ... | reverse complement strand
TAAACCCGAATGTAATTTTTGAGGAATTACAAGGAGGTGCGCTGTTGTTAGACACGGATGATTTTAGGTTAGTTGAGCTTAGTTCCATTGCATTAATTATCCTCAAGAAAACTGACGGTCTATCCAGCGTAACTAAAATCGCCAGGGATATTGCTATTGAATATGGCATTGATGAGTCCTCAGCTTTTCAAGATGTAAGAACGTTTTATGAGCAATTGTCAGACAAAAAAATCGTCCGGTTATTAAGTCAAGAACCATGAAGGAGCCCAAAATGCCAGAAAAATTTAACTTTGACACCAATTACTGCTGTAATCCTGATGTTGTGTTAAGGGAAGAAGATGAAGTGGGCGGTTTATTATTTAACCCCGACACTAATCAGGTAAAGGTGGTTAATACCAGCGGCTTATTCATTTGGAAGCAATTTGCTACTATGAACCGCTGTGAAAAGGTCCTTGATGCCGTTTTGAAGGAATTTGAAGAAGCGGATGCTGAACAGGCAAAATGCGATCTGGAAGAATTCGTTGAGCACCTTTTAAACTCTGGTTTCCTTGGTGAAGTGGAGGCTCTCTGAGTGGCATCTCTTAAAAAAGAAAAGGTTTATAAATCATGACTGATTTTAAATTCATGCCCAAGCCAAGGCACGTAGATATAGCCATAACTGGTCGTTGCAATCTCAATTGTGCTTATTGTTTTTATGCGGATGAAATGGTTGCCCTTCATGATCTGCCCACCCAGGTTTGGTTGGATTTATTCAAACGCCTTGGGGAATTGGGCGTAATGGGTGTCACCCTCACGGGTGGCGAAGCCTTCACCCGACCGGATTTTTTCGACCTGGTGGACGGCGTGATTGCCAACCACATGCGCTATGATATTCTCTCCAATGGCACCTTAATTACTGAAAAGACCCTGAAAGAGTTTGAAAAGGGCAAACGCCGTCTACGGTTGGATTCGATCCAGATCTCTATTGACGGCTCTTGCCCTGAAGTGCATGATCACAGCCGCCCCAACAGCTTCAACCGTGCCCTGCGTGGGTTAACATTACTGAAAGCTGGTGGCTTCCCCCTGACCGTCCGGGTGACGATTAACCGCTTTAATTACAACGACCTGGAGAATGTCGCCTATTTACTTCTGAATGAGGTGGGACTGCCTGGTTTTTCAACCAACGAAGCCTATCCCTGCGGTGCCACCAATCGCTTTGAAGAAGGCATCATGCTCAGTGTGGACCAAAGGCGGGAGGTGATGAACACCTTAACACGCTTGAACGAAAAGTATGACGGCCGTATCAGCGCCACGGCTGGACCCTTAGCGTTAGCAGGACAGGAAAGAGTGATCAAAGAGGCGCAAGCGCAAGGACTTGACTCTTTGCCCGGTCGCGGTTATCTGACAGCCTGTGGGGGGATGTTCAGCAAAATTGCGGTTTTACATGACGGCACCATTGTCCCCTGCCATGTCGTTCACCAGTTGTCGCTGGGGAATATCCAAACCGATGATTTATTGGATATTTGGCTTTCCCACCCAACCATGCGGGCGATGCGCGAGCGCCGAAAGATTTCTCTGGATACGATCGATCCATGTAAAGATTGCTCCTATAAAGGCTACTGCACTGGGGGCTGCCCCGGAGGAGCCTTATTCCTCAATGGTGATATTAACCAGCGTAACCCAATGGACTGTTATCGCATATTAATCGGTGAAGAAACCTATTCACCGGATAAGGATAGAAAATTAACATGACCGAACAAGTCAACCTGCCCCAAGGGATCCCACCCCTGAATCAATATTATTATTACCTGACTGCCGGGTGCAGCCTTCGTTGTAAGCACTGCTGGTTAGCCCCTGATTATCAAAAGGACGGCACAACCGGTGGACACCTGGATTTTGAGCTCTTCAAATTATCGATTGAAGAAGGCATCCCCTTGGGTTTAAGCACCGTAAAATTAACTGGTGGCGAACCCCTGCTGCACCCTGATTTTTTGCCAATGCTGGCACACTTAAAAGAAAAAAATATCTCAGTTACCCTTGAAACGAATGGCACCTTACTGACACCAGAGATTGTTAAATTCATGAAGGAAAACAGCAGTGTATATTTTGTTTCAGTCAGCATGGATGGCGCCAAAGCTGAAACCCATGACCGCTTCCGGGGTGTGCGAGGTGCTTACGAAAAATCAGTTGCCGGTATTCGCATGCTGGTTGAACAGGGCTTTCACCCCCAGATCATTATGAGCCTGCATGAGGGAAACGTTGCTGAAATTGAAGACCTGGTTATGCTTGCGCAGGCTTGGGAAGCAGGGTCGGTTAAATTCAATCTGATCCAACCTAGCGGGCGCGCTGAAAAAATGCAAAAGCGCGGTGAATTGTTGGATATTCATCGTTTGGTAGAGCTTGGCAAGTGGGTGGAAGGTGACCTGCAGAAACGTGTTTCAATCCAGCTTTACTATAGTTGGTCGGTGGTTTTTCAAAGCATTGCTCGTCTGCTGAAATTTGGTGTGAGTTCTTGCGGTATTCATCGTATCCTTGGGGTGCTGGCTGATGGGAGCCTGGCGATGTGCGGCATGGGCGTCTCGGTCCCCGAACTGACCTATGGACAATTAGGTGTTGACCGTGTGCTGGATGTGTGGCGCGATAATGCGGTCATCAACCAGATCCGACGCGATATCCCTTCTAAGCTGGAAGATCCCTGCGGTAAATGCCTGTTCAAATGGCAGTGTTTGGGTTCCTGCATTGCGGACAACTATTACCAGACAAAGCGTCTGACGGCGCCTTTTTGGTTTTGCAAGCAAGCCTATGACGAAGGTTTATTTCCAGTAAGCAGGTTGGTCTGAGGTAATGATTAACCCTGAGTTAAGATGTTTATCGACTGTTAACCTCGACTTGACAGATACTTTGTTTGTGTTTAGAATACTTATTGGTAGAGAGGAGGTTTTCTTTATGAAACAGAAATATGAAAAACCAACCATCAGGGACCTTGGGGATGTTTTGCCAACAGCGAAAGGTGATTGTGATGCTGGAAACATCGCAAATGGTTCAGGTTATGATTGTAAAACTTTTGGGTCTGTAGCAAGCGGTGTTAATTGCATAAATNNAGCGGTGATAATTGCATAAATACTGGTTCGGCGGCAGGAATTGATTGCAACGCAGGTACAGTTGCTTCTGGAAACTGTAATAATGGAGGGAATACTAATTAGTAATCACAAAGTCTTTAACCCTGCATGCTATTTGCTGAAGTGATTTAACCTAATCAGTTGTCTGCAAGTAGAACTTGTCTAATGGAGCGCCACTTTCAAAATTTGACGATAAATTTTCAGTCGAATTTCACCCAATTTTTACTTATCGGTGGTTCTTTTTTTATCGCCTCCGGCGATAATTTTTTTAACTTTCATCTAAATCAATCATGATTATCAAAGGTTTTAGCCAACTTGCAATTGATCAGAGGGACTTGCTTCTAAAAATTGCGATTAAACATCAAGGTTTTCCTCAACCAATTCAACAAAAAATTGCCGCATGTCCCTACGAGGTGTTACTGATCGGTGGGGTCCCACACAAAAATTTCTATGGCGATCTTTCTGACGAAAGTCAGATCGCCATTAACAAATTACATCAGCTTTGGAATGAATATTGGGGTCAGGCTCTAACAGCCCCCGACCTTATCCAGGAGGGCATCACAAAAGTAAACATGTTTGGTGAAGCAGTCAATCGACAAGCCGACCTCACAGGTGGCTTCATCTACCAATTGAGAACTGACCCTGATAAAAATATTTTTTTTATAATGTTGCAAAAATTTGACCGAGTGAAGTTGCCAGTTAATGAAATCCTTTTCCTCTTAACACATTGGAAGTTGGAAGAGGGTTATCTCCCTTTACACTGCAGCGGCGTCATCCACAAAGGCGGACTTTACCTCTTTAGCGGGCCATCCGGGGCTGGCAAGACTACCATCTCCCGGCTTAGTGCTGAATTGGGAGATGAGGTGCTGGACGAAGATCAGGTTTTGATCTATCTTTCTTCAGACGGCAGATATTTTGCGGATGCCTGGGGCTACAGTTTTAAGCGCGGTCATGTACCGATCAAAGCATTCTTCAGCCTGACCAAGGCTAATAGTAACGACCTGGAGGCTTTGTCAACCAGCAAAACCGCCCAAATAATTTTTGAACAGACCCTGACCGTGATTGGAAAGCAGCACACGCATGCACGAATCAAAGACGTTTTCCAGAAAGTGGCTCAACTTGCCCGTGCTATTCCTGGTTACGAACTCCGTTTTACAAAATCAGCTGAGTTCTGGAAGTTAATTGATGAAGAATTCTCAGTTGTCTGAAGATCGAATTCTGTCCCAGTTAGAGGAAAATCTTCCTTTTCGCTACACTGGTGCCAGCATGTATCCAACTTTTAGATCTGGTCAGCTTCTATACACACGTCCCAAATCTGAAAACTTAAAAGTAGGTGATGTGATTGTTTTTTTTGACCCAATTATTAAAACCACCATCGTTCATCGGGTGGTGGATATTGTGGGAGATCAGATCTATACCAAAGGTGACAACAATCCTGAAATGGACGCGCACCCTATCAGCCCGGACTTGGTCAGAGGCGTCATTGCCTGGGTTGGAAAAGAAGGTTCACTACTCCCTGTCAGAGGCGGCAGGGCTAGCTTGATGAGAATCAGGCTCTTCGGGCTTTGGCAAAAGGTACGCTCAGTTCTCGCCCCCTGTTTATCACCTCTATACAAGATACTTAAAGCTTCTGGGCTTCCCCGTCTCTTCTGGCATCCCAAAATTCATCAGGTAAAATTACAGGCTGGTCAAGGTTTTATAATCAAGTGTATTCACCGCAACAAGACCGTCGCCGTTTGGGACGAAAGATTCCAGCGATTTACCTGTCATCATCCTTATGACCTGGTGATCCAAAAACCCAAAACCGGGCAGCAAGCGTCATTTCAGACCTCGGATCGCAAATAATGAAGTCAACCTGGTTCAATCATCTAAAAAACGGATTAAAGCGCGATTTACCGCAGGATCAAATTGGAACTGTGAATAAGCCGCAAGACGCCAAAGAAGTGTTGAAGCGCCTCTTGCCATTCATGCGCGCGTACTGGAAGTCCGGTCTCATTGGCGGCCTGTTGATCATTTTTACTAGCCTCCTGGCATTTCCCCAGCCGCTGGTTTATCGTTTTCTGGTGGATGACGTTATTCTGGCCCGCCGCTTGGACCTGCTGTCCTGGGCTTTATTGCTGGTTATCGGAATCAAGCTGTTGGACATAGGCGCTGGCTTGTTGCAGAAATATTATCTGCTGGACTTTGAGCAATCGGTGATCCTGAAAATTCAGGAGGCACTACTCGAACATACCCTGCATCTTCCCAAGGCATTTTTCGACCAGAATGAAGTGGGCTATCTGATCTCACGCGTTTCTTCAGACGTCGGCGGTTTGCGCTGGTTTTTCTCTGGCACCCTAGTTTACTTGTTCACAAATCTCATCCGTTTCCTGGGCGGGCTGGGATTTTTGTTTTACCTGGAATGGCGTTTGGCGCTGGTTTCGCTCCTGGCATTGCCTGCTATGCTGTTTAGTGTGCGCTATTTTTCGAAGCGCATGCGCATCCTCAGCCATCACGGCATGGAAACGCATGCCGGCATCAACAAACGTTTACAGGAAACAATTACTTCACTTCCATTGATCAAAGCTTTTTCAACTGAACAGCGCGAAAGCGAACGCGTTATGCACGCTTTCGAAGATCAACGGCAAATATCCTTGGAACAAAACGTGGTCGGCTCTCTGACCGATGTTTTGATCAATCTTGCCCCGGACTTAGCCCGCGGCGTCGTGCTGCTTGTTGGCGCTTATCTTGCCATCCAGGGGGAATGGACTTTAGGCTCCCTGTTCGCCTTCCAGGCTTATTTGGGCTATGTTTTCAATCCCGCGATGTATTTTGCCAATGCCAACCTCACCTTGCAAAACGCGCTGGCATCCCTGGAGCGGGTCATGAATTTATTCGACATTGTCCCTGAGGAAAACCTCAACACCGGAAAGGTGATTGACCATCTGGATGGAAGCGTCGAATTCAAAGACGTGTCTTTTTCATACGCTGGCGACCAGCAGGTCCTGAAAGCGCTCTCTTTCAAGGTCAAGCCTGGCGAACGGGTGGCAGTTTTTGGCCCCAGTGGGGTCGGCAAGACAACGCTTGTCAGCCTGATTCTGTGTTTCTACAAGCCAACAGAGGGTGAAATTCTCTTTGATGGTATGCCAGTTTCAGAATACAATCTGCTCTCATTACGCCGGCGCATTGGCTATGTGTCACAGAGCAGCTTGCTGCTCTCCGGCACCTTCAATGAAAATTTGCGCTACGGAAACGCCAGTGCTAGCCAGGAGGCTGTCGAAAACGCAGCCCGAACCGCGGGCATTCACGATTTCATTATCAGTCTCCCTGAAGGCTACGACTCCCGGATTGACGAGCGGGCAGTAAACCTCTCTGAAGGCCAAAAACAGCGCTTGTCAATTGCCAGGGCTCTGGTTAAAGACCCGGATGTCTTCATCCTCGATGAACCCACTGCCGCGTTGGACAGCATCATCGAACGTTCCATCTTTGACGCTATACCCCCTTATGTCAAGGATAAAACCCTCTTCATCATTGCCCACCATCTGGTCACAATTCAGGATGCGGACCGGATCCTGCTGTTGGATGACCAGGGCGTCCTTTCAATTGGAACTCACCAGACTTTGCTGGCAGAAAATGCCTATTATCGTCAACTCTGCGCTCAGCAACAGCTCAACCTGCTTGAAAAATCGGTATAAGTTCTGGGTCACAGCGGTCCATGTGGCGAAACCAAACGCGGGGTGGCTTCTCAGTTTCTGTGCAGAGTCACTTTCATTTGCCTGCCTGTCGCTTAATCGGCATATAATGGCAAGGAGTAATATTTGCTGCTGCCGTTGCTTTAGGAGTTGAATAATTGAACGAAAGGCTGCATACATTCAAGACCCTTGCCAATATTTTGGATCCCTGTAGCCCAAACAGCGAACTTCAGGATAAGCTAAAAAGGTTGGACAGGCAGGATTGGTTCGCTCTGGCTGAGGTGGCATTGCAGCATGGAGTGTCTTCACGGTTCTATCAGACAGTCAAAGCTTTTGCCAAAACAGAGCCCTTTCCGGAAGAGCTGCAAACCAGGCTTGAAAATGCATATTTCCAAAATGCTGTGCGCAACACACTCATCCTGGCCCGTGCCACAAAATTGCTCCAGGACTTTAAGGCAAACAAGATTGACACCATCGCCCTCAAAGGCATCTACCTGGCAGAAAACATCAACCGCAGCATCGCGGAACGCTACTTTTGCGATATCGACCTGCTGGTGAAAAGAGCTGATCTGCCCAAAGCCATCGCCAGTGCCCAGGCATGCGGTTACAAACCCAGCACCTATTTTGATCCCGCCGATCAGAATATTGACATCAAGCACGTCCCGCCCATGTTTAACGCTGAGGGTTTGCCGCTGGAGATCCATTGGACACTTCTGGAGGAAGATGAACCTTTCAGCATCGAAGCAACGGAACTCTGGCGCCGAGCCGTGCCAGAAAAAGTTGCCGGTGTGGATGTGCTTGTCTTATCCCCGGAGGACTTTGCAGCCCACCTTTGCCTGCATTTCACCTATCAGCATCGCCTCTCACTGGGCTTGAAGGGTTTGTTGGATGTGGTTGATGTGCTCTGGCATTTTCAGAGTCAGTTCGATTGGGAGCGTTTTTTGTTGATAGTCAGCAGCTGGCAGTGTCAGCGTGTGGTTTGGCTGACTTTCAGCCTGGTACGGGAGTTTTCAGCAGTTAGCATCCCCGATGAAGTGATGAAATCGCTGCAGCCTGCTGGGGATGAGTCCTGGGCCTTTGAGCAGGCCAGAACTCAAATCGTCGACGCCAATACCACCCGGGCTGGTCTTACGCCTGATCTGGCTGAATTTTCAGAAGCCAGCAGTTTCTTTTCTAAACTCAAAATTGGGTTTAGTCGGGTTTTTCTGCCCAAAAGGGTGATCGCGCGGCTCTACAACCTGCGACCGGATTCCCCTGAAATCCTCAAAGGTTACTTTTTGAGGTTCAGGGATCTTTTCCGGGGCTATGGTCAGCGCGTATGGCATCCGGAACTCCACTCGTCAAACTGGTCGGATTCGGTTGGTCAGGAAGTGAACAGGGTGAAGTTAAGAGCCTGGTTGTCCGAGGAGATGGAGTAAAACCATACTCTCAATAGTAACTTGTCCGAAAAACGGGGGAAACTGTTGATTGCCAATGATGATGGCCTGGCTGAAAATGTGCGGATTTTACGCTCTTCCCGAGGATGACGGACGAGCAGCAAGATTGGGTGATCGAGAGTGTAGTTGAAACCCTGCGGTAAGAGCTTTGTCTCAACGAGGCCAGGTTTTCTAACCATATAACACTTGCGAAATTGGTCCTCCCAACCATGATAAAATCCGACATAATGAACCGGAAAATTTTATTGTTCCTGTTACTGCTCGTCCTGCTTTCCGGGTGCGGTCAAAGAAGACAGCCGGATGTGGAGCACTTTCAGGGGGAGGTTGTCGCGACCTTGCAGAAAACGGTCAACCAGACAACGCCTGAATTTTTGGATGATACCCCAACACTAAGTGACGACCCTCAGCCTTCACCGCAAACGACCCAAACCATTCCGACCAATACGCTAGTGAGCACGTTTACCCCTAGAGTTTCAGAACCCCAGTCCACAAATTATCCCATAGGTGCTGAATCCGCCAGCGTTACTCTGGCGCCCTCAGCAACGACAAATCCCGATCAAACACCAACTCCAACCCTCGGCGTACCTGTTTGGGAAGGTGTCTGGAACATCTGGTTTCAGAACACCAGGGGCGGTTACACCCCTGCGGAATTGACTTTACAAGTCAGCGGAACCAGGCTTGCCGGAACTGCCAAAATCGATGGCGTTGACTATTCTTTTTCGGGCGATGTTTTAGAGCAAGGTAGCCAGGTGGAGGGGGAGTGGCAAACCGCTTCAAACGAGGGCACCTTCTGGTGGCGGATGAATTCCGCGGATACCTTTGTCGGGTCGAGTGAAGGACGTTTTGGTTTCTGCGGCAACCGGACGGTGGTTCAGCCCAATCCATGCCGGGAGATTCCACAGGATTAGAGTCTGATGCAGATGAATGTCGCATACCAAGTCACTGAACGCGCCGTAGATTCTGAGGAATTGGCGAACTTGATCCGTGTTGCTACCGCGGACGGGAATGCGATTTGCTTCAACGCGCCGGGTAGAAGTAAGGCACCTTTTGTCCAATCCGGGGATAAGATCTATGTCGCTCCAGTAGCGAATGGATCAACGCGAACAGGAGATATTGTCGCTTTTATTCACCCTGAAAATGGCAGGGTGCTGGTTCACCATGTGGTAAAGATTTCGGAAGAATACTTACCTGCTGTTTGGGGATCCAGCCCTGATAATGGCAATGCCAGGTAGGGCTGTGGATGATGAATATGAATCTGATGAGAATCAGATCCTGACGATTGTTGCCTCAGGCGTGCTGGCGAATGACACGACTGAAAGTCCCGATTCGATGACGGTGGTTCTTGTTGCCAATCCATCTTACGGCAATCTGATTTTAAATGCGGATGGCTCTTTTATTTATGAGCCCAATGATAATTTCTTTGGCACGGATTATTTCATTTAAAGAGCTGATATTGGTGGAATTTTCACCAACCGGGCCAGGGTTACGATTACAGTTCATCCGATAAATGATGCTCCGGTAGTGGCAGATACTCCGGACAAGACGATCCTGGAAGGGGAAAGCTTTACAACCATCAACCTGGATGACTATGTGTCTGATGTTGACAATCTCGATTCTGAGATCACCTGGTCTTACTCTGGCAACACAGAACCGACTATAAGCATTGTTGATCGCGTAATCACTATCAGCGCGCCGGTGGATTGGTTCGGCTCAGAAACCATCACCTTCCGCGCGATGGATCCGGGTGGATTATGGGATGAAGACACTACCACATTTACCGTAAACAAGAATGAGCCGCCTGAGGTTTATTACATTTTCTTACCAATAATCATTAAGTAACCACTATTTCGATATAGAAAAGGGATTGGATTGGTCATTATTCAAAGACCAATCCCTTTGTTGCGCCTTAAGGCAGTCGAACTCGTGGAACGAGTGAGACAAAAAACCACCCGCTAAGCGGGTGGGGACAAAGGGTTATACCCAAACCAAAACACCTTTCCGATAGAATGTGAGTGTTCAAGTCACAGACTAGAGAGGAAAGGTGTTTTGTATGGCCAATAAAACAGACAGTCTGGCACACACGAAATGGATGTGCAAATATCATATCGTGTTCACGCCAAAGTATAGGCGAAAAGTAATCTACAACCAAATCCGGAAAGATATAGGGGAGATCATGCAGGAATTGTGCAAGTACAAGGGGGTGGAGATCATCGAAGGGCACATGATGCCGGATCACGTCCACATGTTGCTGAGCATACCGCCGAAGTACAGTGAGTCGAGTGTGATGGGATATCTGAAGGGGAAGAGTGCGCTGATGATCTTTGAGAGGCATGCGAACCTGAAGTACAAATACGGGAACCGACACTTCTGGTGTGAGGGGTACTATGTGAGTACCGTGGGACTGAACGAAGAGACGATCAAGAAGTACATAGCAGAGCAAGAACAAAGGGATCAGGCGGTAGACCGGTTGAGCGTGAAGGAATACCAGGACCCGTTTGAGCAGAAGCGATGAGAGATAGCCCCTTGAGGGGCGGCGAGAGGGACAAGAGCAAAGTGGCTTGAACGAAGAGAAAGCCAGCGCCTTGAGGCGCTGGCTAGAGAACAAGGCTTATAGCCTCAGTGCAAACCACCCGCTATGCGGGTGGTTGTGATTTGTGCGCCCAGCATGGGCGATGACTAGAGGGTGAAAGTCCCGAATGGAGGTTGGTCGCACCAACCAATAGCCAAAGGCAAGGGCATCACTGCGAGGTGGGGTCTGGAGGAAGCCAGAGGCAAACCTGCGACTTGAAGGACATGAAGCCGATAAGAGGCTGTGAGGCTGGGCGAGTTGGCAAATAACAACGAAGCCCAATGCGACCAAAAGCCGAAGCAGTAAATTGGACAAGTGTGCAGGGAAAGTCAACGCACTTACCTGGGGAGACCTGTCATCGAGCCGGAAACGGTAACCCTGGTTGGAAGGTCAGATTGAGATGGCAGGAGTCAGCCGAGGCCATAGTACCGGAGCCGTCGCGAAGGGAAGGGCTGAACATCGAGAAAGGATGAGTAGATTGAGCAGCTTGAGGGACGAACAAAGAAGGCAGCCTGCCCCAGATCGGGGAACTGCGGGACAGGGATGGGAAGTGAAGCTTCCTGAGACTGACCCGAGGGCCGAGCCGTCCCCAACGCGAGACGAAGGAAAGTCCAACGTAGAGTTGTGGGAGCAGGTATGGGCACGGGAAAACCTGACCACAGCGTTAAAGCGAGTAGAGAGCAACCGAGGCGCACCGGGCACAGACGGGATGACGGTGAAAGACCTGCGGCCGTACCTAAAAGAACACTGGTTGGAGATCAGGGCAGCCCTCGAAAGCGGAGCCTATAAACCAACCCCGGTGAGGCGGGTAGAGATACCCAAACCAGACGGGGGAGTACGATTATTAGGGATACCGACAGTGATTGATCGACTACTCCAACAGGCGATCGCACAGGTGCTCACGCCCATATTCGAGCGCAAGTTTTCATCATATAGTTACGGGTTTCGACCCGGACGAAGTGCACACGATGCCATCATGAAGGCACAGGAATATGTGCAAGAGGGATATGAATGGGTGGTGGACATCGATCTGGAGAAATTCTTTGATCGAGTGAACCACGATATGCTAATGGCCAGAGTGGCACGCGAGGTGAAAGACAAACGAGTGTTGAAACTGATCCGAGCCTATCTAAACAGCGGTGTGATGGTAAATGGAGTGGTAATGGAAACGGAAGAAGGGACACCGCAAGGTGGGCCACTTTCCCCGTTACTCTCGAACATCATGCTGGATGACCTGGATAAAGAACTGGAGAAGCGGGGGCACAAATTTGTTCGCTACGCAGATGACTGTAACATCTATGTCAAAACGCAGCGGGCAGGTGAACGAGTTATGGAGAGCGTGAGAGAGTTTCTAGAAAAGAAGTTGAAGTTAAAAGTCAATCCAAAGAAAAGCAAAGTAGATCGAGCCAAAAGGGTAAAGTTTCTAGGGTTCAGTTTCTACAAATACAAAGGGGAAATGCTCATACGAGTAGCGAACCGGAGTCTGGAAAGATTTCGGGACAAGCTCCGCCGCCTGACCAAGCGTACCCGGACAGGCAAGCTGGAAGAGATCATCCAAGAAATAAACACCTACATAGTGGGATGGATAGGATACTACCGGCAGGCGAATACGCCGAGTGTTTATGAAAAACTGGACGGATGGATCAGACGAAGGCTTAGACAGATGATCTGGAAACGATGGAAGAGAGGGACAACCCGATTCCGAGAGTTGGTGAGACTGGGAGTTCCGAAGTGGCGGGCACAAGAAGGGGCAGGAGGAACAAGCCCCTGGCGAATGTCCACCTCACCTGTGGTAAAAGAAGCCCTAAGCAATGAATATTTTCATAACTTAGGGCTGAAGAGCATAAAAGGTCGGTACCAAGAACTATGTGTTTCTCGATGAACCGCCGGATGCGGACCCGCATGTCCGGTGGTGTGAGAGGGGGCGGTTAGTCGCCGCTCCCTACTCGATTAGTCTACAGCTGTGTAAAAAAATTCAGGATAATTGCCTTAGGAAAATTATTAGTTCATCATTCTGACAGGTCTGAAGGTTCATCAAATCCATCACAGGCGATGATGGCCGCGTAGTTACTTGTTCTTTTTTTGCGACAGTTGGCTGATCCCTTCTGCCAGGNNCTTCGAAGTTGTCTTTGACGATAGTCTCGATTTCCTGGGCGATGACATCGCAGGGTTCTTTGGTTACATACGGGTCGGGGATGCTGAAGGCTGGACCTGAAAGCTCACTCAATAGAAAGGTCCTGTTGGTTAGTTGTGGAAAATCGAGCAGAATTGATTCCTTTTGACCCTGTTCCATCACTAGTAAGAAGTCAATGGAATCAAGATCGAGGGCTTCGATGCTCTGTGCGGTATGGGAAGAGATATCAAGACCGCGTTTTGCAGCCTCAGCAAAAGCTTCAGGAGTTGCTGGTAACAGGTCATACACCCAGGAGCCAGCGCTCTCGACAGTCCACTCCCCGGGCACGTTGCGCAGTGCCAATTCGCGTTGGAATATGGCTGCTGCCAGAGGAGAGCGAAATCGGTTCCTGGTACAAACAAAAGCGATTTTTGGCAAACTAACCTCGCTTAAAATTTCTCAGGAAATGACTGAGACTTTAATCCTTATTATGGTTTTTGGTGAAGATAGAAACCAACGGTATCCTTGCCGGTTTCTCTGATTCGTTTTCAGGGTTTGGGATAATGGATTCAGTATGGTAGGTGTAGTGAT
>MTKX01002109.1_pt2 | contig 13482 bp, 16 predicted proteins | sample 1042771 | NCBI WGS metagenome assembly MTKX01 (sample SAMN06212183, study PRJNA360534) | anaerobic digester metagenome | biome: Wastewater treatment plant; material: sludge; isolation source: anaerobic digester fed with sludge from wastewater treatment plant | place: Denmark: WWTP Randers ... | reverse complement strand
CGGCAATGGTCTCCAGCAGGCGCTCGCCGTACTTGCCTCGTCTTATTACGCCAACCAGCATGAGCCAAAGGATGAATGGGGATGTTAATAGAGGTTTGCCGGGATGCTGGGCCACGGTGCTTTAGGCCCGCATGATCTTATATCAGAGCAGATCTAAGGGCCCAAGAACCATGAGCCAATCAAGAATCCCCTGTGCCTCAGACCGTCGCATTCCGGCTTTTCTCATCGCCGGCACCCACAGCGGCGTGGGCAAGACCACGGTCACATTGGGCATTATGGCTGCTCTGCGCGCCCGGGGCCTGGTGGTGCAGCCCTTCAAGGTCGGGCCGGATTTCATAGATCCCACTCATCACACTGCCGTATGTGGGCGGCCCTCACGTAGCCTCGATCCCTTCATGATGGGCGTGGAAGGGGTGNNNNGCCAGGATCCTGGATATTCCTGTTCTCTTGGTCATCAATGTGCACGGCATGTCCCGCAGCGCAGCGGCCATGGAGAAGGGATTTGTCGAATTCGATCCAGAACTGAGAATGGCCGGTACCATCCTCAACCGGGTGGGAAGCGAGAGGCACCTTAAAATGCTCAAGAGCTGCCTCGAAAAGCCGGTCTACGCCGCCCTGCCTCGCGATAAGGAGCGGGAGATGAAGAGCCGCCACCTGGGTCTGGTGATGGGCTTTGAGGAAAAGCATGACCTTGCTGCTTTGGCTGCCTGGGTGGAGGGCCACGCCGAGATTGATCGGATGCTCAAGCTCAGTGCGCCCATCCCCGCCCTCCAAGGGAAGGAGTCCCCCAGGAAGATGGCCGTGCGCTTAGGCGTGGCGATGGATGAGGCCTTCTGCTTTTACTATTATGATAATCTGCTGGAGCTGGAGCGTTGCGGAGCAGAGCTGGTCTATTTCAGTCCCATAAGAGACAGCCTTCCGGATGTGGATGGCCTTTACCTCGGGGGAGGATATCCCGAGCTACATGCCCCTGCCCTGGAGAAAGGATCGGCCAGAAGGCAGATCAAGGAGGCCTCCGAGAATGGCATGCCCATATATGGCGAGTGCGGCGGGCTGATGTACCTGGGAGAGGAGCTGGTGATGGAGACGGCCAGATATAAGATGGCCGGAGGGCTGCCCGGATCGACCATCATGACCGGGAAGCTGGTTGCTCTGGGCTACGCCAGGGCGGAGGCTGTGGAACATAATCCTCTGGCCGGTGTGGGGCGGAGCATCCTGGGGCACGAGTTTCATTATTCACGGTTCGAGTGCGATAGGGATGCTCGATTTGCCTACCGCATGAGCCGGGGGCGAGGGATTTACGAGGGCCGGGACGGTCTGGTGGAGCATAACACCCTGGGAGCTTATCTGCATGCTCACTTTTTCTCCCTCTCCTCGGAGCATCTTATAGAGCAGTGCCAGAGATATAAAAGGATATAAATCAGTGGTGATAAATGCCGCTCGCGGCAATTGATATGGCTTTAGAGCTGGCTTCCTGCAACTCTCTCGCGATTTAACGTCGTACAGCGTCATATGGGCTATTTTGAACTCTGGAATAATCTTATAGAAGATTTCTATAAAAATGCAAATCAATCAGTCCCCTATAGCTGAGCATCGGTTGCTTATTATCCATTGAAATGCTCTGATATTTGCCAAATAATACTCTGATGATCAGATATATAGAACCAATATGGAGAAAAGTTTAAATGCAGATCCGGGATTGGTAGAACCAATTAAAAGGAGTGTTAACTATGAGCAAAGTAACCAGTGGAATTGTGCTCTTCTCCCTCCTGATGGCTCTCTCTCTGGGAGTTGCCTTCGGTGAAGATGAGGCTGCAGAGGAAACCGTAGTTGAGACTGTTGCAGACGCTAATAATACCACCAACAACAACACCACCGGCAACAATACGACTATTGAAACAATTGAGGTCGAGGAAGTCGCTGAGGAAGATGCAGAGTGAGCACTGAATTGTGAAATCAGTCCCTTAGGACTGATGCCATGGCAGGATTCTCCTGCCTTCTCTTTTTCTGAAATACAGAGAAATTTTTAGAAAAGCTTATATTTTTCTAAGCGAGCCATATATTGAGGTAAACAATATGAGATGCAATATTGCTTTGATACTGCTAACTGCATTAGCTGCCATTCTGGCGGCTCCAGTCCCGGCTCAGGAGGCCGGGAATGCTACTAATATGACTGAATTGTTGAATGCCACCAATTTAACCGCAGCCTTGAATGATACCAATATCAGTGCAGAGGCTCCGGCTGCGGCGGCTGTGGTCGAGGCTGCCGTCGAGTCTATCGCTCCGGCAGCAGAAGAAGCTGTTTCTGCGGGAAAAGAGGTCTCTGCTGAGGCTGCTTCCGCTCTGGATGCCGTTGAGGCTGCGCCAGAGGCTATCGCCTCCCGCTTCAAGCAGCTCTCGGTCTATGCCGGTGAGTCCACCAATCTGGGCAAGGACGCAGCGTCGGGCTACACAGATGTCTCTGCAACGACCGATCGGACAGCAGTGTTCACCCGTGATGCTGGAAGGCTTTCTCCCTCCACCAAGCTTGGCATCAGCAAGGTTGGCACGGGCGATGACAGGTTTGTTGAGGTTACCAGCCAGGCGGTAGGTGAATGGGACCTGGCCAACTGGAGTCTCTCTTCGGGCGGCAGCACCACCTTCACCTTCCCCAATATGATTTTGGAGGAGGGAGCCGCGGTGCGGGTCCATGAGGGCGCTGGCGCATCAAGCGCGACTGATATTTACACCAACAGCAGCGAGCCCCTGTGGGTGGACAGCTTCGTGTCCCTGCTGGATGGAGAAGGGGATATCATCTCCACATTCGACATCTCCGCCCAGCCGGTCGAGGTTAAATGGGTCGATCCATTAGCAAGCTTGATCCAGTTCTAAATGCTCAAGGCCGCGATTCTGATCGCGGCATTTTTTTGGCAACCGAGCACTAATCGTTCTCTGATTCGCTCGGATCTGACCACAGCAGTTTATAATCGTCTTATAGCGATAGGTTTATAATGAAATAAGACATTTAGAAGATTTATCATGGTCGAAAAAACCATCTCAGATTTGCGCATTAAGATCTTTAGCGCTTTATCAGATCCAACTCGACTTGAGCTGCTGGAATATCTGTCAGGAGGCGAGCGATGTGTCTGCGAGATCCTCCCTGCATTCCAGAGATCTCAATCTACCGTATCAAAACATCTGAACATACTCTACGAAGCAGGTATCCTGGATCGCAAGATCGATGGAAAGAGAACTGTCTACCTCATAAAAGATCCCCAGGTATTCGATTTAATTCGCCATGTGGATAGCATGGCCTTAAAGCAGATATCGCATCTGGCCGAGGCGGGAAGGATTCTAGAGAAATCATTAAACAACGGGAGATGATACTCACGGTTACTTTCACCATCATGGCTGCCCTACAAGCAGGCATATCAACATTAATGGAATACCTGTCGGCCCATGTCCTGACCTGCCTGGTGCCGGCATTCTTTATTGCCGGAGCCATTGCCGCTCTGCTGAACAAGGATATCGTCCTCAAATACTTCGGAGCAGATGCTCCCAAGTGGCTCTGCTATAGCGTAGCTGCCACATCAGGAACCATTCTGGCCGTATGCAGCTGCACCATCCTGCCCATGTTTGCAGGAATCGAGAAACGGGGCGCAGGCATAGGCCCAGCTACTGCCTTTCTCTTCTCCGGTCCGGCCATCAATCTCATGGCCATCATCCTTACTGCGCGGGTTTTGGGCCTGGACCTGGGTCTGGCCAGGGCGGTGGCTGCAGTGGCCATGGCCGTGATCATAGGTCTGACCATGGCAGCGATATTTAAAAAGTCAGACCAAAAGTGCAAAGCCAGCCCAGCTTCTTCTGCGCTTCAAGAAGAGCCGGACAGAACTGAAGAGAGCCGCCCCAAATACACCACAGGCATATTCATGGCCGTACTGGTTGCCGTATTGCTGGTGGCCACATCCAGCGCCATCGATCTATTGCCTAAAGCCATAATTGTGGGTGCACTGGTCATCATAGCCGCCTTCCTGATGAAGACCTATTACCTGCCCGAAGAGCAGGAGGCGTTCCTGGGCGAGACCTGGTGGCTGACCAAGAGGATCTTTCCTTTGCTGGTGGCCGGCACATTCGTTACCGGCATTATCGGCTACTTCTTGCCTGTGGAATGGGTTCGAACCATCTTCGGCACGAGCAGCTTCCTGGCCTGCTTTTTAGCCTCGGTTATAGGATCTTTGCTCTACATGCCCACATTGCTGGAGGTTCCCATAGTCGGCACTCTCTTCGGATACAGCACGGGAGTGACCGCAGCCGGTCCGGCCCTGGCTCTTCTGCTGGCAGGACCGTCCTTGAGCCTTCCCAATATGATAGTCATCTGGAGGGTCATCGGAGCAAAAAAGGCCGGCGTTTACATCAGCCTGGTTGTGATCATATCAACTCTGGTGGGAATGCTCTATGGAGCCATTGTCTCATAATTCAATCGACGGAGTGAGAAGAAATGAAATACTATGTCCTGAAGGCCATGATTGTGCTGGCCTGTATCGCTTTTCTGGCAGGATCTGCCGGAGCCGTGAAAATCTCCCCGGCCCTGCAGATGGATACCTACACCGATGCCGAGAGCGCTGATCAGAGCTTTGGAGAGGATAGCGCAATTTGGGTTGCATCGCAGGGCGGAGTGCCGGCAAAGATCGCATATCTATCCTTTGGGGGAATGACCACGCTGCCTCAGCAGGTCAAATCCGCCAGCCTGAAGATGTACGCCAAAGAAATTGAGCGACCCGGCAGGGTAAGCCTATACCTTTACGACAATGCAGCTATGGATACCATTACCTGGTCGGATCAGCCTAAATATGGTGCAGAAGCTTTAGGAAGCCTGGATATGCAGGAAACGGGCTGGCAGACCTGGGATGCTACCGATTTTGTGAAAAAGGCTGCGGAGGAGTGCAGCGAGGGCTGTCCATTCTCTTTGGTGCTGGTAGCTGAGGGCGATGCCTCCATCAGCTTCGCCTCGCTGGAGGGCGCGGCAGAAGAAATAGCAGTTCTGGAGTATGAAGCATCCTGATGATATTGATCAAAACAGTTCGGCAAGCATAGAAGAAAATTTGCCGGAGAAAATCCCCTCCGGCAGCCTCCTATTTGCAGATATGATACAACCATTCGAGAAAGGTAGAATTAGGGCCATACGATATTGCATCATAGTAGTTCTAATGACCGCAGCTATAGCAATGGCTCAATCATCTGCCTCAGATAGTGGGGACTCTCAAATAACCATAATAACCTCTCCTGGATGCACCAAGTGTGCTGCTGCGGAAAGAGTGCTGGAAGATGTTTTAAAAGATTATGAGAATAAATCCTTCCATGAGGTTCTCTTCTCCAGCCAAGAGGGGCACAGGATCATAAAGGAACATAATGCCAGGGATGTTCCATCCATAATCATCGGCGATTCGGTTATAGGATACAAGGACTATGATGGAGATGAGACCGAGCTTGAAGAGATGATTGAAGCCGCCTTGCGTGGCCAGAACATCAGCAGCTTGAAAGAGGGGGAATCGGATGGCTATTTCGATGCTGAAAATGCCCTCCAGGATCTGAGCCTTTCCTCAGCGGTTACCGTTTTTGTGGCTGGCCTTCTGGCGGGCTTCAATCCCTGTCTCCTGGCCATTCTGGCCTTCCTGGCAAGCACCATTCTGGCCAGCTCAGGCCGCAGAAGAGATCTCCTGACCATGATAGCATTCTTTTCCATGGGCATATTCGTGGTCTATTATATTTTCGGTGTGGGACTGTTTAATGTCCTGCAGGAAAAGTCCACTGCAGCCATCTTCCGCCTGGCTCTGGCGGCACTCCTGCTGATCCTGGGTCTGATGCAGATGGAGGATGCCAGAAGGCTGAACTGCAGAAGGGACTCGCTATTTCGCACCGACTGGGCCATGAAATATGTGCACGGCGCTCTGGCCAGCAAGAAGATAGCCTCTTATTTCTTCCTGGGGGCGCTTTTTTCCCTGGTAAAGGCTCCCTGCGTGGGAGCGGTCTACATCGCCATCATAGGCGTCATCTCCAGCCAGGGATATGCTTCATCTGCATTGATTTACCTGCTGATGTACAACCTGGGCATAGTTCTCCCCGTGCTGCTTTTGGGAGTTATCATGGCTCTGGGCATGAGCCCGGAGCAGGTGGACCAATTCCGGAATGAGCACAAGGTGGCCATCCGGGTAATAACTGGAGCCACATTGATCATATTGGCTCCGCTCATATACTGGCAATGGATTTAGATTTAATGTGGTGAATGAAATGGTAAAGATTGAAATCATGGGAACAGGCTGCGCCAAGTGCAAGAGCCTGCTGAAGAATGTGGAGAAGGCGGTGGCTGAGTCGGGAATAGCAGCCGAGGTGGTCAAGGTGGACAGCATCCAGGAGATCATGGACCGGGGAGTGATGATGACGCCGGCGCTTTATATCGACGGCAAGTCGGTGATGGTGGGAAGAACTGCCACTGTTGAAGAGATCAAGAGACTGCTGAAAAAGTAAGGGCGATGGACATGGAAGAGAAGAAGTGCATGTGCGGTTCGTCGGATGTGAGGGTTGTCTCCTGTTCTGGAGCCTGCAATGTGGGCCAGACCGCAAATCAGGCTGCAATTGAGCTGACAAGAGAAAATGTGGCTGGATTTTTCTGCCTGGCCGGTGTGGGCGGCCACATCAAGGGTATGGTGAATTCAGCCCGGGAGGCGGGCCTGATGATAGCCATTGACGGCTGCCCGGTGCAGTGCGCGGCCAGGACATTGCAGCATGCGGAGATCGAGCCGGCCATACAGATAGTGGTGACTGAGCTTGGAATAGAGAAGTCTCCCGATCTCAACCCCGACCAAAAGGTCTGTGCCAAGGTTGTTGAGAAGGTAAAGGAAGAGCTTGCTGCCTGAACTCAGGGGAAGGATATGGATATCATGAAAATTGCAATCAGGGTCATCTTTGGGGCATTGGTGGCTATCATGGCCCTCTCTCCTGGCACCTGCTTTGGAGCTGAGTGCTCCTCGCTGGGCGGCGCTTGCGATGATGGCGGCTGGGACCCCATGGCCAAGCTGGATGAGATTGGAACCGGAAATTATGATGATCAGCCTCAGGCCAGCCCGAAATGGCCGGAGAAGTCAAGAGAGCTGAGGTGGAATATGTCTTCCACCGATGGCCAGGAAAAAGAGGCCGCAGCATCCGATCCGGAAAAGCCGATAGTTGATACAGGCACCGAGCAAGTCCTCAATCGATTCCATGAGATAATGGTTGAGATCGATGAGGTCTCAAGTTCGGATGTTCTATTGGATGTGAGCGAAAGCGCCACCGAGCACATCTCCGGGTCCCTGGCTGTTTCCTATGAGGATTTCATGGAGGATCAAAAGCCCAAGTCAGTTGAGAAGATTACAGGAATCCTTGGTCAGGCAGGAATCACGGAGAACGACTCACTGGTCCTCTACGGAGAGTGCCTCCCCTGCGGCGGAGGGCCATCCGCCTCAGCCTATGTCTACTGGATTATGAAGTCCCTGGGACATGAGAAGGTCAGAGTTCTCAATGGTTATGTGCGGGACTGGAAAGAGAAAGGCCTGCCTGTGTCATCAAGCGCAATAGTTCGTCCGGCTGCCAGATATATACCGCAATTCACAGACAATCTTATTGCAGATTACGAATATGTAAAGAGCGGCCAGCCCCAATTGGTTGATGCCAGGACGGTCCAGGAGTTTGGATCCGGATCCATCCCCGGTGCTATCAGCATACCTTATGAGAGCGTCCTTGACGGGGACATGATGAAAAGTCCGAGCGACCTGGAGACGGCCTTTTCAATTTTGGACAAAGAAAGGCCGGTAGTAGCTTTTACAAACACCGGTTTCAAGGGCTCTGTGGTGCGGCTGGCCCTGGAGATCATGGGCTATGATGCCAGGCTGTATTCCTACAACATCTGGCTCGACAATCAGCTTGCAGAGCAGGAATCCAATGATACCTCAGAGTGATGGTTATGCCTGATTTGATGTTGCCCTCGAAGAGCAAACAATGCGACAGAGCAATAATCGTCGCATCTTCCCTGGCCTTGATGCTTGCCATTTGCATGCTATTGGTTCTTCCGGCTCTGGCGGGCACAGAAGCAGGTGAGTTCTGCCCCACCTGCCCCGATTGGACCGATCTGGATGGCTGGCTGGCCAAAAAGGAAGTATATGAGCAGGAGCAGCAGCAAAAAGCCCAGCCTGAAGAGCAAGAGATGAAATTGGCGGCTCAAAGTGCAGAAGCTTCTCCGGTCACTTCTGAGAGCAATTCAGCTCCAGATGGACTTTTCACAAACAGGACAGGTGCCTTTGCCGAGGCGCTTGCCTCTCCAATGGCGGTGTTGCCCGAGGATGTTGTCCTGGACATCAGCCCCAGCGCAGCCAGATACATTGAGGGTGCGGTCAATATAAATTACGAGAGCTTTTTTGAGAAAGGCGGCAGGCTTAGAACAGTCTCCGAAATGGCCAAACTACTGGGCGAGGCAGGAATTTCCAGAAACGATTCTCTCGTCATTTCAGGCGAATGCCTTCCCTGCGGCGGTGGCCCCTCTCCGGCTATCTTCACTTACTGGCTGCTCAAGTATCTGGGACATGAAAAGGTAAGAGTTCTGGACGGGGGCATCGAAGACTGGACGGCAGCCGGTCTGAACACCAGCAATGAGTCTGCCATCAGGCCGAAGACGGATTATATCCCGGACCTTAAGCCTGAGCTTTTCGCTACATATGACTATGTCCTCAACGGCGGGGCGCAGATCGTGGATGCCAGGGCCACCAGGGACTATGGCATAGGATCTGTTCCCGGAGCCCTGAATATCCCCTTTGAGAGCGTGGTGGAAGATGAAAGGATTAAGCCGCAGGAGGATCTGCAGAGGATCTTCGCCGTACTTGACAGAGAACGGCCCGTGGTGGTCTATACCAACGTGGGCGTCGAGGCCTCATTGGTCTGGTTTGCCCTGACCATCTCCGGCTACGATGCCCGGCTTTATACCTGGCGGGATTGGCTGGAAAAACAGCCCAAATTCGGCTACGAGCTGGCAGAGATTGAAGCGAATCCGAATCCAGTCCGGTCAGGGCGGGCCACCAGCATAACCGCATCATTCAGGGAGAGGCAGCCAGCCGCCGAGAATCTGTCTTCAGATGATGAGGTCAGGCTCACGGTGAAAGGGTGTGTAACCTGCGGATTTGGCTCACCCCAAAGCTTCGCCAATATAAATCGAAGCAGCGGAATGGTGCAAATCGGATCTTCTGGAAAGACTACCCAATCCGGAGAAGTTGCCGTGCAGCAGGCAGATAGCATACTGCGCTGCACCGCTATTATCTATGCTCCGGACGGCTCCGAGGCGGCAAGGAGCAATCTGCTGCATAGCTCAGGGGGCAAATACGCGGGCATATGGAATGCCGATGTAGCTCCTGGGATTTACAAAGTGAGCTTGGTCGCTACGGCATCCTACAACGCCGAAACCTTTGGAGATGTTCTGGAAATCGAGGTGACAGATTAGAATATTAGAATATTGGCTTATTGATGGAATTGATGAGGATTAAAACTGCCCTTGCTATGGGAGGGACAACTGGTAGATCCCTTCATAGCATGTGTATGTAGCCAATATTGAGGACTTTGAGGTGATAAAATGGCATGGTTAGTTGGATACCCCAGAGAGAAGATCAACTGGCATCCTTCCATTGATCCCGAGAAATGCGTGAAATGCGGGATGTGCATGAACTGCGGAAGGAACGTCTACGACTGGACAGATGAAGGCCCGGTGGTGGCCCGGCCTAATCAATGTATTGTTGGCTGCAATACCTGCGCCAATCTGTGCATGGGCAACGCCATATCTTTCCCAGATAAAGAGACTGTAAGAGAGATCTACAAACGGGAAAAGATATGGTCAAAAGTGAAGAAGCAGCTTGCGGAAGAGGGAACGATAAAAACAAAGCAGAAGACGGAAGAGAAGGGTGGATGTTGCGAGGGCGGATGCTGCCGTTAGAGAAGAAAGAATGACGATAGCCACTATTGAAGAGATTAAAGAGATGGTAGCCAGGATCAAGACTATCTTGTGCTTCTCTGCTTTGGCCAGACACGAATGCGCCCAAGTTTAAAAGTCCTAAATTAGTGAAGTCCTTTTAAAGTTCAAGAAATTCTGCTTAAAGTGATAAACATGCCAATGGATAGTGTTTTAGGAAGGAAAAACGGCAAAAAGGATTGCTACTACGAGTGGACCATAGGATTTCGCCAGATAAAGGTCGGCAATTGCTTTATGGAAATCAAAGGATTGGATGATGTATTCCAGGAATACTTCGACAAAGGAAAGACTCCAGATGAAATTGTCGGCATGGAAATGATCAACGATTTAAGAAAGCAAAATTTCATTCCCGAGGATGTGGAAGACCTTTACGATGAGGCCCTATTGGACGAATATGGAGTTTACTTTAGCACTCGGAAGAAAGACCGAAGATAAACCTCATTCCCAGGGGAAAATCAAGCCGAACTATATTGAGTCTATATAGATATTAAGGCAAAACCATAAATACTTAAAAGGCAAACCTCCCCAATCAGAGTGGGTAAACAGTTACGAATGCAAGAGACTTGTTTAGGAGCAAAATGGAGTGTATCCAACCAAAATTAAAGTCTCTCAGGTACACGCATTGATAGAGCGTGAGACAGTATATATTTAAGTGTAATGTCTTATATTTGGAAGGAGATGTCCCGTGAAGACACTGGTAGCCATCATTCTCATTTCACTGATTCTGCTTTTTGCCGTACCTAAGACGGCTCTTGGCGAATCTCCATCGATAGTCTCAGCCGATGAGATCATGGCCAAGATCAGGCTTGGCTTGCCTGTAGAATACGATAAAGTTGCTATTAAAGGCAACTTGACCTCAGAGCGGCTGGGCTTGACCGCTAAGCAGATCCTGCGCATTCCCTTTGAAGTGAAGATGCCGGCATCCGATGGTCCTATGCAGGCCAATTCGTCGATTGTGATCAGAAATTCCATTATATATGGCAGAGTGGACTTCAAGAATACAGTATTTCATAAGCCCGTTATATTCGAAAATACATTCTTTGTAGAAAATGCCTCCTTCGAGAACTCTACCTTCGAAGAAGACACAGCATTTGCTCATTCTATGTTCATGAAGACGGCAAGCTTCTCCTATTCGAGGTTCAGTGCAAAGGCGAATTTCCTGCAGACTTATTTCAATTGGTCATCATCATTCTCTGGCACTCAGTTTGGCGGCATTGCAGATTTCAGCCTGGCCAGATTCTATTCCGATGTTCAATTCGCCTCCAGTCAATTTNNAGCCAACTTCATTGGTTCTTTGTTCGGCCAGTCTGCGCATTTCAACAAGACCAAATTTGAAAAGGAGACCTCATTCGAGAAGGCAAATTTCGCCGGGGCAGTTCAGTTTTTAAGACCTATCTTCAACATCACGGCCGATTTTATTTCTGCCCAGTTTGCCGAGGATGCCAGCTTTTATGAGGCTCAATTCATGGGCCCGGCTTTCTTCGCAGGAGCCAGGTTCAGTGATTTGGCCGAATTTAAAGACTGCCATTTCCCCGCCGGCGTAGACTTCAAAGAATCCGATTTCGGGATTGATGCCACCTTCTGTAATACATCTTTTGGCCAGCAAGCCGACTTCACAGCCAGCAATTTCCTGGGATTTGCTGATTTCTGCGGCTCGAATTTCGCATGCGATGCCGATTTCAGCAATAGCGGCTTCAGGGGTCCAGCAGACTTCAGTAGAGCTACATTTAGCGAAAAGATCAATTTGCATGATGCGCAATTCAGAAAGAATGTGCATTTCGAAAGCAGCAAAATTAATAAAATTAATCTGACCCAGACCAGGTATGAGTGGCTCTTCCTGAAATGGAACTCCATAAATCATCTTGATTTCGATGATGGAGCATATCAAACGCTTATCGATAACTACAAGAAACTGCAATGGCAGGCGGATTCCTCCGATTGCAGCTCTACTTACTTGGAGGCTATTGTTCAGGCGGCACCCAACGATAGCCATTTATGGATCATGAATGGCATAAGATCTTTAGTCCTGGGCACCAATTCCAGCAGCTTCCCCGGCCTAATTTAGCATATATTTACCCCGCCATAAAATAAGAGTTTAGCCCATCAGGATTATGCCAGGGCATAAAATCCTTCTATAGGCTTGGCTTGATGCCACGGACCTTTATGCTGGATACCAAATCTTCAAGTTTATTGATGCCTTCTGCGCCTTCCTCAAGATTCCGGGCTATTGCCTGGCCTGCAGGATCTTCAGCCATAAAATCAAGCGGGAAGATGGATTCGTCGATCACAGTGACGTCATCGAATCCGGCCGATTTGATTGCCTCCAAATAACTATCCTTCAGAGCAGCCCCGGAAATGCAGCCTACATAAGCATCAATCGAATCCATTACAGAATCGGGTAGCGCTCTCTTCAGGACTATATCCGAAACCATCAGCCTGCCTCCTGGCTTAAGCACTCGAAAGGCCTCCTTAAAAGCCGTCTTCTTGTCTGGCACCAGGTTGACCACGCAATTGGATATGATGACATCGATGCTGTCGTCTGCAACAGGAAGATTCTCTAGCTCTCCCAGTCTGAACTCCACATTGCGGAAATCGCCTTTGTTGGCGTTTTCTTTGGCCTTCTCGATCATCTCGGGAGTCATATCAACTCCAATGACTCTCCCTTTCGGCCCAACCTTTCCTGCTGCCAGGAAGCTGTCAAATCCCACTCCTGATCCCAGGTCGAGAACCGTGTCTCCTTCTTTGATTGATGCCATAGCAATAGGATTGCCGCAGCCAAGGCCCAGGTTGGCCCCCGAGGGCACGGACTCCAGGTCATCCTCTGTATAGCCGATACTCTTGCTGACATCTTCTGCTGGTGCAGCCCCGCAGCATGAGCCTTTTGACGGGCAGCATGAACCCCCTTTCTTGGCTATGTCTCCGTAGCTCTTCTTAACCAGCACTTTTAATTCCGAATCCTTCATTACTCAAATCCCCCAATGATTGATTATCTCTTAAAGATTTCATCCATAACCGGCCCAAGAACAGATTTTACCATGCCCTCAAGCTCTTCAACCTTGATTAAGGAAAGGCAGCAGATCTTGCCGGCCTTCTCCATGCTGACCACGGCCAGCTTATCTCCAGCACGTATATTCGCCCTTTCTCGGATGTCCTTGGGGAGCACCATCTGCCCTCGCTCATCAATGCCTACTATGGATTCCACTTTGCAGCAGCTCATCTCCCCGGGCAGGCAACAGGGCTGCTTCTCGGTATCTTCATTCAAGTTTGCGCCTCAAGTTATCGCTGCAATTGCTGAGTATTTAAATTTATCTGATAATTCAGAAATATCTGTTATAGCCGATTTTTGTCTTCCAATATGAGATGCTCGACTCAATATTACATCGGAAAATATTGATATGTATTTTAATTTTCATCTCTACAGGAACCATAATATCTCAATGATCTCGATTGAGAGCCATATG
>MTKX01005441.1_pt2 | contig 13541 bp, 11 predicted proteins | sample 1042771 | NCBI WGS metagenome assembly MTKX01 (sample SAMN06212183, study PRJNA360534) | anaerobic digester metagenome | biome: Wastewater treatment plant; material: sludge; isolation source: anaerobic digester fed with sludge from wastewater treatment plant | place: Denmark: WWTP Randers ... | reverse complement strand
AGACCATGTCCTGGTCCATGACGATTCCAGCCCGCCCGGCGGAGCTTATTTTTCCAACCGCAGCGCGTATCATTGACCTCTCCAGCCTCAAAGGCGGTTTCTTTGCCTGCAACAGCACCTCCTTCAGCCTGACCCGCCTGGTCTCCGGTCAACTGGACGCGTGCGTGGACGTGGCCAACCGCTATTATCGTGACATCCCGGAACGTGTGGAAGATTATTTTTTAAACGCGGGCCGGGGCAAAGTAATCGGTATCGCGCCGTATGATATGGCGGGTGCGTTGCTCATCGCCCAGGAAGCGGGATNNAGGAAGCGGGATGTATCGTCACCGATGCTTACGGTCTTACCTTCGATAATCTGCTTCTTCTGGACAGCTCCAAAGGAAACCATCGTTCCATTGTCGCCGCCGCCAATATGCCGTTGCACGAAAAGTTGATGAGTTTCTTCGATACACGCATCAAACAATACGAAGAGTTGTTAACGCGCCATATCCCTTCAAAATAAAAGAAAGCGGGCTTCCCTGCGGCAATGCCCCCCCTGTTTACGGAGATTTCAGCATGAAGAGAGTACTGGTGCCCTTGGCGGCCGGTTGTGAAGAGTTGGAAGCCGTTACCCTTGTCGATATTCTACGAAGGGGCGGGCTGCAAGTCACCACCGCCGCCCTGAAAGCCGGACCCGTCACAGCCAGCCGCGGCGTCATCCTCGTGGCCGACATGGTCTTACAAGACGCCATGAACGGTGATCTGTTTGACCTGGTGGCAATTCCCGGGGGCATGGAAGGGTCTTTGGCCCTCATGGAATGCAAACCATTCCTTGCATACCTGCGGAGGATGGCTCAGGAAGGAAAACTTGTAGGGGCAATTTGCGCTGCGCCCATGATTCTGGGCAAGGCCGGGTTGCTGGACGGCATCCGGTTTACCGCATATCCCGGTGTTTTGGAGACGAACCAGTTTCCAAACGCCACCTACACCGGTACTGCCGTGGAGGAGGATAATGGCATTACAACCTCGCGAGGTCCCGGCACCGCATTGGATTTTGCCCTGGCGCTTCTTGAAACATTGGAAGGAAAAGAATCACGTAACGTGGTCGAGAAACAACTGGTAAGGTCATAAACGTATTTCGATATCCTTTCGGCAAGAACGAACAGGGATGCTTTGTCAATAAAAACGGGGGGAACAAAGTGAAGAAGCGCAGACCCGTTTGCGTGGTCGCCTTTTAAAAGTTTGCCTGGAAAGACCGGGCATTGTTTGCTTGTCACGGCAGTCAATGTGCGGTAAATCGTTGCCGCAGACCGTGTGAATTTCGTGATGGCGTGCACATCGTAACAGCGCCTTGCCCGCTTGGAGCAGCGTCAGCATTCGTGCAAGGTCACGCGTATTTGCGCCGGAAAGAAAACACTTGACAAAAGAGGACTGTTAAGTTGATAATATTATAAATATTATGTTCGCGTAGTATAGGTATTTACCCAGGTACAACCGGGGTGAGTCGTGTCGAAACGAGTCTAGGTTTCTCTCAGAAAAGGTATGGCCGCTCAACGTAACGTGTAACACCTATAGTTAGGGACGCACCGGGAAAAGAGAGTTTTCCGCGGGGAAGGCTTATAGTGTCCCGGGTCAAGACGATGCCGATGTCCGCGTCGGAATTGCGTAAGGAGTGTTTCAGCATGAAGAAAAAGGCAATCGCCCTCGGTGGAGTTGTTGTTTTACTGGCGCCCCTGTTCCTGATATTCGGTTGCGCGCCCAATGTGGGCGTACAAATACAAGCCTCCCCGGAGGCGCTGGACTTTGGCCGCACCGTTGATCAAGGCCTGCTATATGTGACCAAGAACTATACATCGAATACCATGGCGCCCTTGGTGGTTACCGCCGACCAACCCTGGATTTTGCCGGAGGCCTGTTTGGACGCGGCCGAGTCCTGTATCAGTGTCGGCCCCGAGGACAAGGTGGAGGTGCCGGTCACCATCGACCGTAACAAATTGGATATGGGAGTGAACGTCGGCACCATTTATATCCAGGCCGGCGCTGTCCCCAAGGTGGCCGTTTCCGTGACGGCGGAAGAAATCGTGAAGGCGGATTTCAGGGCCACGCCTCAACGGGTCAAACTCGGTCAGCCCATTCAATTCCAGGACATGAGCCTGCTGAGCGAGGCCTCAGGGGAAATAAAATTATGGAAATGGAATTTTGGCGACGGGGGCACTTCCACCCAGCCCAATCCCCAGCACACCTACAGCAAGACAGGCGCTTTCACGGTTTCCCTGACGGTAGTCACCGCGTCCGGGATTGGCCGCACCATGGAAAAAGCCGGATACGTTTTTATTGAAGCCTCTGATACGGTGGTGGATTTTGAAGCCTCAAAAACGAATATCGTTCTTGGCGAAACCCTGGTGTTTACGGATCTTTCCGTGAATGAAACAGTGCCCGTACTGTCGAGAATATGGAATTTCGGAGACGGCACTTCTTCGTCGGAAACCTCTCCGAGGCATAAATATGCGGCGCCCGGAATTTACACGGTAACCCTCTCCGTTTCCACGGCGTCGGGTACCTCCAGCGCAACCAAAGAGAATTATATTGTGGTGCGCGCGAAAAGCGCCGCAGCACGGTTGGATTTTACCTTCGAAAACACCTATCTGGGCGAAGACACAGCCTTTTTCCCCATTGTTCTGGACGGTGCGGGCGAAGCCACCTTCGACTGGAGCTTCGGAGACGGTACGACCAGTTTTGAGGAAACACCCCGCCATCGCTTCCCGAACAGAGGAACCTACCCGGTAGAACTGCAATACACCGACAGTTACGGCACACTTACCCTGCAAAAGGAGGTGGAGGTGCGGTATCGCCCTCCGCAGGTACTTTTCGCGGCGGATGTCACCAGGCAGGTACGCGGGGAACCCATCAATTTTCTGGATAACACCATTGAAGGCTATGGTAACGCCATATCCTGGAAATGGAATTTCGGAGACGGATACACCAGCACAGAACGGAATCCTTCGCATGCCTATGAATTTATTGGGGAATACGACGTGACCCTGGAGGTAACCTCCTTCCCTGACGGCCAGACATCGCGCCTGACCAAGAAGCGGTATATTGTCATCGCCGAAGAACAGGGCACCGAAGGCGAATCCGAACTTGACCTGGCCGCGTTTGTCCGTCTTCCGGACGCCTGCTTCACCCCAAACCCGTCCTTTACAAAGCGTTTTGTCCGACTTAACAATCAGGTCGTTGCGACGGCCTATCTTGTCGATGAAATGGTTTCGCAATGTTGGAATCCTGATGATGCCGTGCATCCCGATTACACGAAGTGGACCCATGCGGTGACCATCATTGAGCCGCTGCGTGCGTTCAAGTTGAGCAATTCAGCCATGCTTTTCATTGACGGGGGAAGCCGTTCTTCAACCGCCGAGGTTAATGAAGTCATCCGGGATCTCGCCATCCTGACCGGCACGACCGTGGTCCAAATCAAGAATGTGCCCAGCCAGCCCATCGTCTTCAACGATGAAGTAATCCCCGCCGGCAGGGAAGACAACTACTCCGGTGAACCCAAAATTCTGCGGGAACGCACTGAAGACGATATCATCGCCTATTCTTACGACAAATACCTGCGGTCCTACCGGGAAAATGACGGGGTCCCCACAAGCGGATGGCCGTTGCTTTATCCCATGGTCAAATCGGTTGTGCGCGCCATGGATGTGGCGGAAACCATCCTGGCGAAAGATGGCATCCAGGTGAAGGATTTCGTGGTGGCGGGCGCATCGAAGCGGGGTTGGACAACATGGTTGACCGGAGCCGTCGACCCTCGCGTTAAAGCAATCGCCCCCATTGTCATCAATGTGCTGAACATGAAACCCCACCTGGAACATCACCGCGCCTCCTACGGGTACTGGAGCCCGGCTATCTATCCCTACGCACAGAAAGGCATCTTCGACCAGCTGATTACCAGCGAGGAGAGCGAAACGCTGTCGCCGGAAGCCCAGGCCCTTCTGAAATGCGTAGACCCCTACGAATACGTGTTGGAGGGGCGGTATAAGGACATGCCCAAATTCATGATGAATGCCACCGGTGATGAGTTCTTCATCCCGGATACCACCCAGTTCTATTTCGACGCGCTGCCGGACGTGAAACATCTGAACTTTTTGCCCAACGTGGGGCACGGCATGGGGAACTGGGAAGATACGGATATCACGGATGAGGATAATCCCGCGCGCGGCCTGACGGCCTGGTACCTGGCGGTATCCCAGGGAATAGCACTGCCTGAATTTGCCCAGACCTTCGAGGCGAACGGCACCATCCGCGTGGAAATCGATGAAGGCAATCCTCCGGAGACCGTGCGCCTTTGGCAGGCAACCTCCGCGGACAAACGCGATTTCCGAAACGGCGTCCTTAAAACGCAATGGACGGCCACGGAGCTTCTGGAGACATCGCCGGGCATTTACCGCGCGCTGCCGGAAGACCCGCCCGCAGGCAGTTACACGGGCTTCTTCATTCAGCTGGAATATACCAACCCGGCGAAGCTCCCATTCCCCGCGAGCCTGTACGGCATCGAGACACCCAACCTTGTATTTACCACCGGCGTGCGCATATTGCCCGTGGATCCAAACGGCGACCCCGTGTACCCGGATTTCAACGGATACCTCGCCAATACAAAGCGAAAAGACGCGGTACCATTTTCCGAAGACATTCTGCCGGTCATCACCCTGTACGGTTCGCCTTTCACCATGGGACAGGATTACGGGAAACTGCTGGCCGACGATATTTTCGACTTCGTAAACGCTTATGTGGAAGCCTACCAAGAGGCCACCGGCGTCACGGACGAAGCGTTGATGACGGTGTGGAAAGACGCGGAGCCGTTTATGGACACCCGTATCCTCGATGAAATCGAGGGGATTTCCGAGGGCGCTAACATCGGCCTGGACCGGTTGCAAATGGCCCATGCCGCAGCCATGGACGGCAGCCAGTGGAACGCCTCGGCCACCATGGCCTATGGCGACCTGCTCACCGGGGATTCGGAGGCGGCCCACGCAGTTACCTTGAACAACGAACTGGGAATCGACTTCGCGCAGCACCTGTGCGCCATCCTGTACATCCCGGATAAGGGCGCGCCCCACACCGTATTCACCTATACCGGGCTCGCCTTCGGTTATACCGGCGTCAATCTGGGCGCTATTTCGGCCGTTGAAGTCCCGGACCCCGGCACAAGCGGCGTATCTGACGCCCTTCCCCTGATGCGCACCATTTTCTATGACGCTTTCAGCCTTAGGGACGCCATCAGTATCGCGGAAGACACGCCGCCCCTGAATACCGCGCTTGTCTTCGGGGACGGACGCAACGAATTCCGGGGCGTGCGCGTCAGAACAGACGACATCGGCATTCTTCCGCCGCTCCGCTATGATTTGGCAGAAGACGACTTCGGTTTGAGTCTACCCGGAATCGTCTATGAAAGCGCACCGACCCGGCTTGATATTCTGCGGGAAGAGTTGGACAAATCCATCGACAAACTGACTCTGAAAACCTTGCTCACCACCGCCAACTCACCCTTGTTCGCGGATGCGGGAAAGAACATTTTAAACGTGGTGTACGATGATGTGCCGCTGGATATTTATGTAAATGTCGCGGACAGCACCATAGGCAAGGATGCCTACGAAAGTTATAAACCGAACAAGCCGCAAAGTTNNTATTCCGGTTGAACCAACGGGACTGCAGGGCCTGAAACCCGCAGTCCCGACCTTTTTAGACCGTATCCGGAACTGCGGAGCATCTTTATGAAAGGGTGTCCGAAGAACACCGTATTCCCATGCCGTATCACAGAGGCATACATTGGCCGATTGAAGTATATCGCCTGTTTTTGCTACAATAGTAAGTGCGTCGCGCCTTTTCGAAAGAATAAACTCCATGAGCACTTTTAAGATTCCTGTCGCCTGCATCGGCGAGACAGGGTATGTGTTTGACGCGTGCGCTCCTGTCACTGAGATTCAACCGCCCGACACCTTGGGACTGCCCATTTTTGACGTGACGGTTCACGGGTGTTTCACCGCCGTTGCCGACACCTTTCTATTTCGCGGGACGGTCAGCGGCGCGTTTACAAACGCCTGCTTCCGTTGCCTTGCGCCCGCCCGGGCAGCGTTCAACGTAACGGTGGCCTGGGTGTTCAGACAGGGGGAGGCGCTTGCGTATGAAGAACTTGAACATGCTGCGGGGCTGGAAGAGACAGGTCATTCCGTAAAGGATCGGAAGGGTGAATCCTGCCGGCCTTTTCAAGGTCCGGAAATAGATCTGGCCCCTTGTATTTGGGAAGAGCTGGTATTCGCCCAGCCATCCCGTTTTCTCTGCGAAGAGGATTGCAAGGGAATGTGTCCCGGATGCGGCATTAACTTGAATACAGGTGCCTGTACGTGTACAGACACATCCATCGTAGAACCGGAAGGGAACACCGGGCTGGCTTCGCTGGCGCGGCTCTTCCCCGAATTGGCCCCTGAAAAGAAAAAGGAGTAACTGCAAATGCCAGTACCAAAAAGACGTACGGGAAGCACGAAGAAGCGCATGCGTCGTTCCCACCACGCACTTACCGCGCCCAATGTAACGGAATGCCCGGATTCCGGCGAAGCCAAACTGCCGCATCGAGTATGCCTTAAGACTGGTTTTTATAAAGGCCGTGTTGTTGTAAAACCCCAAAATGATTGAAACCTTGTCACGAGGCGGCGCATAAGGGAATTGCGCCCGCAGGACGCCGATTGCGCCGGTTATGCCGCCTCCCGGGAAATACTGCCGTGCGTATAGCCGTGGATGCCATGGGTACCGACGCCCCCCCCGATGTGGAAGTGGAAGGGGCGGTGCAAGCCAGTCTGAGNNCAAGCCAGTCTGAGTTCCGATGTGGAAGTGGTGCTGGTCGGCGATGAAGCGTTGTTGCGTGAAAAACTGTCCTCCCTTCCTAAAATGGGCAATATCCAGGTGCGGCATGCCCCGGAGAGGATTGGGCCCCACGAACAGCCCGTGCTGGCCGTGCGCAAGAAAAAGCAATCGTCCCTTCTGGTGGCCATGCGCATGGTCAAGGAAGGGGAAGCCCAAGCCGTCATCAGCGCCGGAAACACCGGCGCCGTCATGGTTGCCGCGAGAATCCTGCTGGGAACGATTCCGGGGGTTTCCCGTCCGGCGGTCAGCCAGACCCTGCCCAATTTGACCGGTAAAGCGGTGGTATTGGACCTGGGCGCCAACGTGGATTGCTCCGCGCGGCAGTTATGCCAGTTCGCTGAAATGGGCGTCGCTTATTCGCGTTATGCGCTCGGGGTGCAGCACCCGAGGGTGGCATTGCTGAACATAGGCGAGGAAAATCTCAAGGGCGGCGCCATCGCCCGGGAAGCCCACGCCACATTGTCTCAGGCGAAACACCTGAACTTTATTGGAAACGTGGAACCACGTGCCATGACCGAGGGCCGCGCCGATGTGGTAGTATGCGACGGTTTTGTCGGCAACCTTTTCCTTAAAACCACGGAAGCGGTTGCCTATTTTATGGGAAAACTGATCCGGGAAACCTTCGAGAGCACGTCCATGAGCAAACTCGGCGCCGTGCTCGCCCGCAAAGCGCTGCTTCAAATGAAACACACCGTCGATCCGAATGAGTACCCCGGGGCGCCCTTGTTGGGTATCAATGGCACCGTGATAATCCTGCACGGGTCCTGCACCGCTAAAGGCGTGGAAAACGCAATTCTGGGCACGCGCGCCGCCGTTGAAAACAATCTCATCGACCATATCCGGGAAAACATACGGTTGTTGCGCAATGTGGAAACGGAAGCGACCGAAGCGAAGGAAGAACCCGCGCCTGATGATACATCGGCGCCATTGACCGCGGATACGGTTATCGAGCCTTAATCATCCACCAAAGAAACGCGGTTCATTTCCCCAGGGCGAAAGTAATCAGAGAGGCCTCGAGGATAAAGGCAGCGTCCCTCGCCCCCACCCCTTGGCGCCGGAAGACGATTTTGCCCAACCATGGGCCGACAGGCACCCGAAGCACCGCCTCAACGAAAACTCATCCTTTCTTATTTCAGGCCACTCGCGAAACTCGCCAACGCACACAATGTCCCTTCGCGTGGGAAGGGTATCCTGAGGTACAATAGAGGGCAGTCATGAAAGAACAGACGGGCAGGATGGAGCGGAGTCGACATGAATTGCTTGGATAACCAGGTCGCCCTGGTCACGGGCGGCACGCGAGGCATTGGAAAAGCGTGTGCCGAAGCCTGTATCGCCCGGGGCGCGCGGGTGGCCTTATGCAGCCGCGACGGCGCACGGGCTCAGGCCGTGGCGGACGCCCTCGGACCGGCCTGCGCCGGATATGCGTGTGACGTTTCGGAACCGCGAAACGCCCGGGAACTGGTAGACCAGGTCGTAGAGCGGTTCGGCGGCATTCATATTCTGATAAACAACGCTGGCACTGCGGATGACGGCCTGCTCCTGCGAATGAAGGACGCCCAGTGGACAAACGTTATGCGGACCAACCTGGACGCCGTATTTTACCTGTGCAGGGCGGCATCACGGCATATGGTTCGCCAGCATTACGGCAGGATCATCAACATCGGTTCCGTTGCCGGCCTGCGCGGCCAGGCGGGGCAATGCAATTATGCGGCTTCCAAGGCGGCCTTGGTCGGCTTTACCAAAGCCTGCGCCCGTGAACTTGCCTCCCGCAATATCACCGTCAACCTCATTGCACCCGGCCTGATTGACACCGATTTATCCTCAGCCATGCCGCCGGCGATGCGGGAAGAGGTCCTGAAGCGCATCCCCCTCGGGCGTACCGGCGTGCCGGAGGAGGTCGCCTCCCTGGCCGCTTTCCTGGCATCGAAACAGGCAGCGTATATTACCGGCACGGTGATACCTGTGGATGGCGGCCTGGGCATGTAAACGCGCCCGTAAGCGCAGATTCACCTTCGCCAGCCCGGAATTTACAAATGCCCTTATAGCACCGGATATGGGTCCTGTGGCCTGTATTTTGGGCCTTCTTCGGGGCTGTGCTACAATTCACGCCATGAAGCATCAACACACGCTGTCCGCGTTATACGAGCCCATTGCGCCGACACTCGAGGAAGTGCGCGGGGTAATGAAGGAGATCTGGGGAGACGTACTGCGCTTGGTGCATTGTACGGCGGCCGCAGCGGGAGAAACCGTTGCGGAAGGTAAGTTGCTGCGGCCAGCCTTATGCCTGCTGGCCGCCGGAACCCTCGGTGAACAGGACCTGCGGCCTTATTCCCGGCTTGCGGCGGCCTATGAAGCCATGCACCTCGCTTCACTCGCCCACGATGATGTGGTGGACCACGCCTCGCTGCGCCGGGGCCAATATGCCTTGAACGTGCTTTGGGATGAACATGCGGCGGTATTGGGCGGCGATTACCTGGTGGCGCGGGCATTGGAGATGCTTCTGGAATACCGTTCGCTGGACATCATCAGCGCGGCCACGAGGGTGGTCCGGCGCATGTCCGAAGGGGAACTGCGCTTCTTTGGAAGGGATGCCGACAAGGCGACCGAAGAAGACTGTATCACCCTGGCGGATACCAAAACGGCCAGCCTGTTCGCTGCGGCCTGCAGCGCTCCGGCCTGCCTTATCAACCCCGCTTCGGTTTCCATGCTGTATGACTTTGGCATCGCCCTGGGTATTGCCTTCCAACTGGTGGACGATCTGTTGGATATCAGCCAGCCCGCATCGGTTTTGGGCAAGCCCAGTTGCGGCGATGTGGCCGAGGGCAAACAGACACTGCCCCTGATACTGTTGCGCCAGCGAATGGATGATCGGGAACGAAAGGCCCTGGAGGCATTGCAGGGCGTATCGCTTACCGACCGGGACTGCGCCTGGGTCAGAGACTGTTCCCAACGGCTGGACATCCCGGTGCTTTTGAACGGGCGCGTGAACACCTATATAGAAACCGCCATTGAACGCCTTCATTGTTTTCCATCTTCGCCCTTCCGTGACTCAATGGAAGGCCTGGCGCGGTTTATCCTGGTNNGGTTTATCCTGGTCAGGGTTTCATAATGAAGGAAGCGCGGGAAATTCGCCTCGGACAGGAAGCCTCAACAGTGCCCGGAACCCTGCGAAGACGGGGTTGGTGGCTGGCGCTTATCCTTGTAGTGGCCGTCTTGTTGCGCGTGTGGTATCTGGCCGAAGTGGTGAAGGCTCCCGATTTTGCTGAACTGCGCCAGGATTTGTCTGTTCAGGATTATCACGCCCGCGCCATTCTTTCCGGGGACTGGACACTGCCCGAAGGCCGTTCCGACCCGAAAATCGCCACCACGCCTTATTACCGGCCTCCCGCCTACACCTACCTCCTGGCCGTGATCTACCTGTTTACCGGCGGTAATTACCTTGCCCCCCGCATTTTTAATGTTATTCTGGGACTCGTTTCCATTGTGCTGATGTACCGTATGGCGCGGTTACTGTTCGGCACCGCCGCCGGGTTCATTACGGCCGCCCTGATGGCGACCTATTGGGGGTTCATTTATTACGAGGGCGAGATCAACGACCCGGCGGTATTCGTGTTTCTACTGCCTTGCATTTTGTTTTCCCTGCATAAATGGAGCCGGACCAAGGCGGCGCGCTGGATGGCCGTGGCGGGCGTTTTGACCGGATGTTACGCTCTGATGCGCCCCAATATTTTGCTGTACGGCCCCGTGATGGCGGTATGGGCGATGTGGGTGGCATGGCGTGACGGCAAGGTCCGGGCGGCGATCCCGGCCTGGACCGCTCTGTTAGGCGCCACGCTGTTGACCATCGCGCCGGTCACACTGCGCAATTATCTTGTGTCCGGAGAATTCGTTCCCATCTCCACCTACTTTGGCGAAAACTTGCACATCGGCAACAGTGAGTATTCGGACGGGCATACCTCGTGGACCCCGTACCTGCAGGCATTGGAAGGAAGCGGGCAGTTTTCCGTGTGGGAATATGATCGTATCGTGCAGGGGCTGGGGCGCGAGGTGGGCAAGGAAAACTTGACCCATTCTGAAGCGTCCACAATCTTCATGCACAAGGCACTGGCATGGGTAGGCGCGCATCCCGGGGCGGCGCTGTGCCTGACGCTGAAAAAAGCAGCGTTGTTCTTGTCCCCGTGGGAAATCACGGAGAACAAGGTCATCCAATACGAAAAAGACTACTACCCCCCTCTGAAATTCCTGCCGGGGTTCCCGTATGTATTTGGCCTGTTTCTTTTTGGAACCGTATTGCTGTTGCGGGACTGGCGTCGGAACAGCCTGCCTGAAAACACCGCCACGAAGGCCATGCTGCCCTTGATTTTTGGGCTCATATTCATGTACTGGTTATCTTTCCTCCCCTTTTTCGTGAACGCGCGGGCCAGGCATCCACTGACGGGTTTTCTTTTCATGATCGGGGCATATGGCGTTGTCCGCCTGTTTCAGTTTCTGGCACAAAAGTGCTTCAAGGCGACGGCGCTCCCGGCGGCATTGCTCGTACTCCTTGTCGTCTTGGCCTCCATCGACTTCGTGCCCTACCGGCCGGATAAGGCCCGCTGGCATTACGCCCGGGCGGATTCCTGGCTTCGGGCGGGAAAGGTGGAACTGGCGAAAGTGGAAGCGGAACTAATGCTCCGCGAGACATTCTCCCTGTACATGCCTTTCCGAATCGGCCATGCCCTGGCCCTTGAAAAGGAATATGCCTTGGCGGAACGGCTGCTGCGGGCGGCGCTGGGCACGGAGGAGGAGCCGGTTCCCTACCGCCAGGATTTGTATTACCACATCGGGGTGGTCCTCGCTTCCGACGGGCGCAGAGACGAGGCGCGCGCCGCCTATGAGGAGGCATTAACGCTGAATCCGGAAGACAGCCGCGCCCATAACGATCTCGCGATACTGCTGGAAGAGGAAAAAGACCTGGACGGCGCGTTGACCCATTACCGGGCGGCCGTGGCGGCCAACCCCGAATTTGTGCTGGCTTGGAGCAACCTGGGCGACCTGCTGGGCCGCACTGGGGATACACAAGAGGCGATTGACACATTCAAAAAAGCCCTGGAGTACGCGCCCGACGATCCTGGTCTCCAATATAATCTGGGTGTGCAGTTCATGGCGGCGGGCGACATGAAGGAGGCGGAATACTGGTACCGGGCCACATTGGAACACGCCCCGAAAGACGTGCGCACCCTGAACAACCTGGGACTGTTGCTGGCCGGACAAGGGAACAGACAAGAGGCGGGAAAACTGTTTCGACAGGCGCTCGCACTGGCGCCGGAATACACCCTTGCCCGCGCCAATCTGGGAAACCTCTTTATCGAAAACGGGGATTTTGAACAGGGCATCGGTATCTACAAAGAAGGCGCGGCACGGTTCCCGGAAGACGCCGAACTCCTGAACGGCATCGGCTATCAGTACGCCCTCCACGGGAATACGCGGGAAGCGCGGAGGTGGTATGAACGGGCGCTGGGGCTGCAGCCGGACTTTGCCCGGGCGCGCATCAACCTCGCCTATGCCTGCCTGCAGGGAGAAGCTTATGACGAGGCCTTTACGCAGTTCCAATATTTACACGAACAAGAACCCGGCAATCCGGACTTTCTGCTTGAATTGGGAAATCTCCGGGCGCGTGAACGCCGTTATGAGGAGGCCATCGCCTTTTACCATCAAGCCCTTCAACAGGCGCCGGACTTTGAAGCGGCCAGAAAAAATATCGAGGCCCTTCAGGCCCTGTTGAACTAACTTTTTATCCAAGGATAAGGCGGGAATACCCGGGCATGAATGCTGATTTTTTGAACGGAAAAACGGCCCTTATCACGGGCGCGGCAAAACGGCTTGGCGCAGCCCTGGCCCTTGCCCTCGCGGCAAAAGGCGCACGCGTAGTGCTGCACTATAACCGCGCCGAAGCGGAAGCCCGCGCCCTGGCGCAGACCATCGCGGATGCGGGCGGCGTCGCAGATGTTGTGCAGGCCGACCTCGCGGCGGAGGGTACGGTCCCCCGTGTCATGGAAGAGGCCCTGTCCAAAACGAACCACCTGGACATACTGATCAACAATGCCTCCATTTTCGAAGAAATAACCTTCGCCGACACGACCGACAGGGCAATCCAGGAGAACATGTCGGTAAACGCCATCGCGCCGCTGCTGCTGTCACGCTGTTTTGCGGCGCAGGGACGCCCCGGCGCCATCGTCAATTTGATCGATACCATGGTCATGGACTATGATAGAAAGCATCTGCCCTACCATTTGAGCAAGCGGACACTGCAAACACTGACCCGGGTCATGGCGGTGGAATTCGCCCCGGACATCCGTGTCAATGCCGTTGCGCCAGGACTGATCCTGCCGCCTGCGGGCAAGGGCAAAGACTACCTTGAACAACTGGCCTCCAGCAACCCTCTGCATTGTCATGGCGGCCCGGAAGACATCGTGAAGGCGGTGTTCTATCTGCTCGGCGCCGGATTTGTGACAGGGCAGACCCTGTTCGTGGACGGCGGACGGCACTTGAGAGGAAGCATGTATGAATGAAACGGCGTTGGATAAGATTTTCATCCGGGACCTGCGCGCCCGCTGCATCCTGGGCATTTTTCCTGAAGAACGGGAAAAACCCCAGGAAATTTT
>MTKX01002734.1_pt2 | contig 13547 bp, 15 predicted proteins | sample 1042771 | NCBI WGS metagenome assembly MTKX01 (sample SAMN06212183, study PRJNA360534) | anaerobic digester metagenome | biome: Wastewater treatment plant; material: sludge; isolation source: anaerobic digester fed with sludge from wastewater treatment plant | place: Denmark: WWTP Randers ... | reverse complement strand
TCAGTGTGCTTTACAAGGAATGTGTCCAGTGTGCTGCATAGACTTGTGCTGTAAATGCTGTATATATAAGAAGAAAGCAGATCATGTACCTGGCTATGCTTATGCATATGCATAAGAAGGCTTGCTTATGCCATTCTCAATGCTTATACACAAGGTTCGTAGCAGTACGAGCGGCCTCCAAAGCAGCTTTATAGTTTGGCTCCTGAGCAATTTCCGGCACTTGTTCCGTGTATATAACCTTATTGGCTTTGTCGAGCACAACTACCGCTCGCGATAAAAGGCCAGCCATAGGACCAGAGATAATCTCGACACCATAAGCCTTGCCAAAATTTCTTGTTCGCAGTTCGGATAGGGTGATAACCTTATCTATTCCTTCGGCTTCGCAAAAGCGCTTCTGTGCGAAAGGCAGGTCCCTACTGATTGTCAAAATGACTACATCATCAATAGAAGATGCAGCCTTGTTGAATGCTCGGGCACTGGCGGCACAGACGCCGGTGTCAAGACTAGGAACTATATTGAGGATTTTGATCTTCCCTTCAAAATCCTCTAGGCTTACATCGCTGAGGTCAGATTTGGTCAATCTAAAATCCGAGGCCGTGGCTCCTTTGGCAGGAAGAGACCCTATTGTTTGGATTGGATTTCCTTTGAACGTGATATTTGCCATTCTTATACTCCTATAGATAGCTATATGAAATAAATATATCGAAAATNNGAAAATCATATATTATCGGCAAGGTAAGAATAGCTGCTCTGTTATTTAAGATTTCGGATTCTTACTTCGATATCTTTATCGCTAGAGAGCAATCTTGTTATCTCGCTTGTATCGGTCGAACCGAAATGGTAAGGATAGAGAATCCTGGGCTTGATGATTCGGGCAGCTTGAGCAACCTGCGTTGGTGTCATGGTAAAGGGCAGATTCATTGGCAAAAATGCAATATCAATTTTACCGATATTTGCCATTTCGGGTATCGGCTCCGTATCTCCTGCTATGTAGATACGCAGTGAACCAATACTCAGAACATAACCATTGTCTTTTCTTTCTCTTGGATGATAGCCCATCCGGGACGAAGTGATGTTATAGGCAGGTACTGCGAGCACGGTTACTCCTGCAACATCGATCGAGTGGCCATGCTGTAGAACTTCCCCATGACCAAGCTTTTTGCGGGATGCCTCCGACAGAATTATGCGTGTTTCAGGCTTGCTGAGAGCAGCTATAGCTTTTGGATCGAGATGGTCGTTGTGCTCGTGTGTTATTAAGATTAAGTCGGCCTTGGGGTACTTGGAGAAATTAGCATATTGACTCACCGGATCTATATAGATATTAGAGCCGTTGTAGGCTAGAAGCAAAGAGCCATGGCCAAGAAAGACTATCTCCAATTTGCCTTTCAGTGTATCGAAGAAATCGGATTCTTTTCCTTCTGGCCAGCCCTGGGCATAACCTGTCATCGCTGAAAGCGAAAAGGCCAATACAATAGAAAAGAGCATATTTGCCATATCGCACCTCTCTATTATTAGATTAATGCCAGCGATAAGCCAAAGTCAATAAAATCTGTTTTCGAGAGGAAAACTGATCTGCACAAATAAGAAATCCAGGCAAAGATCATGTTGTTCATTGCACACTTATTTGATGATATGGCAGCGGAACCATGTTCTTAGCATTCGTGAGTACGGTTACATAGGTCTGTATGATCCAGTAGGAAATGTGGTGGATCTCGATCTTCCGGCAGATATTGCTCCCTATCGAGCTGGTGGAGCCGGTTATTTTGGTTTTCAGAAGAATACCTCATAGGCCTCTTTGTAGGGCAGCATAGACTTGAAAAGAACCTTTAGTTTCTAGTGCGAACACTACCCATTATCACGGATGAACTGCTTATCATGGATGGACTGCCGAATTTCCGATAGAGAAGCTCTGGCACGCATTGGAGCTAATGCACATCTGACGCTCTATCGAACATGGGAAAATATAATGGACGAAGTTACGCAGAGATGTTTTTCTATCTTCGAGCGTTGGGAGCAATGAGGCCTTTGGGAATTCTGTGGCGCCTTGGACGAGAGCCTTTGCTTGCTATGTCAGAAATGAATATCAACAAGAAATAATATAAATTATGTAATGTGACAAAGCATAAATCACCACGTAAATCACCTCACATTTCATAAGGAAAGAGATAAGGTTGATTATCTTCGAGACGTTTTGTTATGGTTCTTAGGATTACCTGCAGATCCCGCGATTCAGTCACAAAATCGAGGGAGTCTCCGGGGATAGTAAGAATTGGGGCAAGAGTAAAAGAGGAAATCCATTCCTCATAGAGATTGTTGAGTCCTTCGAGATACGAATCGGGAATCGATGATTCGAAATCTCGCCCGCGCTGCTTTATTCTCGACTGCAGAGTAGATACCGAAGCACGGATGTATATCACAAGGCTTGGGTGAGGCAAGATTTCGGCAAGGGTTGCATATAGGGCTTTATAGATACACCATTCGCGCTCGGCCATGATTCCCTGGATATAAAGATTCCTGGCAAAGATTTCGGCATCCTCGTAGATCGATCTGTCTTGAACAACGGAATGCGGATCTTCGCTCAATTTGCGGTGCATATCAGCTCGATGAGACAGAAAGAAAAGCTGGCTATGGAATGCCCATCGTGACATATTCGCATAGAAATCCTTGAGAAAAGGATTTTCCAGGACTGGCTCAAGATAAGCTATAAATCCTAGATGCTCGGCGAGCAGGCTCACAAGTGTCGATTTTCCTGCACCGATGTTGCCGGCAACCACAACATATCTGCGACTCATTTCAATCGAAGACTAATCTCTAGAAAGCAAAGGCGCAAGCCTATAACCAAGGTATGGTGTAGGTATGGTGTTCAATTGTAAAGCATAGCAAAGCATTGTAAGCATTGCAGCGCACCGTTGCTTTTTAGGACAAAGATAAGTATCCTCTCTCATATAGTACGAGAGAATATATCCCTCAATGGGAAGGAGTCTTATTCATGAAACGCTTTGTAATCTTATTATTTGCATGGCTCGCTGTGATTGCTTCTATCGGTGCGCAGCAAGCTCCAGCCGTCCAGTCACCCTATTCAGATGCTGCGCCTCAGACGAAAGAAATCATCGATGCTGCTCGTCTCCTGGAAGCCAAAGGTCAATATTCAAAAGCCTGGAATCTACTTGCTGCCTTCGACCCTGACAGCAAAGATGGTTATGTTCTCGCCGAGAAGATTCGAATAGCCCTGGAAGACAGCATTGGCAATGGTATGCTAGTCAGTTTTAGCTTCGTCGATTTAGCGGAAGGGCAGAGCATCTATGAAGCATTTTTGAACCCACCCGAAAAGCAGACAATTGTGGATTTCAATCCTCTAGATCTAGTCGAAGCGCTAGAAAAATCCAGCGAAGCTATACCACCTATTCTCTCCCTTGAATTAGCAGGTTACCTTTACGCCGTAAATCAGCAATATAGCGATAATTGGATGATCGATGGCTATACTATTCAACAAAAGGCGGTAGAAAACTACGATAGAGCTCTCGCTTATGGCCTATATAACGACAAGAGTCTTGCAAATCACGCCGAACTTCTAATGAATCTTCAGCAGTATGAAGGTGCCGAAAAGGTACTAAGACAAGCTATTTCTCTATTTCCCGAGGAGCTTAGCTTTGCGGTAAGCCTTGCAAACAGTCTCAACTACCAGGGCAAATTCGACCAAGTTTATTCTGTTATCGATAAGGTAATCGAAGATCCTGATGTCACTAGTTCCACGTATAATGCCTATGTGGAAGGTATCAAGGCCGGCCTCAATTCTGGTGATACGCAGAAGACTGATTTATATGTCGATGCGATGATCGAGCGCTTTCCGGATGAATATGCCCCAATGCTGATTCAGCATCTTGTCGCAGTAATAATGGGCGAAATAGAAGAAGCCAATGTCTCTGCAGACAGCGTTACCGAAAAATTCAACGTTGATCCCAATGTCGTACAATCGCTGCTATCTACCTGGCTTGGTGCTTCAGACCCGGTTTCGGGCTTCGATTATCTAAACCGCTCGCTTGAAAAGTATACGAGCGATGATCAAGCAATGGGGACCTTGTTCTTCTATAGAGCACTTATGTATGCACAGACAGCTCGGTCAGCTGATGATCTCAAGCTAGCCATTGTCGACATGGAGGAAACAGAGAAGCGCTTTAGTGCCGTATATGATAAAGAAGATCCTGTCTTCCAGACTATTGAACAGCTCCTCACAGAATGGAAACAGATTATAGAACAGCTCCAAGAGAGTGATAGTGCTTCGTCCTCCGAGCAGTCCACTCCCCCTGAAGATTCGAATACGGCTTCTGGGACGAGCAACTGAACTGATATTTGCAAAAAGAGACTATGCAATCGGTCTTTTGCATTCACAATGCGACTGTCATTGCGGGCTATGCGCGCATGGACCGCAGTGCTGTGCTTGTGGAGGGCGATTCAATCGCCGATGTTTTCTCTGAGCGCAGATTTGCGCAAAAGTCCTTTGGGCCACAGGTGCATTTGATCGATGCCGGGGGCGCCTATCTTACTCCCGGCTTTATAGACACCCATATTCATGGAATTGGAGGCTTTGGCACAGAAGACATGTCCGCCGAGGCCATTCTTGCAATGAGCGAGATACTACCTGCTTGGGGAGTGAGCTCTTTTGTTCCGACATTGTATCCCATGCCGGAAGAAGATATGATCCGGGCAATAAGAGCCGTGGTCTTGGCGATGGGTCATGAAACAGGAGCCGAGATTATTGGAATTCATATAGAAGGCCCGTTCATCTCACCCGCTCAACTTGGGGTACAGAGAATAGAGTTTGTCAGGCCTGTGGATCTGGAGCTAATGCAGCGCCTTTGGGATGCTTCGGAAGGTCATATTGTCAGCATGACCGTAGCGCCGGAGCTCAAGGGAATGCGCGAGCTGGCGCTGTTCTGCAATCAGTTGGGCATTGTGCTTCAGGCGGGCCATACCGATGCTAGCTACGAAAACATGATAGAAGGCATGCAAGCCGGAATAAGGCACTCCACACACATGTTCAATGCGATGAGTCGGCTTCATCATAGAAACCCTAACGCAGTCGGAGCCGTCCTTATCCAGTCGGATTTATCTTGCGAGATTATAGCGGATGGGCTGCATGTGCATCCTGATCTGATTCGCCTTCTTTTCCGAGACAAACCGGAAGGCAATATCGTGCTGGTTACAGACTCGCTCAAACCGACAAAGCAAGCGGTAAATGCTCCCATGTTTGCCAATGATGAGGAAGTATACCTTGAAGACAATCTCTTCTATAGAGCAAGAGATGGAGTGATTGCTGGCAGTTCTCTTACCATGATCGAAGGTGTCTTGAACCTCGTCAGATTCGGAGTGCCGCTTGAGAGCGCAGTAAAGATGGCAAGTGCAAATCCGGCTCGAATATTCGGCCTTAGAAGACGTGGTATGATTAGCCCAGGATATAAGGCGGATCTTGTGCTCGCAAATGCGGACTTCGATGTGCAGATGACAATAATTGATGGCAAAATAAAATATGATCATAATGCTATTGAAAGGCGAATAATATGAGAGTTGTCATTCAGCAGAGCTATGAATTGATGTCAAAATGGGCAGCTTATTATCTGGTACAGCACATAAATGAACATGATTCTCAGAAGCCATTTGTACTTGGACTTCCAACAGGCTCAACTCCGCTTGGAATGTATAGAGAACTGATCACCCTCTGCAAAGCTAAAAAAGTCAGCTTTAAGAATGTAATTACATTCAACATGGACGAATATGTTGGCCTTACGTCCGAACATGAGCAGAGCTATCATCGTTTTATGTGGGATAATTTTTTTTCTCATATCGATATAGAACCAAAAAATGTACATATTCTCAATGGCATGGCCATAGACCTGCAGAAAGAGTGCACTGCCTACGAAAAGGCGATATGCGATGCTGGTGGAATTGATTTATTTGTCGGCGGCTTAGGTGCGGATGGACACATCGCGTTCAACGAACCTGGTTCATCTCTATCATCGCGTACAAGGATCAAGACACTCACCCGGGATACAAAGAAAGCCAATGCCCGGTTCTTTGGTGGAGATCCAGAAAAAGTCCCGTCACAGGCTCTTACCGTAGGCGTAGGTACAATAATGGATGCACAGGAAGTCATGATTCTTGTATCGGGAATGGAAAAGGCAAGAGCGCTAAAGCATGGCATCGAGATGGGCGTGAACCATATGTGGACAATAAGTTGCATTCAGCTGCACCCAAAAGCCATCGTGGTCTGTGACGAAGATGCTACAAATGAGTTGCGTGTAGTCACAGTACGTTATTTCAAGGAGATCGAAGCTCCAAATCTAAGAAACTGGGATTTGGATTAAGGTTTGAAACATCAGCTCAGACTGGCTTTTGTACGAAGATTACTATGAGAAGCGATATAAAAGGCATAATGGCCATGGTGGCGACCTCTGTTTGCTGGAGTCTAAGCGGCTTATTCATTAAGCTCATCGATTGGCATCCTATTGCAATTGCCGGAGCGCGAAGTCTTGTTGCAGCACTCTTTATTTTTGCGGTAGTACGCAAGCCAAAATTGAACTTCGGTAAGAACCAGATTATCGCCGCGATATCTTATTCATGCACTATGCTCCTATTCGTCTACGCAAACAAGAATACAACCAGCGCAAATGCAATTCTCCTTCAATATGGTGCGCCAGTATATGTAATGCTCCTTTCGGGTGTTATGTTAAAAGAAAAGCCTCTTCCAGAGCAGATAGGTGCGCTCATTGCGATTGTAATAGGGATGTGCTTGTTTTTTGCCGATTCGCTCAGCCTTGGCCATATAAAGGGCGATGTAGCGGCGGTCTTGGCAGGTATGACCTTTGCAATCCATATGCTTTTTATGCGACAACAGAAGGAAGGCTCGCCCATTGAATCACTGTTTATCTCCCATTGCATGACAGCTATCGTTTCACTTTTGATTTGTATCTTCTTGCCTCCGCCTGTCATCAGCAAGAGATCTGTGGCTGCCATTCTCGGCCTTGGCATAGTCCAAATAGGTTTTTCCGCCGTATTTTTCAGTTATGCAATAAAGCGCATAACCGCAATCCAGAGTTCTCTCATATCTATAATCGAACCAGCGCTAAATCCAGTATGGGTATATCTCGCTATCGGCGAAAAGCCATCGAGAATGGCTATCTTAGGGGGAGTGATTATTCTTTCCGCTGTAGTTATATCTTCGATATTTAGTGTCTCCAGAAGTGCGCGACCCTCGAGCATGGACGGAGGAACCTGAAGCGAACCTACATGAAGCTGCATAACGAGAAAGTCATATGAAGCAGATAATTGCGCTGCTAACTAGTTGAGCTGCAAGCTATTTATAATAGCTAAAAAGACTAAGAATATAAATCAAGGAGGCGGAAGCTAAGGACTATGAGGCAGAGTTTTCTTTCCGTCACAATCCTCCTCATACTGATCACCGATCCTTTAGGGAATATTCCACTATTCATTGCATCNNTGGTCTTGGTGGGATTTCTTTTCTTTGGTGAGGTATTTCTAAGCGCTTTGAATCTATCAGACGATATCCTTCGCATATCAGGCGGGGTAATCCTTTTCTTGATTGCTTTGAACATGATCTTCCCAGGAACCGGCGGGAAGCTTGTCGAGGATGAGATCGAGGGCGAGCCATTTATTGTGCCCGTCGCCATTCCATTGATAGCGGGACCAAGCGCCATTACCTATGTCATGCTTTTGATGAAGTCCGATACTTCGCGAGCGCTTGAATGGGTTGGGGCGATTTTTATAGCCATTCTTGTCACCATGGTAGCGTTTTTCATGTCGAACAAATTGAAGGAGTGGCTTGGCCCAAGGGCTCTCTCGGCAATCGAACGCCTTATGGGCTTGGTGCTGACAACGATTGCGATAGAGATGCTTCTTAGCGGGCTTTTGCAATATCTCAGCAGCGTTCAGAATCTTTGATGTATTCTAAACTGGGACATACTGTTATAGCCTAGACCTAAGACATGCCCCTGGGAAAGTGGAGCTATATCAAAGGCTCTGAACATCAATAATCAGAAGCTAACCGAAAATCTTATGTAGTTGCCCTTTGGTATCTCATCGGTCTTTAGGACTCGATCGACGCGAGCAGCTGCAGGTCCCACCTGAAGCCAGGAATAGAATTGCTCCAGAGCTTGAGGATCTCCCTCCGCCCATACTTCTACATCACCATCCTCGGTATTTCGTACCCAGCCTTTTAACCCTAATCGTTCAGCACGAATCACTGCGGACATACGAAATCCAACGCCTTGGACTTCGCCCTTTATAAGCGCATGAAATGCCTTCATGCTACGATTCCTATCCTATTCCTATATAGATCAGGGCTCCGATACACCGATACTTTTTTGCTCTTGAGCTCGTACAAGGAAGATATTAAGAACGACCATAAGAAGCGAAAAGAGAGCATAGATTGCGAACCCTATGCGAATTCCCCATCCTGTTGAGACAGCCGACATCATATATGGAAATAAAAATCCACCTATGCCACCACCCATTGCCGCAAAACCAACAGCCTCACTCTGAGCATGAAGGAAATAATCACCAATGATACTCATGATAGTTGGATAGATAATAGAACAACCAAAGCCAGCAAGGATAACCAAAATTCCGGCAATAACACTGGCAAGCTTTCCATCTCCAATAAAGCCGATCATATTGAAAGCTATCAAAGAAATGGCCATCAGTGTCGATAGAGCTATCAAGATCCTTTCCCTTTTGATGGATTTCTGAATTATTGGAATTCCAAAACGTCCCATTAGCAGCCCTGCCCAGAATAGAGAGACCATGAAGGAACCTGTGGGTATGGGAGCTCCGAAAACACTTACAAAATACTCAGCAATCCAGTTCGAAATACCTAGTTCAACCCCCACATAGACAAACAAGGCAAAAAATCCAAGCCAATACATCGGCTGATGAAAAAGATCGCGCCTCGATCTATTTGTTATCTGTCCTCTGCCCTTTCCGAGCAACTTAAAAGGCATGAATTGCATGAAAATCGCAATACAAAGGAATAATACACCCATAATTCGATAAACGAGCGTCCATTCCAGGTTAGCACTGATCAATATAGCTATTACTAGTGGTCCGACTACGGCTCCAATCGAAAAAGCACCATGCATCAGGCTCATAGCTTTTCCACCCCCAGGACCTTCCATGCGGAGTACAGCCCAGTCGACTGCAATTTCTATTCCACCCTGGCCTACTCCAATTATAAAATAGAGCATCGTATTGAGCCATGCTGTAGGTGTCTTTGCGAAGAATTCAAGCCCAAAGCATATAAGGATCAGCGATAAGGAAATCAAAAAGCGGAGCCCCAGGAAGGGGAAGAGAATTCCAGCAAGGTAACTCGATAGAAAATATCCAACTGAACCCGCCGCTATGACCATTCCTGCCGTCATATAAGACCAGCCAAATTCCGCGAATATCTTTGGAAGCGTAGCCCCTATGACTGTCATGGAAATACCAAAAAGGGCAAAGACAGCAAAGAGACATATGTAAAGGGATAAAAGGCGTTTTTCTACTATCATGATGCTATATTGTGCGATATTCCTTCAGTTTTCGTCAATGAGAGCCTTCAGGGCAGAGGTCAAAGATGGCGAGGCAATTACCCTTGCGCAAATTTGTCGCACAGACAAAAGCTCTGTCTCTAGATGAAAATCTTTTCAGAGGCTATGATAAAATATATGACCAGTATCAAAGATATCGCCAGGCTTGCTGGTGTTTCGCCTTCTACCGTTTCGCGCGTCCTTAATGAGAGGGAATATGTGCGCGACGAAGTGCGTCAACGCGTGCTCAGCATCGTCAAAGAAAAAGGATATGTGCAGAACAATGTAGCGCGGTCGATGGTACTCAAGAGAAGCTTTACAATTGGCGTTGTTATCCCTCATCTGTTCAATATGTTTCAGAGACAGCTCTTTGCATCGATGGAGTTTTTCCTTGAGCAATGTGGTTATAAGACTCAGTTCTTTTTCATTCGATGGTCTGAGGCCAGCGAACAAGCTTTTCTGCGCCGACTAAAAAGCGAGACGCTAGATGGCATAATATTTATTCATGAGCTAGACAGCCCGGCGGTCTATCAGCATATCCAAGAGAGAGGCTTGCCTGTCGCGCTATGCACATTCGAAAAGGAGCAATTCGATTTCCCTGCGGTTCACATAGAAGAAGAAGCCTCCGCTGCCCTGGCGATCGAATACCTTATACAGAAAGGACACAGCAATATCGGGCTCATTACAGGAGGACACTTTAGTTTCGGAAAGCAGCGAGAAGAAGGCTATCGCCAAGCGCTCAAGGCGCATGGTATTCCTTGCAACCCAGAACTCATTGTTCGCGTTCCTTCCTACAACCCCGAGGCTGGCCGCTCGGGTATGATGACACTCTTGAACAGAAGATCGCCTATGACTGCGGTGTTTGCTGCGACAGATGAGCTTGCAATAGGCGCGATAAAATCGCTTTATGATTCAGGCCTTAGAGTGCCCGAAGACATCAGTGTAATTGGTCTCGATGATATCGATATTTCAGCCTTTACGACTCCTGGCCTGACCACGGTCCATCAGCCGATCTTCGAAATGGGCAAGAAGAGCGCCGATCTTGTATGCGATTGGATTGCCAGAGGGAGCATGCAAGGAAAAGTAGAGCTTTTCTCAACAACCATCGTAGAGCGCGAATCAGTACGGGCATTGGCTTAGAGTGATTTTAATCCTCTGGAGATCAGCGCCCTTGCGGCCCTTCCGATGGTGCCATTCCGATGGAACCCTTCCGAGGCGCCCTTCCGACAGGGGCCTTCCCATGGGCCTGTTCCGANNTTTCGATGAGGCCATTCCGAGATCATTCGAAAAAGCTCAGATCTAAAAGAGCCTGAAAAGGCTCTCAAAAAGGCTCAAAGTTCTGCACTTCAAACCAGTAACTTTTCGATTCTTCTTGAATCTTCAATAACTCTTCATAATGTCGCATTTCCCATTCAGACATCGAGTTGAAGAATGCCTTGAGGTGAGGTTCCTTTGCAAGATTAGCCATATTGCTATAGTATTGAGTACTATTCAGTTCGAGAAGGACAGCGCTTGAAACCGCAGCACTGACATGGCGATCTGAAGCAATCCTTTTCAGGAAATCATGGCTGAATATCGGGCTTTTATGCGAACCCGCCTGTATTTCCGCGGCTAGATTCATTGCCGGCATCTGCCCGGCTAGCATTTCTCTATAATAACTCAAGAGCCAGTTGTAATGGCGTTTTTCCTCTTCTGCGCGACTTGCGAAGAATTGAGCGACATCTCCTTCACCACGCAGGGCGGCCTCTGAATAAATGGTCACACTATCGACTTCGCTTTTCAAAGCATTTCTTAAAGCTTGCATGAGCTCGTCCATAAGAACCTCCATTTACTCTTTTTATATATAATACTTCAAAATCGGAGCTAGAGGCGAGATTTTCGATTTCTTGCAAATCACTTGCAAAAATTCTATTTTCTCGATATGTTTTGCAAGTGACTTGCATATGCGGAGGGAACTATGAAAACGCATCGATATTCAAATGCCAGAAGGTTTTTGATGCGCATAATTCTGATCATTTTTCTGGGAATTGCAGGGTTAGGGTATTCAGAGAACAAGAAACAGCCTATCAAAGTAGCGGTCAGTATTCCTCCAATGAGAGAATGGATAAATCGCATTGCGGGAGATAAAGTTGAAGCCATTGTCATAATGCCTCCAGGCTCGAATCCTCATTCTTTTGAACCCTCGCCTCGCCAGCTCGCAGAATTGGGAAACGCGAAGCTATGGTTTTCCATCAATGTAGACTTTGAGTATTCGCTTAAACCCAAATTGCGCGCCATGTTTCCAAAGCTTCAGATCATAGATGTGACAAAAGATGTCCAATTCAGAAAGCTTCGGCCAGGCGAGAAGGAACATGACCAAGATGCAGTTGACAAATATGCAGAAAATTCCGATCCCGCCCTTGTAAATCTCGATCAGCATACCTGGCTTGGTATTGAGCAAGCCAAGACAGAGATCATGGTAATTCAGGATACCTTGATAGCCATAGATCCTGAAAATAGAGAGCTATACAAGACCAATTGTCAAGACTATCTGAAAGATATCGATGCCGTATACTCAGCACTGAAGACAAAGCTTGCGCCGCTTTCCGGTGCTCGAGTATTTGTATATCATCCAGCATTTGGCTATTTTCTTGATATGTTCGATATTGAACAGGTTGCGGTCGAGCTAGGTGGCAAGGAACCGACGCAGAGAGAGCTTTACGCTCTCATAGAGCTTGCAAAGAAAGAGAAAGCCTGCGCAATTTTCACTCAGGTGCAATTTTCAGAAAGCGCTGCAAGAGCCATTGCAAGCGCAATAGGAGCCGTGGTTGTGCCGATCGACCCTCTAGCTTCCGACTGGCTAGAAAATTTGTCCAGAATAGGCCAGGCCTTGTCTATGTCAATAGGCAAAAGAGAATAGAATGAACCAGGAGATTAAATATCGGATAGCCTCGCTAAGGCAAAGGACGGGTAGCCCGAATTCCATAGAAGGCAAGGAACATGGTGCTTCTATCGAACCTACACTGCCTCATCCTCCGGATAATGTTGCCATCTGGTGCCATGATCTGGGCTTTTGTTATCGCGAAGCAGAAGTGTTCAGAAATGTCAGCTTCCATGTACATAGCGGCGAATTCGTAGTGCTTACCGGCAAGAATGGAGCGGGTAAAAGTACCTTGCTTAGACTCATTGTAGGTCTTCTGGAACCACAGCAGGGACAAGTCCTTGTGTTTGGCGTCTCTCCTCGCAGACGAATTGAATCTATAGGCTATGTGCCTCAGCATACAAACTTTGACCAAGCCTTTCCCATTCGAGTCGAAGATGTCGTAGGTATGGGAAGGCTCTCCGGGCTTTCATACATTTCGAAAGACCAAAAAAAAGAGGATATCGAGTGGGCTATGGAGCAAGCAGAAGTTACGGACCTGCGAGCACGTCCATTCTCTGCTCTTTCCGGGGGACAGAGGCGAAGAGTCCTGGTAGCTCGAGCGCTAGTAGGACATCCAAGGCTCCTTGTTATGGATGAACCAACTGCAAATATGGATATTGGTAGCGAGAATAAATTCTTCGAAGTGCTGGCTCGCATAAAGAGAAGCACAACGGTTTTGATCGCCACTCATGATTCGAACTTCGTGTCAGGACTTGCGGATACCGTTCTCTGTGTAGGTCAGGATTCCGAGCATCCTCACTCGGTACACCGACATGCCATGGAAAAGGCGGAAGATCTGCCAAAGGACATATACGGAAGCAACATGCTTCGTGTTCGGCATGATATCGAGCTGCCGGACAATGCTTGTTGCGAAGGAAAAGACCAATGAGCAGCTTCTTCCAGGCAGTAATAAATCCTTCTATTCCCTTTGTCAGAAATGCTCTCATAGGCAGCGTGCTGGCAGCTTTTTTATTTGGCATACTTGGTTCTCTGGTCACCGTGCGCAGGATTGCAGGGCTTGCTGGCGCGATTTCACATACTGTATTGGGTGGCATAGGGCTTGCTCT
>MTKX01026322.1_pt2 | contig 13586 bp, 7 predicted proteins | sample 1042771 | NCBI WGS metagenome assembly MTKX01 (sample SAMN06212183, study PRJNA360534) | anaerobic digester metagenome | biome: Wastewater treatment plant; material: sludge; isolation source: anaerobic digester fed with sludge from wastewater treatment plant | place: Denmark: WWTP Randers ... | reverse complement strand
GTTCCAATATAGGCAGCTTCCAGAGTTACGGTGCCTGAAGTGCAGACAAGCAATTCACAATACTTCATCATTTCGTAGTTATAACCATCAATAATATTGATATCCTTTTGTCCTTCTATCAAATGCATATAAAGTTGATGATTAACATTATGAGATTTGGAAAACAGGATTTGATATTCATTTTGATTCCACTTTTTTGCTGCCTGCAAAAAGACAGGCAGCATTTTAGTTATTTCATTATTTCTACTCCCAGGGAAAAACCCAATCCATTTTTTACTGGAATCAAGACCAAAAAAACGAGCGAAGGAATCACGGTCCAGTTCAAAAGTAATTTCTTCTGCTATAGGGTGACCTATATAACTGCAATTGATATTGTGAATTTTCAGCAATTCCTCTTCAAAAGGAAGAATACAAGCTACATAACGCACAGAGTCCCTCAATTGATACACTCTGTTATGTTTCCAAGCCCAAAATTGAGGACAGATAAAATATAACACAGGAATACGCATTTCATCTGCCATTTTGGCAATTCTTAAATTCAAACCTGGATAGTCAACCAGTATAGCAAGGTCAAATTTCTCCGTAGAGAACAGTTTGCTTAATCTAATCTGGACTTTGAAAAAAAAGATCAAATGTTTGACTACTTCTACAAAACCCATAACGGCAAATTTATCAAAAGGAAAGATTGGCTTTAAACCCTGCCTTTGCATCCGCGGTCCGCCAATTCCTATATGGGTTAAATTACCAAATTTTTCATTTAGTGCTTTCATTACCAGTTCGGAATGCAAATCAGCAGAGCTTTCTCCCGCCAACCAAAATATTTTATAGCTATTTTTCCGAATCATAAAGCTAAAGTTCCCATCAAAGATAAGACAGTTACAATAATTGCTGCCATAATTACACCTAAAAGAATAAAAAACATTGAACGCCAAAATCTTAACCCAAATATATTAGCTGCTAAAGCACCTGTCCAACCCCCGGTTCCAGGAAGAGGGATACATACAAATATAACTAAACCGATTTCTTCATATTTTTCTATAGATTTACCTTTCTTTCGGGTTCGGGTAAACAACCATTCAGTAAATTTACGACCAATCTTCACTTTACTGATAAGATTAAAAAACCAGTCAACCAATAACAATATGAAAGGAATTGGAATCATATTACCAATAATAGATAGAATTGCAGCTTCCAACCAGGGGATATTAAATAAAAAAATTGCTACCGGAATACTTCCCCGCAGCTCTATAATTGGAATCATTGAAATTATCATCACTATTAATTCAGGTGCAACACCTTTTTCTTTCAACCAGGCAACTGTTTTGTCAGCTGTTGTGTTACAAAAAAGCGGCTGTGATAGAATTACTATCAACAGCGTTAGCAGAATCTTTTTTAACAGGTTATTCAACTTTGCTCCCTCAATCGCTTTATAATAAATCCATTTGTAGAACAGCTGTATTTTGTCAATAATTTGTGTATCCGGATGGTTGACATCCCTGTCAACCCTAAATTCCGGAAGGTTGACATCCCTGTCAACCAAAACCCCGGAAGGTTGACATCCCTGTCAACCAAATAAACGACGGTGACATCATTCTTCCGCTATGATAGTCAGGAGTCATTTACGCCTTCACAAATTTATTCTTTTGCGATAACTTTTACGGCGTATATGACTCATGACGGTTCGGAGGGAAAATAATCTACCCGAAAATGCAGTTTTTGAGAAATAGCTATTATGAGTCCTCAATGCCAAAATAATTAGTGCAGAGTGTAAAAGTTGTTTCGGCAGTGACGACTCCTGACTTTCCCGGAAGGTTGACATCCCTGTCAACCAATTCAGCAACCTATTATCCATAAACCTAAATAATATTAATTTTCTCCTTGACAAATTCTGAAGATTGTTTATATTGTCTTTAAGAATATTGAAGGAGATGGAAATGAATTTAATAAACTGTCCAATCTGCAAAGGGGAGTTGAAAATAAGGGAATTGCATTGCCCCCGTTGTGAGATTAGTTTTCAAGGTAATTTTGAAAATAACTGGTTAGCAGAATTAAATGCCAGCCAATTGGAGTTTGTCCGTTTGTTTTTAATAGTTCAGGGAAACCTGAAGGAGCTGCAAAATCAATTGGGAATATCATATCCCACAGTAAAAAATCGCTTAGGGGAAATTATCGGAATAATCACCAAAAAAGAACCTGTAACCGATACAGTGATTGATATTCTTTCCGATTTAAATGAGGGCTTTGTAGATGTAGAAGAAGCAATTTCTATGATTGAACAAAGGAGGAAAAAATGAACAAATTCAATCTGGAGAAAAGATGGGTATTTGAACCCTTGAACAAAGTAGTGATTGAGAATCACTTGGCTAAATTATTCTTACAGGCAGGTGCCGAACAAGAAGTTTGTCTGAAAGGAACTATCAATTTTAACCGTTCTCAGGATGATTTCCAGGCAGATGATTATATTCAATCTGATTATCGGGAAGGGGTTTTAAAGATTAGTTTACCGGAATTTGAATCTGATGAATTTAGAGAAGCTGTTTTTAATGTAACCATTCCTGAAGGTGTTTATCTGCATATTATAACAGATAACTATCCTGTAAACTTGGATAACCTGAAAAACAAACTTAAAGTTCTAAATGAAAATGGACCCGTTTATCTGCAAAACTGTAAAGGCGATATGCACCTGGAAAGTGAAAACGGCTTAATTCGCCTGTCTAATTGTGAAGGGGACATTTTTGCCAAGTTGGAAAACGGTCCCTTTTCCGCTTCCAAAATCAGTGGCAAGACATTGCATCTGGAAAATGAAAACGGTCCTGTAAAAGTGCGGATAAGTTCATTTCCCGAAGTAGAAATAACTTCCGAAAACGGACCTGTTTATTTGGAAACCGTCCCTCTGGAAAATGGCAATTTTCAGTTAAAAACCGAAAACGGTTCTATCAACCTGATTCTTCCCGATGATTTTGATTTTGCTTTGCATGCCATTACTCAATGGGGTAGAATTAAGACCTCTATAGATTTACCGATTACGGTTGAGGATAATATATACTCTATCCAGAACGGCGAAGGAAAAGTTAAAATTAAGACAATTACGGATAACGGTACAATTAAAATCAATGCTGAATCACGGCTAAATCTGGACTTTGTGAAAAATAAGATGGATCAAATTAGAATTGCTCTGCTGAAAGTGAACTCCGAAGAAGAAAAGCAGAAAGTAGTGGAAATGGTTAATAAAGTAGTTGCTTATATAAATAACATTGCCGGTTCTATTAAAGAGGAAAATATAAAGGAAAAACTTACCTCCGCTACCGCTAAACTGAAGGAATTGATAGAGAACTTTGATTTCCGCGCCACTAATGACAAAGTGCTAAAGAATTTGGAAGATATTGGTTCTCAAATTCAGGATGCCCTTAAAGAAGGAATTAAAAATCTGAAAGAAAATATGTATGACTTCAAAAAACATCATTTTCATACCGAATCGGTAACTGCCTATATTAAAAAAATTCTGGATTCACCTCAAATTAAACCTTATCTGGGAGGAGAACACAAGAAAAAAGAAAAGGAAAGCTCTATAGACCATAGCCGAATGAAAATTCTGGAAATGCTGGAAGCGGGAAAAATTACTGCCGAAGAAGCAGAACGGCTATTAAAAGCTATTGGGAAAGAGTAAAAAGGTTGAGAGGTCGAGAGGTCGGGAGGTCGGGAGGTCGAGAGGTCGGGAGGTCGGGAGGTCGAGAGGTCAAGAGGTCAAGAGGTCGGGAGGTCAAGAGGAATGCCTGCTGTGACTTAAAACCGGTTTTCTTTGGCTGATTTGACCTATTATAGAAAGCAGTATATTTTTTACCTGCTTTCGCTTTACACAGTAAGCTCAAAGACCGGTTTTGAGTTACAGCAGAAAATTCGCTTTACATTGTCAGCCCAAAGACCGGTTTTGAGTTACAGCAGAAAAAGCACCACCCCAGTAATTAAATCCCGGTTTTCTTTGGCTGATTTGACCTTTTATAGTAAGCAGTATATTTTTTACCTGCCTTCGCTTTACACAGTCAGCCCAAAGACCGGTTTTGAGTTACAGCAGAAAATTCGCTTTACACAGTCAGCTCAAAGACCGGTTTTGAGTTACAGCAGAAAATTCGTTCTACACAGTCAGCCCAAAGACCGGTTTTGAGTTACAGCAGAAAAAGCACCGCTCCAGTGACTAAACCCCGGTTTTTATAGAGCAAGCGAACTTTTTATACAGATTCAGCACTGAAAATGCAGTTATAATTCAACCCGGATTTCTGCTTTCTCAAAAATGACAAAAAGAGAGTTAGCGTTTACTAAAAGGTTAGTTGTAATAATGAATTTATTGCAGGATTCATTTTAGCCCAAATAACGCAACAGAATAGTTAATAGTTATATTTTGCATGTGGGTTGCCTAAATTCAGATTCGGCAAGTGCCATCAAGCATTAAGGATTTTTAGAAACCTTTGTTTTCTTAGGCAAAGAAGAATTTGCCAACCCCTTTGTCGCTATATTATATTATTTTGGGAAAAAACAAGTAATACCTGTTAAGATTTTTCTTGACAGGGTGTTTAGTTCAAGAAATGATAAAAAAACTAAATATTGGGAATAAAAATATGAATGTCTTTGAACTCAGAGATAAGATAATTGCAGATTACAGCTCATTTGTTCAGGGTTTCATTAATATTCGTGATAATGAAATTCAAAATTTAGTTTTGAATGAAATGAACAGTGGTCTACTGTGGCCCGATCCTCTTGTGCAGATAAATCCTTTTTTTACCTTGGGTGAATCTGTAAAACAACTTGTATTAGAAGGATTTTTACATCCTGATTGTGAAAAAATATTCAATATAAGGAATGAAAAAGGAACCTCTACCAAGCCGTTGCAATTGTTCAAACATCAATCTGAAGCTATAAAGAAAGCAGCAAAAAATGGGAGTTATATTCTTACTACTGGAACCGGTTCCGGTAAAAGTATGGCATATATAATTCCTATTGTTAATTATATCCTTCAAACCGGTTCCGGGAAAGGTATTAAAGCAATTATCATCTATCCAATGAATGCCTTAGCTAATAGTCAAGAACAAGAACTGGATAAATTTATTAATTCTGAGGATAAATCTACTGAAAACAAAATTAGTTTCAAGCGCTATACGGGTCAGGAAAATGAAATGGAAAGAGCAGCCATCTGGGCAAATCCACCTGATATTATTCTTACCAACTATGTTATGTTAGAGCTTATTTTAACCCGACCGGATGAAATTCCTCTGGTAAATGCTTGTAAGAACCTGAAGTTTTTAGTTTTGGACGAATTACACACCTATCGTGGTAGACAAGGTGCGGATGTAGCTATGTTGATAAGAAGAACAAAAGAAGCTACTGGAGCAAAAGATGTTATTTGCATAGGTACTTCTGCTACTTTATCCAGTAGTGATATAAAAAATCAGAAGCAGGAAATTGCCAAGATTTCTTCTTTGCTTTTTGGGGTTAATATAGCAGAAGATGATGTTATTGGCGAATCTTTAGAGAGAATTACGGAGGAATATGATTTTAGTAACCTGGATGAAGTTGAATTGCTAAAAAAAGACATCTCCTCAGTAATAACTACTGACCAAATGGAATTTGATCAAATCAAACATAATCATTTAGCTTCTTGGATAGAAAGCAATTTTGGAATCAAAACTGATCCTCTTTCTGGAGCATTGGTTCGTTCCGATCCAATTAGTATCACAGGACCCGATGGGGGAGCCGCTATATTGCAAAGATTATCTAATATGGAACAGGATCTTTGTGTTAGTGCCATACAAAAAATGCTGATGTTAGGTTTTCAAACCATTAATCCTATAAATGGTTTTCCTGTTTTCGCTTTTCGTCTTCATCAGTTTATAAGCAGAGGTCAAACAGTATATGCTTCCCTGGAAGATAATGAATCTCGCTATCTTACTATGCAAAAGCAATTATATGTTCCCGATACAGATAAATCAAAAGTCCTATTACCAATTGCCTTTTGCCGTTTTTGCGGTCAGGAATTCTATACTGTAAACAAAACTTTTAATGAGGATCATAAAAATTCATATACTCCTCGCGAAATGTATGATATTTATGTAAATAAAGAGGAAGCTGGTTTTCTTTATCTTCCAAATAAATCGGATTATGATTTAACTGCTATGATTCCACCTGAATGGAAAGATGTTAATGGAAATATCCTTGCTAACCGTAAAAAGGATATACCTAAAAGTGTATCTGTTAGCACCGATGGCATAGAAAATCCCGCTGGCAGGCAAATGTATTTTTTTAAAAGCCCTTTTCGTTTTTGTCCTTCCTGTGGTGTTTCTTTTGATGCTACTCAGCGGAGCGATTTTCCCAAGTTAACTGCTTTGGGAACGGAAGGAAGAGCTTCGGCAACTACAATTTTGTCTCTTTCAACAATACGCAATATTAAACAAATGGATTTGGAAGAAAAAGCCAAAAAATTATTAAGCTTTACTGATAACCGTCAGGATGCCTCTCTTCAAGCTGGTCATTTTAATGATTTTATTCAAATTGGTTTATTGCGTGGAGCTTTGTATCAAGCTTTAGTTAGTGAGGGAGAAGCAGGTCTGCGTCATAGCTATTTAGCTCAAAAGGTGTTTGAATGTCTGAATCTTCCTTATGAAGTGTATGCTTCAAATCCCAAGGCAACTACAGGAGATGCACTTCAAGAAACAAATCAGGCGTTATGGGATGTATTGGGTTACCGTTTATATTATGACCTTCGTAGAGGTTGGAGAATCACAGCTCCAAATTTGGAACAAGTAGGGCTCTTGAAAATTGACTATTTATCATTAAACGAACTGGCTAATTCTGATTCTGAATGGCTAAATTGCCATCCTGCTATTGCATCCTCTACTAAAGAAGCCAGGTATAAGGTCCTGAAAACTTTACTGGAGCTAATGCGCAGGTCTTTGGTAATTAAAGTAACATATCTTAATAGAAACTATCAAAACGCAATTTTACAAAAAAGTCAGCAGCGTCTGATTCCTCCGTGGGGTTTTGATGAAAATACCCAACCCAGAAACTTAACTAATGCCTCTATCTTATATCCCTATAGCCAAAAAAACCGTAATTTTAACAGTGGTAATTTATATCTTTCTCCTCGTGGCTCTTTTGGACAATATCTAAGAAGAGTAAATACTTTCCAGAATTATAATGCTAATTTGGATATTGACTCCACACAAGTTATAATTGAAGAGCTGGTGAATAAACTATGTAGCGCCGGTATAATTGAACAGGTTGATAAAAACAATAACGGTTATCAGTTGGTTGCCGATTCTATTATCTGGAAACAAGGGGACGGAAAGACAGGTTATTATGATCCTCTACACCAGCCCAAAGAATCTGTCCAAGGTCAACCGGTAAACGAATTCTTTAAAGAATATTATTCTGCAATTGCACTTACTACTCATAAAATTTATGCCCGCGAGCATACAGCTCAGGTTAGCTATGAGGAAAGGATAAAAAGAGAAAGAGATTTTCGGGAAGGGGCATTGCCTATTCTATATTGTTCTCCTACTATGGAACTGGGGATTGATATTTCCTGGCTAAATGTTGTAAATATGCGTAATATTCCTCCCACACCTGCAAATTATGCTCAACGTAGTGGTAGAGCCGGACGCAGTGGACAACCTGCCTTAATTTTAAGTTATTGCAGCACAGGAAGTCCACATGACCAATATTTTTATAAACATCCCGAAAGAATGGTTTCGGGAATTGTTTCTCCACCTCAGATAGATATTGCTAACGAGGATATGTTACATTCTCATATTAATGCCATCTGGTTATCAGAAGCCAAAATCAGTTTGGGTAAATCTCTAAACAATGTTATTGATGTTAATACGGATAACTTAGAACTTTTATCTTCGGTAAAATCCACATTAACTGATTTAGATCTCCAAAAAAGAGCTTTAAAAAGAGCAGAAAGAGTGATAGCTACAGTTCGGGATTATCTCCAGAATACCATTTGGTTTAATGACGATTGGCTTACGGATGTAATTAAACAAATTCCCAACGAATTTGAACAGTCCTGTGAACGGTGGAGAGACCTCTATCGGGCTGCCTTAAAACAGCAGCAATTTCAAAATAGTATTATATTAGATGTCAGTAGACCTTCTGCTGATAGAAAGCAAGCTATCCGGCTTAGGAATGAAGCAGAAACTCAGTTAAAATTGTTAACTTCTATAGAGGGTGCTTTTCAATCTGATTTTTACAGCTATCGCTATTTTGCTTCTGAAGGGTTTTTACCTGGATATAACTTTCCCAGATTGCCTTTATCCGCTTATCTACCTGCTCGAAGCACAGTTAAAGGAGAAGATGAATATCTTAATAGACCCAGATTCTTAGCAATCACGGAATTCGGTCCCCGCTCTCTTATCTACCATGAAGGTTCTAAATATATTATATCTCAAGTTATTATGCCTCCCATAAGAGATAATAATAATCTACCCTATTTAGCTTCTATGAAGTTATGCCCTGAATGTGGATATCTGAATGAAAAAGCAAATGACCTTTGTGAAAATTGTAATAATCAACTTGGTTCATCTTTAACCAATCTTTTCCGCTTGCAGAATGTTGTTGCCAAAAGAAGAGAACAAATTAGCTGTGACGAAGAGGAAAGGTTAAGAATGGGATATGAAATGAGGACTACTATCCGCTTTGCTAAAAAGGGAGGTAAACTATCCTGTTTTAAAACGGAATTATATTCAGGAAATAACCTTTTAGCAAAACTAACCTATGGTGATTCAGCTGATATCTGGCGTATCAATATGGGTTTTAGAAAAAACTATAGAGATGGGCAATCAGGTTTCTGGCTGGATAGTGAAAGTGGTTATTGGGAAAGAAATCCTGATACTGATAATGATGACGATTCACCTTTTGGCAGCAACCGAATATTGGTATGCCCTTATGTTAGCGACACTAAAAACTGTCTTCTTTTTGAACCCCAGTTTTACGCAGAGCCCGCTATTATGGCATCTTTACAAGCTGCCTTAAAGAATGCAATTCAACGGGTGTTTGACCTTGAGGATAACGAATTGGCAGCAGAACCTTTGCCAAACAAAGATATGAGACATTCAATTCTGTTTTATGAAGCTACAGAAGGTGGTGCAGGAGTTCTAAAACAAATGATGGATGAACAGAACTTTCGCAAAACTATCAGGAAAGCGATTGAAATATGTCATTATGATCCGGATAGTTTCATAGATTTGGAAATGCATAAAAACTCCCGCGAAAAATGTGAAGCTGCTTGTTATGATTGTCTTTTAAGCTATAAGAATCAGCTAGATCATCTTATTTTAGACCGAAAATCTATTATTGCTCATCTTAAAAATTTGCTTAATGCAGATTTTAAACGATCTTCCAGCGAAGTATCCCGCGTAGAGCATTACCAGCATTTGCGAAATTTATGCGCTTCAGATTTGGAAATTAAATGGCTGGATTTCATATACAATAATAATTATATTTTACCTGCCGTGGCACAGCAGCTAATTGAAAAAGCCGAAACGCGTCCTGATTTTGCTTATCCTGATAAATATGTTGCCATTTACATTGATGGTCAGGTTCACGACTTTTCCAATAAAATGGAAAAAGACAGAGAAGTTGATGCTCGTCTTGATGATCTTGGCTGGAAAGTTATCCGATTCCGATATAATCAAAACTGGCAAACCATAATTAACCAGCACCCGGAAATTTTCGGAACGGAAAATTAATATGTTCCGGTTTATAAGTAACGCCATAAAACCAGTTATAGATAAATTACCTATATCATCTTGAAAAGGAGATAAAAGTGGAACAACTTCAACCAGACAAATCTTCAAATGATAATTCCGGACATTATTCTATCGGTTCACTTGTTTCTGTTAGAGGCAGGGAATGGGTTGTTCAACCGGAATCAACCTCTGAACTTCTAATTGTTAAACCCTTAGGAGGCAGTGAAGAAGAAATTACAGGTGTTCTAACTGCCATAGAAGAAGTTCATCCCGCTTCTTTCAGTTTGCCTGATCCAACTCAATTGGGAGATTATCAATCCTGCAATCTCTTGAGAAATGCTCTCAGATTGGGATTTAGAAACAGCGCCGGTCCATTTAGAAGTTTTGGCAGATTGGCAGTTAACCCCCGTCCTTATCAATTATTACCCTTACTGATGGCTTTAAAGCTTGATCCGGTTAGAATTTTGATTGCCGATGATGTAGGTGTTGGAAAAACGATAGAGGCCTGTTTAATAGCCAGAGAACTATTGGACAGGGGTGAAATATCAAGAATTTGTGTTTTAACTCCGCCTCATTTAGCTGAACAATGGCAAAGTGAATTATTAAATAAATTTCATATTGAAGCAGAATTAGTATTATCAAGCACCGTGCGTCAATTGGAAAAGAATTGTGCCCAAAATGAATCCGTCTTTGAGGTCTATCCATTTACGGTAGTTTCCATTGATTATATTAAAAGCGGTCGTCATAAAGATGAATTTATCCGCACAGCTCCAGAAATGATTATTATAGACGAAGCGCATACAGCCAGTTATGATAATATTAGCACAAGTAGCAGACAACAACGCTATGAACTGGTTAACGCATTAAGTAAAGACCTGTCGCGTCATCTTATTTTGGTAACTGCCACTCCCCATTCAGGAAATGTAAATGCGTTTCGTTCCCTATTAAGTTTGTTGAACAGTGAATTTGCTGCTTATCCTGATGATCTAACAGGAACTGAAAATGAAAATTATCGTAAAACAATAGCCAAACATTTTATTCAGCGTCGCAGAGCCGATATTGAACATTATCTGGAAGATACTTCTTTTCCTGAAGCTATTATTGAAGAACTTAGCTATAAACTATCCGAACCCTACCGTCAGCTTTTTACCAAAGCATTAAATTATGCCAGAGAAATTGTCCAGGATAAGGAAGGGGGAGAACTTCACAGAAGGATTAGATGGTGGTCTGCACTTTCTTTATTACGGGCTTTAGCTTCCAGTCCTGCAGCTGCAGTAAAAACAATGAACAACCGCAATGCTACTCAGGAAACTGATAATCCTTGGGAAGCCGATGAATTGGGTCGTCGCCAAGTTTATGATACTTATGATCGCGATGGCACAGAAAGCAGTGATATTGTACCCGGCAGTGTTTCCTCCGAAGATCAAAATTCTTACAGTAATAGAAAGCTAAGAGCTCTTGCCAAAGAGGCAGAATCCCTTTTTGGAGAGCTGGACTATAAACTGCTGAATATAATCAAACCACTAAAGACCTATCTAAAAGAAGGGTTTAAACCTATCATCTTTTGCCGCTTTATTCAAACCGCTGATTATCTTACTGAACAGCTCAAACAGCGTTTACCCCAAGATGTAGAAATTGCTTCTGTTACGGGTCTTGTACCTCCAGAAGGGAGAGAACAAAGTATAATTGAACTTTCCAAACATGAAAAACGGGTTTTGGTTTGTACCGATTGTCTTTCTGAAGGAATTAATCTGCAGAATTATTTTGATGCTGTAATTCACTACGATCTCAGCTGGAATCCTACCAAACATGAACAAAGAGAAGGAAGAGTGGACCGCTTCGGACAAATAAGCAAAAAAGTGAAGCTGCTAACTTATTATGGAACGGATAATCAAATAGATGGTATTATTCTGGATGTTCTGCTAAAAAAACATCATCAAATAAAATCTACCTTAGGTGTTTCAGTTCCCGTTCCTTATGATTCCGAAAAAGTTCTTGAAGCAATTTTTGAAGGTCTGCTTTTAAGAGAGCAGGAAAGCAGTTCAGAACAGCTTATTATTCCGATTTTTGACGATTTCTTTGCCCAAGATAAACAGAAACTACATCTGGCTTGGGATAAAGCTAAAGAACGGGAAAAACTTAGCCGGTCTATATTTTCTCAGCAGGCATTATCTAAATACCTGGATGAAATAACCACAGAACTGGATAAAATTAACGAATCAATCGGTTCCAAGCTGGATATCAGAAATTTCGTAAAACAAAGTTTAATCCGCTTTAATGCTTCTATAATAGAACACGAGGATACATTACAGATTGATGTTTCCACTGTGCCTAACTTTGTAAAAGAAAGCTGTTATTTTCCTTCCGCTAAACTAATCCTAAAATTAGAGCTTCCCGTTAGTGAAAATGAAATGTATCTTCCCCGCATTCATCCTATAGTAGAAGGATTAGCAGATATAGTTATAAATACTGCCTTGGAAGGCAACAGCGCTATTGCAAAAAGATGTGGAGTAATCAGAACCTCTTCAGTTGAGCGAAAGACCACACTTCTGTTAATGCGTTATCGTTTCCATTTAATTGAGGCATTTCATAATAAATCCTATCCCATTTTAGTAGAGGACTCTCAGATTCTTGCTTTTCAAGGTAAACCTGAAGAACCTGAATGGCTGGAAAAACAAGAAATAAGCAAACTACTTGAATCCATACCGGCTGTTAATGTTTCTCCTGAATTTGCCAAAGAACAGCTGGAAAAAGTTATTGCTGATTACAATAAGCTTCTGCCTCATTTGAATATTTTTGCCGAAGAAAGAGCCCGGGAACTTTTATCTGCTCATACTAAAGTGCGGGATTTATCTTTAATAGGAAAATCTGTTAAACCCCAAGTGAAAACACAACTCCCGGCAGACCTGGTAGGTGTATATATCTATCTACCTATATAAAATCTCTTAGGGTTAATTTAAATTATTATAATAGAGAGTAATAAAGAATGGAATTGCCTAATTATCTAAGCCCAAATGCAGAGAACATTCTGGAAAGAGAAGAAATTATCTTTCCTCTTAATACTATAGGTAACCTTGTTGTTTTTGTTCTCCACTCTGGAGCTTATAACTTCATAGTAGCTGCAAAGCTAATTTTTATATGGGTTAGAACCCCTAATATATCAAACTCTCTTAGCTATGTGAGTTTAAATTATAAGGTAGGATGCTAATGTCTAAACAAACAATCTTTTCCACTGTGCATATAGAGGGCTCTCTTTTATCTAATGAGTTTTTACAATGCCTAATTAACGGTGACCAAACCCTGGAAGGAATAAAACCTGAGGACTATTATTTAAGCCCTACGGAGCGTTTGAATGAAGCAGCAACTCGTTCCTATCTTAGATTAACCGGTGTCTGGGAAAGTTTTAAAAATCATATTAAAGACCTTACAGATGATGATATTGGAACTACTGAAACAAGAGAACGCTGGTTATATCCTCTTTTTCACGAATTGGGATACAATGATTTACAAACTCAAAAATCAGTTGAGATTGAAGGAAAGTTCTATCCTATCAGTCACAAAAGTTCAGAACCCGTTGCTTTTCATCTAATTAGTTACAAATGGGATTTAGACCGCATTAATCTTTCTGCCAGAGGGTCAGCCAGAAGGTCTCCTCATTCTTTGCTGCAGGAATTTTTGAATAGGAGTTCTGAACATCTTTGGGGTTTTCTTGCCAATGGTTATAAATTACGCCTCTTAAGAGATAATGTTTCTTTAACCCGCAATTCTTATATAGAATTTGATTTGCAGGCAATGATGGATGGGGAGGTCTATAGCGATTTTTTCCTGCTTTGGATGCTATGTCAT
>MTKX01002592.1_pt2 | contig 13590 bp, 12 predicted proteins | sample 1042771 | NCBI WGS metagenome assembly MTKX01 (sample SAMN06212183, study PRJNA360534) | anaerobic digester metagenome | biome: Wastewater treatment plant; material: sludge; isolation source: anaerobic digester fed with sludge from wastewater treatment plant | place: Denmark: WWTP Randers ... | reverse complement strand
AAGCAACGCGAAATACTGGATGCGCTTCAATTGTGTGCCTAAATGCTGGGGAGGTCAGGTTATGAGTGGCTCTGGATTTTCTTCATCTCCGGAGAAGGAGCCAGAGAAAATGAATCGAAGCGAGATCACCACCTCCTGGAACCTTTCCAGTTTATTCCAGGATCGAGAGGCTGCAAGTGAAGAATATAAGAGGCTCGAAGATTTATCGAAGGAAATAAGTGTCACCTTCCGCCCCCGTTTCCAGAATCTAACCGGGCCGGTTTTGCTGGAGTACATCGAGGCAGATAAGAATTTCAGCAAGAGGCTGAATGTAATCTATGCCTATGTCTCGGCCCAAAACAGCCTCAATGTCAATGAAGAGTTCTATGAGACACTCCTCTCCGATCTGCAGAACCTCTCTACCGATCACTATAAGGCGGTATCCTACGCCGAGATAAAATTAAAGTCTCTATCCTCTTCAGAATGGGACAGGATTTTTTCCGAAGAGCCAGGGCTGGAGAAATATAGAGCCTACCTGGAGAACAGCTACCGTCGCTATGCAAGTCACCGTCCCAGGGATGAGTCTCATGCCGCTTATCTCGCTGATATCTCCAATCAGCTTATGAAAATTGATACTGAAGCGGAGAAGCTGGTTACAAATAACGTCACAGTAGCCGGAAATATCACTCTGGAGAATGGCAAAGAGCTGGCTCTTAATTCAGAGACATACACCGAACTGATGAGCACGGATGCCAATCGCAATAATAGAAAGGCAGCCTACGATAAGCGTTTCGATCATCTCATCGAGGAGTCTGACCGGATGGCAGAGATCTACTGCAACAAATCACGGCTGGATGATCTTCTCGCCCGTGAGCTGAATTATTCCGACTCATACGACTCTAAGATGTTCGGAGCCTACCTCACCCAAGATCAGGTGGAAACCATGAACCAGGTCTTCAAGGAGCGCAAAGGAGATTTCGACGGCTATTATGAGTTTCGAAGGAAGAGGATGAATCTGGACCGGCTAAAGCCCTATGATCTGCAGCTTTCCCTGCTGAAGAGTCCTGACCGGAAATACAGTTACGAGGATACCCTGGTCAATATATCCGCCTCTTATGCCCAAATGGCCCCTGCCTTCCAAGAGATCTTCCTCCAGACGGCCACCAGCGGCTCAATAGATGTCTACCCCAACCCGGAGGGAGGAAAGAGGCCGGGAGGCTACTGCCAGGATATGTGCGCCCTCAATCGGCCTGCCCTGATATTCATGAACTACAAGGGATTGATAGACGACCAGAGGACTCTAACCCATGAGATGGGTCATGCCATCAACTTCTATCTTATGGGCAGCAATGTGGACTATCTCTATTGCACAGGCACAGAGTACGAGATGGAGATACCTTCCACCTTCAATGAGGAGCTCTTTGTGGACTATGCCCTGGCCAATTATGACCGGGAAACTGCTCTCGCCGTACTGGCAGACAGCATCAACGATTATGTCAACTACTTCACTTTCCAGCCCATGATCACCGAATTCGAGAATGCTGCGCATGATCTCTGCCGCCAGAAGGGAAATTTGAGCGGCAGAGAGCTCAATCAGCTCTGGACCAACCTATCTCGGCAGTACAGAACGTCATTGGTCGACTACTATGCAGAGGATAATGCGCAGTGGACCTATGTCAGCCACATCTACTTTACCAATAACTACTACACCTTCAGCTATGCCCTATCCAAAGCCATCACCCTGTCTCTATTCAAGATGTACAAAGAAGATCCGCAAAAGTTCAACGGGAATTATGCGGCCTATCTCTCCGCAGGGAGCACCATGACCCCACCGGATAAGCTAAAAGAGTTCTTCGGCATAGAGATAGATCGGAGATTATTCGAGGATGCTATGGATGTGGTAGAGAAAAGGGTAGAGCAGCTGCAGCAGCTTGAAGGCAAATAAATGCCTCCCCAAAGGAGCGATGAAATATCGGCTGCCAGAAGATATGGGGGAGACGGGGGATAATTGGCAGAGGAGCTTGTCGCCTCTGCCAGCCGGCGGTCAAAGCTTTTTATCCGCCAGCAGCACCTCTCCCTCTTCTGTGACATAGATCTCTGCATCCATCTTCAGGGCTCTGGTTTTGAAGGGACGGGGAGAATTGCGCTGAAGCTGGTCGATGATGTCCAGCGAGGTTACAGGCAGCTTTATTCCTTTCTCATCCGCCGCGGCGAAGATCTTCCTGGGCAGATCGAATACATCTGTTCCTGCTGCCGCCGTTAGAGAAATTGGGGCTCGGAGCATCATCCACTGCTGCAGAGTCTTCTCCGCTCGGGCAATATTCTGGCGGGCCCTTTTCTCCAGAATGCTCACATTGGAGCGGGTTGTTCCCAGACGGTCTGCCGCTTGCTGCTGAGAGAGGCCGCCCAGGCGCATCTGCAGGACACTAATCTGCCTTTCCGTGAGAAATGAACTCAGGGATTCATCATCATCGGAATTGCTGTTGTCATCTATCTCGTCCATCTTCTGCCCGACAGGAAAAAGCACCTCTGAGATGATAAAAGCATCCTTTACATCTGCCTGTTGGTGATGGGGATAGCGGCTTAATGCGAGGGTCCAGAAGAATTCTTTGCGGCAACCTTTTTGGCTATTATGGACTTCAATGACACAACATCACCTTTCTTGGCGCTGATAGGGGCTATCTTATCCGGCCACTGCCTCCAGGGCGGCAGCATTCCCAGACGCTCGCAGATGAGATCAAGGGCCAAATCCCTATCTGCTTTAGATATGCGATCCATCTTGTTTGCGGCCAGGACCGTATCTAACCCCATATCATCCAGGAACTCCCATAGCTCGATCTCAAGCGGCACCTCTCCCCTTCTCTCCCAGCGGTCGGCAATATCCAAAAAAGAAGAGGCATCTATCACCTGTACCGTGAGCAGAATATCCGGAGCATGCTCCTCAAAGTAGCGCACAATGAGATCCTTGGTCTTTTCCTGATAGGCATGAGTGGCCTTTAGCATGAAGCCGTATCCCGGCATGTCCACATAAAGGACATCACCCACTCTGGTCTGGAAGGGATACTGGGTGACGCCGGGACGCTTTCCCACTCGAACGCGGGTCCCGGTCAGCTCCCAGAATAAGGTTGATTTTCCCACATTGGACCTCCCGATGAGGACGATCTGCAGGGCCATGATAGACTGAGGTAGGGCAAGATTGAAAAGGATGCCTGTCCAGTATCCTATGTGCAATGGCAGAAATCACAGAAGAGATGAGAGATCAGCGATCAGTTGCTCTGGCCCTTCTCAAGGCGACCTCTCTTCCGGATGTCCAGGTCTTTAGAGAGATGGATGCTCTAAAGTACACCACAATAGACTACTATCGCATGGCCTGCCACATCCTTTTCCGATGCAAGAGATGCGGCACCTGTTGCACTACCGGTGATCCCATTCGTCTGCGAAAGGAGGATGTCAAAGAGATGGCCAGGCATCTCAAGATTCCCCTTAACAAGTTCATCAAGAAGTATACCTATCCCGATCCCGACCGGCCTGAGGGCCTAAATTTCAAGCACATCCTCCCATGCAAGTTCTATGACCCCAAAATCAAAGGATGCAAGATTTACCCCGTCCGTCCCTGGTCCTGTCGCATCTTTCCCTTCCTGGGAGTTTACGGATGCGAGGAGCAGGTGGTGATAAAGGAATCCTGTCCCGGTTCGGTGGAAGCCATGAATCTGCTCACCGAGGCCCTGGAGGCTGCGCGACTGGAATTACAGGAATGCGGTCCGTTTTCACCGGAAGAGACGAGGGGGGCCAAGATTTTCTTAAGGCAGGCCTTGGATTCTCTTTAGCATTTATCCTGAAGGATCAATCCGGGATGAGCCATATTATGGCCGATTGGATCGGTGATGATCTCCGGTTCCGCCATCTCAATAGAAAAGGCAAAGGGAAAAGGTTAAGGAGGGGCAGGCAGACCAGTATGGCTGGAAATATCCGATACCTTGGCTTGAGGCCGAAGAAGATGAAGAAGCTCTTAGTGGGGATGACATTAGCAATTTTCATGTTGCTCTTATCGCCGATCCCTGCGGCAGAAGGATCCACTCCCTCATCCGGTAATTTATCCTGGAATAGCTCATCGGATCGTGATATCTCATCGGATCTTGATTCCGCTTTTGTCGGTCCAGAAGAGATTGTTCCTTCGGATACTGTTTTGGATATAAGCCCCAATGCAACCGCTTATCTCAATGGTGCCCTGAATATCAATTACGAGAGCTTTCTGGACCGGGGAGGCGCTCTCAAGCCCGTCTCTGAGATTGCCAGGCTGCTCGGAGATGCAGGCATAGAAAGCAATGATTCCTTGATCATAACCGGGGAGTGCATGCCTTGCGGCGGGGGTCCTGCTCCTGCCTTCTTTACCTATTGGCTTCTCAGGTATCTGGGTCATGAGGACGTCCGAATTCTGCAAGGTGATTTGGATGATTGGCAGGCGGCCGGGCTTAATATCAGCAATTCCCCTTCGGTTAGGGAAAAAGCGGATTATCTTCCTCGTATCCAGGCGGATCTATTGGCTAGTTATGAATTTGCCGCCGCAGCAGGAGCTCGGGTGGTGGACGCCCGGCCGGCTCGAGACTACGAGATAGGCCATATTCCGGGAGCGGTGAATATTCCCTATGAGGCTGTTCTGGAAAATGGCAGCTTAAAGAGCAATGAGCGGCTGCAAGAGGTCTTTTCTGGTATTCATAAGGACAGAGCAGTTTTAGTCTACACCAATGTGGGAATTGAAGCGGCTATAACCTGGTTTGCCCTGGAGAGCCTGGGATACGATGCCAGGATGTACTCCTGGCGGGACTGGCTGGTGAATCAGCCGCAGTTCGGATTTGATCTGGCGGAGATAAGGGCCGAGCCCAATCCAGCCAAGGCCGGCCAGTCGGTTTATATCACAGCCATCTTCCGGGCGGCATCGACCAATTCGGCTCAGAATTTGTCGGAAAGCAATGGTTCAAGCAGCGAGGATAGGCTGAAGGTTAAGGGCTGCGCCACCTGTGGATTCGGCTCTCCCCAGGGGTTCGCCAATTTAAACAGAAATGACGGATTGGTGCAGATAGGCTCTTCAGGCAATCCCTCCTCCTCAGACTTTGATGAAGGGGAAGCAGACAGTGGTCTGCGCTGCAGCGCAATCATAAATGCCCCGGACGGCTCTGAATCGGCCAGAATGAGCCTGCTACAAACCACAGCAGGCAAGTACATGGGCATCTGGAATGCAGAGAGGCAGCCTGGGATTTATAAGGTAAGCATTGTGGCTACTGCAAGCGGGAACTCCGAGACCTTTGCCGATGTCCTGGAGATAGAGGTTTTAGCATAGACGCATCCCGGGCTGCCCTGAGAGCCGGGCCAATTTCTGATTTGGAGATGTTCCCTACTTATCCCTAGCAATGAATAATGGAGATTTTTAAAAATTGAGATTTCAAAGCAGGCTACATTTGACGGTTTCGAAGATTCGATGCAGACGCCAAATTAGCTCTTGATCAGCTCCCGGCCAATGGAAAATGCTTTGCCGACGAAGCTCCCCAGAGCATGATACTTGCGTGCCTCCGGAGAGAACAGAATGGGCTTGACCTTCTCGATATCCGGCAGACCGTCCGGGCCAAGGCATGACTCATCGGCCTTGACATCCATTATCTCCCCTATGAACTGGGTATGCAGTCCTATCTCCACAATGCGATGCAGCCTGCACTCCAGGGCGAGAGGAAACTCCTTGACCAGCGGAGCATCCACTATATTGCTCTTCAATGGGGTAAGGCCGCTGCTGGGAAATTTGTCCGCCGCACTTCCCGACACCAGGCCGAGATAGTCCGCCTCTTTGGCATAGTCCTGGCTGGGGATGGATGCGGTAAATGCCTTACGATTGATGATATTGCGATAGGTTTGAGTGACCTTGCGCAGTGAGACTGCCAGGCAGGGGGGACTCGAACAGCAGATCCCAATCCATGCCGCAGTCATCGCATTTGGATTTCCAAACCGATCATAGGTCCCGATCACACAGACGGGAGTGGGATAGAGGAGGGTTCTTGCCCCGAGCGACTTTTTCATTNNGGCAAATAGCAAAGATGCAATTAGCATACTCTGCTACCCGGAAGTCAGGATGGGATCTTAGATATGGCCAAAAGCGCCATCATCAGGAAAGCCAATGCCCACATGGCAAGATATCGGGCAACAAATGTCCCCATGAGAATCCACATGTTAATTAGTGATATATAGTATATTTGACTTTCGGTCCCATCTCTTCCATCTATCTTCCATCCAAATGGCTTTCGCGTGAACCTTGGTCGGGAGAAGCGCGGGAGAAGCTGCCCTGTATGGCCTTGCATGGGGATTAGAGGGGTAGGTTGCTGCCGGTCCATCATCTTGAAGGCTGGTGCGCTCCTGAGATCATCTCATGAGATCCCCCGGCGTGAGGCAGAGGGCAGGAATAGAAATGAAATACTTGTAGGTACAGAGGCAGGATGATACTATGGGCACGCAAAAGAAGAGGAAGAACGATCCTGAATCTGTGAGGAGGAGGCTGCAGAATAGCCTTCCCTGGGCTCTCTCTCGCTGGTTTTCCAGGGTCATCCTGGGCAAGGATCTCTCAAAAAAGAAGTAGGGACTCTTCCCGTGGCGTAGTGATTGAAAAATCAGACCGCAAGATCTGGCTTCACAACGGCCATGGCCATATAGCTTGCAGCATATGGGTTTTTTGGCCTTGACCTATGCCAGACCGAAAGGATTAAAGCTGCTGGGTGGTCCGACTATTATGGGGTGTGGTTCAGATGGATAAAAAGAAGTTTCTGATATGGATGACCTTAGGCGCATCCGTTATGGCTCTGGCTATCTTCAGGAAGATGATGAGGTATCCGGGCGATGAGTACGACCGGGGGAAGGAGCGTCCGTACCGTCCGGCTCCTTAGGTACTTTTCTTTTTGAAGCTATCAAGCTGAAAATTGAAGAAGAATACATGGAAAGCATATTGGAGCTGTTGGTTATCAGCAATTCTTCTTTGCCACAATGATGATGGAGTAGGAGCCATCAACATCTTCAACGGTTGGATAAGCAGCAACATAGGAGAGCCATCGCATCATCTCGGGCCTGTGCATTAGCGGCTCATCGGAGAGCCTGCCATTCAGCCGCCGGGCATTGCACAGCTGCTGCTCTCTTCGGAATAGCGCTCTGGACCAGGACTGGCCCAGCCTATAAACCACTTCCATATCATTCTCCCGCACCAGCCGGGACAAGGAACTGAAATTAAACCAGTGCTTATGAGACTTGTTCCTGGGAAGACCTGAGCCATCTGCCGATTCAGATAATACATTAGGAACGGAGGCGATGAAAAAGCCCCCAGGCTGCAGGATCCTGTTGAACTGAGACAAAGCCATTTTTGGATCCAGCAGATGCTCCAGGGTCTCAAAGCTGATAACCGCTGCCGCACTTGCCTTAGCAATATCCGGATACAGCTCTTCTTCATTTAGATCCTTATAGAGAAAAGTGAGGTTATCCTTCTCGAAGCTCCCTTTAGCCCACTCTATGAGAGATCGATCTCCATCCACCCCTATCACCCTCCCGGCTACGGCCGCCAGCTCTGCCGCTCCATAGCCTCTGCCACAGGATATATCCGCAACCAGGTCCGGTCGGTGCGATCTTAGAAAATCGGCGGCAAAGAGATAGCGTCCCAGGTATTCCGCTTTTCTCCAGATGTTGCTGTCACTGGCATCGAATGGATCTATCTGGTCTTGACCGCTTCCGCTGTATGCCGAGTAGGAAGACATCTCAGAGCATTCCTAGAACTGTCTTGATCGATATACCTTGCTATTCTGGATTCAAGTGCTGCCATAAACTGGCTCGAAAGCAAGGCTAATGGCATTTGCCTGCAGCCATGGTCATAAGCAGAGGCTCAGATTCATGGAGAGGGTGCTTGCCGCTGTTCTTTTCATTCATAGCGGTAGTGGGATTCAGACTGTTGAGTGAAAAGGCGGCGGCACACCCCGCTGCATGCAGACGGGGCATCCAAGACGCCGCCGCATGAAAGCGGAATCAGGTAATTCTTATCTAAACCTAAGTTGAATGCACATGCCCTTCCTCGATGCAAGCATCGGATTATTAAGATAAAAATGAAAAAGTTTTTATACTAGTTCACGAGTAGTTGATCCGACCTGTATGTTTGAGTCCGAATATATAGAAATTACAAAAAATTTTTTAAAGAAATTAATTAGTTTTAATTACAATTTAAGTCCAATCGTCCCACTTATTTTATTATTTATTTTTTACCTTTTTTATTATCAAACTTCGTCTTATCTTGTACCTTTCTCAAGTGATACATGGGAAAAACAAGATCTTATCTATGGAAGTGATACAGTAACTGGCTTTAATCTCATGAAGCAATTTACATTTCCCGAGTTGAGACATTTCTTATTTTCAGCGTTAACAAGCCCTGTGGTAAATACAATAAAGTTTTTATTTAATATCTCTATAACATATGCAATCAGTATAGTAACGGCTATGATCGCGACTATTAATGTTGTTCTAGCCTACTATGCCTTGAATTTATTTATAAATGATAAGAAGTTGGTGACATTGTTCTCAATTTTTTATGGCTTTCTTTTCTCAAATCTGGTTTTTTTTAGTATTCCTGAAACTTATGCACTGACCAATTTAGCAATTCTTCTAACTTTTAATTGTTTAATCAGATTAGTAAAGAATAATGACCATAATTGGTTTATTTTATTGATTTTAGCAATTATATTGTCATCTCTATTAAATCCTCCGACTATATTGCTTGTGATTCCAAGCAGTTTTATTTTTTTAAATTATTATAATTTAACAAAAGGTATGATCCTGTCATTTCTATGTGTTTCGACAACATTATTGGTTTTTGTAGTTTCTTATGTGCTTGCTTTCGGGATTAATTTTTATACGTATTTTGCAGAATTTGCGAATACTTGGTGTCCCCATTCAATTAATAATTATTTAGATATAGACAAAATTATAAATGTTTTTGGTTCTTTTGTAGTACTCTCTGTGATAAGCCCTTCTGAAAAAATTTCTAATTCTATGAACTTTTCCCAGGATTTCCTAAATTATTTTGATTCAACAATAGGTGCTTATTTGATTTTATTCTATATAGTTATTCTGGGAATTTTTTTATATTATATTGTTAAAACGAGAGATATTATTCGAGATTCTTCATTGATATTTATTCTATTTATGGCATTATTTTATTTATATTTAAACCCAAGAGAGGCATTACTATATTCTTGCCAGGTTTTATTTCCTTTAACTCTTGTCTTTGCAGATATAACCAATAGAATAAATTTCAATAATAAATATATATTTTTGAGTGTATTTATAATATTTATGACTATAAAAAATGTTAGTACTTTATACCATCCGATATTATAGGTTTAACCGGAACGGCCAGGAATATCTCTATGAGAATACGCCTTACTACGACAAAAAAAGAAGAAAATCCGCCAGAGAAGCAAATATCTGGGCAAGAACGTTGAAGGTGTTCCGATCAGGGTACGCTCCCAGGAGAAGGTACCCAAGAAAATGCTTTCAAATGGCGAATTTGTGCCGCTTGAAAAGATCATAGAGGACCTTGAGCTGGAAAAGACCCTCTCTTGGTTTCCGCCGGTCTTTCATTCATCAATCCGCCAAAGAATAGGACGGATTTATTTTATCAAGAATATGATTGCTGGCAATAATTATTGGGTATAAAACTGCCAGGCTTGGATGATATATTTGCCGTATAATATCCAGATCAAAACAAATATCCCAAAAATGATGTAGAGGNNGATGTAGAGGTTGGTGATATACACCAACCACTGCAGAAGACGCATCTTCTTTTCGGGCGTCCCAAACCAGTCTTTTGCCTTTCGCTCAAACCAGTTGGCCATTGTCAAGGATTACGCAGTTGCCTTGGCCGCGGCTTCCATCTCCGCTAGCTTCTTGGCTTCTTCTGCTGCGGCTTTCCTCTCGGACTTGCCCTTAAGCATCTTCATCTTGACCAGGTTATCCCTTTCCATCTCCTCCAAGGCCATGCTGATGAACTTGATGGTGTCCTTGAGATCTGGAACCACCTTGAACTCCAGAGCATTGACACGCCTCTTGGTGCTGTCGATATCCTCGACCAGCCTGATCATGGCGGTCTCAACCTCTGCAGCCAGGATGATCTTGTCCAGGAGCTTCTCATAGGCATCAGCAGCCTCATCAATGGCCGCACTGGTCCCTATGATGCCGTAGCCTCGCTCGAACATCTTCTTTTGCACGGCCTCTGCCGCGATCTTGGGAACCACTACGCCCATGATGTTTCTGGATTCAAGCTCTATGGTCGGCTCCTTTTGAAGGGAGTAAGCCACGCTGTTTATGGCAACTGTGCCCTCCACAGCCGTGGCCATTTGAAGCCTCTGCTCGGCAACGAGCAGGGCTTCAACCAGCTCTTTCCTGACTGTCCTGGCCTTGTTCAGCACCTCGAAGAACTCAATCATGAGACCGTCGCGCTTCATTTTGAGGAGCGAGTGACCAGTTATGGCGACCTTCATCCTTCTTTTAAGGGCGATCAGCACTGCCCTGGTCGGTTTAGTTCCTCGAATAACGGGCATGGTCTCACTCTGCTTTCTTCGCTGCGCTGGCGTATTTGGGATGGTATTGCTTGATGTATTTGTCGTCAACCCTGGTGAGCATGGCCTCCGGCAGGTCTGCCAGAAGATCCCATCCGATCTGCAGGGTATCGAAGATAGATCTATCCTCGTCTCTGCCCTGATTGACGAATCTCTTCTCGAACTTGTCGGCGAACTCCAGGACAAGCTTATCCCGCTCGGAGAGAGCCTCCTTGCCCACGATGGCCGCCAGGCCGCGCAGATCGTTGCCCTCTGCATANNGATACTGCTCTGTGATCCTCGCGGGTGTGGCCCTTGCCGATACCGGAGTTCATCAGCCGGGACAGGGATGGTCTGATGTCCACAGGCGGATAAATGCCCTTTCTGTGCAGCTCTCGAGAGATGATGATCTGACCCTCAGTGATGTATCCGGACAGGTCCGGGATGGGGTGAGTGATATCATCGCCGGGCATGGTCAGGATGGGGAACTGGGTGATAGATCCCTTCTTGCCCCTGATGATGCCTGCTCTCTCGTACTGGATGGCCAGGTCGGTATACATGTATCCGGGATAGCCGCGTCGTCCGGGCACCTCTTCACGGGCCGCTCCCATCTGCCGGAGAGACTCGCAATAGTTGGTCATGTCCGTGTAGATGATGAGCACGTGCATGTCCAGATCGAATGCCAGATACTCGGCGGTGGTCAGTCCCAACCTCGGAGTGAGAATCCTCTCCACAGCCGGATCATCGGCCAGATTGAGGAACACCACTGCCCTCTCCAGAGCACCGGTTCTCTCGAAGTCAGCCAGGAAGTGCTGGGCCTCTTCATTGGTGATGCCCATGGCGCAGAAGATGACGGCGAATGACTCGGCTTCGCCTAGAGCCTTGGCCTGTCTGGCGATCTGCAGAGCGACGTCATTATGGGGCAGACCTGCGCCGGAAAAGATGGGCAGCTTCTGGCCGCGCACCAGGGTATTGGTGCCGTCGATGGTAGAAATGCCAGTCTGGATAAACGCACGGGGCTTCTCCCGGGAAGCGGGATTGATGGCCGCTCCGGCGATATCCCTCAATACCTCAGGCACAATTTCCGGGCCGCCGTCTCTGGGCCTTCCCGATCCGGACAGAACCCGTCCCACGATTCCCGGAGACAGGGGCATCTTGATGACGTCTCCAGTAAAGCTGACTGCGCTATCCTTGGACAGACCGCCGGTTCCCTCGAATACCTGAATAACCACGATCTCATCAGAGGTATCCAGCACCTGGCCTCTCTTCAGCTCTCCACCAGTCCTGATCTCGACGAGCTCATTGTAGCCCACTGGCTCGGTCTTCTCTACGAAGATGAGTGGTCCGGAGATCTCAGTAATAGTCTTATATTCCTTGGTCATTTTGAACCCTCCTCACTTCAGCGCCTTGAACTCGGCTTCCATCTGAGCCATAACCTTTGCCAGGATGGGCTCATACTCAGCCTCCAGCCTAACCTTGGCCAGAGCATCCTTGGATGGAACGGATGTGATCTGAGCGACTGGTATTCCCTTCTGGACTGCATCGAATGCAAGATCCCTGTACTTCAGGATGGCTTCCAGGAGATCGAACTGCTTCTTGTATGGTGCAAAGGTATCCACGGGGTGGAATGCGCTCTGGGCCAGCCAGAAGTTGATGATCATCCTGGCGACCTCCAATGTGATCTGCTGATCTTCAGGCAGGGCATCGGAACCGACGAGCATCACGATCTCTTCCAGCTCGGCATTCTCCTGCAGTATGGCCATGGCCCGTCTCTTGTTCTTGTTCCAGTTCGGGCTGACATTCTCCACGAACCAGGGTTCCAGGGTCTGGTCATACAGGGAGTAGGAATCCAGCCAGTTGATGGACGGGAAGTGCCTGCGCTGTGTCAGCTTGGAGTCCAGTGCCCAGAATACCTTGACCATTCTCAGGGTGTTCTGAGTAACGGGCTCGGTGAAGTCTCCGCCTGCCGGGGACACGGCACCGACGATGCTGACTGAGCCCTGGCCACCGTTGAGAACTGCAGCCCGACCAGCACGCTCATAGAAGTCAGCCAGTCTGGCGCCAAGATAAGCAGGATAGCCTTCCTCACCAGGCATCTCTTCCAGACGGGAGCCCATCTCTCTCATGGCTTCTGCCCACCGAGAGGTGGAGTCAGCAGTCATGAGGCAGTCGTAGCCCATATCTCTGTAGTACTCTGCCGTGGTCATTCCGGTGTAAATGGAAGCCTCACGAGCCGCCACAGGCATATTGGAGGTATTGGCGTAAACGATTGATCTCTCCATCAGGGGCCTGCCGGTCCTGGGGTCCTGCAGCTCGGGGAACTCATGCAGCAGATCGGCCATCTCATTGCCGCGCTCGCCGCATCCCACATATATCACAATGTCCACATCTGCCCACTTGGACAGGGTCTGCTGCATAACCGTCTTTCCGGTGCCGAAGCCTCCGGGAATGGCTGCCGTTCCGCCCTTGGCCAGGGAGAAGAATCCGTCTACTACTCTCTGTCCTGTTCTGAGGGGGATGGTCGGAGCCAGCTTTTCGGCTACAGGTCTGGCCTGTCTTACCGGCCACTTATGCATCATGGTCAGCTCAGTGCCATCCTCCAAGACGCAGACAGTCTCATCGACGGTAAAGTTTCCGCTGTATATGTCTTTGATGGCGCCGCCCTTCATCTTGGGTGGGACCATGATCTTGTGATTGATGAGCAGCTGCTCCTGAACCTCACCGAAGGCCTGGCCGGGCTTGAGAACATCGCCCTTCTTGGCTGTCGGCTTGAACTCCCACTTCTTCTTGTGGTCAATGCCATCCACGAATAGGCCTCGGCTGATGAAGTCTCCCGACATCTCTGCCAGCTTGGGCAGCGGCCTCTGGATGCCGTCGTAAATTTGGGTCAGAATGCCTGGACCCAGTTGTGCCACGAGTGGAGCTCCTGTCTCCTTGACGGGCTCGCCGGGCCGCACGCCGCCCGTATCCTCGTATACCTGAATGATATGTTTATTGCCGGAAA
>MTKX01001419.1_pt1 | contig 13597 bp, 15 predicted proteins | sample 1042771 | NCBI WGS metagenome assembly MTKX01 (sample SAMN06212183, study PRJNA360534) | anaerobic digester metagenome | biome: Wastewater treatment plant; material: sludge; isolation source: anaerobic digester fed with sludge from wastewater treatment plant | place: Denmark: WWTP Randers ... | reverse complement strand
GGGCTGATGGGAGCGGAGAATGCAAGTTATCAGTTGTTAGATCAGGATGGCCAGGTCCATTCAGCGGGACGAGTTGAATCGCTCTCTTCGGGAAGACAGATCGTCTACTTCCTCTCTGAAATGGACCGCCTATTCAAGCTGATCAATGTGACTCCTGATGGATCAGATCCCATCTATATCAAATGGTGGATGACGCCCAATGCCAGCAACGACAAATTGAAAGTCAGATACTATGGCATAGTGGACAACCTGATTTATTCCGCCAAGCCTCAGGAGATTGTACTTCAGGTCAGTGTGGAGAACATCGGCTCAGAAAACATCAATTTGACTCCATTTAATTTCACCCTCCTGGACCAATGGCAATGGCACTATCAGCCCACTGAGGCCAACTTTGATCCTGAGGTAATCGGACCAGGAGACGCTACAGATCGGCTATTGCTGGCGTTCTACAATCTCTCTCCGGCTGTCCGTCCTGCCTATCTGGTCTATGATCTTGGCGCTCCGGACCAGATAGTAATAGATCTTGAGAAGGATTTTGTGCCTCTCTCCGATGAGCTGGTCTATGGAAATGCCTCCGTCAGCAATGCAAATGATACCTCTGCCCAGGCAGAGGTGGAGAATGTAGCTCCGGAGGCTCAGTCTGCCAACCAGACAGAAGAAGCAGTTGCCCCAGAGCAGGCTCCGGAAAGTCAGAATGGCAGCATAAAGCTCAGCGCCCTGGATGAAAAGATCGCTGCCAGCAAAGCACGCCTCAATGCCAAGATGGGAGAGCTGGATAAGAAGAATCAAGAGTCAAGCGATGCCGCCAAATCGACCATGGCTGCGAACAATTCCACAGCCACCGCTACCTCCCTATGAGCATTGTTTCCCAGAAAAGATGGCTAAAAGCCCGGGATCTTGATTCCTCCCGGCGCTTTTCATGCCGTCCATATACCAGAAAAGGCTAATAGGTCACCCAAAGGATTATATCATAACATTGTAGGTATGTTATAGATGAAATGGAAGGCTTTGGCGCTGGTGCTATTGCTTCTGCCGGCAAGCGCCCTGGGATATCCATTGCAGTCCAGCAATGGCGTTGTCAACTGCACCATATTCGGGACCTTTAAGGACTCCGGCTTTGCAGGATACACATCGTCCGACTCCAATTCCGTGCTGGTAGTTGATGCCTCATTGATCAGAATAAACCAGAGCGATAGATCGCCTATAGAGGCGGCATACACTCTCACCGATGGAAACGATCGCAGCTATAAGACCCGATCCGAGTATATCAAAGAGCTGCAAAATGGCCGGCAGCTAATCGGCTTTGTTGTGCCCAGGGAGACCATAGCCAAGAGCCTGACCATTGATCTTTCCCAGGATAGCAGTGGGGGAGAGCAATTTATGCAGCGCTTTCCCGATCTGGTCAACCTCAGCAATGACAATGTGACCATTCTCTATTACGGCATACTTCGCTCCAGCATCGCCTCTCAGAAGAAGACAGTGGAACTGGATGTGGCCGTAACCAATAACGGCACAGATAGAATTGAGCTTGATGCATCGAATTTCACATTAAAGGACCAGTGGGGCTGGGCGTATCAGAGCAAGGAGTATGACAGCTCCACCAGGAAGGGCATAAAATCCATGGTTCTGGAGCCAAATGCCACCATCAGGTCCGCTCTGGCCTTCTTCTCCCTCTCTCCCCAGAGCCGGCCGGTGCAGCTAGTCTACGGGTACTCCAATCAAGCCAACATGACCTTAAACATAGATACAGAGGCGGGACTGGGCTCTGGGGAGAAATGCCTCGACAAAAAGGAGGCCGAGGAGACCGACTCCAGCCTGGCCGGCTCCATAAAAGCCACCAAAGCCCGGCTGGCCAAAGTCAAAAAGTTCAATAGCAGCGAGGATGAAGAAGCCAAGGGGCATGACGAGCTGTGATGGAAGGAGAAAGCGACAGAGGCAGCCATAATCGTTATCTTTTCTCCTGAGATGGTCAAAAGGAGGGCCGGCCTGAGGGGCAGAGATATTTACCCCCTGGCCCAAAGAACTCTTCCATGAAAGCTGCAATTATCACCATCTTGGGTCTGGCAATGATGCTGCTCGCCCCGGCGGAGTGCCAGTCGGCCCAGAGTTTTTCAGATCAGGCTTATAGCTACTTTTTATCCGGGAATTATGAGCTTGCCTCCACAACATACGACCAGGCCATACAGCTCGAGCCCAACAGCACCGCTTTATGGAATAATAAAGGAAGGGCTCTGGCAATGCTGCAGCGCATTGATCAGGCCATCTACTGCTTTGATAGATCCATTGCCATCAATCCCAATGACCCTGAATCCCTGAACCTCAAGGCCATAGCTTTGTCTCAGGGGCTGAATAAGGATGATCAGGCTGTATTGCTCTTCGACATGGCTCTGGAGATCAACTCCTCTTATTTCGATGCCTGGAATGGAAAGGGCATGGCCCTGGCCAACCTGGGAGACACAGCCGGCGCTCTGCAATGCTTTGAAAATGCAGTTCAAATGAGGCCCCAGGACCCCCAGGCATGGAACAACAAGGGTGTGGTCCTGCTCCAGATGCAGAGATACGAGGAGGCATTGGACTGCTTTAATCGGGCTCTCTCCATCGACTCCCACCATGAGGCTGCTCTGCAAAACAGAGAGATCACCCTTCAATCTATGAAGGAGCCTGCCACACTTCGTTTGGGAAGCAGCGCGGCATCTCTCTGATTTGTAATCGGAGCGGCAGCCTCATATAAATGTTCGACAATCATCGAAGGGGGCAGAAGAGTGGGAAAGCTGATATGTTTGCTGATAGCGGCGGCTGCACTGATCTGGGTCGCCGGGGCGGAGATGCCCTTGCAGTTCACTCAGGCCATGAACAATGGCCATAAGGAAGATCGCCTTGCGGTGATGAATTATGATAGCGGGGCAGCCTTTTCCGAGGAGTACAGCAATGTGGAGCGCCTGGAGAGGGAGACGCAGGTGAGAACGGGAGCATTTGCCGCAGGCGCATCTGGGTCCAATGGCGGCGGGCTTGAGGCCAGCATCAACTCCAATGTGATTGGCACAGCCCATATCGGCTGGCAGTCATATGATCCGACTCCCGATAGCCGGGGCCGCCATCAGCTTTTGGGCCGCAGCGTGGAGGATCTCACCGGGGTATTTTCCATTGAGAAGTTCATTCAGCTCTGGTCCAACAGCAGTCCGGGAGAGATCAGCGTGGACTGGCTGCCCTGCTGCTGATAGATACAACCGACCGGCGGAAAACATCTTGCCTTTTGGCTTATTCATATTATGCGAAAAATTATTTAATTCAATTATCTTTAAACTTCTAAAAGAAAGTTATTAATATTCCCAAGATCATACAATAGCCGAGGAGGCAGCTAATTATGGAAGTCGTGGTAAAGAGGTCTGCGCGACGCAAAAAGACCATCTCCGCCAGGATGGTGGGAGGGGTGATGGAAGTGCTGGCGCCTGCCCGAATATCCGATGCTGCCCTGGCCGGCCACATCCAGAAGCTGCGCTCCCGGCTGGAAAGAAAGAGTTATCCTAAAGACGACAGCCATCTCCAGGAGCGGGCCAGCCTGTTAAACCGCAAATATTTTCAGGGAAGCCTCTGCTGGAACAGCATCCGCTATTCGTCAAACCAGGAGCGCAGGAGGGGCTCCTGCAATTGCCTGGCTCAGACCATTCTCATCAGCAGCCATCTGGCCCATCTTCCCCAATGGGTGGAGGATTATGTGATTGTGCATGAGCTGGCCCATCTCATTGAGCCCAATCACGGCCCCAGATTCAAGGCCCTGGTGCACCGCTACCCTCTGGCGGAAAGGGCCATTGGATTTCTCATGGCCAGCGAGAGCCTGGAGAGAAAAGGCTCTGTCTGAAGTTAAGCAAAAAAATTAAAATATCTGGCCGGTTTTATCCGGCCTCCTCCGCAGAGTAAATTTTAGCTTGAACCAATGAGGCTGATGACGAAGTAGCCCAGAACGACGCCCAGCACGAATACCAGGGCAAAAGAGCTATAGATCAGGGTCTCGCCTAATATAAGTCCTTCCATAAACTCATCTCACTACCAGCACTGGGATCGTGGCCCAGTAGAGAACCTTCTGCACAACGCTGCCGATAAGAAGCTTGCTGGCGCCTGATTCGCCGTGGCTGCCCATGACGATGAGGTCCGCCTTTTCGGCACCGGATACATCAATGACTGTGTTTGCCGGAGCGCCGATTCTGACGATGGCATCGACATTGACTCCCATCTTTGCCCCCATGGCCTTGATGTCGTCAACTGCCTTCCCGCCTGCGACCTTCAGCTTCTCTTCGACCTCTTTTCTATCGGAGCCAAGCTGTCTCACTGCGCTGGCAATAACGACCTCATTGATTACATTGAGCGCTATGACCTGAGCGCCTAGTGCCTTAGCGAGCTCCATGCCCTCCTCAGCGGCCTTCTTGGATTTGTCTGAGCCATCCGTGGCAATCAATATCCGCTTGTACATCCTATCCCACCTTTGGTGCGTTAATCATACTGACATCGTATAAATAGCTATCTTCCCGATTCCAGAATTCTAAGCGCTAATAGCGCCGCATTTTCTCCATTATCTATGCCCACGCAGGCCACTGGGACTCCCGGCGGCATCTGCACAATGGAAAGAAGTGCATCCAGCCCGCCCAGCTTGGCGGAAACCGGCACTCCTATCACCGGGCGGGAGGTCTTTGAGGCCACCACTCCGGGCAGCGCCGCAGACAGGCCGGCCACGGCAATAAAGACGCGGGCATCGGTGGCGGAGACGAACTTCTCCAAATCCGTGGGATTTCTGTGGGCAGAGATAACCTTATGCTCAAAAGAGGCTTCCTTCTCCTCCAGCTTGCGGACAATCTTGTCCACTATAGCCTGATCGGATTTGGAGCCGGATATAACCGCAATATCAACCATCCTCTTCACCTCTATTCCATTTATCCGCCCTGATTTCTGCCCTGCAGCTCCTGCTGCTTGTGAACGCTCATGTCTATAAGAGTCTCGAATATACTCTTTATGGCTCCTGCATCAAGGTTCAGTTCAACCGCCAGGTCCATGGCATGGGATAAAACCCACTTCTCCCTCTCCGGATCGGAGATGGGCCTGCCCTCTGCCCTCTTCACCTCGAAGATCTTTTTGGATAGGCCCATGCGGCGGTGGATCAGCCTTATGATCTGCTCGTCTATGCTCTCCATATCCCTGCGATGCTCCTCTAAGCTCATCAAGTCCCCTCGCCTTTGGATGCGCAATGGTTATTGGAATAGGTTCTTATCACCTTTCCGCCCAGAGGCCTCCAGGCTGCCTGCAGGGCTTCAATCCGGCTCTCCTCGATTATGGCGGCATATGATGGGCCGGTGCCGGAGAGGCTGGCTCCTCTTGCCCCGGCCTCTAAGGCCAGGAGCACGGGCTCTGCCGAGAATCCTAGGGCGGCGCAGTAAGCCAGGCCGTTGATGGTCATGGCCCGGGCATAGTCTCCTCTCAGGGCCAGATCGTAGACTACATCGGCCACCGGGGAGATGAGACGGGAGCGTGAGACGCTGGTCTCCTGGGAGAAGAGCCTTCTTTCCGGAGAGAGTATCAAGACCGGTGTATCCATCTCCTCCCTCTTCAGAAGCAGCATCTCTTTGTTGTCTGTCACCACCACCCCCCCCAGCATGGAGGCCAGGGCATCGTCCAGAGCGCCGGTGATGGTCACACCAGCTTTTTTGGCTGCAGCAACGCCTATCTTGGCCGCTTCTATGAGGTCCATCTCCTCATGCAGAGCATCCAGAGCAGCCAGGATGACGGCATTGGCGGCAGTGCTGCTGCTCTTCAGGCCGCTGGCCACGGGAATCTCGCTTCTGGTCCTTATAGTCGCTCCATAATCATATCCCAGCCTCTCCAGTACCATGGCTACGCAGGTTTCTATGAGCCGGGTATCCACTCCCGGAACGTCGCCCTTAATGGTTCCGGTGCGGTCCAGATCCACCCGAGCGTGGGTCATGAGGCCTATGCCGAAGGCGGATCCCTTCCAGTTGGCCACGGCGTTCAGTATGGTCGCCGCCCCGCCCGCCCGGCCATGCCCGATCATGACTGCTCCATCTCCAGTATTTTCCGGAGCTTCTCCAGCTCCCGAACGAAATCCAGCTCCCCCTCCCGGCTGTGTTTGGCGATCATCTTGTCCAGGTACTCGAGTTCTGCCATAGAGGATACGAAATTGGGCTGGTAGCTTCCCAGATAATAGAGGGGAAGGACCTCGACGCCTCCTTTGCTGGTTTTCTCTTCCAGGCCTTTGACCACCACTATGAAGACAAAGCTCTTGTAGCCCAGGCCCCGGGATATGTTCTTGGCCAGGCTGTTCATCTGCTGCACCCGGCGGGAGGAGAGGGCTTTGTAGGCGGCTACGGAGTCCTTGTACTCCACGAACATGGCCGAGTCATCGGACCAGAGCAGAGCATCGTACTCCACCACGGCGATGGCATTCTTCAGAGCCACCACATTGAAGAGCACTCCGCGGCACCAGCTGATGTTGAGATGAAGCCTGAAGTCCGCCTCGGAGAGTGGGGTATCCCTGGGCTTGAGAACATAGGGCTCACTGGACAGTTCGATCATCAGATGCCATTTAGTTTTTCCAGATAAATGGACTTTTCCGAAGCTAGCCGCGCATGAAGTTCCTGGCCAGGTCCAGCACGGTCCTGGGCCGGGATAAAGCAGTAGCCGCCCCGGCCAGGATGGCTTTTCTGGCGAAGGAGCCGCTGGAGATGAGCCTCTTTCCCGAGAGGCCTCTCGCCAGCCGGTCTATTTCCGGGTCCTTCATGCCGGCCAATGTTTGCAGGGACGCCCGACCCATGCGATACTGCCAATAGAATTCTCGGTTCCAGAGCCGGACATAGCGGGACAGGAAGCTCCGGGAGACATCTTTTTTTGCTGCAGCCTGGGCGGCCACGCTGCCGCATATCCTTCCCGCACGGATGCTGTAGGCCAGGCCGCTCTGCCCTGCTGCTCCGCCCGCCACCATCAGCGAGTCGGCCACGATCTCTCCGGGCAAAACGGCGATGGGATCGCCCCCCCGTCGGATGGAGAGGATCTTCATCTCCTCAATATCCCGGTACTGCCTGAACTTGAAGGCCTTGAATCTGCTGAGAAAACCTCGGAAAAAGGGCTGCACATTCTGGCTGTGGCCGCGCACAAATACCCCCAGGGTGGCCCGGTCCCCACCCGCCGGCGAAAAAGTGGCCTTCCAGCCGGGGGAGATGCTGCCGATCCAGTACTGAAAGAGAGGCTCATCGCCCAGGCCAGGAAGCTCCACATCCGCCTCCATGGCCCAGGCGATATCTTCCCTGTGTCGCATGGGCTCGAGGCCCTCCCGGCGGGCAATGCTGCCCGCTACGCCAGAGGCGTCTATCACCACTCGGGCGTCGATCCTCTCCTCACCGATCCAGACCACCCGGCGGGTGCCCTGCAATTTGGCCTCCTGGACCGTGCCGGGATGGAAGGCCACGCCGGCGTCCTGAGCCAGGCGGAGGTAATAGTCGTCAAGCCTCTGGCGGTCCAAAAAGTAGCCCGGGGCGGGGATCGTCACTGCCAGGCCGGAGGGGCTGATGATCTGCATGCCCTCCAGCTGGTTTTGGATGTAGCTGTCGTCGATATTGATGCCCGCTGTCCTGGCCATTCCCTCGAAAATGGTGTTGGCGGGGCGCATTGCTCCCCTGAGGTCGGCGTCAGCCAAGATCACATCCGCTCCCTCCTCGGCGGCGGATATGGCGGCGTTGAGGCCGGCGGCAGAGGCTCCGGCGACCAGGACATCGCAGTTCACAGATGGTTGTGGTACGGAGGATGAGATTAAGGTTTCTGGAGACTCAGTGATTCCAGGTTTAAAAGAATGATATCTTCTGCCGGACTATCCTAATTCAATCTTCATCCAGCGAATATCTACCGGGATTTTGGAGGCGAGATAATCCGCAGAATCTTTATCTTCCGGTGCATAAGAGTACGTAGGAATTCTCCAAGAGATGAGAGGGATGGTTGCCGAATAATGGTGAAAAATTATTTTTAAAGTAATACCCCGATGCTTGCATCGGGGATAAAGGGCATGCGTATTCAACTTAGGTNNCATGCGGCGGCGCCTTGGATGCCCCGTCTGCTTGCAGCGGGGTGCGCCGCCGCCGTTTCACTCCGGAAAGGTGATTCCGAATTCGAACACGAATGATGCTTTTTCGAGCCATCTGACCGAGGATGATGGGGACTTGAGAAGAGAAGCTGACTGGATCAAAGAAGAGAGAACGAACTCAGGATTACAGGGATTGGTGGGTGGCCTTCAAGCTGTAGTCATCAATACCGAGCCACATCTCCAGTTGGCGGCAGCCAATGAGCAAATCAGATATAGCGGTTTGCGGCTTCATGAGGTATTCCAGGATGAGGAGCATAGGACCTATGTGCTCAGATTGCCGGGGGAGCACCCTTTCCGGTCAGCGGATTTCCTTATCCGCTCCAGGCGGAAGGGCAGCAATCCTTTTCAAGAGGCCAATGATGCTCCCGGTCTCGCCGCTTGCCCAACACTCGTTTGGAGACATTTATCTTTGAGACATATGACATTGAAAAGTACGTCTCCCTGCAAAGCCAGGCCAATATCGAATTCCAGGGAAAAATAGAAGACCTCGGCAATTACTATTTCATTCAGACTAAACCATCTCAATTCACCGGAAACTCACTGGGATTCATTGAATGGAAGGGCAAGCGGGGCGTATACTCATCTCCTCTGAGCCAGCCCGTCAACTTTGGGATTGAAGCGACTCTCCCTCCAACCGGCTCGTATAGGAAGAACATCCTCTGGCTGGACCACGCCGCCACCAGGGTCCGGGCTCAGGATCGCAATCCGGCCATACTGGAGTTCATGCGGCTCACCAATTATGATTTTGATTTTGCCATCTATGTGAAAAGCCTCAACTCCATCACCAGCGTAGCCCGGCTCTCCCACTCCGATTTTGCCATGGTCTTCACCTCAGGCATTGCACCCTTTATTAGTACGGAGGTCTCCGGGCCCACAGAGAAGTTCATCAGCAACTATGGACCTCGGGTGCATCATATTGCCTTCCAGACGGAAAAGATTGAGGAGACGGTGGATGCTCTAGGAAAAGATGGTATGCAATTTCTCCTTCCTCTGGTGGGCTCTCCCGAGGAGGGTCTCAAGCAGATCTTCAGCCAGCCCTCGGAGAATACCCTTCTGGTGACTGAGTATATTCATCGGTATGGCGATTTCGATGGCTTCTTCGCCAGATCCAATGTAACCAAGCTGACAGCGGCCACAGATAAGCAGTAGAGGAATGAATACCTCCGCCTATTTCAGAGATTAAAGAATTTGATTTGAAATAGAGATAAAAGATGTTAAAAGGCTTGAAGGTCTATTAGATCTCAAGGGACTAAACCTCGGATCTGTGCCAGCTAATCAATCTGCTGGATAAAATACCTCGGCGGGATACATGTTGAAAGCAATCGAAATCCTCAGGGACCACGAGCAAGAGATCAAGAGAAGATTCGCTGTGCGACGGATTGGCCTCTTCGGCTCCTTTGTTAGAGGAGAAGAGACCAAAGAAAGCGACATAGACATACTTGTTGAGTTCGAGGATCCAACATTTCGGAACTTCATGAACCTCGCCTTCTATTTGGAGGACATCTTCAGCCGAAGGGTTGACCTGCTCACTCCGGAAGGAATCAGCAACAGAATCCGTCCTTATGTGGAGAAAGAGGTGGTCTGGGCTGACTAAAGAGGACTCCATCTACCTGGAACATATCCTTGACGAGGTCGCTTTCCTGACCAGCCATGTGGAGAACCTGTCGTTCGATGACCTCCTGGAGGATGAGCTATTGCAGCGTGGCGTCATCAGAAGCCTGGAGATCATTGGTGAAGCCTCAAAGAACGTCTCTCCGGGATTAAAGGAACTGCATCCAGAGGTCGAATGGAAGATGATGGCTGCAATGAGAGACAAACTTATCCATCGCTACTTCCAGGTGAACTGGAAGATAGTCTGGAATGTCCTTACCTCAGAAATTCCAATTCTACAGGCCCAAATTGAGAAGATCCTCCAAGATTCACACACGGATTCGCCATCATGAGGCAAGATACGGTCTCCCAAGGTTGGAAGAGCATTTTTTTCCAAGCCCGTCCGCCAGTACGATAAATCAAATCAACTCAAGCAAGCAGCTCCGGATAGCCCAAGATCGCTACGAATCAAGTCGATGGTGATCCTTATCTATCTTGAGATGCTGATTCCAGAGCAATCATTGCAGGAGGCATGACCACGGCCCAGCAGCCGACAATCACCTTATCCATAAAAGAATCAGGAGCGCCATCCAATTCTACATACCTCTTCCACATCTCCCTCAACGGCCATCCTATCCTCACCAACCAGAGCCTCTCCCCACAGGACTCGATGACCGTGCGGCAGCTCTCCCGCCGCTACAGCTCTCCCTTCGAGCAGGACCAACGCCGCCCGGAGATGGGCGCCAGCGCAGAGGCCGCTCTGGGAGCCCAGCTCTTTTGCTTATTCCTGGCCTCCTCCTGCGAGAAGATCCGGGCGGCGGTGCCCTCGGGCAGCACCCGCTTTCTGGTCATCGCCTCGGACGCCCCGGAGATCCTGAACCTCCCCTGGGAGCTGCTTCGCCCTCTGGAGGGCGACTTCCTTGGGCTTGATCCGCTCTTTGCCATCCGCCGCCTGCCAGGATCGGAGAAGAAGCTCGAATCCTTTCTCGGAGAGCTGCGGCCTCGGCCCCTGCGCCTGCTCTTCATGGCCTGCGCTCCCACCGATCAGGCCACTCTGGACTACGAGCGGGAGGAGGAGGCGCTCTTCCGGGCCGTATCCGGCCAGGGTGTTGCCTTCGACTCCTGCGACATGGGAACATTCCAGGAGCTGAAGGAGAGGGTGAGCGAATACAGGCCCCATATTCTCCACCTCACCGGCCACGGCGTGGTCCGGGATGGCAAGGGCCACTTCGCCTTCGAGAAGGAGGATGGGACGGCGGACCTGGTCCCGGCTGATGAGCTGCGCCGCTTCCTCTCGGGCTCCGGCGTTCAGTGCGTCTTTGCCAGCGGCTGCCAGTCGGGCAAAGCTCCTCGTGAGGCTTTAGCTGGCGTCTGCCAGGCCCTGGTGGGGGCGGAGGTGCCCCTGGCCGTAGGCTGGGCCGCATCCATAGCCGACGATCTGGCCACCAACTTCGCCCGCCGGTTTTATAGCATCCTCAAGGACGGCCAGCCTATAGACCGGGCCTTGTGCCTGGCCCGCCAGGAGGCCTGGAACGCCTGCAAAGAGCGCGGCGATCCCTCCTGGACGCTGCCCTTGCTCTACTCCGCCACCAGCCAGAGCCTGATATTCGATCCAGATCCCCAGAGGCCGCTGGAATTGCCAGCCCGCCCGCAAATGGTCCAGGAGGCTCTGCCGGGGATGAAGGAGGGCTATGCGGAGCACTTCGTGGGCCGCAGACGCGAGCAGCAGCGGCTTATTCCTGCGTTGAAGAGTGGCGACTTGCAGCTTCTGCTCATAACCGGCCTGGGAGGCAGCGGCAAGAGCACGCTTGCTACCAGGCTGGCCAGGAAGCTGGAGACCTACGGCTTCATGCCCATTCCCCTCTCCAACTCCAAGGAGAATCCTCTGAGTTCGGCCCGCCTGCTGCAAGCCTTCGGTGAGGCATTCCGTGAAGCCGCCAGGAATTATGAATCTGATGGCGATTTAAAGAAAGCAGGCAAATTGGATGCTTTGGTTCGTGATCTGAAAAAACCAGAATTATCCGTTGAGGATAGATTGCATGATGCTCTATCTGCCCTGAATAAAGGTCGCTTCCTACTTCTGCTGGACAACTTCGAGTCCAATCTGGATGAGTCAGACCTGCACATCCTGGACCCTGAGATTGCTTCATTTTACCGATACCTCCTGGAAAACCTCTCAGGAGGCTCTCGGGCCATCATCACCACACGATATCCGCCGTCTGATGTTCCTAATCTTCCTCACAAAGCCCGTCGGGAGGACCTCAGTGACTTCTCCCAGTCTTCCTTCCTCAAGATCCTGCAGCGCGACCCGGAGGTTGAGCGGCGCATCCGCTCCGGCATTCTTCCCCTCTCCCTCCTGACGAAGTTCTATCAAACCTTTGGGGGAACGCCTCGCTTCCTCCTACAAATAAGAGAGGCCTTGAAAAGCATGGATGCCAAAGCTCTGAAGGAAGAGCTGGAGCAGGTCACGTTGCCTGACACTGCTTCTGCCAGTGAGCTCCAAAAGATTCGAGACAAATACTTCCAGGAAATCATCACCGAGCGGCTTTATTCATACCTCTCATTCGAGTCGCAAAAGGCTCTCTCTCGGTCGGCGGTCTTCTCCGTTCCCGTCATCCTGGAGGGCTTCTCCGCAGCCTCCGGTGTGCCCCAGGAAAGCATCTCCGCACAGGCCAGAGAGTGGGCAGACCGGGCCTTCGCCTATCGGAATCCGGAAAGGCAGACCTGGACAGTCTACGGCTTGCTGCGCGCCTGGCTCCTCTCCAAGTTATCCGCAGAAGAGCGAAAGAAGGCCCATAAGTCAGCGGGCGATTTTCTGATGAAGATGGTGCAGCAAGAACGCTTGGGCGAGATTGGACTCACCTGGCCTGATTGCCTGATGGAGGCCCGCTCCCAGTATCTGCAGGCGGGAGCGCTGGATCAAGCTAGGGGTGTCACAAACGAGCTCTCTGATTTCCTTAACCTGGGCGGATCATATACATGGGAAAGAAAGCTAAACCTTGAGATGCTGCAATACCAAGAGCATCCATCTCCTATGAAGTGGATAGCCTTTACTTTTTCTCATGAGGGTGATTGGAAATCCGCTCAGACCTGGTATCAGCGTAGCCTCGATGCTTCTTCTGGATTAAATCCGGAATGTGAAGCTGAAGCTTTAGCTGGTCTTGCCTTCATTGACTCAAAAAGAGGTGACGACGAAGCGGCCCGAGAGAAGCTTGAAAAGGCCTTGAATATAAGTCATCAGATAGACTACAGGAAGCTTGAGGCTTCGATCTGGAATAGCCTGGCCATTATAGACCTAAAAAACGGCGATATTGAGGCTGCTCGAAAGAAGTTTTATGATTCTATGAAGATAAGACAGCAGATCAGTGACTTTGTTGGCCAGGGGATAATCTGGAACAACCTGGCCAGCATTGATATGCATATTGGTGAATATGAAGGAGCCCGAGAAAAATTAGAGAAGGCCATGAAGATCAGGCATCAAATAGGTGATAGGCTGGGCGAGGCTGCCACATTTTTTAATTTAGGATACATATCTTGGAAGAGAGGCCGCACTAAAGAAGGGCTTCGGTTGGCAGCAATCAGCTTTTTGATAGAGAAATCAATTGGCCATGGAGAAGCACAGTATAGCTTTAAGAATCTCTCGAATATGGCATCACAGCTTAAATACTCTCAGGAATCCATCGATGCCATGCTTAAAGAAGTAGCCGAGTCCTACGCCAGCGACCGTGGCTGGAGCCTCATCCGGGCCGCCTTCCCCGAGGCCTGATCCCAGGCCCCAGTCCTCCCGCCCTCGAAGCCCGCCCCGCTCCCTTCTCCAAACCTTTTTATATAACCCCTATTCTTCCAGTGCAAGGAAACCTGATGACCGTA
>MTKX01020610.1_pt1 | contig 13608 bp, 14 predicted proteins | sample 1042771 | NCBI WGS metagenome assembly MTKX01 (sample SAMN06212183, study PRJNA360534) | anaerobic digester metagenome | biome: Wastewater treatment plant; material: sludge; isolation source: anaerobic digester fed with sludge from wastewater treatment plant | place: Denmark: WWTP Randers ... | reverse complement strand
ATATGATGCCGGCCCGCAGGCGTTGACATCCACGGTCACCGAGTTGCTCTCCTTGCCGGCCAGGACATATGAGAAGACATGCCTTCCCGGCTCATCGGCATACATGGGCAGACGATCATAGCCCAGGAAGAAGTAGCTGTATTTCTGGATGGTTCCATTGGGATAGAGATGGTTGAGCCTGGCCTGGCCCTCATCTGCCGGAAGAACTACCAGAAAGAAAGTCGATCCCTGGCAGGTCTCCAGACGCTCCGTCCAGCCGCAGGGGCTGTCTGCTCGCAGCAGGCTGGCTTCAGCTGCCTGCCCGACATTGCCGCATAGAAGAAATGCCGATATTGCCATTAACGCATAAATTACTGCTCTTTTCAATTCAATCCCTCCTCTGGAATACGATGCATGGCTGTATGATGTTGTATCACCGATAATGATATCCTTGGATTATAATTGCCCCTCATTCTATATAAAAAAATAGGGCGGATCTTCTGCAGCTCTGCTACGGTCAGCTTTTAACCTGGTAGGTAGCCCGGACGTAGGCGGTGACCTCAGCCATTCCTTCTGGAATGTATTCCTCTCTCCAGAAACGATCCATATCGGAGAAGGGATCCATCCAGTGCATCCAATGCATCCGGCCCATCCTCCAGGGCCTCTCCCAGCCGTAGCTCGGCCCGATCTCGATATCAGGATAAGCCGGCTCCTCAATCTCCATCGACTCTCCTAGAGTCAGATCATAGCTGGAAGCATAGTACGCCGCCTTGGCCCTGGCATTCTCCAGGGCCTTCTTTCTGGCCTGCTCCAGAGCGTTTGATGGATCTCTCAGATCATAGCCCCAGATATCTGCCTGTGCCCCGGCTGCCTCAGCCGCCTCTATGATCCGCTTTGTCTCATTGGCGTCGCTGCTGTTCAGCCTGACCATCATCCTCATGGTGGCGGCATTGACCGTCACATCCCGGCAGTCGGTGCTGTTGTTGATGGTATTGCAGATCACCTTATGAGTGGTGATGCGACCCTTGGACCGATGCGCTCCGATCTCCTCCTGGCTCACCCCCGCCGTCAGGAGGGCCTGCTCGGTCTCATTGAGCATGAGAGAGGCAGCCTCCTGGGCTATGGTGAAGTTGTCGCTGCTGTTCTGAACATAAAATGCTATTACCGTTGTATCGGCTGGAACCTGAACGCTTCCAACGCCGGTAACTCGCAGGGTGCTCTCCTGCGCCGAAGCGGCAGCGCAAAAAGCCAAGGCCGCCAGGCTTAACCAGAGAATTAGCTTCGAACTCAATTCTTCGGCCTCCATTTTCATATCTTCCAGATTTATGCTAATTGGCTTTGGGCTTTATTGCAATCAACTGAACTCCCCACAATCCCAATTGCCACCTTATCCTTGAGGCGCTGCCTGGCTATAAATGTTGCCGAATTCATGCCTTTCTCAATATGAGCTTTTAAGAGGCATATTTACAGAATAGCTCTTATTGAGCGGATCATTTTCCAGCCATTTTGGGATTCCAGGGGGCAACAGCCCATAAAAGAGATGATGGATGGCCTATCTTTGTTGCCAAGTCATCCACTTTCTCTATTGGGATTCCCCGCTTCATCAGGCAGAGCCACTCTCCTTCCTTCAATGATGTCGGCTCATCTGATATCTTCAGAGGCCATCTCTATATGCAGATTGAACTCCACGGCTTAGCCGGCTTAATAGAGCTGGTGGTAGCTTACGGGAGACGATGATATCTGGAAGATCCCATCATAAGTGCCGAAATCTCTATCCTGGGTGCGAAATATATTCTTGAAATATACCGCTATCACCACAATATCCTTGGCGGACCCTAAATCGGTCCTGTAGCGATAGGTGGCCTTGGACATCGGAGCATCAAGCCCTGGACTGAGGACGATGCCATCCACAACTTCCCCATTTCTGGTCAGCTCTAGATAGGCTTTTTTGCCATCGATATCAATTGACAGGATGTCAAGCTGGTAGCCTTCTGATAGATCGAGGGGCATGCCTGTCGCAATGGTTCCCTCTTCATCCTGATCGATAAGCACCTCGCTGACCAAACCCCGGTCGATGAGACTCTTGTCTGAGGATTCATCCCAGAGCAGGGGCGCTTCAGTTCGATCCATGCCCTCCGTTAGCTCCGGCATATATGCAGCAAGATATATCCTGCCAAATGATTCCATATAGCTGTAGGCACCCCACTTTTCAAAGGCGAAATCTCTCTGCGACAGGGATATAGAATCAGATCCTGCATAGCCTTCCGCATCAGTCACTTGATCTGATGCCAGTTCTCCCGCAATCTCGCCTGCAGTGATATCCGCATCTTCTTCAAGATCCAACTCGTACTCAGGAGGAGAGGCTATATCGGGCTTCGAATCGAGCCAGGACTGGTCTATTGTCTTGATCTCTTCTGGATTGATCGATCCACTGCTGGAGTAGAGGGATCCGCCCTTGAAGCTCGCCATGGCCTCCAGACTCTGGCCCTCTGCGACGGTCATGTCGTACCTGTAAATGGATCGAGCCTCCGGGTCATCCATCCCGTAGACCATGAAGATATCGGCTTCTCCATCGCCGGTGGCCTCCACCACCAGCTTATAAGATCTGTTCTGAGGATAAAGAAGCTCAGTCCAATATGTCCCGTCGTCCAGGGGGAATCTCCCAATGGAGATCTCTTCAATCTCCCAGGTGGGAACTCCTCCCGGAAATCCGGTGATCTTCCCGTCGTCATCTTCCAGATAGAGGTTTACCGGAGAAAAGCCGATTGCCCTTCCATTCCTCTTCTCCTCCTCCATCTTCATCTTGATCCAGGCGATTTGCTGCAGAAGTGGCAACTTGTCTAGCTTCTCTCTCGTCTCCTGAGGAAGGCTCTTCCCGTAATTACGCTCGGCTTCGGTTAATTTAAGGTTTCTATCCTTTGGATCAACGTAGTTGCCACCGACGGTTGGATACGCAGGTCCAAACGAGGGTACGCTTATTTTAGGCTTACCAACTAAATTATACTCATATTTAGTTGTCCCATCATACAGGCTGCTTCCTCTGATCCCGTAGAACGAACCCGCTTCCAAAGGACTCGATATAGGCCCCCCCGCATAACCACTTATTGAAGTGACCACATTTTCTGGACTGAAGATCCCCGCCCATTGGTGTATATCATAAGTTTTTGGCTCCTGATCTATCCATGGGTCAAGGACTATCCCCGAATCGGTCCAATCGGTTCCCTTGGGATAAATCACTACAGCCTGGTGGTAACTCCCAAGCGCTTCAATGGGCCCGTAATCCCATTCATCGAGGAGAGACCTCTCCTCAGGGTCATCGCTGAATTTCAACGAATCCAATAAATGGAGGACCTTGGCCTGATATCCACCGCATTTGAATTCGTCATATTTATCACCGTATGGCAACACTGACAGGATATTGTTTTTGTTGCCCGAACTTGCTATCCCCTTCGGTATCTTCTGCTCATAGAGCCGGAGGATCTTGTAGAGCTTCAGGTCTTTTGAGGGCCTGGGCTTGAAACGAGGATCTGTGATCGCAACCTCTATGGACTTGGCTCCATCTTGAGAGGTTGACGATGAGCCCGATCTATCCAAGGTGCCCTCCACCACCACACCTCTAGAGCCAGCGTTGAAGCTCCCCGAGAGACTGATGGAGAAGCTGGCCGACTCGGCGTCAACAGGGATGGGAACGGTCACCGTGAAGGGCTGGCTCATGGGATCAGGCATTAGCCCTCCCTCGGGGAACTTTTCCTCGTGAAATGTCTTTGGCTCCCCCCCATCGACCCCAACGCTGACATCTATCGTAGCCCCCCAGCCGTAAGCGGCCGTCGCCACTCCAGAGACTGTAAGCTCATCTCCCTCCAGGCCGCCTTTTATGGAACGAATAAAGGTGAAGCCTTCCGCATCTTCTGGAGTGTCAAGAGCCGCTCCGGAGACAGAGTAGCTTAACTGGAGCCCGTTGAAGGAGTCACTGGGAAACATCTCCCCCGTGGAGATCGAAGTGACTAGCATCATCAGTATCGTGGAGAAAGCTGCAAAACGCATCAAATGGATAGACGAATTTTCGAGATTCATGGTCCTCACCGCAATTCTTGCCAGATTATAATCTGTGATCATATTTGAATATGATGATTTTTACCATTATGCGAAGCACGAGAGCCTGGTGGAGGCAGTAAGAATCTCAGGAGAACTTGTGCATGAGATGCCTCACAGGGATATATCTGGTGGAGATTCTTGGGAATAGGTACCTGCGACCCTTCCATACTCTCTGATTATTTAATGTATGCTTTGGAGCCAATATTTCCAGGTGAATAGGCAAAATTCTTCTAGAACAGTTCAGGCTGCAAGAGGCTATCCAGGCGAACGAAATTTCTCAGTGCATATCTAAATATCTTAAAGTTATCTACTTCATCCTTTGCAGCGCCGCCTTCTGCACGCTCTGGTCAGGATCCTCCGCCAGCCGCCTCAGCGTATCGGCAGGCGTATGGGGATTTTCCGCCACCGCAGCCCGGACCATCCAGGACCAGTTCCCGGCCATATCTGCCAGGATCTGACTGTCTAGGTGAGTGTTTTTAGCCAGAGCCTCTCTGACCTCCCAGCTCTTGTCCGAGGCCAGAGCGACTAAAGCTGCAGCCGGAGTGCTGGGATTGCCAGCCGCCGTGGCCCGCACGTCCATGATCCTGTCTGCGGAGAGATAGGCCAGCAGATCCTGGGGAGTGGATGGGTTCCGGGCCAGGTTGTTTCGCACCTCCCAGAAGACATCCTTGGCCATCCGGCTCATGGCCTGCCGCGGAAGCCGGGGATTGGATGCCGCAGCAGCCCGCACATGCTCGTCCTGGTCCCGGGCCAAAAAGTCCAGGGTGGAGGGATCGATATGGGGGCTCTTCGCCGCCGCCTCCTTGACCAGATAGCGGTTCTTCTGGAGGGTGCTGTCATAATCGGTCATCTCGTCCCCGGCCAGAAGATCCAGGATCCCGGCGCTTGCGCGCCCGTTCAAAGCCACCGCGGCACGCACAAAGCCGGAGCTGTCCCCGGCCAGGCGAGCCAGAACCGCCACAGGGGTGCGGGCGTTTCCAGCCACCGCTTCCCTCACCCATTGGCTACTGTCCCGAGAGAGCTGCTCCAGGATCTTCTCCGAGGCCTCGCTGCTCCAGGCCACCTTTCGGCGCACATGCCAGTCCCAGGAGCAGGCCAGCTCCTCCGGATCATCCGCCTTTTTTTTATCCTCAGAAAGCATGCTCATGAATTCACTGTCGTTTTCCGGTTTCTAAATATCCATCCGGTAGCAGACAAAGCCGTAAACCTGGTCTAAAAGCAAATTGGTCTCTCTGGAGTCAATGCGGTAGAGCTTCCTCTCCACCAGGGGAAGATCGATGGAGGATGCTATCTGGCGCACCAGAGACTCTTCTCCGGATATAACAGCATAATGCAGCACTGGTTTGTATCTGCCCAGCATGGCCTGCAGCTTCTCTGTGACCATATCCACATGGGCCTTGACATCCTCCTCCCGCAGCCTCTCAAACCTCTTCTGGCTCCAGCCGCCTTTGCTGTGTTTGCCCATCACCGAGCTTTGCACCAGCTCCTCCGCCTCAAATTTATCCCGGCTCAGGCAGACGCCCAGGAAGGTGTCCCCGGCGTGGGCGGAGACGAGGAGAACAGGCTCCTCCATCATCTCCCGGATGGGATCTAGAGAGAAGCCGGCTCCCTCATGAGAATGGCTCTCCTTTATGGGAAAGGGGGGAATCAGCAGCAAAGAGAAGAGCTGGGGGCAGTGCAGGATTATGCCCCCCCGCCGGGAATTGATGGCCGCGGCTGCCCTCTTCAGCGGCTGGGGAATCGTAGGGTTCTCAGGAATGGGGCCGGTATAATAAGCTACCAGCAGGTCTTCACGGGGAGAGCGGATGGCGGCAAGCCTCTCCAAAAGAGAATCCATATCCCTCCGGCTGAGCCTACTGGCTCTGGGCTTCTGCTCCTCCAGGCTCTCCCCCCTGGACGCTTCCGAAGAAACCGGAGAGGATCGAGCAGATGCTCTCTGCTCTGCTGCCTTGAGAGCCAAATTGGCCTCCTGCATGGCAGCAGAGAGCTTCCTGATCCTCTCCTCTCGCTTGTCCAAGGTGCGCAGCAGATCATCTTTTTCTCCCTCCAGCCTGGCATGTTTTGCCTCCAGTTCCTCTATGCGCTCCTCCAGCTTTCTTTTGCCGAAGAGGTCAACCATCTCCTCACCTATTCCTGGAAGGGCTCATCGATCCGGAATGCCGGAGGCTGCCTCCCATCGGTATCAGAAAATCCGTACTGCCGCGCCAGATCGCCCACCGCCAGAACCTGCCCGGATCTTTCCATCACACTGGGATCGCCGGCCAGAAAAGCAACTGCTCGGCCGATATAAAAAGGCGACTCAGTGCGGTCCAGGGGAAATGGCTGCTGGGCATGAGCGGCCATGACTCTCTCCGTTCTCACAAATCCCGGTGCAAGAGCCAGGGCGGCTACGCCGTGAGCCCGCAGCTCCAAAGCCATGCCCCAGGCCATTCGCACGGTGGCAGCCTTGGCCAGATCATAGAAGAGGTTTCCCAGGTACAGCCCCCTGTCCCAGGCCACAGTGTTTATGATCAGGCCACCCTGTCGGGCGATCATGATCGGAGCAGCCAGCCGGCTGGCGGTGAGATGAGCCCTTAGCCCGGCCTGGAACATTCCCTCCCAGTGGCGCAGGGGCTGCTCCCAGAAGGGCAGGCTGAAGCCCTCAAAGTCATATTGCTCATATCCGCCCCAGGTGTTGTTTACCAGAAGGTCCAGCCTTCCCCTCTGCTCCCTCTCTATCCGAGAGAATAGCTTCTCTACCTCCTGGTCCCTGGTGTGATCGCAGGGCACAGCTATGCCATGCCCTCCCGCAGCAGTAACATCTCGCGCTGTCCGGTCAACGCTGCCCGGCATATCCTCGGTGCTTTTGCCATCCCGGCTGCGTCCAGTGACATAGACCGTGGCTCCTGCGCTGCCCAGCACCAGAGCGATTCCCCGCCCTATGCCCCGGCTGGCTCCGCTGACAAGTGCCACCTTTTCCCCCAGGTCAGGCAGTTGAACTGATTTACTCGTCATTATAATTCATCTCAGAAATCGATCGATGCAGTCCAGGGAGGTCGTATCCAGACCGCACTCCTGCAGATGATGGGCCAAGAGACCGGCTCTGGCTCCCTGAGGGTGATAGACCAGCACCCTCTCCGGGGAGACATGCTCAATCATCCTCATCAGGCCCCGGAAGTCCAGATGGTCGCTGAGCTGAATGGTGGGATAAGTGGTATCCCTCCTGCCGGTAAGGAAATACTTGGCTCTGCTTCGCACCAGATTGAGGTTCCAGGGAGTGACCACATTGATGGCGGCGCCGTTCAGAGCCGCCAAGGGCCCGGCTGCCCGGCCCAAGAGCTCCCTTGTAAGCTCTAAGCTCTTGTCATCCATGCCGATCTCATCTTTGTATCCCATGGCCCTCATCAAGGCCACCGCCCTCTGGGCCTTTCCAAAGGCATAGGCCCCAAAGCTGGCCCCTTCATCCAGGGCCTCGGAGAATGCAGCTATGTCGTCCTCGAAGATGCAGGAGGGATCATAGGGATCGCCGTAATTGGCCTCCATGACCAGAAAATCGCTCTTGGGAAGGTGCCTGTAGTCCTTGACATCCCCGGTCACCAGCACCCTCTCGCCGTTTTCTGTCTGCCAGGAGAACGCATTGGATCCGATGGTGTGGCCGGTGGGATGGGTGTCCACCAGGACCTCATCGACTAATATGCTCTCGCCCACCCGGAATGTCCGGCCCTGGTACTCCCGATCGTAGCGGATCTCCAGAGCCCTTGCCGTCTCCACCGATGCCACCGCCCGGGAGGAGAGCATGGCCGACTTGCCATAATGATCGCTGTGAGCATGGGTTATGAGATAGGCATCGGGCTGAAGCGCCGCCTTGGGGGCGCGGCTGGTGTCGATGGAGAATATGTGGGAGTCGAAGCTTATGGACAGATGGGGAGCGCAGCCTCCTCTGCTGTTGATCCGGCGCACGGCCTCCAGGCACCTCTCCCCTCCCAGCCTCAATCTCAGCCCCCCATTCTATAATAGCTATCTTTTTCTAATCCAATGCTTTATTTATGGCCTTTACCAGCTCCTCTTTGGCTGTGACCCCCATCCACCTCTGCACCTCCACGCCGTCCTTTTCCAGGATGACCGTGGGCACAACCATGATGCCCTTCTCCGCAGCCAGGTCGCCCTCCTTGTCCACATTGACCTTTCGAAACTCCGCCTTCCGGCATAACTCCTCATCCTTTTCCATCTCCTCAAAGATGGGGCCCTGCAGCCGGCACGGCCCGCACCAGTCAGCATAAAAGTCCATCAGAACCAGTTTAGCCATAATATACTCACACTCCAATGCAATATCAAACTATGTCAAATTTCACTCCGATCTTAAATATCCTGAGGGTGGGCAGGACCAGCATCTTTCGGCCCGTCTTGGCCCTGATCTCCTGGAGGATATTCTCTATGCGCTCCTCGGTCCCGGATACAGTGAACCAGAGGTTGTAGCCGGTATCGTTGGGACGGAGATAGTTGTGGGAGACCTCAGGATAAAGGCTGACCATATCGGCCACGCCGTCCGCCTCATCAAGCGGCACAGCCAGGGCGGCCAGAATGCCGCTTCTTCCCATGCGGCGCAGGTCCAGGATGGGGCCGATCCTCCTCACCAGGCCCTCTTTCTGCAGCCCATCCAGCCGGGATATGACCTCATCCTCCTTCAGCCCCAATGCGGCTCCCAGGTCCCTAAACGGTCTGGAAGAGACGGGAAAGCTGTCCTGAACTGCGGCAAGGAGCCTTAAATCGATATCATCCATGGCTTTCTACCTCCAGAAGGCAGGATGGATCGGGGCCCAGGTAGTCGCCGCTCTGGGCATAGGAGCGGGCCCGGCATCCACCACAGATCTCCATATATCTGCACTGCCCGCATTTTCCCTTCAGGGACCTCTCTCGCAAAGCCAGCAGCTCTGGGGAGCTGTCCCATATCTCCATGAAATCCTTCTCCCGGATGCTGCCCACCTTGATGGGAAGATAGCCGCAGGGATAGACATCTCCCTTTCGGGAGACGAAGACGAAGCTTCGACCCGCCAGGCATCCCCCGCCCCTCCTCTTTCCCTGCTTGGAAAGCCGCGCATACTGGGGGGCGCAGGTGACCTGGACCTCCAGAGGGCTGCCGTCACGAGCAAGGTCGATCTCCATCAGGATCTTCTCCTGCTCTTCTCCGGAAAGCTGCTCCTCTTCTTTGCCCCTGCCGGTGGCCACCAGGAAGAAAAAGTGCAGAGCCCGGGCCCCCAGCTCCTCTGCCAGACGGAACATGGCGGCAATATCACTCCTCCTTCTACCGGTTATGGTATGATTGATCTGAAAATCGATCCTGCCCTGCAGGCAGGCGATTCCCTTAAGGGCTCTCTCAAAGCTGCCCCGACCCCGCATCTCATCGTGTTCCTTGGGATTGGCTGCGTCCAGGCTTATGCTGACCCGGGATATGCCGGAAAGAATGATCTCATCAGCGACTTGGGGAGTGATCAGAGTTCCATTGCTGGCTAAAGATACCCTCATCCCCAGGGAAACGGCATGCCGGGCCAGAATAAAGATATCCGGCCGCAGAAGGGGCTCTCCGCCGCTCAAAATGAGCATGGGCTTGAGTGGGGCGATGCTCTCCAAAAAAGATAGAGCCTCCTCTGGGGAGAGCTCATCGGGATCGGGCTCTTGAGATGCCTCTGCCCTGCAGTAGGCGCATTCCAGATTGCAGGCAGCGGTCGACTCCCAGGCTACAATGAGCATCACAGCAGGCCTTTCTTGACCAAGAGCTCAGCATTGAGGATGCTGGCTCCGGCCGCGCCACGCACGGTGTTGTGGCCCATGCAGATGAACCTGATTCCCGATCGGATACGGCCTACGGATACGGACATGCCGTTGCCCCTCATCCGGTCCAGCCTGGGCTGGGGCCGGTCCGGCTCATCCTTGACTATGATGGCCTTCTTTGGCGATGTGGGCAGATCGGAGAGGCCGGGATCAAACTCCAGCATGGCCTTCTTGACCTCCTCGGGGCTGGGGTCCTCCTCCATGCTCACCCATAGTGCCTCGGTGTGCCCGTCCATAACCGGCACGCGATGGCAGCTGGCGCTCACAGAGAAATCGGCATTGACTATCTTATGGCCGTCAAAGGAGCCCAGGATCTTCTGGGGCTCCGTCTCCACCTTCTCCTCCTCCCCCCCGATGTAGGGGATGACATTGCCCAGTATGGCCATGGAGGGAACGCCCTCATATCCTGCTCCGGATACCGCCTGCATGGATGCCACATGAACGCTCTTGATCCCGAACTTCATCAGGGGCTTGAGAGGCAATGTGAACATGATAGTGGTGCAGTTGGGATTGGTGGTGAGATAGCCTTCCCAGCCCCGCTTCTCCCGCTGAATTTTGATTATATCCAGGTGATCGGCATTGCACTCCGGAATAAGCAGGGGCACATCCTCTACCATGCGGTAAGATGCCGTATTGCTGGCCACAGCCATGCCTGCTGCGGCAAAAGCCGGCTCCACAGTCTTGGCGTCATCCGAGGGTAGAGCGGAGAAGACTATATCCGCATCTACTTCCCGCGGATCAACGTTGACCACAGTCATATCCGCCAGGTCGTCGGGAAGCTCGCTCTCCAGGCGCCACTTAGCGGCTTGTCTGTATTTCTTGCCCGCACTTCTCTCCGAAGCCGCCAGGCTGGTCAGCTCAAACCAGGGATGATTCTTCAATCCTTCGATGAAGCGCTGTCCTACGGCACCGGTGGCACCTAAAACGCCAGCTTTGATCTTTGCCATCATCAATCACCTAAAAGTTAGATGGGGGGTCAATAGCTAGGGGTGTATATATTCCTTGTCCGAAAATATCAATTTCCTACGCAGGATTTCCTCCGTATGCCGTAGCTCTCAGCAAACTCGCAGTTGACCTCCACCACCTCATCATTGAAGTGCTTGAGGACATCGGGCACCGTTCCCAGGGAATCGGCCTTCTCCTGGCTGTCCACCACCGCCCCGTGGGGCACGAACTTGCCGTCCGCCAATTTGACCCCAATCACCGCCGCCGCATGGCCCACGAAGCACTTCTCCCCCAGAGTGGAGGCATGAACCACGGAGTTGAAGCCCACGAAGCTTTCATCCCCGATCTTCATGGGACCGTGGATCACCGCCCCGTGAGCGACGGAGACCTTCTTGCCCAGCTCGATGGAGCTGCCCATCAAGCCGTGAAAGACCACCCCATCCTGGATGTTGCACTTGTCGCCGATGATGATGGGGCTGGCCTCATCCGCCCGCAAAGACACGCAGGGGCCCACATAGACCTCCTCCCCCAGTCGCACGTCGCCAATGACCGAAGCCAGATCGTCCACATAAGCACTGGAGGCGATGGTGGGCATGCACTCATTCTTGTTCCATGATGTCTTGGGATTCATCTTCTGCATATATTGCACCAACCTGACCGGCTATTGGACATTCACCTTAAAAGAGATTGCCATTAATGAAAATTCGCGGGGATATTTATGTTATTATCGATAGCTAAAAATGATCTCGCTTGATTATGGCCGCATTTCTGGATCAGTTGAGCGAGTATCGAATTAAAATGCAAATTCGCCTCCGTGACTTTGCGATATATGTAATATTATAATCTATAATCGCAATAATTGGCGCTAAATTTAAATATATGAGATACGAGATTAGTCCTAGGTTATCAAATAATCCTTAACGGGTGATTGAGGGAGATATGGAGGGATCGAAAAGTCATATCTATAAAAAGGTAGAGTTTGTATTTATATTAATTTTGTGTATCGAAAGAGAGTAAAGTGATATCGATATCAAGGTGTGAAATTTATGGCAGATGATGTAAAAATATTCGGCATGCCTGCGGAATCCGGACGATGGGTCATGGTGATCGTAGGCATGATAATCCAGCTTTGTCTGGGTGCCGTCTATGCGTATGGTGCATTAAGAGGAAGTATTGAGGCTTTCTTTAAAACGCTTGGCTTAACCCCCACGGCAATGGATATGACGTGGCCTTTTATTGTATTCCTGGCGGTATTTGCAATAACTATGCCATTGGCTGGCCCTTACATCCAGAAGATGGGGCCGAAGAAGGTGGGCATCGTAGGAGGGGCACTTTGCGGCCTGGGTTGGCTCGCAGCCTCTACAGCATCTTCACCAACTGCGCTTATTCCACTCTATGGCATAATTGGCGGTCTTGGTGTAGGCATAGCTTATGGCTGTCCTATTGCCGTCTCAGCGCAATGGTTCCCGGATAAGCGAGGTCTTGCCGTTGGCACAACAGTGCTGGGATTCGGTCTATCTTCAGCTATTATCTCATATTCCACCAAATACATGTTGGGAATCAATCTCGGCATCATGGAGATTCTGAAGATTTTCGGCATTGCGTTCCTCATTATCACTGTAGTGCTCTCCATGTTTCTGGCGTTTCCGCCTGCAGGCTGGAAGCCGGCTGGATGGACCGCCCCTGCACCAAAGCCCGGGGCCGCTGCTAAAGCAGATTTCATGCGCAATGAGATGACTAAGACAGGAACATTCAAAGGCCTTTGGTTATGCTACACCATTGGAGCTTTAGCTGGCCTCACTGCCATAGGAATTTCCGGGCCAGTGGGCACTGAAGTATTTACATCATTAAAGGCAGCAGAACTTGGCCTGCCAGCAACCGATCCTGGAGTTGCACAAGCAGTAAAAGATTTGATCTTCCTTCTGATAGTGCCCTTTGCTCTGGTTAACGGCTTGGCCAGGCCTGTCTTCGGAACGCTTACAGATAAGCTGGGTACAAAGAACACAGCGATTCTATCTTTTGTGCTCATCTTTGCAGCATGCATGTTGATGTATACGAATTACAACTCGGGAACCTCATACATAGCGGCATTTGCTATTCTATGGGCATGTCTGGGAGGCTGGCTGGCAATCGCGCCAACTGCTACGGCTAGTTATTTCGGTCTGAAGGATAACGCTAAAAACTATGGCCTTGTCTTTACAGCCTATGGCGCCGGTGCAGTCATCGGTGGCATAGTCTCAGCTCAGGCCAAGACACTTATGGGTGGCTATAAACCATTCTTCCTGATTGTGGCGGTACTGGCAATAATTGGCTTAATCGTCGCCCAAATGATGATGAAGCCGCCGGTCAAAAAGGATGCATAGCCAAATTGTTTTTTCTAATTCTTTTTTAGCAGGACAAAGCACTCAATGAATATAAAAAAACAGCATCCTAAATGATAAAGCGCTTTCTTCCGTTGCCTTCATAATGTACTCGGAGAGCTTGGTCTGGGCCGCCAGGCACCTCTCGCCGGGAATTTCCACCGGATAAATCCCCGTGAGGCATTCCCAGGCACAGGTTCTCCTTGGGGATTCCCACCGCTCCATCAGGCCCTCGTGGCTGACATATCCCAGGGAAGTGGCATTGATCACTGCCTCCAGCCGGCCACGGTCTTATGGGCGGCGATCAGCTCCTCCCGACTGAGGCCTGATGGCTAATGATAATAACAGGTTCCTCGCTGTTTCGCATGAGAAACTCTCTATTGATATTGATTAAGGGGCATTTCAACCAAATGCCCCTCGC
>MTKX01018644.1_pt1 | contig 13610 bp, 10 predicted proteins | sample 1042771 | NCBI WGS metagenome assembly MTKX01 (sample SAMN06212183, study PRJNA360534) | anaerobic digester metagenome | biome: Wastewater treatment plant; material: sludge; isolation source: anaerobic digester fed with sludge from wastewater treatment plant | place: Denmark: WWTP Randers ... | reverse complement strand
AATGGTAATTTATATTATACTTACTATGCCTAGTAGACCGCACTTCCATGACCGTTTATACGTACGCATACTATAAATAGATTACTTACGGGCTTACTCCGGCCTGGAGACCGGAGTTTGCGCCCTGCTCGTTTCTATCACATTATAACCTCAGGTGAGACTGTTGGCCTTCTCATTTCATCCACTGGATTCACAACCACCTTCGATATTTCCTTTGGTACATATGTCAATTCAGGAGGGATAGACGATGCTTTAAGAGAAGCCTCCGAACTGGAAGCCTCCGAACTGGAGGCCTCCACATTACCTATAGAGTCCAGGATGGCTGCAGCGTACACACCTGCCTCCTGAGGCTCAAAAGTGAAGCTGCCATCGGATCCTGTCACGACCGATCCCACGGTAGTCCATTTCGGCGGCATGTTGAGGCAGGAAGGCTGAGATTTCCTGTAAATTTTTACCTCTCTATCAGCCACAGCCGCCGATCCGCCAAGAGGATAGCTCACATCAAGAGATCCCCTAAATTTATTGAATTGGTCTGGGTAGAACTTAAGACTGAACCATTCCATTAAAACAGGCATTGCGACCATTCCCTCTCCTGTGACATAGACCTTTGCCGTATCTCCTTGATTCACCGTTGGAAGGCTCTGGGCTGCATAAGTCTCGGTTCTGAACTTGCCTACACTGAGACAGGACGTCTCGTTGATCAAGCGGGCCAAAGTAACCTCATTAACCTTGGCCGTTCCCGGACCGGTATTTGTGATCTCCACATACCACTGATTTGGAGCAGGCGGCCAGACAGAAGAAGCATATGAGGGCAGCGGCACATCTATGCATATGGTTTTGCTATTGTCAATGCACTCCACCTGACATGGAGTATCCCATACGGTCTTTGCTTCATGTCCCTCGGCCCCCACTTTAATGATAAGCTGGTTTCTTTTTTGGGCAGTCACATTTATCCTAGCTGAANNGTTTCCATTCCAGGTGTCGCCGTAGCTGTTCAGACATTTAAAAGCCTGAATGCCATCGTCATAGCCGACAATGGTCACGCAATGCCCTTCACAGTTAGAGCAGGACATGGTCCCCGAAAGCTGGCTCCCTTGCTGGACTAAATCAAGAGAGAAATCATATGCGTTATTCGCTTTCATAGCCCAATTTCCCGAGATATCGGAAGGAATGGAGCCTTGAGCGGGGTTCGATTGAGTTGACTTCCACAGCGTGGCGTTCCAGGGAAACGTATCAGCTGAACCGGAATGAGTATACGTGCCTTCCATATACAGATTGTCGATATTGTTCGATATGCTGCCGGAATATACTTGAGTCCACTCACCAGGGCGTTCGCGCGTGAACTCTACCAATCCACCAGAAACCGTTCCGCTTATATGGTCGACATAATTGCCCGTTACCAGGGGTATACTGCCGCCAGCCAGGAGAGGGCCGTACTTGATCAGCATGGACGTGATATTCTCCACTGTTGGCTCCGTTGATTTGCCATAGGTTTTGAGCTTATAGAGTCCAGCCTCGTGGTTTATGGCATCGGTGATTTGCGGCATGTGGCTGTAATCTCTATTGCCTAGGTCATCGATCAATTTTGCTGTATCATAATCGCTGGGAAAAGAGGCCTCAGTACAGATGCCATAATTCTCCACTAAGGTCTTGGTTAATTCTTGGACGCCGTTCTTGATAAGCTCATCCTGGCGAGCATGCAGGTACCAGAAGGACAGATCAGGAGTATAGGGATGCTCCATCTCCTTGATGATATTCATGATATGTATTATCGATCTACCACCACATCCACCCCAGCCGTCCTGGTTCCCGGTCATGGTCACGTACTGTGAATAATCCAAGCTGCTTGGAGGATTTAGCACAATATCTCCTGGATCCAAGGGGCGAGCCATCATCTGATCGTGAATCACGAGAGACGCATCGTATTTTTTATCAATTGCTTGCCTATTGAGGCCGGATAGATCCCCCAAAGCCGCATAATCTGAGAGATCGGGTGGATTATATGCCTGCCTCGTCTCGGCCTTAATTCCCGAAATAAGCTGCTCAGGGTTGCTCGTTTTGCTCGCGCTCCAGGGATACTGACCCTGGCTGTTATGGTCAAAGCTGCCTGTAATAGTCATGAATCCAGACGAATCGGACAGACTGCCGAAATAGACCTGCGTCCACTGGCCGGCACGCTTCCGGGTGAACTGAACAGTTCCGTCGGGAGATATAGTGCCACTGATGGTATCCACCGGCTCAGAGGCTATATTGGTGCAGGTCATTGTGCCTGTTATCTGGTCCCCACTTTGTTGCAGGTCCAGTATGAAGTTATAATTCGTGTTGGCCACCATATTCCACTGGCCAGACACATCTTGGGCGCATGCAAGCGAACATGCAGCCTGCATGGTAAGAATTAAAGCGAATAGTTTGCTGAGATTTGATGCAAATAAATATCTCATTAGGAGCCACCTCGAAGTCGAATCCGATAATGCTGGAGAAGTCCTCTATCTTTCAGCTTAATAGCAGCTATATTTGGTAACTCGGCTTGTGTCAGATTATTTAAAACTAATGATGTTTGTTAGCTCCCACATGTATGATGGGAATTTAGTGCCATCTATTTTAACCAGACTTATTAATAATATGACGATAAGATTCAATAATTGAGAGTCTTCCTATTGGCTCAATACGCCAGGATGAAAATTATCAAGCAACTTCAGGGACAAAAAGAGCAATTAAGCGGGAGAACGAGCTGCTTAAGGCCCAAAGTAAAAAAACCTGAGCCGCTTAAGACAAGAGTCCGCGAACTTGAAGATGAGGATGCGCATACAAGGCTTTGTTCTCCTTTTCAAATTGATTCCATAGCGTTGAGTAAAAACCAGAAACTCCGACGATTATGGTTGATGAAGGCAGATTTGAAAAAACGATTCATATAATTTAAGAAAAGGCTGGCCGAGAGCCATATTTTAGCTCAACTAACTATTTATAGTGCTGCGATATCTCAATTCAGCAGGTGATACAATGAATGAAAAAAGGGGCATAATTGTTCTGATTTTTATGCTATTTCTGGCTATGACTTCCTGTGAATGCATGGCACAAGAAATTCAACAGGCGTCAGGCACCGTACAGATCACCGACATGCTGGGCAGGCAATTAACCGTTCCTGAAAACATTAGCTCTGTGATCGCTACGTCTCCCCCGTCCACGATTCTTGTATTCATGCTCGCACCCGACAAACTTGCAGGCTGGAATTTCATAAATAATTTTAACCATACTTTAATGGATGAAAATTATCAGAGCCTGCCGGTAATAGGAGGCTGGTATGGGACACAAACCGGGAATTATGAGACTATGATTAACATGAGTCCCGACATTGTAATAGAAGGTTACACTACAGACGGCGAAGTCCAGGAAACTATCAACCGCAGGCAGGAAAAATTTGGCAGCATCCCGGTTGTAGCTATCGATGGCTCCATCATCTTCGTTACGAAATCCGATCCCACCATCGAGTATGTGGGGAAGTTGCTTGATTGCAAGGATCAGGCAGAAAAGCTGCTCGAATTCCGCAGTTCAATCCTGACAAAGATCAATGAGACAGTAAAAGATATCCCAGAGGACGAAAAAGTGCGCGTTTACTATGCCGAAGGTCCCACAGGACTGGCGACAGATCCATCTGGTTCGCAGCACTCCCAGGTGATCGACATCTGTGGCGGCATCAACGTTGCTGATTGTCCCCTTACTCCAGGAAACGGCATGACGCAGGTATCCATAGAGCAGGTTATGAACTGGAACCCAGAAGCAATAATCACTTCCAGCCCGCAGTTCTATAAAACAGTATACTCCGATCCTATCTGGACAAGCGTCGAAGCTGTACAGAACAAACGCGTATATCTGGCACCGCAGAATCCGTTCTGCTGGATAGATAGGCCGCAGGGCCCTCACCTCATCATCGGAACGGCCTGGACTGCGAAGATGCTATATCCTGACCTCTTTGCCGATATGGATCTAGACAGCCTGACCGGTGAATTCTATTCGGAATTCTTCCACTATGCTCTCGAAGATAGCGATCTTGACATGCTATTGCATCCTGAGGCCAAGATAACGAAATGAGAGAAAATGGCAAATCCCCGGGTTTTGCTTATATTGCGGAGCATATCTTTGCTCCCATTTATCCAGTCATAGCAAACCATATAGTCACAGAGAGCGGGATTAAGAGCGGCAGATGCCTGGACCTGGGATGCGGCATAGCATCCCTGGGGATTTCCATTGCCCAGATCACAGAAATGCGGACCTATGGCGTTGATCTCTCAAGAGAGATGTGCAGGCTTTCACAGGAGAAAGCTCTTCATCACAGGATAGCGGACAAGGTTGTTCCTTTGATTGCTGATGTACATGTGCTTCCCTTCCAAAATGGCTGCGCCGATCTCATTGTGAGCCGTGGTTCCGTGTTTTTCTGGAATGATCTTCCTGCTGCCTTTAATGAAATAGCCCGCGTTCTTGCGCCCGGCGGGCAGGCATGGATAGGCGGAGGTTTTGGCACCAAGGAATTGAGAGAACAGATATCTGAAAAAATGGCCGCTATCAATCCCCAGTGGCAGAACAATTCCAAGGAACGCCTCAGCCCGGAAAACCAGAAGGTCATAGAAGAAGCAGCAGAGCAGACCGACCTCGTCTGCCATACGGTCCGGGATGATTCCGGGTTCTGGGTGGTATTGAGCAAATAGAGGGGGCAGAAATGCAGTGCAAAGTATGCGAGATCGGTTGTGAGATCAACGAGCATAGCAGAGGTAGATGCGGGACTTATGTGAAGAAAGGCGGCAGCATAATTCAATCTCCTGAAATTGGCTACATGGGTGGCTATCCCATTTCTGTGGAAACCATACCAATGCTGCATTTTCATCCCTCGGCAAAGTTCCTGCAGGTTTTCAGTACCGGCTGCAATTTTGAATGCCAGGGATGTGTGGCAAGATTGCTGGCATCCAACCGGTCTTTTGGCTGGCCAACGCTCAGCCCAACCCAGGTAGTCGCAAAAGCACTGGAGCAGGAATGCCAGGGCGTGGTTTCGACACTTAATGAACCGGCTGCCAACTATTACATTTTCAGGGAGCTTGCAGTTCAGGCAAAGGAGAATAGCCTGCTTGTTGGTTGCTCTACAAATTGCTATTTCACTGAAGAGACGCTTGAAGAGCTTGGAGGTCTGATAGATTTCGTGAACGTGGGGGTCAAAGGATATTCCAATAGCATTTACAGGACATGTGGTGCTAAATCCTCGACCCCTGTTTTTAGGAATATTGCCGGGCTTCTTGAAATGGGCGTACACGTAGAGACGTCGGTAGTGTATTCCAGGAGAAATGAAGCCGATGTCTTGCAGGCTGCAAGAACACTATCTAAGGTCTCCTCTGAGATCCCCTTACAGCTGATGAGATTCATTCCATTCGGGGATACACCTCTTGAACAGGAACCCTCCATAGGGGATGCTGAAAGATTGTGCAGGGCAATACGCGAGCACATGGATCACGTATATCTGTTCAATTCTCCGGGCACGGAATTATTGCATACCTACTGTCCGCAATGTGGGAGCCTGCTTGCAGAAAGGGAGTTTCACGGCCCCATGGGATGCAGGCTTCTGAAGCCCTGGACGGACTATGCCTGCCGCTGTGGGCATAATGTCCAGGTAAAGGGAACTGCTGCCAGTGAAAATTTCAGTGAGGCCGGATTCATGGGTGGTTACAGGATAAGCCGGGCTTTTGGTATGGTACATGCAGCGCTCATATGCATGGGAATATTTGACGAAGGGAAACTGCTTGAGGTCTGGCGGGAGGTCTCTGACGCTGAAACGCTTATGAAAATGCATCGCCTGATACAACAGCCATGCTCATATCTCGAGTTTATCAGGCTGATCGCCAAAAAGGCAGGTGCAGAACATCAGGGAGAGGAGCTTGCATCCTTTCTTGGCAAGCGCATGGAATCAGTTCTAAGCATTGCGGCAGAGAACGGCGATCATTCGGTCTATTACTGTATGGGCTCTCCCCTTTTTGCCCTGAATGCAGGAAGAATGGAGAACAACCTTGTGACCTTTGCTGGAGGAAAGAGCATTAATAAAGTGCTGCAGAGGGAAGGAAAACCCGGTGTGAATGTATCCCCTGAATTTGTAAATGAACATAATCCCCAAACCATATTTATTTCCGGTTTTCTCTCTCGTCCGCTCGATGAGTTCTATGGCCTGTGCAGGTATTATGGCATAGAAGCGGATGCGGTAAAAGAGCAGAGGGTCTATGTGATACCACCAATCTGGGATTTCGGCAGTCCTCGCTGGATATTAGGTCTTCTCTATATTGCGGACAAAATCCATCCCGGAAAGCTTGGGATTGACATTAAAAAGGAGGCAGATGAATTCTACAGGCGTTTTTATGGCATGTCCTTTGAGGATGCCAGCCCTAACAGGTCTTTCCACAGGCCATCGTCCAGTGGGTGGCCAGGGCATATGATGGAGTGCACTCATGCCTGATAGCAGGCACCATGGCACCACTGTCATGTATTTATTGCCTTTCTTGATGCTCATAGTTTCTCTCTTTATGGGAAGATACCAGGTACCTGTATCGGTTTTAATAGATGACATCATGAATACTATCACTGCTTTATTTTTTGGCACTGCTATTCCAGCATCAACTCATCACACAGTATTGTTCAGCGTGAGATTGCCGAGGATCCTCGCAGCCATGCTCGTAGGCTGCGCTCTTTCTGTAGCTGGTGTCTCATTTCAGGGTGTGTTTCGCAATCCATTGGTATCGCCTTATATACTGGGTGTGGGTTCAGGCGCAGGTTTTGGTGCATGCCTGGGGATACTATTATTCGACAACCACATCATGATTCAGCTGCTGGCTTTTATTTTCGGACTTCTGGCAATGTTCGCTGCTATCAGCATGGATAAAGCTAGCAAGGGAACCGGAACTCTGGTGCTTGTTCTATCCGGAATAATTGTGAGTTCTATTTTCACTGCCCTCATATCACTGGCAAAATATGCCGCAGATCCTTATGACGAACTTCCTGAGATAGTTTTCTGGCTTATGGGAAGCCTCTCCAGCATAAGGTACAGCGATCTGATCTGGATAACTGTACCCATGTTCATTGGAATGCTTGTATTGTTCCTTCTCAGATGGCGCATCAATATCCTCTCACTGGGCGACGAGGAAGCCAGATCCCTGGGAGTAAATGTGGACAAAATGCGCTTGATAATCATTATCTGTGCAACCCTTGTGACCTCGGCGGCAGTCAGTATTAGCGGGGTCATTGGTTGGGTGGGACTGGTGGTGCCCCATATTTCAAGGATGATAGTGGGCCCCAATTACAACCGCCTGCTGCCCATGAGCATGGTATGCGGCGCATCTTTCATGTTGCTTGTAGACGATCTGGCAAGAACTGTTAGTGTAACGGAAATACCCCTGGGCATAATAACCTCTCTAGTAGGTGCTCCCATATTTGCATATCTTATAAAGAGGGGGCGCATGGGATGGAACTGATCCTGGAGGTTGATTCTCTCAGCTACTCCTACGGAAAGGAAAATGTGTTCGAAAACGTGTCCTTTTCCCTGAGAAGTGGCGAGGTCATGTGCATCCTCGGCCCTAACGGATCAGGAAAATCCACACTCATCAAATGCATTGCAGGCATCTTCAAGCCTGCTACAGGTTCGGTCCATATCATGGGAGAGAATACAGCATCCCTGGGGGCAGGAAAAATCGCGCGGCGCATAGGATACGTGCCTCAGCAAAATGAAGTGGTTTTTCCCTTTACGGTTCTGGATTTTGTGGTAATGGGCCGTACACCCCACATTTCCATATTCGCATCTCCGGGCGCAAAGGACATGAAAATTGCCAGAGAATCGCTTGAAATGGTTGGCATTGGAGACCTTGCAGAAAGAACGCTTGGCAGTCTCAGCGGCGGGCAGCGCCAGATGGTTCTGATAGCCCGTGCCCTTGCCCAGGAACCAACTTTGCTTTTGCTGGATGAGCCAACGGCACACCTTGATTTTGGAAATCAGGTGCTTGTGCTGGAAGCAGTGCAGAAACTGGCATCTTCGGGAATATCAATTGTCATGAACACCCACATGCCTGATCATGCTTTCTTAGTTGGCAGCAGGGCCGCTGCATTATGCAATAGAAGACTTCTTGCGGTAGACGAAGTTGCAGCAGTTGTGAACAGTGAGATAATGTCCTCCGTATATGGGGTAAATGTGGCGGTAAGGGAAATAGAGGATATAAAAAGGAAAGTATGTGTTGCAATGCTGAAATGATCCTGGGCGCTCTTGCAGTCTTTGCCGCTGGATTCACCATCTTTCAAAGACCGATCAATACTGAGATCATTCGATGTTGCGTTCCTGGTGGCGGTGCTGGGTGAGGTGCCGGATAGAAGCGCTTGCCTGGGGTAGCTTCGCCGGGTGCTGTGCCCGGAGGGGCTCTTGTCCATCACCGAGTTCAAGCTGGGCGATCCCGATTTCATTCCCAGGCAGGAGATGATAAGGTCTGCAGAAGATGCCGGTTTTCGCTGCTGTGCGACACACGGCAATTTCCTGAGTATCAGCCAGATGATCCAATTCCCCGGGGGCGGATGTCTACGGGATCATATACAAAGGAGGACCTGCCCTACAACCGTCTCGAAATCCAGGCCGGCACAATCAATTGTGATGTCGGCATACTGTTCGTACAGGGAGACACGCTGGTCATACATCATGCGGAGGCTCTGGCCGGCAAAAAGAACAATCCCACGGCCCGAAATATTGCCAAGCCTCTTTTCTATCTCTTCGAAAGGCACCTTGAGGTAAACTACAGTACCAGCCGATATTAAATGCTCCATTGCCCGGGGGCTCATAACCACACTGCCGCCCGTGGCAATAACCGAATTCCTGCAACTGAGGGAGAGAACTGCCTCTTCTTCGGCTTTCAGGAATCCGGCTGGCCCATCCCTGTCGATTATCGCCTGCAGGCGCAGCCCGGTCCGCTCCTGGATCACGAGGTCTGCGTCGACAAAGTTCATCCCAAGGGCTTTTACAAGAATAACCCCGACCGTGCTCTTGCCTGCACCTGGCATTCCGATAAGGACAATATTTCTCATGTTTCCATCACCATGACCAGATTAATTCTAAGAGGTCGATTGGATTGGGATCGAATGAGTCTCGCACTGGGAGTACATCTCACTGCCAGGACGATAGCAATCCGCCCTGTAGATCGCAAAATTCTCTCCACTTCTATCAATGAGCGAATCGTACTCGGCCGGCAGAAGGGGAATAACGGTGCTGCTTCTTATAATCACCCTCTCCTGGGCTATGCGAAGCATGTCCTCCAAAAACCTCTTGATCCCTGATCGAGCATCCCCACGCTGGCGAAATGGCCTTAAAGGTGGATTAAAGGTGACCACATAGCGAAAGCTCTTGGAGGGATAATCAAGCCGACTGATATCGGCGAGACTGGCAGGTATTCCCATCTCCTCCAGACAGCGGACGAATCCGGGACAATTGTCATGTCCATGGACATCATTGCAAATGCAGCCCAGGGAAAACGGCCCACTTGCTATGTCCAGGATGCTGCCTTCAAGATCTATGCCCATCTGCTCCAGGTAATTTTTAAATCTCAGTTCAGCTGCCCATCTGCAGCCGGAACAAACCATCATGATATGATACACCCCTATTTAGTTAGACTGTCGTATTCAGTGCCTTGAGGCTTCGACGATTGTGAAACTTCCATGGCAAAGTCCAAAGGACAGAAGGAGCATCTATGAGGAGGAAACCGATGGCCGACGTTCCATCCGTCCTTATGGCCTCTGATGTACCGATATACTCTGTTAGGCGGCAATAACTTGATCCCTAATAATGATAGGATTTTCTGAAAATACAAAAAAACGCAATTATTGACTCTTAAATGCTNNGGCTATTATGTCGCCATCTGATCCAATCGCAAGTCGCATGTCAGGAGTTCGCCCCGGCCTCTCGGCGATGGTCGAGGCGATTACCTGCAGGAGTTTTGGCTAATCCGTTCAGTTGAGGTGCAAGAGGCCTCAAGCCTCCTTTGAGGTTTTTAAGCCCTCACCTCCTCTGCGACCTTGTACTCGATCCATCGGGCGATGTTTGGATGAGGATCGAGGTTCTCAGAATAGCCATAGAACCCTTTTCCATTGTGGGTATAGTTGAGTCCTTCCAGGCGTTCGGCGATCAGATCATCGACGTATTTCGTTCCCATGCTGTTGACGGTGACGACGATCACAGCTTCGCCCTGGGCCTTCTCCACAGCCTCTCTTATGTTCGGGCTGCCCTGATACTCCATAAAGCCGAACCCAACATCCTTGAACTCTGAGCTTGCCTTTATCCTCTCAACCAGGGACTTGGCCAAAAGCTCGCTCTCCTCGAAGTAGGTTGAGCTGCCCCAAGGAGCCAAAATCAGCGTTTCGTTGGTTGCATCAATGCTGACTTCTCTCGCCCGGTCCAGGATCAGATCGGCAATTAAAAGATGATCGTCGATCGGCCCCTTCACCTCAGCACAAATTCCTTCATACAGCGGTGCAGTGATGAGAATCTTCGTCTGGTTGATGCTTTGCATAGCGGAATAGACCTCATCTCGAGCTTCCTCGTGGTCGACGGTGTTTCCGGTGAACAGCGTAACGGCAATTATTCTCCTGGCCCCCTGATCGAGCAGCCTGGCAATTCCTCCGGGAATGGTCTCTTCTTCAGCGGCGTTCTCTGCAAAGGCCACTGCAACTGGCATGCTTGATAACATCTGATTCACCTGACCAGCCAGCTCTCTTACTGCCTCAGCCCTCTTCGGATCGCTGGATCCGTGATCGATGATCAAGACGCCTCCCATGCCCTCGCCTATCTCACACCTGACCCGGTTCTCAATCCACCTGGCGAGATTGGGATGAGATGCCAGAGTCGCTCTATCGTAACGACAGCTATAACCTTCGAGAAGCTTTGGAATCTGGCTATCGGTTATAGATCCTCCAGCGACCATCAAGGGAAGAACTATCACGCCCCCATTCCCGTCCTCTGAGGAGCCTCCAGCCTTGGAAGCGTTTCGCATCACCGATTCCACCGTCAAATCAGGGTATAAGGTTTGGTTGCCGTGAATGAACGCATACTTCACATCTCTGAGCTTGATAGAGGGGCTCGCCCAGTAGCGCAGGTAAGACTTGACCTCCTCTGCAAGCCAGTTCTGGCAGCAGACCTGAGATCGGATGTCTCCTTCCTCGTCAGTTCCATGTGAAAGAATCACCACCGTCTCATTGGACGGATCACTGCTCATCTGGGAAACCCAGTCCGCCAGAATGTAGGCCACCAGAGAATGATCATCTAGCGCGCGGGTCATGGTGATATTGGCAGTGGTGTTCACCCGAGCCAGATCTTCGCCTGAGGGGAGAGTCTCTCTAAGCCTCAGCACATACTCGATCTCCTGAATATGGCTGCTGTATGAAGACACGAATAGAGGAATTGCAATAATATCCCTGATCCCTTGCGATTCAAGCCTTTCAACTGCATCGTCGATGCTCTCATTAGGAACAAATTCCAGAAATCCCAGCTCCACCGGATAGGGTAAAGATACGTTTGCTACGACCTGACGAACCTGCTGACACCATAAATCCTCATCGCTCCCGTGCGCCACCACCAGCACCCCCAGCTCACCTCCTGACTTTTCAAATGCAGAAACCGCCTTGTCCATAGCCTCATTTGCACCTTCGCCTTCTGCCAAGGCTGGCCAGGTTATTGACAGGACGATGACGAGAACTATGGCAATCAGTCTGATGCTCATTGTCTTCATATACCAATACTCCATTAAAAATAATAAAATTAGTTCGAAACGCTCTTCTCGCCCAGAGAATTCGCAGTATTGGCTGCCGCCTCGTAGACCGGATCCATGAGAGGATCATCCAGCAGCTGCTCCGTGTTAACCCACCTTCCGCTCCATTTTTCAAGAGAGAGAGTGTTGTTGGAGGCTTGTTTGGCTGCGACGGCAAATGCCCCGATCATCTGAGCCTCGGCACTGTAGGCGTTTGAGACCATTTCGGAATTGGTCCCGTTGGCAGCCATGGTTGGATACCACATCCCGTAAGCAGGATTTTCCATCAAGATATCAAAGCACAGCTTGCCGTATCTCATATGCCAGTGAGTAAGCCCGGCCTCATCGTGAACCGCGGTCGCTATCACGTGTTTGTATTCCAAGCAGCCTTCTTTGTCCGATCGCAAATTGAACATATGCCACTCTACCGGATATCCCTGAAAGTCTATGGTCTTGGATCCCACGTAATCGTATTCGCCCTTGCATTTGACAGAGCCTTCCGGGCTATAGAATGTGATGTTGTTTCCTGATATCTCAATATCCCCGAAGTCTGTCTTTTGCATGGCGTGGAAGAAATTGCTGATATCGTCGACGGTGAAATTGCTGCTTTCATCAGCTGCCGCGGCAGGAGCTATGATCATCACCAAAGCTGCCATGGCGATGACAATTGAGCCATTCAATGCATTCATTTTCAATACCTCTATTTTAAACCAGATGCAACTGCATCCGCAAGATGTAACTCTAATATTAGGCATATTTCCAATTAACCCAAATTAAATTAGAAAATACAGCATGATCCTAACATATCAGGAATTCTAGCTTATGAATTGAAGTTTGAAAAATCTAAATCCACCGAAACGATTAAATGAATCTATGCATTCTGCAGCAACTATGAGACTAATAGCTCTTTGGGCAATGCTTTTCGTTTTCACAGCCATTGTACTCAGCGCATCAGCTGCAGAAGACAAAACCAGCAAGTCTATGAATAATAGTTCATCAATTTCAGAACTTGTCGATTTCGTAAAGGAAGCTCGTGATTATGCACGTGAAGAGGATAGAGAGAGTGCATGTCAGCAATTCAGCAATAAGACTGGCGAGTTCGTGCGAGGGGATCTGTACATTTATGCGTACGATTTTCAGGGGATAAATGTCGCTCATCCCTTCCGCCCTGATTTTATAGGCGAAGACAAGATCAATTTGACTGATCCGAATGGAGTGGCCTTGATAAAAGACCTGGCTGACTGCTCCCGCAGAGGCGAGGACTCTACTTATTTCATATTTCCTAATCCGGATCATGGCTCCGAAGATGAGCTGAAGATCGGCTATGCGGCCAAGGTTGATGAAAACTGGTGGGTGGGCTCTGGCGTCTATTTATCAGATCTTCCGGTCTTCTTTCCACTAGAGTCAAGAGAGAATCTGGTATCCTTCGTGGATGAAGCGGCAAAATACGCAGAGGAGAACGGAAGAGATGCGGCTCTGCAGGCATTCAATGACAGGAACAGCTCATTCGTTCGAGGGAACCTCTACATCTTTGCCTACGACTTCAATGGCACAGTGCTGTCGCTGCCCTATCAGCCTGAGCTTTTAGGATCAGACCGCTTGGATGCAAAAGACGAAAATGGCGTGCGATTCGTACAAAATAGCATTGATCAGGCAAAGAGAGGGAGAGGCTATCTGTATTACCTCTATGCCAATCCCAGCAAGAATATGGAGGAAGAACTCAAGCTGGGCTATGTCAGGAGCGTTGACAATAACTGGTGGCTTGGTGCAGGAATCTACGCATCGGAATCAAATGCCACAAATGCCACAAGC
>MTKX01005646.1_pt1 | contig 13610 bp, 9 predicted proteins | sample 1042771 | NCBI WGS metagenome assembly MTKX01 (sample SAMN06212183, study PRJNA360534) | anaerobic digester metagenome | biome: Wastewater treatment plant; material: sludge; isolation source: anaerobic digester fed with sludge from wastewater treatment plant | place: Denmark: WWTP Randers ... | reverse complement strand
GGCGAGCTCTCGAAGAACGCGCCTTCAGGCGCGTCGGCGGCACGAATCTGATTCGTGTGGACGTCCAGGTGATCGCCGCCTCAAATCGCGACCTCAAAGAAATGATCGCGCGGCACGAATTCAGGGAAGATCTTTATTACCGTCTGAAGGTCGTCGATCTGGACCTGCCCTCTCTGGCAGAACGCCGCCAGGATATCCCGGACCTGGTCGGTTACATGGTGCGCAAGTTCAACAAACGCCTCGGCACAAACATCCTGGATGTGTCCCCGGCAGCCATGCAAGCTCTGATCGATTACGATTGGCCGGGCAATATCCGGGAGCTAAGCAATGCCATCGAACGAGCAGCTTTGTTCTGCGACGAGCCCACAATCGACATTAACCATTTACCGAAAGACATCACCAAGTAGCCTCTTTTTGAAGGTCACCCTGGCAGGCTTGGCATAGTAGTTGCAACATAATCTCCGATAAGTATTTTCATCGGAGGTTATTTATGTTAACTAATGGAAATCAGGTTCTCTTAATAGTTTCAATTGTGCTTTTCGGGCTGGGGTTTCTGTGCTTGATTCTAAGCATCGTGATCCTGGTCAAGCAATCACTTGGCCGCGGCATCCAAACGATTGCCGAATCAACGACCAAGCTGGCTGAAAAAGGAATCACCGAAGGAGTCTCAGGGCTGGTAGGAAACGCCTCACTTTTAATCAGCTCCTTAAACGACCTTGCCAAATCCAATACGGGCATCGGCATTTTCTTTGTCTTCTTGAGCCTGGTCTTGTTTGCTGGCGCCTATTACATGCTTAAACCCTTCATTGGAGTTTTACCCTAATCTGTTTGTAGAGGAGTGACAATGTCGATAGAGAGATTGCTCAATCAGATCCGGCTCCACTTCGATCCGCAAACGGCGCGTGAAGTGGTTAGTGCTTTCCGTGCAGAACCGCTTGCCTGGCACTATCTTGAAAATACGCCTGATCTTGAACAATGGTTGACCTTTGCTTCCGATGACCTGTCCCGCTGGCAGCCCGGCGTTCTGGCGCTTTTCTCTCTCGATCATTCCTTGCCCGATGAGGACCTTACTAATCTCGAAATTGACCTCCCAACTGAGATCATTGAGCGCATCAACAATGTTTTTGAAATGACAAAACTGACTGGTCTTGAACCGACCAGTTTGCCAGATGCTGCCCTGCTTGCACTTCAACTGCGCGAATTGCGCCGCGACGCAGGCTCATGGAAAAAACTATCTGAGAGTTTACTGTCCGGTAAGGGTCGTTTGTCTGTCTGGAAGACTGCTTTCGCTATTCTTCCTCAACTCGTCCCGGATTTTGAAATTGCCATGGACAGCCTGATATCAACTCTGCCTCCGCAATATGCTGAGACACTCGGTGGTTTGATAGTCCACCAGGTGGCGGTAAATCCTGCGGATGAATCTACACGTTACCAAGTCTACCAACAGAGACTTGAGAAAGCTCCTGCCGGACTCCAAATTTCCGCCTTGCGCGCGATGCGCGGCATTGAAGGTGAATCACTGATAAAACTTCTTGCCAACAGTTTTCTGGCTCAAACCCAGGCACTTGACGATCAATCCGCTCGGAACGCGGATCAGTCTGAGGTTGAAATTTTCCGTCAGAAAGCTGTTTTGAGCCAAATTGCCGGGCAGCCAGCCCAAGCCACCCGCGCGATTGACCATGCCTTTCATGCCCTAAACCGTCAACAAGCGGAGATATTGCGCGATCTCGCCTTTGAGCTCGAATCCTCCAATCCAGAAGAAGCTCGCAAGACCTGGGAAGAAATATTGCGTCTTCAACCAGACAACTCGACTTACAAGAAGGAATATGCGGAATTCTTGATCGCAAATGATGATCCCGATTATGGATATGAAATCCTTCAGGAAATCCCGGATGACGCAACCAAAGCCCTTTACGCTCTGCGTTATCCTGTGATTGGCTCAAACACACAGAGCACCCAATCGCTGGACAAAGCCCTCGAGAAAAAGACTCTCCAAACTACGAAGTCCCGTTTTTCTTCTATTTCAGACAATCTGAAGGCTGCCCGTTATGCCTTTGAGAATAAAAAGTATCAGACTGCCAGCAATTTCATCCGGAAGGCACTTGCTGAAAACCCGAATGACCTGGAAACAATCAAACTTTCCGGTCTGATTGACCGCCACATGGCAAATATTGACGATGCGATTGAATCGAGCGCTTTGCTGGCACTATTCGAACCCCAAAACCAAACCAACAAGAAAGATCTCGCCTCGCTCTACCTACAGTCTCAGCAGCCAGAGAACGCTCTAAAGATCTACCAGGAGCTGATTCACGCCTCAGGCGATCCATCGCGCACGGACCTGCTCAACTTCGCTGAAATATCAATCAAGGCAGCACAGGCTGACAAAGCCATTCCGATTGCACAGGCGTTCCTCAAAAAGGACGAGTTTGACGGAGAAGCGTTGGTTTTACTTTGTAACGCCCTGATTGCCACAGGGAAAAATGCTGAAGCCATGCAATATCTCGAAAAGGCTTCAGCCGTGGCTCCCGAGAAGCCGGCAAGCTGGCTCTCCCTTGCACGCATCTGGACCAACCTTGGGCAGGAAGACAAAGCCATGCAAGCGCTTCGCAAAGCCAAAGCAGCCCTGCCAGACGATCCAGAAATCTTGAGCGCTCTCGGAGCGCTTTACCTCGCGAACGATCAGCCAACGGAAGCCATCAGTGTTCTCAGGCAGGCTTTTCAGCTTGATCCATCCAGTTCTAATATCCGGAAATCTCTTGCGCAGGCTTACCTTAACCTCGGCTACGTCGATGAAGCCTGGACCACGATTGCCCCTCTCGAGAATGATTACACATCCGATCCGGAATTGGCTTCGGTTTTGGGGCAAACTTTGGCAGCCATGGGTGATTTGAACGGGGCAAAGCCGGTTCTGCGCTTTGCCTGGCAGTCAAACCGTTCGGATAGTACCTTAAAATCCTACGCGGAGTTGTTGATCAGAAGCTTTGGCCATGGGATCAAACCTGGCGCTCAGGAGCTGAAAGAGATGTCCCAGTTGCTATCCATCATGGAAGAACGCCAGCAGGAACGGGACGGACTGTTTGACATGCGCCTGCTCCAGGCGGATCTCAAGGCAACCCTCGGTATGCAAGAAGCCGCCTACCAGGACTATCTCCTACTCCTGGATTACCCAGAGGCGAGAGCTCCCCGCTCTTACCACCACCTCCAATTCCAAACCGGTCAAACCGCCCTCGCCCTTGGCCTGACGGATATCAGCCTGGCATCATTGCAGGAAGCTGTACTGACCGACCCGGATGACCTGCCAACCCGCCATGCGCTTGCAAAAGCGTTTATGGCAGCCAACCTAGAGGATGAAGGTTTTTCGACGGCACGCTCTGCCATGCAGATCGCTCCGACAGAAATCGAAAATGTGCTTTGGTACAGCGACTTCATGAGCGAGCACAACAATGCCCGCGAAGCCATCCAGGTCTTGAAAGACACCATCCATTTGAGACCGGATGACAAAGCGCTCTACCTGACGCTCGCTCGCACTTACGTCAATCTTAATCAAATCGAAGATACCAAAGAAACGCTTGACCGAATGCTTGCGCTGGAGGATATCGAGACTGAGGAATATGTCAACGTCGCGAACCTCTACCTCCACATGGATCAACCGGATGAAGCTTCCCGCATCATCAAAAAGGCCATCTCCGATAATCCATTCCCGGATTTTGATGAAAGTCGCGACCTGATCTATTCAGTGCTAAAGCTCGGCGATTCGGCTGCCGCTCTTCAGTTGGTAAAAGATCTTGAGCCTGCACTTCAGACAAATATCGCGTATCCACTGCTTAAATCTGATGTTCTCGCAGCCAACCGGCAATTCCTGCCGGCCCTTGAAGCTCTTGAGGACATCCTCAACAAGTTGGAATTTGCTCCGGAAACGCTCGGCAGCGTAGCAGGTGACACGGTAGAACAAATTCAAGATTACCCTCCCCACAATCGCACCGGCGTTTATTACCGCGCAGCTCAGCTCGAGCGGACGATTGGCGACCTGGTAGTCTCCCAAAAACACACCGCTCTGGCACTTAATGCTGACCCAGGCAGTGAGCCCGCTTTCCTGCTGAAGCTCGAACTAGCCCTGGCGACCAGCCAATCCGAAGTTTTATCAAACGCGCTTGATTTCCTAAACACCCAGGAAACCCGCACCCAAACCGCGATCTCAACGGCTAGTCTTCTTGCCCTCGATGCGGTTTTACACAGCGATCTCGCCAAAGCGCGCTTGCTCTGGGAGCACTTCCTTTCTGACAAGACCAACTCACCCACTGGCAAGGCGCTTCAGAGCTTGTTTGCCCAGCAGACTGGCAATGCCAAATCTGCTGCCGCACTCTTAGGGGAAGCGGTGGAGATGATCGATGAGCTTGAGGTCCGACAGAAAGTCCAATCCTTCGATATTGCTAAGCATTTCAACTATATCTGGCACACACTGGCCGTGGCCAGGGCTGCCTGGGAGCAGACAAACTGGAATACTGCGGATCGGTTGCTGGAAGCTGCGCTTTCATTGGTCAAGATCAATCCCATTGCCAATAAGCTCCTGGCAGAATACCTGACAGACAAGGTCCGCCAAACCAACAATGCGAACTTTCTGCACATACTTAGTCATAGCCCAACAGCTTATGACCCACAGCATGGAGATTTTGATCTGATTGAAGAACAGATTTCAATCGCAGGGCGTGCCATCTCCCCTGCAGAATTGCTGCCAACCCTGAAGATCAACCAGGCACTTAAAAATGGTCATTGGTCAGAAGAGAATGATTTGCACAAACTGATCACCAACGGTAAACAAGCAGCCCAGGTTCTGTCTGTGATGGTTGACGAAACCTCCACCGCCTGTAAGAGCAACATGATAATGTCCTAAAGTAGCAAAATNNTCAACACAATAGGACATTTCTAAATTGCTGAGATTAGGACATTTCTAACTTGCCTTGACACGAAACCTCCATCGCCGATGTTCTTTCCGGCTTTAGCAAAGATACAGACGTCAACTTCCAACAGGCAATTCAAAGTCTGCACACAGAACCGGAAACCTCTGCCGCAATCGCCTCCAAGCTGATCGAATCCCAACCCGAAAACCCGGTGCTGCATGCCCTGAAAGCAATTGCTACCAGGAACGATCCTCTCCAGGCAGCCGAATCGCTCGAAAATGCCCTGGCAATTTGGTCAGACGAGCCCGATTGGCACGCCATGGCGGCTACGATGCGCCAGGATGCGGGTCAGTATCCACAGGCTGCCAAACACCTGGAAGAAGCTATTCGCATCGCCCCCAAAGAAGCCCAATACTGGCAATTATTGGGAGATGTAAAACTGCTGGAGAAGGACTACCACGCTGCCAAGGACTACTTTGGAAAAGCGACGGATCTCTTCCCATCCAATCCAGAAGCGCTTCATTCGCTCGCGATCATCAACCAGCAACTTGGTGAGCACCAAATCGCTATCCAGTGCCTGCGCAAAGCCAGTCAGCTCGACCCTGGAAATATCCTTTACGATGAAGGTATCGCTGAATCGATGCTTGCCAGGCAGGAATATCCTGACGCAATGCGCCAGGCTGATACCATCCTAAAAACTGATCCTAAGAATGAAACCGCCTGGCGGGTGAAGGTTAAAGCCTTACTTAAAGGCAACAAGCCGGAGGAAGCACGGCAGGCAATCCATTTTGCCTTGGCTGTCGTTGAAAACCCGGTGCCCTTTGAGCTGCAGAAAATTGACCTTGACAATGCCCGCAATCCCCAACAGGCAGTTTTGGCATCTCAGAAGCTCGCTGAAAATTTTCCCGAAGATGTGTCAGTCCTGAACAATCTCGCGCAAAAACAGATCCAGGTTGGCGAGATCGAAAAAGCAGAACAGACTTTGCAGCGCAGCCTGGTTTTGGACCAGTTCAACCCGCANNCTGGGTACAGTGGACCGTGTTCGCGGGAATCTCGACCAGGCGCTGGCTCATCTGGCGCAAGCGATCGAACTTCAGCCGGGCTTGGTGGAAGCTTACCTCGAGATGGGGCTAACCTACCAGGATCGTCGTGAGATCAGCAACGCCATCCAGACCTACCACAAAGCCATTGCCATGGTCAGCAACGATCCCCGACCTTACCTCCAGGCTGCAGCTGCCTATAAGGAAAGCCGTGATTATCGAAACGCGGAATTTATGCTGCGCCAGGCTTCCCAGCTTTCCCCATCAGACCAGAACATCCGCCGGCAGCTTGCTGCGGTGGTCGCTTTGAATATTGTCAATAACCTCCAGGAGACTCCTAAAAGATGAGACCTTACAACGCCCGAAAAAGTGATGAAGTGTTGGTCGTCAGACGCGGCAAGTTCCTGACTTTGCTTCAGACCGCACTAAGTAACCGCGAATTCCAGTTTGCCCGTCAGGCAGCATTGATCTGGTTGGCAAGTTACCCAGGTGATCTTCTGATCAGTTTCATCTATGCTTCAGTGCTGGCTGAGCTTGGCGATACCGAAATGGCGATCAAGAACCTTTCCAAGCTCCTGGCATATGATCCTGAATTCATGGAGGCTGCCAGCCTGTTGGATCGCCTCACTGGAGAGAGCAACCGGGAAACACACGCCAACCAACTTTACCTGCAGCGTGGGGTTTCGAAGGGTAAATCACCAACCTCCTGGCTTGACGGTTTGATCGCAGCTCGCAACGCGTGGGAAAGCGGAGATTTGACCGGCGCGGAGAAGGCGATTCTTGAATCACTTGCGCATAATCCGCGTTCACCTTTGCCGGCGGCTTTTCACATGCAGATCATCCATAAAACTGGCAACACAACGCTCCTTGAAACCCTCGCGGGTATCTATGCCAGCCGCTGGCCTGATTGTGTTCAGATCAAGGTCTTGTCTGCGATTGCCGACATTCAGCAGGGCAACGATTCAGCTGGTGTCGAGAAAATGCATTGGTGTGCGGCGCATGACGTGAGCGGGCAGGTTATCAACCGCCTGCTCGGTCCTGATCATAATTACAAGCCCCTCTGGCCCGAAGACCTCAAGGTCTATCTCGATCTGCCTGTGCCAGCCTCCGTGGCAGCGGATCTGGGATGGAATGTTCTTTCAAATTCAGATTTTGTCTCCTCAGAACCTGCCGGCAAGGAAGCAATACCGCAAACTGCTGAGGAAATCATCGATGACGATCCCACCCTGGCGCTCAATCTGCCAGATTATCTCGTGGAAGAATTGGCTGAGTCCGGCGATGTAGATTACTCCGAAATACCTACCAGTTCCTTCTTCCTCCAGGATATCGCCACGCCGCCTTTGCCTTCAGGTCACACCAACGAAGTCCCTGCCTTGCCCTCCTCGAGCGCCGGCAAGTCAGTACCCATGAGCGCGGATACAGAAGCCACGGTCAAGGCAATCATCGAAATTCAAACTGAGTTCGAGAAGGTTGCCCGAAAGATCAACAAATCCGAATTGATGAACACGGATGGTCGTTTCCCGAGCTATGTGATCTTAACTTCACGCGGGAATTTGGAGAAAAAATACGGCGCGAACACTGCCGATGTCGTAATCGAATCAATGCGCAAGCTTTGCCTGAACATCGTTGACCTGCCGGGCTGGAACAGTCTTGTCTACGTCCCGGATGATGAAGCCAGCGCGCGCGAACAGGGGCTGGAACCCATCCATGCCAGTGATGCCTGGAAAATCAAACTTTCACTGACTCACCTGGACGCCAAACTCGCTTCCCGTGGGGAGATGATCGGCGCTTTGCTGATCATCGGCGGACAAGACATTGTTCCTTTCCACATGCTGCCAAACCCCACCGATGATTCTGACACAAACGTCCCCTCCGATAATCCTTACGCCACCCTCGATGAAAATTACTTCATCCAGCAGTGGCCTGTAGGTCGCATTCCGGATGAAGCCGGCACGGATGCTGGGTATTTGCTTGAGCAGATCCGCTTCCTGACCAAAGAATACGAACTGAAGGTCAAGTCAAAAAAGAGCATTTCCACAAATATCCTGGCAAATCTCCTCCGCAGTCTGGCTTTACACTTCCAAGCCTTCAATTTACGCTTTCAAAAAAAAGATAACATTGGCTGCACTGCGGAAGTCTGGAAGCCAGCTTCCTCAGAGGTTTTTGCGATAATTGATCGTTCAGAGCGCTTATTGAGCTCTCCACCAACCACAAACAGCAACCTGCTCAACGGCCAAACTCCTGACCCAAAATTTGCTTATTTCAACCTTCATGGGCTGAAAGATTCGCCCGAATGGTACGGTCAGCGGGATCTTGCCAAAACGTCCAATGAGCCGGAATACCCGGTGGCGATGGAGCCTGCTAACTTTAAACCTCAGACTTCCTCTCCGGAGATTGTATTGAGTGAGGCATGCTACGGCGCAAATATCCTGGATAAGAAGGTCGATGAAGCCATCTCGCTCAACTTCCTTGCTTGCGGGACGAGAGCATTCATTGGTTCCACCTGTATCGCGTATGGTTCCGTCAGCAAAAGCCTCGTCGCTGCCGATCTGCTCGCTTATCACTTTTGGACTCACGTCAAAGCTGAAGTTTCTGTTGGCTACGCACTGATGCGTGCCAAGCTCGCGCTCGCAAAGAAGATGACCGAGGATCAGGGTTACCTGGATGGCGAAGACCAGAAGACCATCCTCTCGTTCGTGCTCTATGGCGACCCATTGACCTCCAGTGCGAATATCAAGGAGGTCTCCAAACCTGCTATTCGCCCAACAACAACGCCCGAGCTCAAGACCATCAGCGACTCGCGTGAGGAGTTGATCGTGGCGGCCAGTGAGATGCCGACTGAGATCCTGGATAAGGTAAGGAAGGTGATCAGCAGTTACCTGCCAGGTCTGGATGACGCCACCGTCTCTCTCAACCCTCAGTTGACCAACTTTACGCTTGACCCTGCCATGGTCCAGGCACATCGCCAGAATTTCGATTACGTCAGCCAGAGTCAGCGCTATGTGGTTACTTTAAAGAAAAGCTACGAATACCGCCAGCACAACCATAACCACTTCGCCCGCGTGACCTTCAATCAAAAAGGCGAGATGTNNACAATCACTTCGCGCGCGTGACCTTCAACCAAAAGGGCGAGATGTTGAAGCTGAGCACATCGCGATAAAACCACAATCACACATTGATCATCCGGTGGAATCCAAACATTGACATTTCCACCGGATTTTTTATTGTTGTATGAAGTAGGGTGGGTTGGCGTCACAAGGCGTAAGAAGGAACACAGTGGATTATAGCCAACCCACCGAAATAGAAGCAAATCGATTATTTAAGGAAGATTGTTGTTTTTGGTGGGTTGGCTATATCAATGTTGAGATAGGGCGAGAAACTATGACGCCAACCGCACCCTACCAGGGAGAGATCGGATTCGCCCTCACCTTCTTATTCAATTAGGTTCATTACAAGACTGAAAAATTTGGCGTCTTTCCATCACGACCCAGAAAGAATCTTGTCACAAATTAAACTCATACGCTTGTTCTTGTTCGATTTTTGAGCTCGACTTCATGATTATTTATTCCTTCCCGCTTATCAACCGCATTAATAATCCGATTTCATTTCTGACGCATTTTGCATATTAAGTTATACTTGTTTACTGTGAATTGTCTGAACCGTATCTTATCTGAATTGTCAGAGATATTGTGTTGTCTCTTCCAAATTGACCACATATAGGAGTGAGCATGTACGGATACAGTGGAAAAATCCTTCATATTGACCTGAAAACTAAGAAAACCTGGGTCGAAACCAAACCTGAGGAATGGTACAAGATCTACATTGGCGGCGTCTCAATGGCATCGCGTCTGCTCTGGGAAAACATCGTCCCAGGCTGCGATCCGTTGGACGACGGCAACCCGATTTGCTTCGCTAACGGCATCTTCACCGGCACGCCGGTGCCTGTGGGCGGTAAGTTTGGACTGGCATCTAAATCGCCTCTGACTGGTTTCATCGGCGATAGCCTCTCCGGCAGCTGGTTCTCAATCGCGCTTAAGCGCGCTGGTTGGGATAGCTTGGTGCTGCACAACAGCTGCGATCGCTGGACACATCTTTTTGTGGACGATGAGCGTGTGCAATTCAACGATGCCACCTACCTGCTCGGCAAAGGCACCTTCGAAACCGAAGAAGCCATTCGCGTAAAACTCGGCGATGAACAAGTCCGTTCTTGCACCATCGGACCTTGCGGCGAAAATCTCGTGCGCTACGCCAATGTAACTAATGATGGTCGCCAGGCAGGTCGCACCGGTCACGGTATGGTTTGGGGCAACAAGAAGCTCAAGGCAGTATCCGTGCGAGGTACTCGCGGCGTAAAGGTATTTGACCCCAAAACACTTAATCAGCTCTCCTACAATATTTCCAAGAGCGCCCAGGGCAAGGACACGGAAAAATACCGTATTTACGGCACCTCCACCGGGCTGCTCAACACCAACAAACTGGGCGTATTACCTACCCGCAACTTCCAGGAAGGCGTTTTTGAAGATGCCGAACTGGTCAGTGGCGAATACCTGGACAAACACCACAAGGTCAAGGTGATTGCCTGTGCCCAGTGCCCAATTGCCTGTGAGCAGATGTCCATGGTCAAAACCGGACCTTTTGCTGGTGCAATGACTGGTATTGAATACGAAAGTCTGTTCGCCAACAGTTCCAACTTGGGTATCTCGGATATGCGCTCCGCCATTAAACTGATCACCATCTCGGACCAGGATGGCATGGACAGCATCACCATGGGTGTCACCATCGGCTGGGCGATGGAATGCTACGAAAAGGGCGTACTGAAGAAGGAAGATTTTGCCAGCAAGGCTCATCCAGAAGGGCTCGAATTGCACTTTGGCAATGGTGAAGCCGCTGTTGCGGTCGCTGAGATGATCCGGGACCAGGAGGGCATTGGAAAGATCCTTGCCCAGGGCACCCGCATCGCAAGCAGGATCATCGACGAAGAACGCGGCACCGAGAGCTACAAATGGGCAGTTAATACCAAAGGCCTTGAATCCGCCGGCTACGACGCCCGCTCTCTAAAAACATTTGCACTCGGGCTTGCCACCGGCACCCGCGGTGGCTGCCACAACCGCTCTGCCGCTTACGACCCGGACATGAAGGGCGAAACCAACCGCCTAACAGTTGACGAAACTCGCGGTCGTGTTGCTGCAGACTCGGAAGAATATGCCGCCGTCTACGACACATTGCCCCTGTGCAAGTTCATCCGGCGCTGTTTCACAGGCAAAGCCGACCGGGCTGGCGCCTGGCCTGCCATCGCCAACCTGATCAATGCCACCACTGGCTGGAACTTTGGCTACGACGAAGTTGATAAGATTGGTATCCATGCGTGCACCATTAAAAAAGCGTTCAACATCCGCGAAGGATGGACAGAAAAAGATGACGACCTGCCCTGGCGATGGAAACACGATCCTTTCACCAAGGGTCCAGGCGCGAATACCGTCGTAACAGACGAAGAGCTCGAATACATGAAAAAGCTTTACTACCAGGCCAAGGGCTGGACCGAGGAAGGTTTGATCCCCAAAGAATTACTGATCAAACTTGGCATGCCCGATGTGGCTGAAGAAATTGGAGTTTAACGAGGAGCTTATGGCAACCAGTACATCAAGATATGCTTATATTGATTGCGACCCCAACCTTTGTGTAGGCTGTCAGCTGTGCGAATACGCGTGTTCTTTCGCGAAAACCGGAGAATACAATTCCTATCGCAGCCGCATCCGCACCGTCCGCGTGGATGAAGTCCTCATCACCGCCATCGCCTGCCGAACCTGCGAAAACGCTCCCTGCGTGATCGTCTGCCCCCGCGATGCCCTCACCCAGGACCCCGTCACTGGCATCATTGATATCAATGCCACCAAATGCGACGGCTGTGCCTGGTGTATCGAAGCCTGTGATTTTGGCGCTATCTCCATCAACCCTCAGACCACCCTGGCAGAGATCTGCGATCAGTGCAAGGACGATCCGGAAGGTCCTCAATGTGTGAAATGGTGCCCCAAAGACGCCCTCTCACTGACCACACCCGATCAGCGTGCCCAAAAGACTCGCCGAGCCCTCATTGCCGAATCTTTTGACATTCCTCAGAAAGCTACGGACCCCGAATGAGTGAAGATCCCATCACCAAGAGCCATTCCGCGGATTTTCCGCAGGATGAGCCGCGCATTGGCGTTTACGTCTGCCATTGCGGCAGCAACATCGCCGGCGTCATTCCCCCGGAAGAGGTTGTGGAATTTGCTGGTAAACTCCCCGGTGTTGTCCGCTCAATCGACACGATGTATGCCTGTGCCGACAGCGGTCAGCGCCTGATCAAAGAAGATATTGCCAAGTACGGACTGAATCGCGTCGTTGTTTCAGCCTGTTCCGTGCGCATGCACGAACCCACCTTCCGCGGCTGCGTGGCCGAAGCCGGGATGAACCCCTTCCTGATGGAAATGGCAAACATCCGCGAGCAATGCACCTGGGCGCATGGTCACGATCGTGAAGGCGCGCTTGAAAAAGCCAAAGACCTGACCGCGGCTGCCGTCGCGAAAGCCACATTTCTGACCCCGTTAAATATGATCAAAGTGCCCGTCACCAAACGCGCCATGGTTATTGGCGGTGGTGTGGCTGGCATCAACGCCGCCCTCGACCTGGCTGAACAGAACATCCCGGTTACTCTGGTGGAAAAAGAACCAACGATTGGAGGGGTCATGGCGCAACTTAACAAGACCTTTCCAACGATGGACTGCAGTATATGAATTCTTGCACCAAAAATGGTTGACGCGGCGCGTCAGCCCCTGATCGAAGTAAAGACCTATACAGAAGTTGAAAAAGTCGAAGGATACGTCGGCAATTTTGTCGTAACCCTGCGGGAAAAAGCCAAGTACGTGCGTGCCGATCGCTGCAACGGCTGCGGCGCCTGTACCAAGGCGTGCCCGGTGGAAATCCCCAACTACTTTGAAATGAACCTTGCTCCCCGCAAGGCTGCTTACATTCCCATGAGCCAGGCAGTGCCCCTGATCTACAACATCGACATGGACGCCTGCATCCACTGCTACAAATGCGTGGAAGCCTGCGGCGCTCTGGAAGCAATTGATTTCAGCATGGAAGATAAGCTCGTGGAGCAGGAAATCGGCGCCATTATTGTGGCAACCGGCTTTGGTCACTTTGACCCCTCCCCCATGACCGAGTACGGTTTCGGTCGCTTCCCGAACGTGATCACGGCCATGGAGATGGAACGTCTGAATAACTCAGCCGGCCCAACCCACGGCGCCCTGATCCGCCCCAGCGATGGAAAATCGCCAAAGCATATTGCCATCATCAACTGTGTCGGCTCACGCGNNACGAGCTGTTCGAACTTCTGCTGCATGTACGCCATCAAAAACGCCCTGCTGATTAAGCAAATGCACCCGGACACCGAAATCTCGATCTACTACATCGATATCCGCACGCCCTCCAAGGGTTACGAAGAGTTCTACGACCGTGCCCGTGAGTCTGGCATCCGCTTTATCCAGGGACGCCCCTCCGAAATCACGGAAGATCCCGACACGCACCAGTTGTTCATCTCCTCCGAAGACATCACGCTCGGCAAGGTGATCGAACGCGAGTACGACATGGTCATGCTCAACCAGGCTGCCATTCCCCAGCCCGACCAGAACCA
>MTKX01028572.1_pt1 | contig 13657 bp, 17 predicted proteins | sample 1042771 | NCBI WGS metagenome assembly MTKX01 (sample SAMN06212183, study PRJNA360534) | anaerobic digester metagenome | biome: Wastewater treatment plant; material: sludge; isolation source: anaerobic digester fed with sludge from wastewater treatment plant | place: Denmark: WWTP Randers ... | reverse complement strand
GCACAAACAGGCTCCCGTGGCACAGGCCTTCCGGATGAAATCCTTTCTGCTGATGTTTTTCATGGTACTTTACAGGCTGGTGGAATGTAAAGTTAAATTTATTTAGACCTTTGACAATAAAAGCAATCTAAAATGATGAAACGAATGCGACATTCTATCATGCCAACGGCCAGAACCTGGTCCAGGCATGGGAATACTGCTTACCTGATCTTTGGATCTGCCTTCAAGGACATGGTGAAAAAGTGACCGCGTTGCACTCTAAATGCATGATGATAAAGATTGCATCCTGTTACCTTTTTTTGTAAATTTACACTACCAGCTCCCTAATTTTTAACTTTTTATTTACCATGCATTTAGAATCAGACGACACCCGGAAAAAGCAGGTTGTTCAATTTGCCGATGAAATTTTCAAAGCCTACTGCGTCACGAATTTCGACATAGACAGGGACGGAGAGATTTCCCTGCAGGAAGCCTTGAAAATCCGGGTGGTTTACTGTGACAATATGAGCATAAGGTCCCTGCAGGGAATTGAACATTTTACCAATCTGACAGACCTGTCTTGCAGTGATAACAAGATTAGCACCCTGGATTTGAGTCAAAATAGGTCATTGGAAGAGGTCTATTGTGACCTGAACCGGCTCACCCGGCTTATCCCGGGAGACAGTCCCCGCTTACAAATACTGGATTGCGGGTCCAACAGGTTGAAAACCCTGGATGTGAGCCGTAACAAAGGATTGCGATACCTGGATTGCAGCTGTAACAAGCTGTCCGGACTGGATGTGAGTGAAAATACCTTCCTGAAAGATCTCAATTGCGGGGTGAACCTTATCAAAACCCTGGATGTAAGTAATAACACGGAACTGGAATTCTTCTCATTCACCGTGAATGATATTTTCAATATCGATGTGTCCCGGAACGAACAGCTTCGGGGTCTGGATTGCTCCATGAATCACCTGACCCGGTTGGATGTACGTGCCAATACAAGACTGGAGTTCCTATGCTGCACCAATAATTTCATAAAGGAACTTGATGTGAGCCAAAATCGCTTTTTATCCAGACTGTACTGTTACGGCAACAGTCTTAGGACGCTTGACCTGAAAAACAACCCATACTTGGAGTCACTGCACTGCGGAGCCAATGAGTGGGATTATATTGACCTGAGAAACAACCGCTCCCTGGAGGAACTCACTATCCTCCGTGAGCAGATAGACCTGTTGGAAGGCGAAATTATCGCCTCGGCCTGACCCGGCTTATTTTATTCAACCAGTGTTTCCACTTTTTCCTTTACTTCCTCCCCTACATCCTCGAGTCCCTCTATTCCCGACTCCTCAGCTTCCGGCAGCACCTTGTCTTTCTCGGCAATGACGCGCAGCCTGGTGGCTTTGGACTTGCTTTCGGGAGTCGGCACGAATGGTTTTGGTTCCGTGGCGGGTCCGGGAGTTACAGTTTCCCCACCCACCCTGGTGACTTTTTTCTTTGTTGCCATACTATTACGTACCTTGCTTGCGTACCCGGGTGAAGTACACCCACAAAAAGTTCCGGTAACTGATTTCCCCGGTCGCAATGACTTTCTCCAGATAGAAGAGCGCGAAATTCGTGTGCGTTTCCAGGTGTTTCATGAACGCCTTCAGGATAGGCGGATAGAAGAGGATCCTTTTCCAGAAACGGGCCGCCCTGATGTTTTGGCGGATGGGCCGCACGCTTTTGTTGTAGCGTCTGGTCACGTTCCTTTTATTTCTTTTTGCCGAGGCATCTATGGCACCGGCCGCCAGAACCCCGGACTGCATGGCATAATAAATTCCCTCCCAGGTCACCGGTTCTGTAAATCCAGCTGCATCGCCCACCAGCAGTGTGTTTTTGGGAAGTTTTCCTGTATTCAGTCTACGGCCCGAGGGAACGAACGCCCCTTTCAACCCGGAATCTCCAGCCCCTCCGGTTTCCCGGCTTAATCCCTCACAGCCATCAGTTCGCCTTTCCTTGTCCATTGCAGCTCCAGCCTGTTCAGCTTGCCGGTTTTGCACTTCATGGAAAAAACGCCTGGCAATCTTGCTTATCGCTTGCCCGGACCCTTCACCGCCCATGCCCACGCAATAATGGTCTTTTTTAGGGAAATACCAACCGTACCCGATTCTAGTTAAACCGAAGTATATCCTGAATTCTTTTTCTTTCAGTAAATCTCTTGGAATATTCCCTTCCATGCATAATATATCGTGTCTCCTGATCTTAGCAGCCCTGCTCACAATCCCGTTACAGCCGTCAGCACCCGCCAGGTACCGGTAGGTGATCTTGTCCGAGCCTGCTGTAATAGTGCTCTTCCGAAAGTCAATATACCCGGGCTTGAGCGCCACTTGCTGCAGGAGCTTGCCACCCAGTTTCAGATAATATTGGATGAGCAGGTTATCAAGAATTGTGCGTTCGGTTAAATAAAAGTTCACCCGGGTGGTGAAGTTGTTCACCTTTTTGTCCTGAAAATAGAAATCCAGGGTTTGCGCCTTCTCTACCACAAAGTCCGATGGGTCCAGCCCAGGACAGTGCCCGGCAAGCAGGTCTATGGATTTTTGTGTCAAAAGCCCTGCACACAGCTTAGGACGCGGAAAGGTTTCCTTGTCAATTATACAGGTGCTGTAACCTTTCTTCCTCAACTCAATGCCCGTCATGGCTCCTGCCGGACCCCCGCCAATTATCAGTACATCAATCTCTTTACTCATCAGATGACTCTATTTTGTATTACCCTTAAATATACGAAAAAAAATAAGTGCGTTGCACACTTGATTCGTTTGCCTCATAATCAATCACTTACGAAATTCATACCCAGGGGGTATGAATTTCGTAATACTCTGTATATCAGCATAAAGGACAATGTGTGCGACGCACTCAAAGCCGCACCGAATCCTCTGCCATCAGCGTGTAGACTTCATTCTGGAAGTTGTAGAGGCTTACGTGGGTTTTGGAGCAACAATCTTCCTCCTGCGGTGTGATGATGACAAAATTCATGGTTGTTTTGTCCGGGTTGTTGTCAATCCAGGTTCCGGAATTGACATAGATGCATTTTTGCTGCAAATGGTCAAAAGAGGACTGGATCCTGGCATCGTGCGAATGGCCGAACACAACGATCCTAACGGTTGATCTGGGATTCAGGAAGTACTGGGTTGCAGCCTGTGCATCGGTTTCGGTGCTAAGGGCAGATCCTGAAATGGCCTGCAATGCGGGGATGGGGACCTGCACCCGGTTGCGCGTCTGTCTTTGCAACCAGTTGTCCTGAATACCGTTGTAAAGGTCCAGGTCTATGAATCCACCGGGGGTTTCCTGGTAAGGGATCAGGTCGTTGACTGCAAACGTTCCGGTAAAGCCGTCCACGTTGGTCATAATGAGCTGTTCGTCATATTTGTTCAGGATCCTGAAATTCTTCAAGGTCCAGGCCCACATATTCCAATAGGCAAAGAGGAGGTTCTGGCTTTCATCACCCGTTGCATTGCGGGTGACTTCCGGAAGGGTATCCGCTGCTTTGTCCGGATGTCCCTGAGCTACGAAAAGGGCGGCTATCCTTGTAAAAAAGTATCCCGGAGGCGTTATGGTGCCCGGAGCAATGTCCTGGTTGGAGATGGGATCGGGAGCGCAGAAGAAATTGTAACGGTGGCCGTGCTCTATGGCAATATAGGGATAACCCTGGGGAGAATAGGTACCCAGACCCAGTTCCGGATCGCGTTTCTGGTTGATTCCCGGCAGGATCAGTTCCACATTGGCCTCGGAAATGGTCAGGTCGTGGTTGCCGGGCACATAGGTGACCAGGATTCTCTTTTCCCGTATGATCTTTTTCAGGACGTCTATGACGCCTTTGTTGGCCTCAGCGATGCGCCGTACAAAATCTGCCTGGTCTTTGCCCTGGTAGGTATCGATGTTTGCGGGTACAAACCATTCGTCCAGCAGGTCTCCGGCAATGACCAGTTCTTTCACATTGCTTGAAAACCTTACGCGGTTAAGGAATTCTTCAAGGTACGGCAGGTTTTTTTCGCATTCGGCATAGGCGAGGTCTGCACCCAGGTGGATATCGCTGATGACAACGATCTGGTTGCGTTCCATGGTAAAATGCTTGAACGGGTCTATTGAATCGGGCTTTTGACAGGAGTTTAAAACATTGAGTGACAGTATCACTAACAACACAAATGGCATTCTTTTCATAGTCTTGATATTTGGTACAAATTTAGCCAATATCCGGTTAACTTAATCCACCCGGACTTTTTTTTTACCTTTGCTGCCTCAATCCTGTGACTAAAAAAAGGCCAGTACCTGATTATGAAAAAAATTGCCCTCATATCTGCCAACAATTACCAGAATCCATACATCATATACCCTATCGGGATCACCTATATTGCCACCTACCTGAATGAAAAAATGCCGGACTGGCAACTTGGCTTTTTTGATTTCAACCTGGGCGGTTATGAAGACCTGGCCGCGTTTTGCCGCAACGGGAATTTCGATTACATAGGGGTATCGCTCCGGAATGTTGACGATACCAATTTCTACGAACAATACTCTTTTGTGAGCCATTACCGCCGGGTGATGCAGGTCATCCGCCAGAACAGCCGGGCCGTGGTGATCATGGGCGGCTCGGGCTTTTCCATTTACCCCGATGTCATATTCAAAGAACTGGCCCCCGATTATGGCGTCCAGGGGGAAGGCGAAGAAAGTATGCGCCAATTGGTCTCGGCACTGGAAGAAAAAAAGGATCCGACAGGGATAGACGGTTTGGTGTACGCCAGGCCGGACGGAACGGTGGCCATCAATCCGCACAAACAATACATCTCTACGCTGGCATTGAATGTAGAGCCCGACAAGGCGCATTTTTACTTTGAGAAAAGCGGGATGCTCAATATCCAGACAAAAAGAGGCTGTCCTTACGGGTGCATTTACTGCAGCTACCCCATCATTGAAGGCAAGAGTGTCCGTTTGCTGGATGCCCGTTCCGTCGCGGAGAACATAAAAGAGCTTAAGAACAGCAAAGGCATTGACTATCTTTTCTTTACCGATTCCGTTTTCAATATCCACAAGGAATACAACCGGGAACTGTGTTCGCTCCTGATAGAAAGCAAGGTGAATGTGAAATGGGGGGCTTATTTCACGCCCCATAACATGACTTACCAGGACATGGAGTTGTATAAGAGATCCGGTCTCACACACATTGAATGGGGCACCGACTCCCTCTCCGACATACAACTTGAGAATTACAACAAGAAGTTCCGATTCTCCGACGTCAAAACGCAAAGCCTGAATGCCGGCAAGCTGGGCATCTACCACGCCCACTTCATGATCCTGGCAGGCTACGGCGAGACCGATGAGACCTTGAACCAAACCTATGAACGCTCCCGCGAACTGGGGAAAACCATCTTCTTCCCCTTTGTGGGCATGCGTATCTACCCGCGCACCAAACTGTACGATATCGCACTCCGCGAGGGGGTCATCTCTGCGGACAACAACCTGCTCATTCCCGAATATTACGTCTCTAAAAACGTGAACATGGAAACCCTGCAGGACAGGGCCCATGCCTCGGGCCAGAAATGGTTTTTCCAGGGAGAAGAATCACCTGAANNCGCGGGCCCCTGTGGGAGTACTTAATGTACTAGAGGTACTCAAGCTCCAACCCCTATTACCAGCTACCGCTACTTTTCTTACTGCTGCAGCTCTTGCAGACGCACCGGATTCTGGCTGTAACCACTCCGTACCTTATGCCGGTGAAAGATCGTACCGGCGGTCGCAAAAGGCAGCCACCTCGGCCTGGTGGGTAATAAAAAGAATGGCGCGGTTCCCCGCCTCTTTCTTCAAATTTTGTAGAAAAGTGCGTGCCGTTTGGGAATCGAGCGCCGAGGTGGCCTCGTCCAGCAACAGGATTTTCCCCGGACGCAGCAACGCGCGGGCGATGGCCACACGTTGAGCCTGCCCTTCCGACAATCCCTTCCCGTTTTCTCCCAGCACAGTGTCCAACCCCTGGGACAGTTGAAGCACAAAATTTGCCGAGGCGATTTCCAGCGCCCTGATGAGTTCCTGCTCATTGGCCCCGGGATCTCCCAGGAGCAGGTTCTCGCGGATGGTCCCGCTGAAGAGCGAACCTCCCTGGGGCACGTAAACAAAATTGGAGCGGGTACGTTCCGATACAGCCACCTGCCCCGACTCATCTTCCAGGACAATGCGCCCCGAATCCGGTGCTACCAGTGCCAGCAGCAGCCTGAGCAATGTGGTTTTACCCACGCCGGTTTCTCCCATCAGGGCCACCATGGTCCCCGGTTCCAGCACCATGGAAAAATTGGACAAAACCGGGTCGGTGTCAGGTGCGTAGGAAAAGGTGAGGTTTTCTATCCTCAGGGTTACATTCCCCTGGAGAAGTATTTTGTCTTTGCTCTCTTCCAACGAAAATCCGGTCAGGTATATCAGACGTTCTATGGCCGCCTTGGAGCCCACCAGGGTGGGCAGCAGCCTTGCCAGTTCAAAGAGCGGGCGTTGGAGCCTGCTGACCAGTTGAAGATAAGCCGTCACGGTACCGAAGGAAATTGTGTTTTTGGCCAGCCCGAAGGCACTCCAGAGAAAAGCCGTTATGTAGCCGCCGTTGAAGGTGACCCCCATGAACAGGTTGGCCAGGACCGATACCCTTGTTTTTTTATGGACGCTCCGATGCGGCCTGGATTGCAGCTTGCCCAACCTGTCCAGTTCATTTTCCTGCCGTTCAAAAGTGCGGATCACCACTTGGTTTAAAAGGCTTTCTTCCATCATGGAGGTGATCAGGCTCTCGCTCTCTTTCACTTCCAGCGTGTATTTGCGCATGTACCTGTAATAAAACCTGCTGAAAATGGCCAGCAGCGGCATGCCCACCCCCAGGATGAGGGCCAGCATCGGGTCCAGGAAAAAAAGGATGGCCAGCGCTCCCAGCAATTGTACCACTGCAAGGATCGCTGCGGGAAATGCATTCACGATGACTTCAATCACATCGTCCGTGTCCTTGATGATCCGGGTGAGCATGTCGCCGCTGTGCAGGGTGGACAGNNCCAGGCGCACCTGTGTCATCGCACGCACCCGGTTATCCAATACCCTGAAAAGTATCTGCAGGAGTACCAGGCCCACCAGCGCCAGGGAGTAATACAGCAGCTCCCCTGCCCTTACTCCCGTGGCCACATCGATGATTGCTTTGGAGATCCAGACAAACGCCAAAGAAAAAGCCACCTCGGCAAGACCAATAAGCAAGATCATCCCAATGCGGGATTTGAATCCTTTGGAGGTGTAAAGCAGGAATTGAATGGCGGACTTCATTGTGCTGGCGGGTTCAAGTATTGGTGCTGTTTTATTGCGGGCATTAAGCAGTGGCTGTTGGCATTAATTTTACGGCCGGCAGGTTCATTTGAACCCGATTCTGAGGCGGTGGATCAGTTTGGTGGCAGGTAATATCAGGATGTACTGGGGGNNNNATATCAGGATGTGCTGGGGGCTTAGCGACCAGAATTTCAGGGACTTGCGCACCGTCGTCTTGTAGGAAAACCACATGCCGCGCATCTTCTGCTCCGGCCGCTTTTTCCCGGGATGGTGAAAGCCGAAGTTACCCCCTTCCAGGACATCCTTCATCACCTTGTGGGCAAAGGCGTTATCTGTAGGCACTGTAAAGGGGAAGATGTCCGGCGGGGCATCCAGGTATTTTACGGCGGCACAGGCGAATACCTGCATGGGATACAGCAGTTTGTAAGATTGGGCCTGGACGGTGAATGAAACGGGATCAATCTGCCCGCGGTTATTCTTCAGGAACAGGATCCAGTCGCAAAACTGCCGGAATCCAACGCCCAGGTGCTCAAAATGCCGGAACATGTGGTGGAAAAGAAAGAACGCGTTCATTTCCACCGGCAATTGGCGGACTTTCAGATCACCCAGCTGGATAAAGGGAAAATGCTCATCCTCTGCCGCTTGCTTCTCCATGGCGGCCAGCTGCCTGTCACATTTTTTATGGTCAAAGTAAGATACGCGCCTATGGTTTTCTATGTGGATGCCCTGTTCGGTAAATATGTAATGGATACCGTTTCCGTCTATTGTCTCATACCCTTTGCTTTCCAGCCATGTTTTGGCCCTTTCGCTGTCTCCCTTACGGTATAGCCAGAGGTCCACATCTCCCGGATTGCGCAGGAGCGGCTCCGGGTAGTTTATCCCGTTGGCCAGTCCTTTAAGCAGTACAAAAGGGAAGCCTGCTTCTTCATACCAGTCTGTGATGGTGGCTAAAACACCCATCATCTTCAGGTTCCTGGCCCTGGTCTGTTCCACATGGGATACTAGTGCCGCGTTCTGTTGCCGGGGAGGCAGGCACTCCTGCGGCAGGGATAATGCTTTGCATGCTATGAGCGCACTCACGCTTTGCAGCCTGGCCAAGCGGAAAATCTGTTTCCAGGTTCTATCATCCAGATTGTTAAATAGTGTAACATCGGCAGGCTTATCCCAGATAGCGGCACTCAACAGTTTCAGAAACAAAACATTTATAGCAGAATCATCCATCAGTGCAAAGTTTGTCAATTATTGTCTTTTCTGCAACAAGAGGGGGAACTTCTTTGCCCTTATGGCACCGCGTACACTTGATTCATCATGCTGGATATCAGCACTATAACAAAAGAGCCCCCGGGGAGAGCTCTTTTGTTAATCACCTGTTAAACAAGGCAATACATCAAAAGTACACGGTACTCCTTCCCGAGCGGACCCTTCTCAGTGATGCTCGCCGTGAGCGATCACTGCCTCGATGGCTTCAAGCGTATGCGTGTAATCTACATAGGCGTCCACGTATGCCCTGCCCTGTTCAACAGAAAGGTCCTTGACCTTACTCAATTCCGCCACCTTTTCATACTTTTCCGTGATAACCCGGCTGATGTGGTCCCTCAGTTTCATGATTTCACTTTTTTAATAGTATGTTTTCACGTGTTCTTATCCGGGAACAAAAGTACACCGTCTTTCATTGCAAAGGAAAGGATGAAAGGAGGCAATTATGGTATAAAAGTCGGATTTCCGGGATCAGCTCCTGTACTTAAGAGGACTCATGCCGGTGTGCTTTTTGAAAAATTTCCCGAAATGAGACGGGTCCGAAAAATTCAGGTCGTAGGCAATCTGCGCTATACTTTGCGATTTGTCCTGTAACCTTACTTTGGATTCCAGAAGGAGCATCTCACTGATCCACTCACCGGCGGTTTTCCCGCTGTCTTGTTTGATCAGGGAAGAAAAGTACTTGGGGGTGAGGTGCATTTTTCCGGCATAGAAAGAGACTTGTCTTTCCTGAATGAAGTGAGAAGACAGCAATGTTTTGAAGCGGGAAAGAATGTGGTCTCCCTTGTCAGTGGTGACGGGCTGTCCGGCTTGCTGGCTCTGGTGAACGTCTTCTATTTCGTTGAGAATGATATTGATCAGGCTCCGGATAATGGCTGTGGTGTGCGGGGCCGTTTCGTTGGCCTTTTCATGGATCAGGTCAAAATAGGACCGGAATTGTTGAAATTGAGCGGCATTGAGCGTTACAACCTGTTGTCCCGTTTTCTCAAAGAAATCGAATTTATCCAGGTAGTTGATATCGGTTTGTCCTTCCAGAAATACTTCTTTCCTGAAGAAAAGTATCCGGGCTTCGTAATCGATCCCAAGGTCAGAAAATTTTCTTATTGCAGAAGGGGCAATGGTAAAAATGGCCGGAGCTTGGGCATTGTTGACAAACAGATCGCTCTCAAGACGGAGCGCTCCCTCGTTCAGCAGGCAGATTGCATAAGCCGAGGTGCGGTGATAGTCGGCAGAAGCGCAGGCATTTGCCAGATGCGACATATAATACCACTGGCCGGCATTTTTATCTCTTGCCTGGAGCTTTGTATATTCTATGTACGGTATGGATTTCACTTTTATTTTTTCTGTCAACTATCACAAATATAACCATTAGCAATGAAGCTATCAAAGCCATTAAGGAACCAAAATAAAACGGGGCATTTGAATTTACGTGATCATACAGCAAGCCTGCAATCAAGCTGGCGGGAAGGAGTGTAATTCCAAGTACGGCATGATACAGTCCAAATCCGGTGCCTTTCACGTCTTCGCTTACAATATCGGATATTAAGGATTTTTGAGTGCCATCGACCAGGGCACTGTATAATCCATACAACACGAACAGGAATAAAAAAACGTTCAGGCTATTGAACCTGCCAAAGAAGAAATATACGATTGAGTAGATCAAAAATCCAAGAATGATAAATAGTTCACGGCCAATTTTATCTGATATCTTTCCTAGGGGTACGGACAGGATCACGGAAACGGTATTGAAGATCATATATACAAAAGGAACATATGATTTATTGATACCTGTTTCAGCTGTTTTGACAAGCAATAATGCGTCTGCGGAATTGCCAAGGGTAAAAATGAAAACTATGAACAGGAAGAAGTAAAACTTCTTAGGCAGCTGGTTGAAATGAAATTTGAACTGATTTTCATTTTTCGCTGTTTTTGCTTCCTTGATAAAAATTGCAATAGTGATTACGCCCAATATGGCAGGAATGGTGGCAATAAGGAAAATGTTGGAATAGTTTAGCGGGAAAAGGGACAATAGAAGGAATGCTACCAGGGGTCCGATGATCGCCCCGCTGTTATCCATTGCTTTATGAAATCCGAAATTCTTTCCTGTTTCCTCCTTNNCTTAAACCTTTGCCTGTCCTTTCAACAAACCTCAATAACAGGACCTGGACCGGGAGCCTGACCAAAGCATAAAGCGGAGTTATCAGGGCAGTTATCCCATAACCAAATATCATGAATGGCTTGTTTTTACCAATCTTATCACTCCAGTATCCCGAGAACGCTTTGATCAAAGACGCGGTGCTTTCTGCAATTCCTTCAATCAGCGAGATCGAAGTCTTGGATGCTCCGATAGACAGCAGGAAAAGAGGCATCACACTGTAAATCATTTTAGTGGATGTGTCCGTGAAAAAACTGGTCAACCCGGTAAAAAAGACATTTCTTTGCAGGCCGAATATCCTCTTGTTTTTCATTCTTTATGTTGTCACTTTTTACATCGGTTTCTTGTTTTCATTGAGCCTTCCGATGATCTTTTCCAACCGTTTTACCCTGGTTCCTTCCTTTTTTGCATCTAAATACAACGCGGTATAGGTTCTTTTTACCGAGTCAGGCATTTTCATGAAGTTGGACAGTGCCAGACTGGCACCGGACAGAGCGCTGATCAGGATCCCGACTTGTTCTTCGCTTATGGATAGTGCTTCCCGGGTGTTCCATTGTCCGCCCTTTTTTGCCAGCTCAACCGCTGCTATTCCGGATGCTGTCATTTTACCGTTTTCTGTCAAGGCTTTCACCAATTTTTTATTCTTCTCTGACCACACGCTTCCCTTGCGGCGCGGTGTGAATTTCTTCACATATTTTGCCTGGTCGATGCTCTTTATCTGACCGTCAATCCACCCGAAACACAACGCCTCTTCCAGTGCCTCGTCCGGTTTTAAGGTTTTAAGAAGCCCATCCTTGCCAAAAACCATCCAGAATCCATTGCTGGAAGCATGGTTTTTGCCGAGCCATTCCCTGAACTCATCCCGGCTTTCAAACAACATTTCCTCATTCATATCTGAAAGACTGATTTTTACTATACTTTAACTGTTATACCTCAAAAACCAGCACTGTGCCTGCACAGGAGCTGCAAATCTTTTGCCTCATCTGTATTTATTGCCGCATTGCAGGCAAAAATCCCTGTGAACACTTAATCCTGCACCACAATTCCTGCATTTCCACTTTTCCTGCTCTGCCCTTACAAATTCTTCAAGCCCTTTTTCCTTGATAAAGAGCAGATTATCCAGCATGCTCATCCCATATTTTGTGGTATAGCGTTTGTCTAGATCTTTGAGCCGCCTGCAGGGATACCGGGTGCACTCATAACAAAATCCCGAGGCAGTCTTGGCCCGGTCTTCACAATGGACTATGGAACATTTCCTCCATACATCCGGTTCATTCGCATTATTCATTCTAAGGCATCCGTTGCAGCGATTTTTCTTACGCACGTAACCGTAGCATAGCTGGCAATTCATCCCGCAGGGAGCAATTATTTCGTTCTGATTCATTCTTGTTGACATTTTTTATTCAATTTCTATTGGAACCGACGTTCTTTTGGATACCTCCTCAAGGCTCATCCCCTGGTTGCAGAAAATAATGCTACAAAATATGATTTTTAATTGAATATCTTGTGTTTTATATTTTCATTTTTGGCTAATTTGCATCTCAATTCATGATATTATGAGAAAAATATTTTGCGTCTTTTTATTTTCGTTGCTTTTAGGGATTAATTCTCTAAATGCCCAGCAAATCCGGGCATTTGAATTTGAAGTTGGAGGGCTCTTGCTTTTCCCTAATGGAACACATGTTCAATACAGCAAAAAAGGCCCGGGATGGGGAATTTATCTTGAACCACGGATCAATATCGGCAATACAGGATTTGACATTGCCGCACAGTTTTCATATGCTTCAATTCGTAGAAGTAATCCAAAAAATGATTTATATGGACACAGTATGCACTCCCATACCAATATGTACCCACTCATTGATTTTGTGATTACTCCTGGAGAAATCTTCATGCCCATAAAATAGTGCCTTTCGTGGGATTAGGCGTAGGAACGGTGGGAGGTTTTCTTGTGTCTGCCGATCAATGGTATGAAGTATTTGGCGATACAGGAGAACCTGAGGGTTACACAGATGAAAGATTCTCCTATGTTTTATGTCCTCGTATTGGCGTAGAGGTTTGCAATAGAATTCGTTTTACAGTAGATTACAAGATGACAAATCAGATTGCAAACCATATCTGTGCAAACCTGAGTTTGTCACTGGGAATTGTGTTTGGCGGAGGTGTTCCTCCCCTACGAAACCACTTTCAATCCAATAATTGATATGATCAATGTTGATAAGAAAAAAATTCTTGAAAATGTAACCGGCTCTTTAAAGATAAAAATACCTGCCAATACGGTTCCAACAGCTCCAATCCCGGTCCACACTGCATAAGCGGTTCCAATCGGTAACGTTTGAGTAGCCTTAACCAGAAGCACCATACTTATGCATAGTGCGACAACAAATCCCACATACCATAAGTACATTTCAGTACCTGTTGTCATTCTTGCTTTCCCAAGGCAGAATGCAAAGGCTGCCTCAAAAAATCCTGCAATTACTATAATTATCCAGTTCATACTACAATTTCTACTACGTGTTTCAATTTGAGTTGCAAAGATCGAAAAAACCACAGACAGGTGGAACCTCCTTGCTGTTTTTTGCCGAGGCTTCCCGATCTTGTGGTGGCAGCGACATTGTCATTAGTCCGTATTGCTGCACCAACGACCGCTTGGTGGTCTACAAGGCGGTGCGCCAAAGGCTTTTGGCGCTTAAAATATGCTGCTTCGCAGCACCAAACAAAAGGAGGTGGAATCTCCCGCGCCATTTTAGATATGGAAAATTTATATATAACAGTAATACAGTGAATTAAGAAATAACTATTCCAAATTTGGTGCAGGAGGTTCCACTTCCTTGCTTCTGCCCGTTGGAGGTAGCTGGCAGCAAGGCTGCCCTCGGGATTACCTTCGCGCTAAAGCGCTCGGTGTTCCCTTGGGGGAGGCTTCAGTTCCAAAAACGCAAAGCAGCAAGG
>MTKX01015207.1_pt2 | contig 13659 bp, 9 predicted proteins | sample 1042771 | NCBI WGS metagenome assembly MTKX01 (sample SAMN06212183, study PRJNA360534) | anaerobic digester metagenome | biome: Wastewater treatment plant; material: sludge; isolation source: anaerobic digester fed with sludge from wastewater treatment plant | place: Denmark: WWTP Randers ... | reverse complement strand
AGGAAACGCCCAGTTCGATTATAAAATGCCCTTCCTTCCTGAATTGAGAGCTAACCTTAACCTTGGTCTCGATTATTCTAAAACCAATGGAACAGTTTATGTCCCAGGAAATGCCGCTTTTGCTTTCGACCCTCAATATGGAGGTGGCACTAACACACAATATACTCAGGAAAAACGTAATGAACTGCTCGATTTTACTTTAAATTACGTCAAAGAAGTTCCCACCATATTTAGCAAATTCGATGTCATGGGTGGTTATTCATGGCAGCATTTCTATCGTGAGGATACGAATTCAACGACCAATGATTTGAATGGACCTTTCTTTATCCAAAAGAGAATTTTCGATACAAGTTCAAATAAAAGTGAATTTTATTTGGTTTCTTTCTTTACGAGGTTCAATTATTCCTTGTTCGATAGGTACCTACTTACCTTTACGTTGCGTGATGATGGTTCTTCGAGATTTTCGAAGGATAATCGCTGGGGATTGTTCCCTTCGGTTGCCTTAGCCTGGAGAATCATGGATGAACCTTGGATGAAAAATATGAAAACCCTATCCCAATTGAAGCTTCGTTTGGGTTGGGGTATCACAGGTCAACAAAACATTACCAATGATGACTATCCATATTTACCTCGTTACACGAGTTCTTGGGCTACAGCTTCTTACATTCTGGGGACAGATACGTTGATCACCTTGCGTCCCGAAGGTTATGACCCGAATATCAAATGGGAAGAAACCACAACTACCAATATCGGACTCGATTATGGTTTCCTTAACGATAGAATCTATGGTTCGCTGGATGTTTATTGGAGAAAAACCAAAGATCTTATCAACTTCATTCCTGTGCCGGCAGGTTCTAATCTTTCCAACTACATCACCACCAATATAGGCGACCTCGAAAATAAAGGAGTGGAGTTTGCCATCAATGGGAAACCTTTTGTTGGTCCAGATTTCTACTGGGATTTGGGTGTCAATGCTACCTATAACAAAAATAAAATTACCAAACTAACAGCAAGTGACGATCCTAACTATTTAGGAGTACTTGTAGGTACCATTGCAGGTGGCGTTGGCAATACCATCCAAATTCATTCGGTAGGTTACCCTTCTAACAGTTTCTTCGTTTATGAACAGGTTTACGATGCCAATGGAAAACCCATCGAAGGGCTTTATGTTGACCGCAATAAAGATGGAAAAATCAACGATGATGATAGATATCATTATAAAAAACCTGCAGCCGATGTCTATCTGGGCATCAACAGCCGTATGCAATACAAGAACTGGGATTTCATATTTAGCGGTCGGGCTAATATAGGCAACTATGTATATGATAACTTCAGCTCTAATAATTCTACCTATGAACGTCTATACCGCCCCGAGGGACCTTATCTGGCCAATGTAAGTGCCGATGTTGCCGAAACAGGCTTTAAAGTTCCTCAATATCTCTCCGATTATTACATCAAAAATGCTTCCTTCTTCAAATTGGATAATTTAGCCATAGGCTATACTTTCGATAAATTGTTCAACAGCAGCGCTAAACTGCGTCTTTCGGCTACGGTAAATAACGTGTTTACCATTACCAATTACAAAGGTCTCGATCCTGAAATATTCAGCGGGATCGACTATAGCATGTATCCTCGTACCAGGGTATTCGTTCTGGGTCTTAATTTAATATTTTAACCGATAAAAAAACAGCTAATATGAATAAGTTCAGTAAATTCTTTTTAATTTTTGCAGGTATGAGCTTTGTTTTGGCCTCCTGCACCAAGGACCTCGATACAGTTCCAATTGACAAGGATGTTGTTACTTCAGCCCAGGTATATGAAAATCCTAAAGCCTACAAGCAGATTCTTGCTAAAATTTATGCCGGCTTGGCTGTCTCCGGTCAACAGGGCCCTTCGGGCATGCCCGATATTAGTGGTATTGACGAAGGATTTGGCCAATATCTGCGTGGGTATTGGTATCACCAGGAACTCACTACCGATGAAGCCATTATTGGATGGAACGACCAGACAATAAAGGATTTCCATTGGCAGACATGGGGTGCCGGCGATGTTTTTATCTCCGCCTTCTACTATCGTATATTCTATCAAATTTCTCTTTGTAATGAATTTATCAGAGAAACAACCGATGCTAAACTCGATGAACGCAATGTTACTGGCAGCCTTCGTACCGATATCGAACATTATCGTGCTGAAGCCCGGTTTATGCGTGCTTTGAGCTATTATCATGCTCTCGATATGTTTGGGACAGTTCCTNNGGACAGTTCCTTTTGTGACCGAAAAAGACCCTGTAGGCTCATTCTTCCCACCTCAAATTAGCCGTAAAGATCTTTTCGATTACATCGAAAAGGAATTGCTTGAGATAGAACCTTTGATGATAGATGCTCGCCAAAATGAATATGGACGCGCCGATAAAGCCGCTGTTTGGATGCTTTTGGCTAAATTGTACCTCAACTCTGAAGTATATACTGGCGTGAAACATTACGATGAGGTAGTAACCTATACCAAAAAAATCATCGATGCGGGTTATACCCTCGAGCCAAATTTTGAACATCTCTTTATGGCTGATAATGATCGTTCCAACGAGGTCATTTTCTCGATCAATTTCGATGGAATGAGAACGCAGACTTGGGGAGGAACGACTTTTCTGGTACATGCTGCTATTGGTGGAAAAATGGATCCAATGAAGTATGGTGTTAATGGAGGCTGGGGTGGCACACGTGCAACTAAGGCTTTTGTCTATAAATTCTATCCCGATGCTACTTCAAGCCTGCGCGTTTCACCCAATCCCGGCAAAAAACTAAAAAAAGCCGACTATCCTATAATTTATGTACCTGGCAGTTATCAAGGATGGGATCCTTCTAATACTGAAACTGTCTTAGCTTCTAAACTAAGCGATAATACTTACGAAGGTTATTTATATTTTCCCGATGCCAATACTGAGTTTAAGTTTACAACAGGCCCCAATTGGGATATAAATTATGGAGATGATGGTGCGGATGGTACCCTCGATGCTAATGGTGCCAACATAGTAGCAGCTGATCCTGGTTATTACAAAATTAATGTCGATCTAAATACCTTAACTTATACCGTGGTGAAAACCGATTGGGGTATTATCGGTGATGCAACTCCCGGCGGCTGGGATTCCGACCAAATGATGACTTATGATCCTTCAAGTAAGTTATGGACCATTACACTTGATCTTACTGCTGGCAGCTTCAAATTTAGAGCTAACAATGCATGGGATATTAACTTGGGTGATACTGGAGCAGATGGAATACTCGATTATGGTGGAGATAATATTCCTATTTCCCAAAGTGGCACTTATATGATTAGTCTTAAACTTGGCATTCCAGATTATACTTATGTTGTAGAACGCACCAGCTATGATCATCGTGCCATGTTTTTCACTGACGGACAATCACTCGAAATCAATAATATAGAAGATTTCACCAATGGTTGGGCAGTTACCAAATGGAAAAACATAAAACGAAATGGAACCTCAGGAAGTGATCTCACTTATGTGGATACAGATTTCCCCATGTTCCGCCTTGCCGATGTTTACCTGATGTATGCCGAAGCTGTGTTGCGTGGAGCTACCAATGGCAGTTTAAGTGATGCTCTGAATTATGTGAATGAAGTTCGTACACGTGCTTATGGTGGAGAAACTAGTGGAAATATCACAGCCAGTAAACTAACACTGGATTTTATGCTCGATGAGCGAGCGCGTGAACTCTATTGGGAAGGACATCGCCGTACCGATTTGATCCGCTTTGGTCAGTTTACTGATGGATCGTATGTATGGCCATGGAAAGGGAAAGTACCCGATGGAACCAAAACTTCCCCTCATCTCAATCTCTTCCCCATTCCTTCATCCGACTTAGGAGCCAATCCTAACCTCAAACAGAATTCAGATCTATATTAAGAATCATTAAAAGCTTTGTAATATGAAGAAACCTGTTGCTTTTTTATCGATATTGATGGGACTCAGCCTCTTTTTTGCGGCTTGCTCCGATGAAGATAAAGATCCGGTACTCGATATGAGTCTCACCCAGAAGCCTGTGATTTCTACACCTGCCAATGGCAGTCAGTTGGTGGTCCTCGAGTCTCAAAAGGATAATACCTTTAATATAATTTGGAGCCCTACGGTTTACAATCTAAATAATCTTCCGGCTACCAAATATATCCTGCAAATGGATACCTCGGCTACTTTTCCCAAGCCTTATACCATGGTTAGCTCAGAAGATGTATCCTTTGCCATCAACTATGGAGGCTTGAATAACATTTTGCTTACCATTTTGGGAGTGCAACCCGATGTACCTCATGACATCTTTTTTAGGGTCAACTCATTTATCGTAAACAATGCGGGTGCCGAGAGTACCTATTCCGATGTAGTGAAGGTTTCAATCACGCCTTATTCTGCAGCTATCCATATTAAACCCATCTACCTGCTTGGTAGTGCAACTGAAGTGGGTTGGGATAATATGAAAGCATTGGAAATGAGCTGGATAGGCGAAGGAAAGTTTGCTATCGTGGCGAACTTAACCACCGGAACGGATATGTATATCAAATTCATTTCCTGTCTGGGTGCCTGGGCGCCGCAATGGGGAACCGATGCCTCGGGAACCTGGCAGTCAGGACCTCTGTCATATCGTCCCGATGAAACAGTTACCGATCCTCCTGCTATCCCTGCACCAGATGTCAGTGGTGACTATCGGATAGTAGCAGATACGGCTAATTTGAATTATACCGTTACTCCAGCTTCTCCACAGCTTTATATCCTTGGAGATGGTACTCCTGCCGCTTGGGATAACAATAATGCTATCCCAATGACCAAACTGGCTCCGGGCATCTTCGAGATAAGCATAGAGCTTGGCGGTGGTGGTAAATGGCTGAAATTCATTGAGGTTCTCGGACAATGGGCTCCACAGTATGGAACCAATGAAACTGGAACTTCAACTGGTGGGCCACTTGTTCTTAGACCTACTGAAAGTGAACCTGACCCACTTTCTATCCCTTGTCCTCCTACAGCAGGTACCTACACCGTTAAGGTCGACCTGGCTACTATGACATATTCTATCAAGTAATTCCGATAGCTTGATTATTGAGCTTAGCCGTCCAATCAATAAGACTGGACGGCTTTTTTGTCTCTATTATATCTTAAGCCTGATTTTTTTTCTTACATAAGGTTTTTCGGAATCCTGAAAGTTGACTCCGATTTCTATAATTCTATCTTTGCAACTCTTTAAATACCCACCGTCAATCAAATACTGCCTTTCGCCTGATGTCTTTATTTTAATAGTATGTTGAGTGTTTTGTGGTGCTTCAATTTCTATAACATAAACCGAATCAACTATATAAGATTGTATGATTCTCAGTCCATCTGCTTTGTCTCCTGGCTCGGGTAAGTTAATTTCTGGGATAATAGAAATCCCTGGTTCATAATTTATTTCTATCCGAGTAGAATTATCCAGCTTGAAATAAATTACAATTTGAGTATATCTTTCATTTATAACCTCTTCGAAATGAGCCGATTGTCCATTTATTGCTATCGAATTTATCCGGCTTCCTACTGGGAAATAAGGAGCAAAAATAACTTGGGGCGAACAATTTCCATGGATATTGAATTGCCAGCTTTGTTTGAAGTCATCGGTATGCATAGTAAAATGAATGAGCGATTCTTTGAATCGGAGATTATGGATATGGATTGAATTCCAGTGGGGAGGCAATGCTGGTGCAATCCGAAGGATATTTTGCAAGGCATTTGGTTCGAAGCCCAGCATTCCTTCTGCCACAGGCTGAATGGCCATTGTCTCCGACCAGCATTGATGCCGACATACACCTGCAGGTTCATATACATCTCCGTTCAATACCTCCTCTGAATATCCGTAGCCCCAATGACGAAAAATATTCATGTTCGCCATGATAAGCCTAAATCCAGTTTCGAAAGCATTCGCTTTGTAAGCTGCCATAGCATGCCATCCGGTAAAGAGCGGCCATACCGAGCCGGCGTGATAAGCATGGGGATGATAGTATGGACTAAGATTGCTCAAAATTCTGCTGCCATAACTAGTAATATATTCATTTCCCGATGTTTTCTCAATAAATGTTTGGAGAGACTCCTCCTTCATTTGACCAAATAATGCTGGAACTGCCGGCATGACCGATTCTAATTTATGCCAAGTGCCATCTTTCATCAAACCCTGACGCCACGATTGCTCATGCGTATCGTAAAAGCTATCGTTCAAGAGATGGTTCACAATATAAGCTTCCTTGCTGCATTCGTGGGCGAGGCTATCCTCGTTCATCACTGATGCCATTTCAGCCATAGCAATTAGAGCTTCATTCCAGCACGAAGCCAGATAAAGTGAAGTATGAGAACCATATAATGGGCCGCCTTCTACCCAACCATGTCCAACATTGGTGTTCTCGATCAAATGATCGTAATCAGTATCGGTAGATTTGCAAAATTTATAGGCTTGGAGTAAGTTAGGCCATATTGAACGGATAAAAGCCGTATCTCCCGTATGGCGAAGATATCGGCAAGCCAGAACTATATATAAAGGAGTGGCATCAGCAGCATCGTAATGGACAAAACCGCTGGTAGTTAGTTTATGAAAGATTTTACCGTTGAGGTCTTGATAATCGCTTAACATGCTTAAGACATCCTTTGCCTTTTCAAAATCGCCATAGTCTAAAATGGCTAAAGCCGACCATTCGCTATCTCTTCCAAAGTACCAACTATATCCAGGTCTTCCATCTATGCGATGGCCTCCATTCCAGCCGGTCCCTGTCCAATTGAAGCCTGCTACCAGTGACCTTCCCAACTGTGGCGTTTCTATGTAGAAACTGTTTATTCCTGCCAAATACCATTTCCATGCTTCATTAAAAAGTGTATCTGGTGTTTCAATCTGAAGATGATATTCGTAAAGATTTTTCATCGCTTTTTCGTGCTCGCTCGATAACCGAGCAGAATTTTTTGCTGTTGAAGAAAAATTGTCGAGGGCTGCCTGTAATCCTTCGCTTCCGGCAATAATTAGAAAGTCGAGGGTATCTTTGCTTTTGAGTAAATAGTCATAGCAACACGATGCTATCGCCTCATCAGTAACATGGCCAATAATTCTTGCCTGTTCATCAAAGGTGAAGCCATTAAAATGACCGGCTTTCGTTTGATGAGGAATTCTTTGTGAACCTGTCAAACAGACATAGTCCTGTGTAAAATCTGTAATTATGTGAAATCTGTTTTTGTTTCCCTTGCTGTAACGCAAAATCCTCGAAGCTTTTTCGCTGTAGGGCCACATCAAACGAAAATTGCTCTGATAAGTTATATACAGATGAGTTTTTTCATCCCCTTCGAATTCATAATGAATTGTTGCAATGCCCTTTTCGGGATGGGCTACGATGATTTCATTCAAGGAGTTATTCTGCAGTTGATAGTGTCGTTTTATACAACCAGGTCGAATGGTGATCTCGGGTATTAAACTGTCCAGATAAACAGGCAGAGCAGGTGAAGGCGCTTGTAAAATGACTTTATAATCGTACATTGCCATAAAAGGATGAACCCAAATTTCTTTTATCCCACCATTTTCTTTTCCCATTAATACGATTCTTTGCCCAGAAACCTGATAATATTGGCCATTTGCGTTTTTACTTACTTTAGGTTGTGAGGATGTCTCGGCCAGAAAATGAGAATAGGTTTTTTCTTTGAGATGCAAGGTATCTTTAAGACGAAATGACTTTATCGAAGTTTGGGCGTTATTCCAATAAAAGGCCGGAATCGGACGATATTCATCCGAATTGTTCAAATAATACAGACAATTCGATGTAAATTTTTCGAGATGATGGCGATTGATGTTGTCTTCCGAAAATAATATGTATCCTCCCACAGCCAATACTTTTCCTTTACCTGATGGATATTCNNATCCCATACTACTTTATTTCCTTCTGATAGAGTGATATAATCCCAATCGACGCCTATCACTTTCCCTCGGTGAGGAAATGAATCATCACCGAAATATCCATTGACCTCGAGCGTAATGTCCCTGGTGGGTTTTAAACAGTAAACTCCTTGATTCAAGTCCTTGAAGATAGGATGCGAACGAAAGGCATGAAAACCTGCCATGCGGCCATAACCCTTGTCTTTCAATGTCTTTGTTCTTGTTTCAGGTTTATGACTCTCTAATCCTAAAATGGGTAGAAGCTGAACAGCATTATTACTCAAGAGCAAACCCTTGCCATTTTCGACGGCCTTGTTTATTTTGCTCCATATAACCTTATTTTTGGCTATTTGTGATAAACACGCCGAGTCATTCGAATGAATCCAGAAAACATCGATTTGATCGAGTATATTTGGATTATTGACCATGTCTTCAGGGTTTAAATAAAATCCATTTACATCGGGCAAGTTTTGAAGGAATTGCTTCGCACATCGCGTCTCGATCGAAGCGTAATTATCAGGAATTATCAAGGCGACGCTAATATTCGACTGAGCCAGAAGAGTAATCTGAAATCCCGAAACAAACGAAATAACGTACAGACAATGCCAAATTTTTTTCATTTCATTAAAATATCGGGCAATGAAATTAGTGATAATTCTTGAAATGATTTTGAGTAAAATAGAAGAGGGGGGACGAGGAGACGAGGAGACTGGAGGATGCTGGAGGAGACTGGAGGATGCTGGTTGGAGAGAAGAAAGTTAAAAGTATATAAAGGAGGAAAGGAGATATTGTAATTTGTAATTTATATTTTGTAATTTGAAAAGTGTGTAAATCAGCGAAAGGGAATGCTCCTTGCCATTATATCTAATAAGCTGAAGGCTGATGGCAAATAAAAAACGATCCGTCTTCGAATTTATAGGATAAAATAAAAAAGGACCTTTGGGAAGGCCCGTATATTATGCATTAGGTGCAAATTTGGAAGCAAGCATCAAGAACGCTTTTCTTTGATTTTTGCTTTTTTGCCACGAAGTTTTCTCAAATAGAAAATTCTGGCGCGTCGAACAGCTCCTCTTTTGTTGACTTCTATACGTTCGATATTGGGAGAAGCGAAGGGGAAAATGCGCTCCACACCTATGTTACCTGAAATTTTCCGTACGGTAAAAGTTTTTGTATTGCCTGTGCCTTTTATTTGCAAAACAATGCCCGTAAACCTCTGCGTACGGGTTTTGTTTCCTTCTTTGATGGTATAATCAACAGTGATGGTATCTCCCGCCTTGAATTCAGGGAATTGTTTGAACTCCTCGAGCGATTCGACGTATTTTACTAACTCAGGCTTATTCATGATGTTAAAAAAATTTCTTTCATTAAAAAAGGAGTGCAAAAATACAAACAATTTTTCAACTCACAAGGCAACGATAAAGTTTTCAAGAAAACTTTCTGAAAAAAAATCAGGTTGCATCAACTGTCCATAAAGATATGGAGTCTCCATGAATGTGTATCACCTGCTTTTTAGGAAACGAAGCAAAGGCTAGTGTTTACTCAAATATTCTGCTATTCCTTCTTTAGTTGCTTTTATTCCTTCCTCTCCTTTGTGCCAGTTGGCGGGACAAACCTCTCCATGTTCTTCGTAAAATTGGAGAGCATCGACCATGCGAATTGCTTCNNATTACGCCCCAAAGGCGTATCATTGACAATCTGATGCCTTACGATGCCCTGTTTATCGATGAGGAAGAGACCGCGATAAGCAACGGGTTCTCCAATAAATGTCGAAACTTCGTCTTCGACATCATAATCATAATAACCAGCCAAAACATCATAATTTTCAGAAATAGTCTTCGAGAAATCGGAAACCAAAGGAAAGGTTACACCCTGTATTCCGCCTTTTTCTTTCGGTGTGTTCAACCATGCCCAATGTGAAAATTTCGAATCGACCGAGCATCCTATTACAGCGCAGTTACGATCTTCGAATTCCTTCAGTTTTTCTTGAAATGCAAGAATTTCGGTTGGACAAACAAAGGTAAAATCCATTGGATAGAAGAAAAAGACGACATACNNTTTTTCGACGAACTGACTCCCATTTATGACTGCATCTGCATAAAATAATGGGGCTTTTTTCCCTACTAAAACTGACATAATCGATTTAATTTTAAGTTATTGAAATGTTTATTGATTTATTGTTAATGGTGTTAACCAAGTATATCACACTTTAGTTGCTGATTCCAATCTATTCTATAATTTTGTTCAAGTCCACCCGAATGGGTAGATTATTGGTAAAATCGAAGTGAGTGAGCTTGCGAATGGTGTAATAACTATTCCAATAACGTTGCAAGGCTCTTAGAAAGTTCATCCGAGCCAGGTCTTTTTCACTTTGAGCTATGTTGAGGTCGGTGATGCTAATTTTCCCGATGAGATAGCGTGCCTTGGCTACCTGATAGCTTTTATCAGCCACAGTGTCGGACTTGGCAGCAATTTCCATTTGATTTTTCTGCATGTTGTATTGCATGACGGCCAGATACACTTCCTGTTCAAAATCAATGCTTTCCTGTTCAACTGCGGTTTTTACGAGTTCATTATTCGATTCGGCCATTTTTATTCTTCCCTTGGCCTGGCCCCAATCCAATATGGGAACATAAACTCCAAAGCTAAGCTGCTGCATGTCATCCAAGTTTTTATAAACTTCCGACAGGTTTGGCCCGTTCTTCGACAATCCATAGTCAATAGAAAGATTAGCCTGAAATCTTCCTTCGTGTTTTGCCTGATCGAGGTCGCGGCGAGCTTCAAGGATTCGTCTTTCGAATTCCAGAGCCGTCGCCCTGTTTTCTCGAGCATATTCAATAGCATCTGAAACAGATACACTGCCTTGATTAGGAATAGAGGGAGGAATGAGTTGTATTTTTTCCTGACCCTTCAAGCGTAAATAACTCTTTAGTATAAATTCGCTGTTTTCAACGTCCAGACGAGCATTTTCAGCATCGGCTCTCGATTTTAGAAGATTTAGTTCCAGTTGCAAGAGCTCGTTTTCGGCAATGGTTCCCATATTGAATCTCCCTCGAGCTATTCTGTATAATGTATCGTAATTGGCTTCATTAATCCTTGAAATCTGCAATTGGCCTTCAGCAATGATAAGATTGAAGAATAATCTGGTAACTGTTATCGAGATTTGTTCCATGTCTTCTATATACCTTCGTGTGGCTTCGAGATAGCGGATAGGATCGATACGTCTCTGCCATTTATAAGAGTTGAAGTTATAAATGGGTTGCCTCAATCCGATGGTTACTGGATGAGAAAGCCAGGATGAAAGTCCTGCCGAATCGAGATTGTTTCTAAGACGTTGTAAACCACTTTGTATATAGATACTTCCACCGCTGAAACCAATTACCTGAGAAAGCGATAAAGTACCTGTATAACTGGTATATTGTTGATGAACAAAAGTTTCTGTACCGTCCGGAAGAGTATAGGAATTCATAGATTTAGTTAAACTGGGAATTGTAGCCGATAAACTAAGTTTGGGCTTGAACTGGGCCAGATAGGACCGATATTCCCAATAACTACTCAGAAAGCGATGTCGAGCCATTAAAGCATCGGGAGACTGCTCCGAAGCAGTTTGAATTACTTCTTCGAGGCTTAATCTCACTACATTGCCCTGAGAATGCACATGTAAGATGTCTAATGATCCCATCAAAATGGTGAAAATCAAATAAATAATTTTTCGCATGATGATATTATTCATATCTGAGTGAAGTTACCGGATCTTGTAAAGCAGCCTTTCGTGCCGGCATATATCCGAAGATGATCCCTACGGCAGCCGATACCCCAAAAGAAATAATGATGCTCCAAGGTGATATAATCGTCAGAATTCCTGCCAGTTTCATGATGACTTTCGATAAAATAAAGCCCAGAATGATTCCTATGAAACCACCTGCTATGCTGATCAAAGTAGCTTCGGAAAGAAATTGCAGTACAATGTCTTGCCTGCGAGCTCCAATAGCCTGCCTTACGCCAATCTCTTTGATACGTTCCAGAACCGAAGCCAGCATGATGTTCATAATGCCTATTCCACCAACGATTAATGAAATACTCGCTATGGCTCCCAATACAATGTTGAAGATATCTTTGGTTCGTTGTTCCTGTTTGAGAAGCAATTCGGGTATGATTACCTCGAAGTCTTCGATTTCATTATGTTTACGCAGAAGCATCCGCTTGATGATTTCACTACTCGTGCTTAACATGCTGCTTTCCTTTACCTGAACTACAATTTTATCTAATTGGTTAAAGGAAGCTGCTTTTGCTCCGCTTGAACTTTCGATAACTACAAAATCACCTCCATTGTAAACATTTGCTCCGCTTAAAAGTTTGGAGGTAATGAGCGAGCGATCTTTTATTCGGTTCAATACGGTTTTGATGGGAGCATATACATGTTGATTATAATTGCTGATGCCCAGACTTTCTGAACTTTTTTCTGAAACCGGCCTGTATTCTAATACACCTATCACCTTCAACCATATACCGCTACATTTTATATATTGTCCCAAGGGATCTTTATTGGGGAAAATCTTAGCCCTAATTTCAGAACCTATTACGCAAACAGGTGAAGATTGTTCCATTTCCTTTTCCGAAAAAATTACGCCATTTTCGAGCTTCAATCCAAACGTATTGAAAAAATCAGGTGTTACTCCACTGATCTTCAATGTTCTTCCTATGCCTTCATGAATTCCCATTACTTCATAGGTTACTTCAGGACTTACCGTAATCACTCCAGGAATTATTTTCTTGATTCCTTCGGCATCACTCATTGATAATCCTGCTGAAAATCCTTTCTTGAGATTCTTGCTTTGTTCTGCTTCTTCTTCGTTTTTCTGTGTAATATCCGATTTGGGTGTAATGATGATATTGTTGACCCCAACTAATTTCATTTGATCCAGAATTTCTTTACGCGCTCCATTGCCCACAGCCATCATTGCGATGACGGCGGCAACACCAAAGATAATCCCCAGCGCAGTAAGCAGAGTTCTGGTTTTGTTTACCATCAGGGCGTCACCTGCAATCCGTAAAATGTGAATGTATTTGATTCCTGGCTGGGAATGACTTTTCTTATCCATTTGATTTGTCCCTTCCATCCTTCGGCTTATCTGTGGATTCACTCTTGCTCAAGCGGGCAACAGGCCAGTGATCAGTCTCTTTGGGAATGCTGATGTAAACTGCATCCCCTTCTTTTAGCCCATTTTTTACGATGATATAATTTTCGTTGCTTTCGCCTGTAGAAATTTCGACTTTTTTATTGTCTTTATATACAAAGGTAACTTTCCCCTCTGTATGAACAGCCTCTATAGGCAAATACAATACATTCTGAAATTCTCTGGTTATTATAACGTTTTTGGTTGTCATGGCAGGACGCAATATGCTGTCGAATTCATTTACATTAATCACTACTTCGAAAACTTTGGCATTTGATCCCTGTATCTGCTCGCCAATATTGGCTACTTCGTCAACTAGGCCCGTGAGTTTTTTATTGGGGAAGGCATCTATGCTAATTTCGGCTTTTTGGCTGGTTTTAACTTTCGAGATATCGATTTCGTTGACGTAAGTTTTTGAAATCATTTTTGTGAGATCGGGAAGGGTGGCCACAATGTTGTCCCATGTACTGATTTGAGCGCCCACACCCATTTTTTTACCATCCCAGTTGCGGCGGTAAATCAGCATACCGCTTTTGGGTGCCTTTACCACA
>MTKX01015770.1_pt2 | contig 13675 bp, 17 predicted proteins | sample 1042771 | NCBI WGS metagenome assembly MTKX01 (sample SAMN06212183, study PRJNA360534) | anaerobic digester metagenome | biome: Wastewater treatment plant; material: sludge; isolation source: anaerobic digester fed with sludge from wastewater treatment plant | place: Denmark: WWTP Randers ... | reverse complement strand
TCGTTGTAATCCGTATGCTCTCCGATAATATTGACCCGTCCCGGCGCCCGCGCCGCCCATACGGGTATGGTTTCAAAATGACGTTGAAAGGCTTTTACAGCCACGGCGATATCACTACTCATAAAGTGCTTCCATTCTTCTGCCGGTCGTTACACCGGGTTTGCATGCAGGACACAACCGCCGCCCTGGTTTCGCTGTCCTTCACCTTGGCGGCGAGAATCACGACTCTACTCNNAATGGAGAAGCCGCCATCACAAGGGATAACGGCACCCGTCACATAACCGGAGGCATCAGAGGCCAGGTACAATGCCAGGCCGACAATCTCATCAGGCAGGGCATGTCGCCCTAGAGGGGTTTTATTCACATAGTGCTCATGGAGTTCCGGTGTTTCCAGAAGCACACTGGAAAAACGCGTTTCCGTTAATCCAGGGCAGATGCAGTTACAGCGCACGCTGGACCCGCCCAGCTCGCGGGCAATGACTTTTGTCATCATAATCACCGAGGCCTTGGTCATGGCGTACAGGCCCATCATCGGCGAGGGGCTAAGTCCCTCTATAGAAGCGATATTAATAATGGAACCGCCCCCCTGTTGAACCATCATGCGCGCCCCATACTGTCCTGTCAAAAAATATCCCTTAACGTTGACTTCAAAGGTCTTGTCGAAGGCTGACTCCTCCGCCGCGATGAAGGGGCCAAAATACGGGTTGGTTGCTGCGTTATTGACAAGAATGTCAAGTTTTCCAAACTTCTTCCCGATCCTGTTGAAAAGGACATCCACCTCGTTGGCCTTTGCGGTATGGCAAGCCATTCCTACTACATTACCGCCCTCACCCTGAATTGCGGCGACAGTATCCTCTATCGCGGACTGTTTGCGTGCGGCAATAATGACCGTGGCGCCTTGTTCGGCAAAGCCCCGCGCGATAGCCGCACCGATGCCCCGACTTCCACCGGTTATCAAGGCGATCTTGTTTTCGAGCGTGGACGGTGTCATAGGTGGGGATTCCCTTTATAAGGTTTTCTTTTCACGGGCTTTTTCATCGGCCCAGGCATCCATCGCTTCTTGCGGGGTCTGCGCCCGCTCCGTGGCAAACACATGCCTGTGGCGCCGCATCATTTTTTCATAGGCCCGGTTCAGTGCGGATGCCAGGGCAAAACGCCCTTCCTCTTCCGCGGCGGCCATGCAGGCGAGCAGGGTGAACAGGCAGTCTCCAAACTCCTCTTCCGCGTGCCGGTTANNAAGCAAGCGCCTCAACAAGTTCCCCCGCCTCATCCACAGCGAATCCCGCAAAATCATTGGAGCTATGTGCTTTGTCCCAGGGACACCCCTCAGGGGATCTTAAAAAACGTGCCAGTCCCGCCAAGGCGTCAAACCATCCGGATTCGGTATCCGGAGGATACTGTTGTTCCGGCGAATATTTCATACTGGATCCTTCTTTTAATGGCGATTGCTACAAAGAGGGGTTCCCGCTCTCCTTAGACAAAACAACCTGCAATCAGACAACCCTGCACATAATCCCCAATACCGGCATGCCGGTTCAAATTTATATCATTTGTCAATAGTCCCCTGAGCCGAAGAGAAAGCGTACAACTAGAGCATGAAGATTCTTGCATGAACCGATATCACCCTTATCTTCTGGTCAGTTGTCCCCTGCAGTATTTTCTCCCTTCCGAACTCAGGGTGCTGTTATCAACCCGCGAATGGCTGACAACCGTTTCTCGCCAATGCCCGGAACCCGGTCTAAATCGTCCACACTCGAGAATGTCTGACGCGTGCGTTCGGCGATGATAGCCTCCGCCAACGCGGGACCGATTCCCGGTAATGTCTGTAATTCCGAAGAGGAGGCCCGGTTCACATTAATCAATCCGGCTCCAGGAGCGGCAATTCCGGGCGGTGCAGATGCGGTATTTTCCGGTTGATAGTTTCGGGATTGACTTTCATCCTGTGCAGGAGCGGCGGCGGACGTAAGCCCGTACCGTTTCAAATAGGCGGGCGGGTTCAGCAGTACGTCCGTGGCAGATCTGCGAAGGCTTGCCTTTATCCCCTGACTGACATGGACAGGCTTTTCCGGAATGGTCAATGTGGTTTCATCTATAAGCGGCGCCGTAAGGAATATCTCCGATAAATCAGCGGATTCGGTGGCGCCCCCGGCAAGGACAATCAAATCGGCAACACGGGTGGAGTCCGGAACCAGATATAAGCCGGGATTTTTCACCGCGCCCATGGCGGCAACACCAATGGTTATGGGAGAAATAGCCTCTTGCACCACCGGTTGTTGTTCGCGCATGACTGTCCCCTCCGGCATAGTCGTTACAGTTGCTTCCGAGGGGGAAGCGTAAGAATGCTGTTCTTGAAGAGCGACCGAAGGATAGAAAGCATGGACCGTTTCCATCTGCCTTGCGTCNNAGCGTCTTCCTGGGGAGATGACGGCACTACAGGAGGCGTGGACGCCTCCTCAACAAGAAAAGGGTCACCGGATAAGTTCTTCGACCGCCCGTAAAAATACATGGTTATCGAACCGGTCAACACGGCAATCACAATCGCGAGCAACAGCCATTGTTCTTGTGTTGTCAGGAACCTGTTGGGGGCAAACATCGCTTTTTATACTCCGGCATTTTCCTTTTGACCCATACTGTAAATAATTTACGATTACACTTTCAAACGGGACGAAATGGAACAAGCCATCTCCTACATAGCAACGCACGGCGTAATAAATTGCCCGCCCCTGGTCATGGTATTAATTCACACGTCCCATAGGGACAAGATTTATCCTTGATTACCGGGACTGATACCCGGTTCCGTTCCGTCTGCGTCTGTCCGCACTTTCGGGTTTATTGAGGCCTGCTTTTCAGAATATATCCGAACACCCACTGTATCATTATACTATATATGCTACCCGCAAAAATTGCTTTGCGAACTGGGTCTTTGGTATAGTTGGCATGCTTTATTTTCCCTACAGACCCGCACGCGCCTTCCAGATGTGTCCTGTCGACTGCCGTGGATGTTCCTTCCGATCGAGACAGCCTGATCAGTAAAAATTGCCTTGAACATCATGGAAGAACATCCTTAAATAGCTGAAACAGTTAAGGAACGAGTCCATTGCTGGGAATGCGCCTTCTGAACCCATGCTGACGTAACAAAAATAAAACAGGAGTGATGTAAATGGATAAAGCAAAATTGCTTGTGAGTGGTAAGGAATATGAATTTCCGCTGTTGAGCGGCACGGAAAATGAAGTGGCCGTTGATATACGTAAACTCAGGGAGTCAACGGGACTTATTACGTATGACCCTGGTTATGGCAATACGGGCTCCTGCCGCAGTGCTATCACCTTTATTGACGGAGACAACGGAATTCTTCGCTATCGCGGTTATCCCATTGAAGAGTTAGCCGGACAAATCCGCTTCTCCGCCGCCGCGTATTTGATGGTCTACGGACGGCTGCCCTCGGAATCTGAATTTCTTGAGTGGCGCAAGCAATTGACGTTGAACAGTTTTGTCCATGCGAGCCAGGTTAACTTTTTTGATAATTACAGCGCCCTGGCCCATCCCATGAATATTCTGAGTTCCATGGTGTCGTCCATGTCCGCGTTTTATCCTTACGATGCCGAGGACGAAAGCGATATCGACCTGCATATACGCAGACTCATCGGCCAGGTCAAAACGATTGCCGCATTTTCTTACCGGAAATCGGTAGGCCTGCCGTATATTTATCCCCGTACGGATCACAGTTACGCGGCGAATTTCCTGCGGATGATGTTCGCAACACCCGCCGAAGAATATGTCGTACCCAAAGTCATGGAAAACGCTTTGGATATGCTGCTGATCCTGCACATGGACCATGAACAGAATTGTAGTACCTCGACGGTGCGTATGGTCGCCAGTTCCATGTCCAACATTTATGCGTCCGTATCCGCCGGCATCAGCGCGCTCTGGGGCCGGTTGCACGGAGGTGCCAATGAGGCGGTGCTTAATATGCTCCAGCGGATTTCAGAAGACGGTGGTAACGTTTCCAAATATGTCGAATTAGCCAAGAAAAAAGATGATCCTTTCCGGCTTATGGGATTCGGTCACCGGGTCTACAAAAATTTCNNTTCTTAAAAAGGCGGTGGACGATGTGTTCAACGAAATGGGAATTCATGATCCCCTCCTTGGCGTTGCCCGGGAGCTGGAAGACGTGGCGCTGAAAGACGATTTTTTCATCCAACGCAAGTTGTATCCCAATGTTGATTTCTACAGCGGCATCCTTTACCGTGCCTTGGGCATCCCCACCGAGATGTTTACCGTGCTTTTCGCCATAGGACGCATGCCGGGCTGGATAGCGCACTGGCTTGAGATGCGTGCCGATCCCGACCTAAGAATTCAAAGGCCACGGCAGATTTATATCGGTGAAACAAAGCGCCATTATGAAAAGAACGACACTTTCCTATAATCTTCTTGTTAAATGATCTGCACTGAAGGGGTCTAAGGAACCGCCATGACTATGAGCAACGCAGCCATACGATGCCGCATCGCGCCTTCGCCGTCAGGATTCCTGCATATCGGCACGGCGAAGACAGCCCTGTACAACTGGCTCTTCGCACGAAGCCAGGGCGGCACCTTTATTTTACGCTTGGAAGACACCGATGCCGACCGCACGGAAGAACAGTACGTGGAGGCGATGTGCGAGGGTATCAAGTGGCTGGGCATTGACTGGGACGAAGGGCCACAGTTCGGCGATGAACCCGCCAAAGGCGCTTTCGGTCCTTACAGGCAGTCCGAACGCCGCCATTTGTACAGACAAGAAGCCGCGCGCCTGCTTGCCGAAGGAAAAGCGTATAAGTGCTTTTGTTCCAAAGAAGAACTCGACGCCCAGCGCGATCTGGCAGCGCGTGAAAAACGCCCGCCGAGATATTCAGGCAAATGCAGGAACTTGACGCAGGAAGAAATCGCCGCCAAAGGGGATGCCCCGTATGCCATTCGTTTCCGCGTACCCGAAGGCGAAACCGTCGTGGATGATATTATCCAGGGCGCCGTACGGTTCAACAACAAAGAATACGACGATTTCATTATTGTCAAACCCAACGGCGATGCGGTGTTTCATCTTGCGGTAGTGGTGGATGACGGCCTGATGAAAATTTCACACGTAATTCGCGGAGATGACCATCTTACGAATGCGGGGCGACATGTGATGCTGTTTAATGCGCTAGGCTATCCGCTGCCCCAGTTCGCTCATACTCCGCTGGTTCATGACGAGCAGGGGAAGAAGTTCAGCAAACGCCTTCACGGCGCGAACATCCTCGACTGGCGTGCGGACGGCTACCTGCCCGAAACAATGATTAATTATATCGCCCTTTTGGGCTGGACGTCCGAAGAAGAGGGCCGTGAGTTTTTTTCCCTGGACGACCTGAAGCGGCTTTTTACTCTGAAAAGGCTGACGAAATCCCCGGCTCGTTTTGACCGCAAGAAACTGGACTGGCTTAATGGTCAGCATATCCGGATGTTAACCCCGGAGCAGTTATGCGACCGCGTGCTTCCCATCATGCAGGCCCATGGCCTTCAGGTGGCGGACCGCTCCAGGGAGTGGCTTGTTTCCATTGTGGCGATATGCCAGGAAAAAATACCGACACTGAATCATATCATTCCCTTTACCGATTTTTTCTTCCGTCAAGTTACGGCGTATGACGAGAAAGGACGCCAGAAATATTTTCAGAAACCTGAATCGCGTTTTTGGCTGCAAACGTCACTTTCCGCTCTCCAGTCAGCGGATACCTGGTGTCACGATGCTCTGAAAGCCTCCTATGAGCGCGCCGCCACGGATCACGACATCAAGATCGGCATGCTGGTGAATACCACCCGACTGGCCCTTACCGGCAAAACCGTGGGCCCCGGGTTATACGAATTAACGGAATTACTGGGCCGGGACGAGGTCTTGGCCCGCATGAAAGATGCCTTGAATTTTGTGGAAACCTCAGGAGAATTTCCGACATAAACAAGGTCATTATCGGAGTGGATTTGGGCGGCACAAATATTAAAACCGCCATTGTTGGCGAAGACAAAAAGATTATCGCCAAAAGTTCCCAGCCGACGGGGGAGGATACCGGCCCGGAAGCCGTCATGAACCTCATGGCACAATGTATTTCTGACTTGATACGTGACAATGGTCTGGAGATGTCCCAAGTGTTGGCGGCGGGATTTGGCGCACCCGGTCCCATGAATTGGCAGACCGGCATCGTATTCAGTCCGCCCAACTTAAAAGGGTGGAAAGATGTTCCCCTTGCTGAGGAGATGCAAAAACGTTTAGGCATACCATGTTACGTGGATAATGACGCCAATGTGGCCTGTTATGGCGAGTATTGGCTCGGTGCAGGACAGGGTGCGGATAGTATTGTCGTGTTTACACTCGGTACCGGCGTGGGAGGCGGAATTGTCGTTTTCGGAAAACTCTTGCGCGGCATTGACGGAACCGCTGCGGAACTGGGACATCTCACCGTTCAGCGGGACGGCCGTCTTTGCGGTTGTGGCGCCCGTGGATGCCTCGAAGCCTATGCGTCCGTAACCGGCATGATACGCACTGCGGAGGAAGGATGGGACAAAGCGGAAACCAAGTTAAAACAGATGTGCAAGGGAGATCCGAAGGCGCTGAGAGGCAAGTTAATTTATGACGCGGCAGTCGAAGGCGACGCTTATGCTTTACATGTGTTTCACGAGACGGCGGTCTGGCTTGGATTGGGCGCCGCAAGCATGATTAATGCGCTCAATCCGGAACGGTTAATCTTCTGCGGGGGCATGAGTAATGCAGGCGACCTGCTCTTTTCCACCGTCCGCGAAACCGTAATGGCAAACGCTTTTGAGGTACCCGCCAAAAGGTGCCAGATTTTACCCGCCGGGTTGGGAAATGATTCCGGTGTTATCGGTTGTGCGGGTTGCGCACTTGACCGATATCTGCGGAAGGATGGTTAATTCGGCAATTATTGCGGTGCAGATGCGTNNAGATGCGTTTTCCATTTCCGTCGCATAGCGGGTGAAGCACTCCCCGATGCCCGCGCTAACCGTGTCACCGGAGTGAACAGCGACAAGGTACCGCAACGTCACCGTTTCGCCTGCTTTGAGTTCCACATGAGAATCGTTTTGTGGCCAATACAGGGGAGTCGGAGAGAAGAAACCGTAGTCACGCGTGAACCACATGACGGGATACAGGGGGTTAGATGGATGCTGAAAGATGGCCAACCCCTCGGTAATTCCGTTTCGTTCGCCGTAAAAGTCGCACCAGGGAGATACCTTGCCGAATGTACCGTTTTCCCCTGTATCACCTTGAGCGTTAACCAGGGTACCACCCGATAGGACGCTTAGTTCCGGTACCATGCGCGCCGCGAAAAGGGAGTGATTGGTGCGGTCGATGCGCANNAATCTGGATTCGGCGCGAGTCGCGCGCTACCGGCGCCTCTCCCGGCTTACGCCATTCACACGCATTCTCCAGAACCACCCGAGCCCCTTCGGACTCCACAATGCGCAACGATGTGGAACAAATCTGACCCTTGTCCAGGGATTCCTGCCAGTAATTTCCCCCGTTCACACGGTCACATCCAAAAAACAAAGAATGATGGTGCGGATAGGGGTCACTAGACTCCGTCGTGACTGAAGCATCGCTCACGGGGCCATTCACTGGGAAAAAATATGGGTATTTCTGCGACGGAGCCGTTTTGTAACTGGTAAAGAGTTTGGCTCCTACATACACGTTGATGGCATTTTCGGATGCCACGGCGCTTACGCCTGGTGCCCCATACAAGTCTTGAGCCACAAGTGTTACCAAGGAAAGAGCCGATAACAATATCGACACGGTTCTGATGTATGGCGATGTCATGCGGTGTATTCCTTATTATGCAAGTATTGCTTGATTTGTATCAGGCTTGGATGCTATTTTGATTGATAAACAGTGCTCGAGGAGGCATAATCACACTCCTGCGGAGGCTAAGAACATTTAATAGTATGCGATTGCGCTTCCATGGGATAACCTTTGCTCGCACCGTGTAAGATATACTCAAGGATGCAGCGTCAAATTTCTCCTGTAACGTTGCGGGTTGGAACAAATTAAAGTAAACGGCATTTCAGGTAACAAATAATTTTCCGGATCCATACGCTTACCGTGTAAACTTATTGTATATGCTTCGCACGGTTCTCCGCAATCTGTGCGGAAATGATTTGTTTACGCGGGTATACCGCTTTTATTCTTGTATTTGGTTCTCTATAAAATATCGAAAACGGGCGCCGTACTATCGTGACATGGTCGTACTCCCGAACCTGTCGCGAACTGTAGAAAGGAATGCCTCGCATGATGTNNGCGTTACAGCTCTATTCCGTTCGTGATTACCTGGAGGAAAACACGGCGGAGGGCCTTGATCTTGTCAAGGAGGCAGGCTTCAGTTATGTCGAAACTGCCGGAGATTATCATCTCACCGCCTTTAAACTGCGCAACCTGCTGGACGCCTCGGGACTTGTCCCTGTAGGCATGCATGTCTCTTATGAACAAGCGGTTTGCCACCCCGACCAGATTATTGAGCAAGCCCACACCCTGATGACGCCCCACGTGGTCATTGCCTGGCTGGGTGCGGAAAGCTGTCCGGATCGGGAGGCATGGCTTGAGGCGGCCGAATCGATGGACGATGCGGGCGCGCTTTTAGGAAAAGAAGGCTTGACCCTGTGCTACCATAACCATGCGCATGAGTTTAAACATTTTGGGGATGAAACTGTCTTCGACCTTATTTTCAACAATAGCGATCCGGACAACCTGAAAATAGAATTGGACATGGGTTGGGCATCGATAGCGAATGCAGACATTTATGCTATACTCAACCGCTACAGGAACCGCATCCCTTTGGTTCATGTGAAGGATTGCATTCTTCCGGATGCGGGAAAACCGGCCGTTATAACGGAACTGGGAAGAGGCATGCTGAACTGGCAATCTTTATTGCCTGCAGCCCGTGACGCCGGCACGCGGTGGTTCATCGTCGAACAGGACGATGCCGAAGTCAACACCATGGAAAGTGCCGGCGCAAATGCGCGTTTCATGCGCCATTTCAATCAACCATAAGCTATATTAACCATTGACGGAGATAGGGTGACGGATAGACCCATGAACGCAGTCGCTATTTACAGGCATGGCAATTTTCCCTTGGTGGGTATTATCCTGTGTATTGTCTTGTCAGGATGCGTGCAGAGCGCCTTCCTGCGAGGAAAGGTGGAAGACATAAGCGGCGAAGAACTGCCGGGAGTGGTGGTGCGCGTTTCCGGAAGGGACTCGGAGGGCCTTTCCAATGCGAACGGACGCTATGCCTTTCGATCGGTATCCGGTGCGCTGGAGGTGGTCTTCCTGAAAACAGGCTATACCTCCGTCCATAAAGAGGTAAACGTACCCTCCCTGGGAATACTCGACGTGGATGATGTGCAACTATGGCCGTTACCGGCGGGAGAGGGCGTTTTTGCCTTTCAAAACAACCAATACACCCAGACCGACCATCCTCGCGTAAACCGGTACAGAATTGAAGACGGAGGCATAGCCTACGGCACGCCGGTAGACCCCACTTTGATCTTCGATTATGTAGACTCGGAAACAGTACCGGGGGTCAATCAACCGCATTTATATTCCCACAAATTGCCCGCATATGATGCCCGGTTACACAAACTCCGTCAAGTCAAGGGAACGCTGGCACAGTCCGCCACGGATGAGAAAAAAAACAAGTCTAAAAAAGACGGCGCCTATAATGAGGAAATTTGGATTCCAGAGGAGTCCATCCCCTTACTATCGCATCCCGTGGATGAACCGGAACACCTGCTGCTTGAACTGCGCCCGGTACGTTCCCTCGCTACTGGGATTTACGCCATTCACTGGGGATCTCTGGAAGGCTATGAAGGGATTGACCACCGCGCGTTTTTGTTTGCCTTGCAGGAAAACACTCCTGAAGAAGATCCGGCTCCCGAGGGAGAACCGGAGGATCAAGGCCAGGATAACGCACAGGAAAATGACTCCAAAAAAAAGAAATGACAACAACGGGACAACGCAATTGTTGTTCTGTGCCATGTGCCGTATAGACGCCTGAAATGAAAAGGAGAACCTTAAAAATGTCAACCACACTGGAATTCAAGGAAAAGCCATCCCTGTTGGGAGCCTATGTCAATATTTTTACCCCGGGCCGTACCAAATACGCCGGAATCGACAAGCTGCCCCGCACGGAGGCATTTTGGAATGGCGCCCGGGAAACACCCGAAAAAATTCAGTCCTATCGTGAGGCCTGTGGATTTGGAAATGACGGAAAATTACCAATACTGTATCCTCATATCTTCACCTCTGCCATGCACATCCATGCCCTTGCCGCCAAATCTTTCCCCCTCTCCGCACTGGGTGCAGTGCACTCCCGTAACCATATCCTGCAGCGAAGACCAATTTCCGAAAGCGAACCGGTGGACTTGAAGTGCTCTTTTGGCCAAGCGCGGGTGCTCAAGGCCGGGTTGGAAGTGGATGTTGTAACCAGGGTGCTTGCTGCCGGTGAGTGCGTGTGGGAAAGTATCAGTTCTTATTTGTTCAGAGGCAACCACTATGGTGAATTAGGCACGCCCCATCCCTCGGGAATCTTCGAGGAACTGGGCGAACCCACCATCGCGGCCCAGTGGCATGTGCCCCCCGATATGGGCCGCCGCTATGCACGTATTACCGGAGACTACAGCCCGATCCACATATCGCGCATTCTCGCCAAGGCTTTCGGGTTCAAGCGCGATATCATTCACGGAATGTGGTCGCTTGCCAAATGTCTTGCCCATCTACAGGAATTGAATTATGAGCAAGGGTTGCGGCTTGACGTCGCCTTCAAGGGCCCCGTATTCATGGACAGCGACTCTTCTATGAAAGGTCACGAAATTGCCGGGGGCTTCCGCTTTGACCTGTATTGCGGTAAAAATCCACGCCCATCCATTGTAGCCACCATTCAGGCGGTCGACAAGACAGTAACGTTGGTGTAGTACCTGGTCCAGTTAGCAGGCGGGCCGGCCACAAAGCGGATTCGTTACCGGCCGTAATGAAGGGAAAATACTATGGCACAATTCGAATATACGATGGGAAAAGACGTGGACCTCCGGGCGGAATGGGAAAAGACGCTGGACGACCCGGGTCTGCGCTCCAACGGCATATTAAGAACCATGTACGCGGCTATGGATTTAATTTATGGAAAAAGTCGCGAGTTGGAAAAGTTTATGGTGATTGAACTCCTGGCTCGCTATCCCTATTGGGCGTGGGAAACAGGTTCCTATCTGCGCCTTTCTCGTCAATATACAAAGACACGTTTCCCGGATAAAGTGGATTCGGACCTGGCCTGGCATCACATTGAAATGGGGCGCCGTTCACAGGACAACGAGCAATGGCACTTGTTTATCCTGGACGAATTAATGCGCCAACGGGGCATCAAACGCAAGTTCATCAAGCATTTCCTGTTGCCGCGCCTGCTGGCCTGGTCCTATTATTACCTTACCCGCCTGATGTACCGGATCAAGCCGGAATTATCGTTTGACATGAATGCCCGCTTTGAAAGCCACGCTGAGCACGAATATGCCAAAGCGGTTGTGGATCATCCGCAATGGGAAGAAGAGAAAATTGATTCCTCCTATTTCGAATTCTATCCCCGTATGGACACCATGGCCGACCTGTTCCGGCGTATCAGTCTGGATGAGCGTGACCACAAGCATGAATCCTGGGAGGAATACGAGCGGATAACTGGCCGCGCATTTACTCCCTGATAGTCCCGATGACAGCATCAAGCGGCGCATTTATTGTCGCCGATACGAGTACCGTCCTGTTTTTTACATGTTTTCCCTTCTCTACAGGGAGTAAAGGATGGACGCCATGCGTAGAAGAACGTTTATTTCCCTTGGGGGAGCGGGGCTGGTTGCCGCCGCCGAGGCCTCAGACAGTGCCAATTCCAGCCAAAGTAACCCTGAAGGCACAAGCAGCTCTATAAAAAATGTCGCCATCATTACCCTGGTGCAGTTGCAAAGCGAGGGGAAAAATACCGCACCGGTGGACCGTATGCCCTCATTTTTCGAACAAGCCGCCGGTTTGGGCGCGGACCTTGTTGTATTTCCCGAATACGTGCTTGGCGATACCATTGACACAGGACATGAGAACGCCCGTCGTTTTTTTGATCTGGCGCGGACCTATCACATCAATGCCATTACCGGTTGTGTAGAAGCCTTCGGCGAAAAGTATGCCACCTCGGCCTGGGTCGTCAATCGCGACGGCATCCTGCTGGGGCGTTACTTGAAATGCCATCCGGCCGCCGGGCCGGCGCCGCACTGGTGGCCGCCCATCGAAGGCCATGATCGCGAAGCGCGCGGCATTCTTGGAAACCAATTCAAAGTGTTTCATCTCGATTTTGGGCCCATCGGTATTCTTCAATGTTACGATGGTTACTTTCCCGAGGCCTGGGGATGCACTTCCTACAGCGGAGCGGAAATTATTCTGTGGATTAACGGCCGTCAAGGCATGGTGGAAGATTCCCACTGTATCTGCGCCGCCCAATCCTATGGCTGCGTGGTAGGCGCCAATATTACGGATGGTTGCAACACCGGTTTTGCCGGTTCCAATTGCATCACGCCGCTGGACTACACGGAAGGCAGGGAAGAGGCGCGCCTATATCCCCGGATCAAGCAGCGGGGCGATGCTGCCGTAACAGCGTCCATAGACCTTGGTATGCTGCGTACCCGGCGCAAACACCTGCGCACCATGCACCAGCGCCGCCCCGAACTCTACGGCTTGCTTACCCAAGATATCAAGATGTGGCAGGATTATCCGGACATTCCCTGGGAATATCCCGAATGCGCGGACCTGTTCAACCGTTCGCAGTTAACTTGAAAAAGGAATTATTTCCAGCAGTCATTCCACACTCTCTTACCTTTTGGACCCTATCCTGCCTATATGCCATTGAATCAACGATGATTCTGCCGGCAATGCGAGCCTCGCCTTTTCTGTCTATCGCGATTTTGTGTGAACATTACTTGCACAGACGCCATGCGGTACGTGTAAGATGACAGGCTGTGGTCCAATTCAACCCAAGGAAAGGTTTATCATGATTCCCAAACAATATTCTTGCATCTTGCTGACGCTGGCTGTAGTGATTCCTGTGTGGAGCCAGGAGCCAGCATCGCCCTTCCCCGCAGAAGACAAGGCGCAACTGTTCGTGGACCAGGTGCGNNCACCAGGTGCTGGTGCGGGAGACACAAGGCATCAGTTTTACACTCCATCCCGCACGGGAACATCCAGAGAATCCCCTCGTCAAGGCGGACCAGCCGTGGGAAGGATGGCGCCTGGAACTTTACGGCAATGTCATCCACGATGAGGAAGACGGCCTCTTCAAAATGTGGTATCTCGGCGAGGAAACCGAGACCTTCCCCAATTATGCCGTCTATTACGCCGAGAGCCAGGACGGCGTCCACTGGGAGAAACCCCTTATCGGCACCGTACAAACGGACACGTATCCAAGCCACAATGTGGTTGCGGCGGAAATTATCCTGCCCTCGGTAATCAAGGACAACACGGAGCCAGACCCGGAAAAGCGGTATAAAATGATCGGTTGGGATCAGAAACGCCACGGGTACCACACCTGGGTATCGCCGGACGGCCTGCATTGGAATCCCTTCAGCCAGGAACCGCTCTGC
>MTKX01005165.1_pt3 | contig 13684 bp, 15 predicted proteins | sample 1042771 | NCBI WGS metagenome assembly MTKX01 (sample SAMN06212183, study PRJNA360534) | anaerobic digester metagenome | biome: Wastewater treatment plant; material: sludge; isolation source: anaerobic digester fed with sludge from wastewater treatment plant | place: Denmark: WWTP Randers ... | reverse complement strand
TTCATTTGGGAACGCAATCTCTCTTGAAATTCTATTTCCCTTTTCACATCGTTTAAGCCGATGCATTCCGGCGCTCGACCATGGTTGCAAAGTAGAACTTCGCGACACGCAATCGTATTCCTTTCGTATTCCAAAATCATGACCACGTTTCTTCTAAAACAAACCCCGCCACGTCGGGGTGATTTGCTCGCAATGACTGTGAATAATAGTCATCTGATACGCAATCGTATTCCTCTCATACTCGAAAATCATGACCATGTTTCTTTAAAAATAAACGCCGACGTGTCGGGGGTGGTTCGCTCGCAATGACAATTTGCCATACTAGTTCAAATCAGGGATACATCATCGTATTTTCAAATACAGGAACTTTGAAAAATAATCCCTGCGGCATGTTTTATTCAACAGCGTATTTGTAATAGACTTTGTGGCATTGTTGGGAGTCAACAACCACCGGCAGAGCCGGCGGTATGAGGAAAGCTCCTAAAAGGAGCCTCATGAAAACAACTATCGATTCCGTCTTAAAGACTTGTTGTCCATCTTATCACGACCAAGCCTACGTCATTCCGGTTTTTTCGCACGCGTGGATGCGTTTCAAAGGAAGTACCGTATAGGCGCGAAAAAACCGGCATGACAGTACAGGCAAGGATGTTGTAAACAGCAAAAAGAGCCGACATGTTCATAAGCAAAGAGAAACGATGGAACGGCAAAACCTGACGAATTCTCACCGGCAAAGCCGGTGGATTAACATTGATTTAAATAAGGTACGCTTGCGCGGATGCTAACGGAAAAACTTAATTTCAATCTGCCGGAATCTCAGATCGCACAATATCCATGCGAGCAGCGTGACCAGTCCAGACTTATGGTGGTGGACCGGGTCTCCGGAGCCATACATCAGGACATTTACCACAACTTGCCGCATTACCTTAAGCGTGGCGACTGTTTGGTTTTGAATGATACCCGCGTTATCCGAGCACGTCTTCATGGGCGAAAGGCGAGCGGGGGCGCGGTTGAAGTCTTTTTACTAAGTGAGATGGAACCGGGATGCTGGTCTGCCCTGGTGCGCCCGTCCGCCNNAAACCGGGAACCCGGGTCTTCTTTTCCAGCGGGGTGAATGCCTGGGTGGGGGAGGTACTGGATGAAGGAAAGCGAAAGGTCTGCTTTAATCATGTTGATATAGTGGAGCACCTGGAGCAAACCGGCGATATACCCCTTCCTCCATATATTAAAAGAAATACCCCTTCAGAAAAAGATGCCGAACGTTACCAGACGCTCTATGCACGGTATCCAGGCGCTGTAGCCGCGCCGACAGCAGGGTTGCATGTGAGCGCTTCTTTGCTCGATAACCTTGAAGATGCCGGCATTCAAATCGCTTATTTGACGCTTCATGTGGGCTACGGCACGTTCAAGCCCGTCACAACGGTCAATCTTGAAGACCATGTTGTGGATGCCGAGGAATTTGTGTTGCCGGAATCGACCGCGGATATCTTGAACAAAACGAGGTCGGCCGGCGGCAGGATTGTCGCCGTAGGCACCACCTGTGCGCGCGTGCTGGAAACCCGGTGCTCCACCGGCGGTTTTCAGGCCGGTGCCGGATCAACCTCCCTGTATCTTTATCCTCCCCACACCTTCGCCGGTGTGGACCTGCTCCAGACCAATTTCCATCTGCCCCGTTCCAGCCTGCTGGCGCTGGTTTGCGCCTTTGGAGGCTATGAACTGGTCATGCAGGCCTATGAACGCGCTATTTCGGAGAAATTTCGTTTCTATTCCTACGGGGATGTGATGCTGATACGGTGACCGGCCGCACCCTGTAAAGACGGCCTGGAGCCGGTAATGGATGCGGACGCTTTCGATACGGTCTTTTTGCTCAAGATAATAAGGCAAGTATAATTATAGGAGTGGAAAGCGAATTTTCTTACGGCATACGCCCTGACAGGAGTGAATGATTAACGTTATGAAAGTTCCCATGCTGGATTTGTGCGCTCAATATGCGACCATAAAAAGCGAAATCGACGCCGCGGTGGCTCAAGTTTTGTCCGCACAACAATTTCGCGGAGGCCCTTTGCTCGAAACTTTTGAGGCAGCATTGGCGTCATTTGCCGGGGTCCGGCATGCCCTGGGTGTCTCCTCGGGCACAGACGCACTTTTCCTGGCCTTAAAAGCGCTGCCGCTGACACCGGGAGATGAGATCATTACATCTCCATTCACCTTTTTCGCGACAGCGAGCGCCATTGTGCATGCCGGCTGCATTCCAGCATTTGCCGACATCGAGCCGGATACGCTGAACCTCGATGCTGCTGCGGCAGAGGCACGCATCACCCCGCGTACGCGTGCTATTCTTCCGGTTCATATCTTTGGTCAATGTGCCCGCATGGATGCGCTTATTGAAGTGGCGAAACGGCATAGCCTGTTGCTGATTGAAGACGCCGCCCAGGCACTGGGGGCAACATACCAGGGCCGGTCCGTGGGCGCATGGAGCGATGCGGCAACGCTGAGTTTCTATCCTACCAAGAATTTGGGCGCGGCGGGGGAAGGCGGTGCGATTTTAACCAATAACGATGAGATTGCGGAACGCATTCGATTGCTGAGAAGTCATGGTTCCGATGCGCCCTATCATCATTCGGTTTTGGGGTTCAACAGTCATCTACACACCTTGCAGGCCGCGATACTGCATGTTAAACTCAGACACTTGCCCGAATGGAACGAAGCCCGGCGGGAACGGGCACACTACTATGACCTCCGCCTCGGCCAAGTGCCGGGCATAAAACTGCCCGTAGAATCGGAAGGCGCCTATCATGTTTATCATCAGTATGTCATCCGGGTGCCGCAACGCGATACGCTGCGCAGAAAGCTCGGTGAACGGGGCATCGGTTGCGGGGTATTTTATCCGGCGCCGCTCTACAAGCAACCCTGCCTGTCAGCGTTTGTCCGTGCTGAGCACCGGTGCGTTACGGCGGAACAGGCTTGCGAAGAAGTGCTCGCTTTACCGATGTATCCCGAATTGACTCCCGATCAACAGGACGCCGTCGTGGATGTCCTTGAGGAACATGTATCCCTGTTACCGCATCTGCAAAATGATGAAGAGGCACGGTGTGCATGCCCCCCCCTCAAAGAAAAGCCTTCTGCGCCGGGACATCCTCGGGGAGTTTAACAAGGCTTCATTAAATTTTCCGAATCAACTTCTGGGCAGTCCCTCTTTCTGCATCCGGTCAAGGCGCTTGTATATTTCCGACGCCGTTTTGGTGTCGCCGCCCTCCTGAAACAACGTCGCGGCAAGCGCCGCTCGGCCCGAAGCGAGAAAACGCTTTCCGGTTAGAATACACAATTCATTACGCTGTTCAAGGGTTAAATTACCTGTGAATTCGTTTTTTTGCAACCATCGGTAACATAGATCCGCCGCCCCTTCCTGAGCCTTGGGTGCATCCTGGGAAGTCAAAAAATATTCCCGAAAAAGTTCGGCGGCCTTAACGCTTAAGCCAGCCTCGGCGCAGGCGGATGCGGCCCCGGGAAGATCGCCACCTTTGAGCAGGGCCTCCGCCGCTTGTTTATGCTTTTCAATACTGGCGAAAAAACGGGCTGCTGTCTGATATTCGCCCAGCCGATATAACATCCTTGCGGCCTTGAGCGTTTTTCCCGCTTTGGCCAATTCCTCTGCCGCGCGCTGATACTGGCCGTCCTTCATGAACCACCGGGCGGATTCCGCCGGCTGGTTAAGACGGGCATACAATTCTCCCATACGGCCGTATCGTTTTTCTTTCTTGAGCTGTGCGAGCGTATGAAGAGGATGCTGCGCCATATCCAGTTCTTCCACGAAAGAAGTGTCGCGGGCGGTATAAGGCTCACGCACATCGTGTCCCAGCATTTCTTTGTTCATCTTACGCGCGAGGACCACGCTGCGAATACCGGCATGGACCAGACGCACCAGGTACAGGATGACAAAAAACACCATCAGGGTAATCGTAATTTTAAACGCCGGTTCTGTGCCCCAATGAATATTATCCTCCCCCAGAAATGCCTTGAAAAGTCCATAGGGCAAATCCAACAGACTTACATAGTACAGGTGAAACAGATTTTTTAGTATTTGCAAAAGAGTTTCCTTGTCACAAGTTCCATGTCCGTCTGAAATCCTGCGGACCCTGCGGGCCGCAACTACTGTATTTTGCCAGATTCATTCTTAATGAAAAAAGTTTTCACCGATATTGGAAAAATGCTGGTGAACATGGCATACTTTCTTGTGGTTAAAGGAATGCCTTGAAACTGGACCCAAAACGACCAATACAAGGAATGGATTTTTCCTCATGAAAGAATTCCCTGCGCTCTCTGTAACGTTATGCTGCATGACCTTGTTTTTATGGACCATTACAACAGTCAGGAATACAGGCGCTGAAACTGGGGTAAATTGGCACGAGGATGCTTTTTTCGGGCTCCATTATGACCTGCACCCCAATGCCGGAGATACGGAACTGGGCCGCGAGACGACTTATGAACACATCTGGGAGATGCTTGAAAAAGTGCAGCCGGATTTTGTCCAGTACGACTGTAAAGGCCATCCCGGTTACACCGGCTATCCGACCAAGGTGGGGTCTCCGTCCCCGGGCATTGTGAATGATGCCTTGAAAGTCTGGCGGGAGGTAACCCGGGATATGGGCATTCCCTTGTCCATTCATTATTCCGGGGTCTGGGACACCCGGGCGATCGAACTGCACCCGGAATGGGCCCGTATCAATGGGGACGGCACCCCTGACCCGAATTATACCAGCCGTCTCAGCGCCTATGATGAGCAACTGCTCATACCCCAGTTATTGGAGGTTGTCCGTGAATATGATATTGACGGAATGTGGATTGACGGGGAGAACTGGGCCAGCCAGCCGGACTGGAGTGAAGCCTGTAAAGCACTGTTCAAAGAACGGACCGGCATCGACACCATCCCCATGGGAAAGGGCGATCCGCACTGGGACACATGGCTGGCTTTCCACCGCAGCCTGTTCGTGGAACATGTAGCCCGGTATACCGAAGCCGTACATGCGCTCAAGCCCGCCTGCATGGTCACCAGCAACTGGATGTACAGCGTGCGCCAACCGGAGGAACCGGAGGCGCCCATCGACTGGCTGAGCGGTGACTTCGACCCCTCTTTCGGTTCGGAACGCGCCATGGCGGAAGCCCGGTTTATTGCAAGCCGCGGAAAACCCTGGGACTTGATGGCATGGATTTTTCTCCAGACCGGCAACCAGGGGTGGACGACCAAGACCGTGGTTCATCTGTGCCAGGAGTTGTCTACCGTTATGGCCCAAGGAGGCGCCGTCTTTATTTATGATAATCCGCAACGCAGCGGCCGCTTGACCGAATGGCACCAGGATATCCTTGCGGAAACAGCCCGTTTCTGCCGGGCCCGGCAGCCCTATTGCCACAAGACACAGACCACGCCTCAAGTGGCCGTGTTACACAGTGAATCTTCTTATTATCGCTACAATGATCCCTTGTACAATTTTGGAACCGCGAATCATGCCATGGAAGGGGCCATGTTCGCCTTGCTTGAAAACGGGTACAGTGTAGACATTCTGAACGAAGCCACCCTTTCGAAGAATTTGGGGGCATACAAGTTAGTTGTCGTTCCGGAAGCGGAGCATGTACCTGATGCCCTGAAAAACGCCTTTGCCGAATATGTCAAGCAGGGAGGGCGTTTATTGGTGACCGGNNCTTGTGGGTGTGACGAAGGCGGAAGCTTCTCCTCGGGGCGGATGGGTTCCCGCCGGCAACGGTGCGGTAAAAGTCGCCGGAGATTACCAACCGGTAACCCTTGTCTCCGCAGCAGAACTGGCTGCACTTTTGCTGCAACAGGACCCGGAACTTAATCGAAGTGATCAGTCCGTATCTACCATGAATCATTATGGAGAAGGCATCGTTGCCGCCATTCACGGCCCCATATTCCGCAACTATTACCAGTGCCAATACCCCGCTATGCGCCGCTTCATCGGAGATACGGTCGCAGCGCTGAACCCAGTCGGCCTGATTCAGGTCCATGGGCCCTGGTTCATTGAAATGGCGGCGCGAAACAAGGAAGGCAACCTGCATCTTCAATTTGTTAATCGAAGCGTCTCCGGGTATTTGTCGCCCCGGCGTCACATGGTGGAACATGTGCCCGATTCCGGTCCTTTTACAGTCGCCATCCCTCTGCCGAAGCCTCCCGTCCGCTGCTTTATGGCACCGGATTCCTCCGGGCTGGAATGGACCTGGAACGATGGAGTGCTGACTGCCTTCATTGGCGGAATACATATTTATAACATATTGATTATTGAAATATAGGCACAATGGCGCATCATAGGAGGGAAGGCTTTGCGTCATTTCTCCCCCCGTGCAACATTCCTTTTAGTGTGGCAAAACAACGTGTTATTGTTTCAGGCAATTTCTGTGATACCATTGACATAAATGGCATCAGTTGATAGGACAGTGCTTTCCGTAAGGGTCTGATTAGCGGGGAAGTATATTTGGTGCTTTTTTAAGGAAGTTTTTGGGAAGTTCGTGCCGTTTCCCTTTACGTCATTGATTTTGCTCTTGTTGTAACGGAATAATACCTGTTCCTCGTCATACTGCATTAAAAGACTTCTTTTGATTTTCGCTTGTACTTATGCTAAATTAGTAAGTTCGGGTTGATATGCAGTTCGATTCTCAAAGGAGACAGTTTCTACCATGGCGCTAAGTAAAAAGCAACTAAAGACACTAGAGACATTGGAACACCGCGTGGAGCTTTGCCGGGAGTTCATGAATGACTGGTTGTTATTTAACCAGATATTGACGACCTATCCCAATCCGGGAGTCAATAAGGCCCAGTTGGAAAACCAGTTTCTTAAAATAAAAAGCAAACTTGCACGACAACACCGGGTTTTGCAGCAGACACTTCTCGATGATTACGGTCTTGATGGAAACACCATGAACATCGTTTCGGGTGCCACGAGCCTTGAGGCAACCTATTCACAATCGGAAGTCGCACTCAAGAAATTGCAGACCGAATGGCACCGCGCATTTATTTCGATTAACGAAACACTGGGCATCCTGGAAGACAAGAAACTTCGCGCGGAAAAAGGCGACAAAGTATTTGTAGCTTCAGGCGATCTGGCCGGAGGCGGTGCTGCGGTCGGCGGTGGCATGGATCCAGCAACGTTGAAAACTCTCTTGATCATCGGCGCTGTCATCGCCGTGTTGGCCGTGGTATTTATTCTGGATATTGGCGGCCTTGGCTCCATGTATAAAGGGATGCTCGGCATGCAATAGGAAACCGCGCAGTAAAACGCGGATTGGTAGTCGTAAATACTGTGGATAGGATGAGTAAGCGTGACCAGAAAAGACTTGGTGATACGGCTTGCGGATCGAATGCAGATGGAGCCGGATGAGGTCAGGGCCTGTTTCGACGCCTTTCTGGATGTTATAGTGGATGTTTTGGGCAAAGGAGAACGCATCGAAATTCGCGGTTTCGGTATTTTTCAAATACAAGAACGCACCTCTCGCAAAACCCGGAATCCCAGAAGTGGAGAAGAAGTCGTGGTTGGGCCCAAACGTACGGTTCGCTTCAAGATGGGCAAAGAATTGCGCGAGCGCGTAAGGGAAGCCGGGGCAGGAACCGGTGTCTAGCGGGTATCTCGCGACGGCCCGCAACNNGGGGACCTTGGCTTCATATCATTGCCAAAACGTTTTTTTTCTCCCGCAGGCAGCGTCCGTCCACAACAGTGCCTATTTTCCCGTGATATAAATGGGATGACATATTTTTGCAGGCAAACAATGTCAGACAGGAGTTTCGCCGGTGGTTCATGACGAAAAAAGGATGAGTTTCACGGAACACCTTGGGGAACTCCGTACCCGGATTATACGATCCTGTATTGCCCTGACCGTTGCCGTTATCGCCTGTTATGCGTTTTCAAACCAGATTTTTGAACTGCTTGCCTGGCCGCTGAAACCGCTGAGCAGTCACGGTGTAATACAGATGGAACAGGAGGGTGATGGGGGGGAGACGGAAAAACCCGCTGACGAAACAAAATCCCGCGACCTGGAATGGACGGTTCTGAATCCGCTTGAATTTATCTTGGTAAAGATACGTATCGCCGGGTATGGTGGCCTTGTCATCGCCTTTCCATTTATCGTGTGGCAGATTTGCGCCTTTATCTTTCCGGGCTTATATTCGAATGAACGGCGCGTTGTACAGATATTGATGGCCGGATGCAGTTCCCTGGGCATATTGGGCGTGGGTGTGGCCTACTTTGGTGTATTCCCGCTCGTGCTTCCATACCTGCTTGAGTGGATCCCCGCATGGGTACAGGTGCAATTGCGTTTGAATGAGACCTTGTCCATTATAATTAAAGGGTTATTCGGCTTTGCCATTGCCTTCCAGTTTCCCATGGCTGTTCTCATCCTGGTTTACATGGGACTGCTGACGCCACAGACCTTGAAAAAATACCGTAAGATGTCCATCATAGGCATGTCTGTGGTAGCGGCGGTATTGACGCCGCCGGACCCCTTTTCAATGCTTGTCATGTTGCTGCCGCTGGTAATACTGTATGAATTCAGTATCTGGCTCTCCTATCTTGTGATACGCCGCAAAAGTAAAGAAGCGGCGGAATAAAGGGAATACAAGTAAGATGCTTGGAATTGGCATGGGCGAAATGATACTTATCGCGGCCATCGCGTTAATTGTAATCGGCCCGGAAAAGTTTCCCGATTTTGCAAAGATTGCCTTGCGCACCATGCGCGATTTAAGGGGATATGTGGATGACATCCAGAATGAAGTCTCCAAAGAACTGAAACCGCTCAAAAAAGAAATTGATACCCTTAGCCGCGACTCCCAGAAATATATCGATACCCTCTCCAAGGATACGAACAAAGCCTTCAGCAGCGCAGGCACCACCTCTTCGACAACACAAAAGTCTCAGGCGGATCCCACCGACCGTCAGGATGATTCTTTTGACTACGGGAGCGGTAGCGGTGGCGCAACGAATGCCGATGGTGCAAGTGGCGAATACCGTCCGACGGGAGAAACACCGGCATCGCCACCCCAGAAGAACCCCGACCCAACCGAAGAAATGGAAAAACCGGGGACGGAAGGCGGGGAGAAGCCGAATCAGGATGCTTTCGACGTGTCCGGAGCATCCGTTGAGCGTCTCGACTGATGGGCAACAGCATTCAAGGCACCTGAACAGGAGCGCAAAACAATGGATGACCTGCATCGACTGCGCGAGTGGACGGGCTACATCAACACCATTATCAATGGGTATAAAAAGTCACGGATTCTGTTTACCGCATTGAATGCAGATGTGTTTGAATTCCTCGAAGCTGAAATCAGTGCCGCTGACCTTGCCGCGGCGGCGGGATGGAGCGAGCGTGGGGCGGGGATGCTGTTGGACGGCCTTCTGGCCATGAACCTGGCGGAAAAGCATGAAGGCCGATACCGAAACACCCCGATGGCAAGGGAATGCCTGTCGATACGCGGATCCGCGTACCAGGGAAATATTTTGCGCCACAATATGAGCGGTTGGGACGCATGGGAAACCCTTGAAGAGCGGGTACGTACAGGAACATGCGCCCCCCGTGCAGAAAGCCGGACCGGGGAGGCATTGCGCAACTTCATTCTCGGCATGAGCAATATCGCACAATTAAGCGCACGGGAAGTATTGGAGACAATGGACCTCTCCGGCTATACCCATCTTCTCGACCTGGGCGGCGGACCGGGTACATATGCCATAACTTTTCTACAAGCCCATCCCCATATGGAAGCAACGCTCTTCGACCAACCGGAAGTGGTGGATATCGCCAGGGAACAGGTCGTCAATGCGGGGCTGGACCGCCGTTTTAACTATATTGCAGGGGACTGTCTTTCCGACAGCATCGGGAACGGATATGACCTGGTCTTCATCTCAAACCTGATACATAGTTTCAGTGATGAAGAAAACGGCACACTGGTTAAAAAAGCCTATGACGCCCTCGTTCCGGGAGGGACCCTTATCATCAAGGATTTCATCGTGGAGAATGACAGGTCCGGCCCGCCGTACAGCCTTATTTTTGCACTGCAAATGCTGGTGCATACACCGGGCGGTAATACGTACACCTATCAAGATATCCAAGGGTGGACGGATGCTGCCGGTTTCGGTCCGGGAAAGGCGGCATCCCTTACACCGCAAACACGCCTCTGGATTGCCGATAAACCGGCAGCAGCGCACATAGTGTAAGTCATGGGTAACGCGTCTCCGGTTCAATTATCCCCGGTTTCCAGCAACATATCCGGATGGGCACATAAATATACCACGCGCTTCATAAAACCGGTAATGTGTTCCCCGTCCAGTGCGCGATGGTCCAGAAAAAACGTAAGCGGCATAATCTGCCGTATGGCAATGATATCGCTGCCCGTGCCATCCTGAATCACTGTGGGCTTTTTCTGTACATCCGCGAGTACCATGGCAGTGATTTGCGGAGGGATAATTTCAAGAAACGCACCGTGAAAACGCAAGCCGGGCATAATACTGCCCGCATTGGAAACCAGTGTGGACGCGTTCAGCAAATCTTCAGCAACAAGCCGCTCTTCCGAAGATATCCGGTAATATTCATTACGTTCCTTTCTGGACGGCAACACCAGCCTGTCCCCACTGACAAAGTTGAACCAAAGACGTTTTAATACGGGAAGCAGATGGCCCCTGAACAAGCGCTCGCGTGTATCCTTAAGCGCGGCTTCCCAGAGGAGCAGGTCAACGTGGGTATTGCCGGCCCGTTTTTTCAGCCGTTCCATTTCGGTGCGAGNNTTTCAGCCGTTCCATTTCGGTGCAGACCTCACGCAGGCTCAGCGCACCGACATTACGCAATACCGGCGTGATCATGCGTTTGTCCCACGCGAGGAGAGGTACGGCAATATCGATGCTGTCAAGATAACGCATCTTCCCGGTATTCGTATGCTTGTGATAGACCACCTGGGCGTTGATATCCGGGGAAGCCTTGATGCTTTCGGCTATTATCTTCAGCATGACCGTATTAAGCGTCACGCGAATGTCTTTGAAGTCAGACGTTTCACGAAGACGCAGTGTAAGGTTGATTACTTCTGTTACGTCCAAATCAAGAACGATTCCGGCGTGGGGAATTGTATCCCACGATTCCACGGTTTTGTGAGCAACAACACGGCGTTGAATGTCAAACGGTTTTTCTTTCACAGATGAATCCTTTTAAGAACTGAGCAGTTGATGGCAAATAGCAGCCTTATAAAACCGACATTTTCTCTTTGTCTTGCCTGTTTTCCGTATAGGGATAGACGGGGAACTTTCCTTTGCAGTAATGGCCGCGGACAAGATAGAACAGCATAAATTATGTGGATTGTTTTTTCAGGATTGAGGGATGAAGGAAATCGAACTCTTCATCGTTACTTCCCAGAATCCATAACAGGAGCCAAGTATTTCAGGCTATATCGAGCCTCCTGCCTGGACTATTTTGTTGTGGATTCTTTTTCATAGTCCTGAAATGCGTTTTCCACCGCGGCGGCNNCTGAAATGCGTTTTCCACCGCGGCGGCGCCCGCCTTACCGCGATGAATATAAAGGCGATAGCAAAGGGTAAAAGAATCTCCCGGCTGCATGACATGCGATTTTGTATGAGGCCACGACTGTCCCAGAAATCCATAATGACGTAAAATCCATCCCGAATGCGGATATCCGGGATTCCGGGGGTTTTGGAAGATGGCCATTCCGGAAAAGGTTTCACTGTCGGACGCAACCGTATAGGAGACATCTGCCCAGGGTGATTCGAGTTCCAACACATCTTCCGTACATTCTCCCTGCCTTGACGTAAACAGGAAGGGAGCGCGCGAGGCATCGGGACGAAGGCAAAAACCGCCATATCCCTTATTGTCGGTACCACTGCCTCTCAGAGTGAACACTTCATTGCTTATATTTTGAAACGTAAGTTCAAAATCGATATTTCGGTGATCTTTCCCCGCAGGATGTACCAACATGCGTATCTGTTCCTTAACGACAGGATTTTCGGGGGCATCATCGTAGAGCCACAGATTTTCCACGGCAAGTTCCGCACGGGTATCATCCGCTTCACGGACAAGCCACTTGGAATGCACTTCCCGAACGCCATCCAGCGCCCATACATCCAACTTGCGATCACCAAGGGTACTGTCAGGCCATGCCCAGAAAACGCCCCGNNCAGAAAACGCCCCGGTGATGAAAATGGTCCAGGGGAAAGTCCTGGGTTAATATTTCACCATCGAGGCCGTAAAGGGGGTGAATGTAACAAGCACGCTTATACCGTTCCGGCACGAAGACCGGTTTTTTGCCTGGAACATAGCGGTATACAAAGACAGGGGCTTCTCCGTCCTTAACCGTAACCGTCGCCCCGTCATCGTGCAAACTAAACGCCCCCTGGAAAAGAGTGGTAATAAAAATACTTGTCAGTCCCAAATAAACCATAGCGCGTTCCTTATATTGTTTGTGCCTATCCAATAAAGCCGACGGAATCCAATCTAACGCGACTCCGGATAAGATGCTTCATACATTGAAAGCGAATCGTCCAACGGAGTGACGCTAGGCCTTTTTAAAAACATAACTTCTGAACGAAGACCTGCATCCACAGGCCCGACATCTTCAAAGACCGTCCGTGCGTTAACACAAACCAATCCCGAAGCTTGGACACATCCGAAGAAATTCCAGCAACCGTATCGTTAAGAAGCAGGGGCTATTCTGAAAAATGCGGCCCACGGCCGACACTGCTTTCAAGCGTGCGAATCCTGTCCTTCATCATGCGCTGCGCGATACAGGATACCTGACGTTGCAGCCACATGTCCGTCTGGCTGCCCTCGCGATAATCAGCGGGACCATATGCGTCAACACGACCTGAACTTAACAATTCGTCGACCTGGGCAAACAGATGGGCAGAACCGGAGGGATAGACAGCATAAGCAAGTCCGCCATGCTTTCGTATTACCGAAAAACTGGGAACATCACTGGGCCCATCCGCGATGTAAATCATGTTGCGGAAAGGCACGCGCCGTTCATCTTCCGGAATTGTGTCGTTAACGGACACCCCTTTAAGTTTATTGATGCCTTTGTTGATTTCGAATATAGCCCGCGTCTTNNCGCGTCTTGGTCGTGTGGTCCAGAAAACCGGCGATTTGCGTAATGGGCCCCGGTTTGGGTATGTCGGAGGGATTAAGGCCCGGCAGCGCGGGACTCTCAATAAATTCACTGGCCCATATCCCGCTGAGGTATTCCGCTATTGCGGAACCACGCACCAATTCCGCCAAGCCTGTACTTACCACATAGTGTTCCAAGTGCAAATCGCTTTCTTTAAACTCCTCTTTTTCAAGAATACCGCGTAACCGGAAGAATATTTCGGGGACGCCGTCATGAAAGCGGATATGAGCACCCAGTTCGCGAAGTTTGGCATTGGACAAATCGCCCATGAGACCGCACTGGACATAGGTCAGCAGATGCCCGAGATAACAGGTGTCTTGTTGAACCTTGATTCCCGCCCTGGCATAGAATGCCGGCAAAGAGCGCACTTCCTCCCAGAATTTACGGGCGTCCACGCCGTAATGGTCGAAAACAGGTTCCTGCATGTAATGGGGCGACAACGTCTGATCAAAATCCCATATGATGGCAATAACGTTTTGTAGAAACAATCCTTTGCTCATAAAAACTTCCTTGTATGCCATAAGTATA
>MTKX01006226.1_pt1 | contig 13690 bp, 13 predicted proteins | sample 1042771 | NCBI WGS metagenome assembly MTKX01 (sample SAMN06212183, study PRJNA360534) | anaerobic digester metagenome | biome: Wastewater treatment plant; material: sludge; isolation source: anaerobic digester fed with sludge from wastewater treatment plant | place: Denmark: WWTP Randers ... | reverse complement strand
CCAGCGGAGGGTCCAGCTGGGCCTCTTCATCAGCTTCCGGAAAAAGGACGGCGGATGGGGGGAAGCCATCTGCTTGAACGAGGTTATCGGCTGCCCGACGGGCTCCCAGTGCACCCATGTGACCCCCGACGGGAAATATCTCTTCTACATCTCCTGGGGATTCGGGGAATGGGCCGCTTATTGGGTCAAGGCCGATCTCATCGACAGGTTGAGACCGAAAAGCTGAAGGGGAAGGGCAGCCGGGGCTTGACGCAACATATTCCTTCGCCCGAGCGTATTTTTCATTGCTGGCTTCCCCCAGCGCGAAAGGAGATCCCTATGAAGAAAGACGGATCCGCACGTGTTTTTGCGCTTTTGACGGCCGGGCTGTGCGCCCTGGCCCTGGCCTCCGGTCCGGCCATGGCCGGCCAGTCCGGCGCCGACGAGGCCCTGGCCAAGAAGTACGCCCCGATCCTCGGGGGCTATGAGCTCGATCTGTCGGCCGTGGGCGGGGACCTCCATCCCACCGACGTCGTCGTCAGAGACGGAAAGCTGTGGATAGACGACGGGGACGGCCGTCCGGCGGAGATCAAGCCGGTCGGCGATTCGGGCTTGGATTTCGAAGGCCAGGACGAATTCAACGGCTTCGTCAAGGTCACCTTCATCAAGAACGATCAAGGCGCCGTGATCAAGATGCACCTGGTCATGCCGGACAATGGCCTGGACGTCTTCGGGAACAAAGTGAAATAGGACCCTCGCCCGCTCGATTGACGGGGCTTCGGACACACGCTATAGTTTCCGGAGCTTTGGCTCCATAGTCTGGAACGGTTCGAGGTCGGGATGGCTCTCTTCGCGCGGATGTTCGGCCGGGACGATCGCGAGGCCCCTCTCCGCCTGAAGGACGGCGACGCCTTCTCCCTCTGCCTCGAGAGTTACGGCATCACGGCCCGCGAGGGCGAGATCGTCCGCCTGCTCATCGAAGGCCGGACCAACGAGGAGATCGCCGCCCATCTCTACATCTCGAACCACACCGTCAAGAACCACGTCCACAACGTCTACAAGAAGCTCGGTATCGGCAACCGGGTCCAGCTCATCCAGAGCTTCCGCTCCGCGCTCGAGGAGAGCGGGCCGCCGGCCCCGGTCGCGAGCGCGGGCCGGTCGCGCGCCTCGCGCTTCCTCGTCCCGGCCCTGATCGTCCTCGTCGTCGCGGGGGGGGCGGCGGCCTACCTGCTCTTCGGACCGGGGAAGCGGGCGCCGCGCGTCGTCGCCTCGAGGCGCTCCATCGCCGTTCTGCCCTTCGTCGACCTGAGCGCGGCCAAGGATAACGAGTACCTCTGCGACGGCCTCTCGGAGACGCTGATCGACGCCCTGACCCACATCGACGGCCTGTGGGTCCCCGCCAGGACCTCGGCCTTCTTCTTCAAGGGGCGTACCCGCGACCTCCAGGACGTCGGCCGGAAGCTCGGCGTCGAGCACGTCCTCGAGGGGAGCGTCCAGGTGGCCGGGGACGACCTCCGGGTCACGGCCCGCATCGAGAGCATCCGGGACGGCCGGCAGCTGTGGTCCGGGATCTTCGACCGCAAGATGGCCGACCTCTTCACCATCCAGGACGACATCGCCAGGAAGATCGCCGAAGCCCTGAAGCTGACCCTGTACAAGGAGCCCGTCCTGAGGCGCTACACGCAGAGCCTCGAGTCTTACGATCGCTACATGAAGGGCATCTTCTTCTACAACAAAAGGGGCCGGGAGAACCTCGAGAAGGCGCTGGACTTCTTCGGCTCGGCCATCGCACTCGACCCCAAGTACGCCCTGGCCCACGCTTGGCTCGCCGAGACTTACACCGTCATCGGCTCCTGGGGGTTCCTGCCGCCGCGGGAGGCCTTCTCCAAAGCCAGGGAGGCCGCCCTCGCGGCCCTCGCGCTGGACGAGACGCTGGCCGAGGCCCACAGCGCGCTGGCCGACGTCGCCTATCTCTACGACTGGGAGTGGGAAAAGGCCGAGGCCGAATTCGAGAAGGCCCTGGTCAGCAACCCGAACTACGCCGTGACCCACTCCTCCTACGCCCAGTTCCTGGCCTGCCAGGCGAGATTCGACGAGGCCATGGAGCGGCACTGGCGGGCCCGGGGGCTCGATCCCCTGTCCCTGATGGTCCGCAGCGCGATGGCCAACACGCTCGTCTGGATGGGCCGGTACGACCAGGCCGAGAGCGAGCTCGGCAAGGTCCTCGAGATGGACCCCGGCTACGAGCCCGCCCGGGAGTACCTCCACCAGGCCCGCCTCCGCAGGTCGCTCTTGGGCGGGGACATCGAGGGCGCCCTGGAGGAATCCCGGAAGGCCGGCGACCGGCTCGGCGTCGGGATCGCCTATGCCCGGATGGGCGACCGGACCGAAGCTTTGAAGATCGCGGAAGAGTTCGCGGCCGCGTCCGAGGACGATCCCAACGAAGCCTATACCGCGGCCATCCTGTTCTTCGCCCTGGGCGAGACCGATCGCGGCTTCGCGCTCCTGGACCAGGCCCGCGATTTCCGTTCCCGGAGGATGGTCTTCCTCAAGACCTCGCCCTATTTCGAGACGGTCAGGCAGGACCCCCGCTTCCTGGCGCTGCTGAAGAAGGTCGGCCTGGGGGCCGAAATATAATCCTTCCTCCGGCCGTGCCGAGCCGCACCGGATCAAGGCGAACACGGGCCTGGGCGCTTTCGACAACAGAGTGAAATAAGGGCCTCGCCTTCGGGACCCGGCTATCGGGATTTTCCCCAGACGATGTCCTTATAGGACACGACCGGATAGGCGCACGGCCGCGTGGTCCCGTCGAAGTCCGCACGGAAACCCTTCCCCCGGGCATCGCAGGCGCCGGTCACCATCTCGAGGAACTCCCTGATCAGCACATAGGTCCCCTCTTCCGCCGCCGGGGCCGTCCCGGACGGGGGCGGGCTTTCATAGACATAGACCTTTCCTCCCCGGAACCGGAATTCCTCGATCCTTTCGGTGACGTCCGTCCTCCGATAACCCCACTCCCTCTGATCGGACTTGCGCAACTCCTCATCCGTCAACAGATACAGAACGCCGTTGACCCGGGCTCTTTTCTTCGGATATAGGTTCAATTCCGCGGTCCCGAGGATGGGGATGCGCTCCGCGTCGCGCACCATATAGGCATCGATCTTCTTGGCGCCTCCGGCGGCCGCCCGAGGAGAGTCGAAGGGGCGTACGCAGGTCCAGATCCTTTCGTAGCCCTTCAGGTGAACCTCGCGGACGGGCCCCTCGTAACTGTGCCCCAGGGTCTGCTCCATGCTCGGCAGGGAGATCAGGGAACCGTAAGCGACGATCCCCGAGTATCCTGGAGGGATCTCCAATGTACTCTTCGTCTTCGTCGCGGAACACGACGCGCCGGCCAGGAACAGCACGGCCGCGCCGATCGAAAGAACCGACGCGGCTCTCTCTACAGGAACGATCGTCGTTATCATAGGAATTCCCTTCAGGCCTTACGAGCCTGCCGGTCGCCGCCCCAAGCCTAGCACCGGTGGAGAAGCTTCGTCAACGGAGCCGGATGAACCGCGGGGGGGGGCGTTAACGGCCGAGCAGATAGACGATCGCAAAGACGAAAGCCGCTACGTAGGATCCTACGCAGGGGACGTAGAGAGGCCCGATCTTCCCCGTTTCCGCGAGGGTCAGCTTTTTATACTGGTCGATGTACTTGATCACATAGAGCCGCAGCAAGAAGAAGTTGATCTTGACCCCTCGCTTGGAGACCTCACGGACGATCATCAGGGAGAAGACGACTGCCAAGCCAACGGATATGAAGGCCAGGATCGCCGCCGCAATGGCCATGTGTCCCTCCCTTTAAGTATAGACTCCCGGGGAATAGAGAAGGTTCGCACGGATGGCTTATGGCGCGCCTGACGGGTACCCCGATGTTCACGTCCCCGGGATCTCGGAAATGGCCACCAAGGCGAATTTCCATCGGCCGTTGATCGTCTTGAGCACCGAGATCCTGGACTGCCGGAGCTTCATGGGCGCATTCTTGTAGACCCCACTCTAAGCACATGGGCCCAGAGCGCCACATCAGGCACTCCCCCCTTTTAGGATGAAGATATCGCCGTTTTCAGCTCGATGCCAATAAGCTTCGGGCCTTCTTTTTTCGAACCGCTCGGCTGCCTCTTATGCCCAATTCCTTGCGTAATACGTTAGAAATATGGCGGTTCGGAGTGATATGAGGATTATGCTCCACAAAAAACCGATGGTCCTCTTCGTTTGGCTCCTTGCCTCGATTGAGATACTCATCCAGAACTTGGCCGACCGCCCCCGACCGCGATACGCCGGCCCGGCAATTCACGATCAACATCCTTGACGGATCGATCCTAGCGATGAATTCGCTGATCCTCCGGGCATGCTTTTCGTCGAACAGGGTGCACCCTTCCAGGGGTGCAGAGATATCATCGAACGTGAGCTTCAGGGAATTCGGGCCGTTCTGCCAGATGACATGCTTCTCCTCGGCCTTGCATTTGATGGTTATGAAATTGTTGTTGGCATAGTATTCCTCGGTCAACCTGGAGATCAGGTCATTCCTGCTGATGATAAGGATCTTCATAACGGACTCTCCTTCCGGACCGATCGATGGGGATTCTCGAGCGGGATCATACCTTACGGGGAATTGGGGAGCGCCGGTCAGTTCGGCTTCCCCTCCCCCTCTTTCCCCCGGAAAGCGAACGGCGACCGAAGCTGCTGGATCAAGGCGTAATCGACCGCCTCGCGGCCCTTGAAATAGGCGACAACCTCGGCCCGGTTCTGTTTCTCGGCCACAGCCAGGGGCGTCAGCCCTTCTTTATTAAGGGCGCCGGGATCGGCCCCGAACGCGACGAGCTGGCTGACCACCCCGAGCTGGCCCCAGAAAGCGGCCGCATGGAGAGGCGTGTCGCCCGCGGTGTTCCGGGCTCCGATGTCGGCGCCCATGGTCAGCAGGAGGTCCACGACGAACCTGTGCCCGAATCCCGCCGCCAGGTGCAGCGGGGTTGCCCCGGCGTTGTCGCGGGCGTTGATGTCGGCGCCCTCGGCGATGAGCGCGCCGGCTTCGCCGCGCCGTCCCGCCACCGCGGCGGCGTGGAGCCGGGTCCGGCCCTGGGCGTCGCGGGCGTCGATGGCGCCGGACCCCTCCCCCGCCTTGGGCGAAAGCTCGTAGACATATTCCACCGTGCCCCATTCCGCCAGATCCCCGGTCCAGGGCCGGCGATTGCCGCCGACGGGCGCGCCCCAGGCCGTCTCCCAAGCGACGGTCTCGCGGATCCGCGGCGGCGCGGCCGGGACGATCTCGCCGGCGACCCGGTAGTCGAAGCGGACGACGTAACCGCCCGTCGTGTCCATGTAGTGGGAGTAGGCGTATTCGTAGGTCCGGCCGGAGACCGCGACCGGCTCCCAGGCCCGCGGCAGGAGCGGATGGGACTTGGGATGATAGCGGTCGCCGGGATACCAGGGATTCTCGACCTCGAGCCCGCCGCCGGCCGCGGGCCGGAAGCTCTCGAGCCCGCCCGGCCAGCCGAGCGGCTCCCCTTCGACGACGGTCCGCTCGATCGTCTTCCGGGCGTAGCGTCCCGCCGCCAGCCCTCCGAAGATGCGGGCGGCCTCGGCGTCGAGGTCGCGCTCCCTCTCCATTTCCCCAACCAAGACCTTGACGCGGGCCGCGTCGGGGGCCTGCGGGGCGAGCTCCAGATAGCGCCCGAAGCTGAGGGCCGCGTCGCCGAAGCGTCCGGCCGCCCTCTGGACCAGGCCGAGGCCGCGGACGGCGCCCGGCCAGCCCGGGGCCAGTCGGACCGCCGCCTCGAACTCCCGCAGGGCTGCCGGGTAATCGGCGCTCGACCTGGCCGCTTCGACCGCGGCCACCCCGGCTTCGTAGTGCCGGCGGGCCTCGGCCGGCACGTCCTGGGCTGATGCGAACCCGGACACGAGTCCCAGCCCGAACGCGAACCCAAGGGCCGCCGTCAGGGCCCTTCCGGCCGTGCTCATGGCGCCCTTCAAGGCCGGCCTCCGTTCCGCTCCCCCAGGCGTTCGAGCGGCACGATCAGGAAATTCGTCGAGTCCACGTAGAAATCGGACGGCCCGTAAGTGACGTCGGCCACGAACTTCTTGATCCTCGACGACGTCCCCGGGATGGCCATGCCCGCCCTCACGAGGGCCCAGCGCACGGTCTCCGAGCAGACCATGTCGTTGTCGCCGTAGGGCCCGTAATCGGTCGTATCGATCCAATTGTCGCCGCGGGCGGCGAACTCCTTCAGGCTCTTGATGCCGGTCTCGCGGGCGGCCTTCCAGAGGAGATCGGCGTCGAAGGCCGAGATCGGCCGGGCCACGTCCATCTTCAGGCCGGCGTACTCGGCCTCGATCTGGGCCTCGGTCTTGACGTGCGTCCCCTGGCCGGGCATGTTGTCGAGGAAGAGCTTGACCCCGTCGACCTCCTTGACGAACAGGAACGTGTGCGAGGCCCGAGGCCGCAGGCTCCAGGTAAGGGCCTTGTCGAGGATGATGATCCAACCCGCCTTATAAAAGTCGAGCGAGGTCATGTCGTCCGGCTGGCGGACGAGGAGCACGTCGCCGACCCTGAGGTCGTCGAACCGCTTGGCCAGGGGCGGCACCTGGCCCGCCTCGGGCTTGAACGACCGGACGACGGCCGGGGCGTCGGCCCCGCGGGGCTCGATCGTTCCCTCGATGTCCCTCAGGATTCCTTCCTTGACGGTGGGCGCGCCCGAGGCCAGCTCGCGGGCGGCCGTCTCGATCCTGGCCCTGACGGCCGGCGGGTGCGCACCGATGCTCGCGACAATCGCGGGGACCGAGTCCCCGGGGACGGGCTCGAAGCGGCCCGAGGCCTCGAGCTCCCGCAGGAGCTCCCGTTTCTCCTTCTCGAAGTCCGGTCCGGACGGCCGGGCGGGGCGGTCCGGGCGCGGGCCCGGCTTGGCCCCCGCCGGAGAAGGCTTCGTCTTGACGGCGGCCTGCGCCGCGGGCTTGCACACGGGCGGCCGGTTCTGGTCCGGGCACGAACAGACGTACTCGACGCCGCCCCGGACCATGATGACCGCGGTGCGGTCGCTGTTCCATCTGGCGTTCAGGCTCTTGTCCCGCACCCAGACCTCGAGCGTCTCCCGGCACATGGCCTGGGGAATCTGGGCGTAGATAAGGATGGGCAGGAGCAACGAGAGGGCGAACGAAAGGAACGAGAGGGCGAACGCGGCCCGGCCAGACTTCATGGCAAGTCTCCTCGAGAAAGTCACGAGGCTGGATTCTACGCCCGGGGCGCGGACGAGGCAAGGGCAGGGTGCTTCGGAAGGAGCCGCGCGTTCACCGCGACGATGACCGTGCTCAGGGACATCAGAACGGCGCCGAGAGCGGGGCTGAGAACGATCCCGGACCCGTAGAGCGCGCCCGCGGCGAGCGGGATGGCGACCGCGTTGTATCCGGTCGCCCAGGCGAGGTTCTGGATCATCTTCCTATAGGTCGACTTGGCCAATCCGACGATGGCGACGGCGTCCAACGGATCGCTCTTGACGAGAATGATATCGGCCGTCTCGACGGCAACATCCGTGCCGGCGCCGATCGCGATGCCCACATCGGCTTGGGCCAGGGCCGGCGCGTCATTGACCCCGTCGCCGGCCATGGCCACGACGAGCCCGCGGTCCTGGACCTCCTTGATCTTCGCGGCCTTGTCCTGCGGCAATACTTCGGCGAAATGATCGTCGAGCCCCAGCTCCTCGGCCACCCATTCGGCGACGAACCGGTTGTCCCCTGTCAACATCATGCACTTGATGCCCATGGCCTTGAGCCGGCGGATCGCGTCCTTGGACTCGGGCCTGATGATATCGGCCAGCGCCACGGCTCCGACGGGCCGGCCGTCGAGCAGGACGAACACGACCGTTTTTCCCTGGGCGGAAAGGCGCTCGATCCGTTCGTCCTCGAGCTCAAGGCCTTTTTCCCTCAAGAAGCCCGGGCTGACGACCATGACCTCCCTGCCGTCGACGTATCCTGCCGCGCCCTTGCCGGGGATAGCTTTGAACCCGTCGACGGCAGGAACGGGGCCGGGCGCCGCGCTAACGATGCCCTTCGCTATGGGATGTTCCGAATGCGCTTCGATGGAAGCGGCGTATCTGAGGATCTCGCTTCCCGACAGGCCTTCGGCAAGAACGAGCGTATCTGTCACGCCGAAGCGCCCCTCGGTCAGGGTCCCCGTCTTGTCGAAGACGACGGCCTGGATATCGCGGGCCCGCTCGAAGGCACCCCTATCCCTGATCAGGAGGCCGTTCCGGGCCCCGATCGCTGTCGAGACGGCCACCACCAGAGGCACGGCCAGCCCGAGCGCGTGCGGGCAGGCGATGACCATGACCGTGACCATCCTTTCGAGCGCGAACGCGAATCCCTTACCGGAAAAAAGGAGCCAGGCGAAAAGGGTCGCTGTACCGACGCCGACCGCGATCAATGTCAGCCAGAGCGCCGCCCGGTTCGAGAGATCCTGGGTCTTCGACTTGCTCTCTTGGGCCTGACGGACGAGTTCGAGGACTTGAGAAAGATATGATTCGCTCCCCGTCTTCTTGATCTCGACGGTCAGAGAGCCCTCGCCGTTGATGGACCCTCCGATGACTTTGGAGCTCTTGGCCTTGACGACGGGTTGTGACTCACCCGTGAGCATCGCCTCGTTGACAGAGCTCTCCCCCTCGACGACATCACCGTCGGCGGGGATTTTCTCGCCCGGTTTGACGAGGGCGCGGTCCCCGGCCTTGAGATCCGAGAGAGGCACATCGAGGAAAGTGCCGTCGGGCTGAAGGAGATGGGCTTCGGAGGGCATGAGCCGGGCCAATTCTTCCAGGGCCCGGGACGCGCCCATCACGGACTTCATTTCGAGCCAATGTCCCAGGAGCATGATGTCGATGAGTGTCGCCAATTCCCAGAAGAAGATCTCCCCCGCCAGGCCGAAAACGACGGCGCTGCTATAGACATAAGCCGTCGTGATGGCCAGCGCGATCAGCGTCATCATCCCGGGCTGCCGGGCTTTGAGCTCGGCGACGATGCCCTTGAGGAACGGAAGCCCGCCGAAGAAGAAAACCAAGGACGAAAGGGCGAAGAGGACATACACGTCCCCGGGGAACCGGAGGATCTCCTCGAGCCCCAGGAACCTCTGGATCACGGGAGAGAGGCCGAGGATCGGTATCGTCGCGATCAGGGAAGCCCAGAACCTCTTCCGGAAGTCCGCGACCATGTGGGAATGGGGATGGCCGGGACCGCCCCGATGCCGCATGGGGGAGGCGTGATTCCCGTGTTCGCCGTGATCCAAAGACATCTCCCGATATGCGCCCATGATAGGTCCATCCCCGGAGAGGGTCAAGCCAGGCGATCGCCGGGCGTAGAAATCGGCTTATTTGTTCATTTTCTGTCCGTTGAGAAGAAAGGAAAAGTACAGCACGAAAACAGGCTCTGTCTATTGGAATCCCGCCTCGCAGCCGACACTATCTTCTCGAGAGAGGGAATATCCATAAGGAGGTGGGCCATGACACGGCTCAAGCCGGTTCTCGTCTTCGGGATGATCCTGGCGCTATCGACGACGTTCAGCGCCGGACCGGTCGTACCACAGGGGTATTTACCGGCCGACCTGAACGGCGAACTGAATGGCGTGCCGTACCGCATCGTGGTTCCCGGGAATTGGAACGGGACATTGCTCGTTTACGCCCACGGGTACAACGAAGGCACGACCCCGCCTGCGCTGGGGCCGCAACCCGAGGATGTCGACATGCTGGTCGACCAGGGCTTCGCCTTGGCGGCCTCGCGTTTCGCCGGCGCGGGGTGGAATATCAAGGAGGGGATGCGGGATACGGTCGCGCTCACCACGGCCTTCCGCGATCTGGTCGGGCTTCCTCAGAGGACCATCCTTTGGGGCCGTTCGATGGGCGGCCTCATGGCGCTGACGATGATCGAGAAATTCCCGGGCATCTACGACGCCGCGATCGCCTTGTGCCCGCCGGCCGCCGGGACGCCGCGCCGCTTCGATCAGGCCCTCGACATCTCGCTGGCCTACGCGGCCGCGTTCGGATGGGATCCCGGCTGGGGTACCCCGGGGGACCTGCGCGACGATCTGAACTTCATGACCGACGTCATGCCTCACATCATGATGCAACTGACGCCCGCCAAAATGGGGTATTGGGAATTCCTCAGGCGGGTGAACAGGATGCCGCCCGACACGTTCTATGCGGGGACCAATCGGGTCATCCCCCTGTACTTCGCGATCGCCGCTCGCGCCGAACTGGAAAGCCGTGCGGGAGGGCCCGTCGCCGAGAACGTCGGACGCGTCTACACGCTCACCGGCCAGGATCTGCTGGAGCTGGCCGCCATGGACGTCGACGGCGAGGCGTTGCTGGCCGAAATGAACGCCGGGACCGACATCGCCTCCCCTCGGAATGCCCGCAATTATGCCGCGCATTACGCCGATCCTGACGGCCGCCTCGGTCGCCCGGTCCTGACACTGCACACCGAAGGAGATTGCCTGGCCACGCCCAACAACGAGGACGCATACCGCGGCACCGTCGAGCAGCAGGGCGCGGGGCAGCTGCTGATGCAGCAATTTGTCCTGGGCGGCGGCCACTGCACGTTCACCCCGACCCAGGAGCTGGCCGCCATCAACGCCATGATGTCCTGGCTCGACAGCGGGACCCGCCCCGATCCGTCGCTGTTCTTTCCCGCGGCGATCGGATTCGACGCCGGGTTCATCCCGCCGGGCTGGCCGTGGTGAGCAAGCCCGGTTGATCGCGGATCACGCCAGATTCATCTTGCGCAGCAGCGCGGTGTGCCGGGGATCCTCACGGACGGGATCCATATGCGGGTAGCTCGGGAACATCATCATGTTCTGGTCCCGCTCTTCGACGGCGCGGTCGAACCACTCGAAGGCGGCATCGAGCTCCCCGAGTCCGTAATGGACATGGGCCAGGCAGGAAGGGAGAACGTAGCGCTCGGAACGATGGAGCCGATCCGACACGGCCCGAGCTTCCTCGGTGTTCCCGCACACCCCCAAGGCGAAGCCGAGCCAGCCGAGGAACATCTCTGCCCCCGAGCCCAGTTCGGCCGCCCGGCGGTGGGCATCGACGGCTTTTCGGGCGAACTCGGGCAGGTGACGGCCGCGGACCTTTCCCTCGAAATATTTCTGCCGGTAGGAGATCCCTCTGACGAACGAAGGCCAGCACGATGCCGGCTCCAATTCTTCCAGGATCCGGGCTTCTTCGATGGCCCGATCGTAGTCCCGCGCCAGCGCGTGCATGATCCCGAACCAGACTCGCGTCAGGCCGGCCAACGGGTCGATCTCCAGGGCGCGCTCGAGTTCGGCGACGGCTTCGGCCATCCGATTGCGCGGCATCAGGATCGTCTGGGCGTTGCGCGACCGCACGAGCGGCGATGCCGGGTCGGACGCGAGGGCCTTGGCCATTTCCCGCTCGGCGGCCGGCCAATTGTAGTCGAGCAGCGCGTGATATTCGGCGAGCACCGCGTGCGCCTCGGCCAGACCGTCGTCGAGCTCGACGGCCCGCTGGGCGTATGGGAAACCCAGCGAGTACGCATCCTTGGGACGCATGAAGCCGGTGTAACCGAACTGCGAGTAGAGGACGGCCAGGGCCACATGCGGCAGGGCGAATCCGCGGTCGCATTCGAGGGCCTTCTCGAAGTGCCGGATGGCCCCCGCCGCCGCGTCTGGAGTCATCTTCTCCGTGAGGTAGCGGCCTTGGATGTACTCGTTGTAAGCCGCGATGCTCTCGGTCGGTTTCCTCCGGCCGTGAGCCGGGGCCGGCCGGCCGCGGGCTTCCCCGGCGAGCTGGGGGTCATCGACGTGCGCGGCGATGTCGCGCGCGATCCGGGCTCGCAACTCGAAGACCTCGGCCAACCCGGCTTCGTAGCTCCGGGCGAACAGGTGGGTCTGATCGACCGCCCGGACGAGCTGCACGGTGATCGACAAGCGATCGCCCACGCGGTGGACACCGCCGTCGACCACGTAGTCGACGTTCAATTCGCGGCGGCACTGCGCCACATCCTTGCCGGCGCCCTTATAACGCATGGCCGTCGTCCGGGCGATCACGCCGAGATGATCGGGCGCCAGGCCGGCGAGCTCGGTGATGATCTCGTCGGTCGCCGCGTCGCTCACATAGTCCTCGCCGGGATCGCCGCTCAGGTTCAGGAACGGCAGAACGACCAGCCTCGGCCTCCCGGCCGGCCCGGCTGGCGTCGGCAGGCGCCGCGGCGAAACGGCGGCGACGAACCGGTAACCCCGTTTGGGCAGCGTCTCGATGAAGCGGGGGCGCTCGGCCGAGTCGCCCAGCGCGGTGCGCAGGCGGGCGATTGCGATGTTCAGGCCGTTGTCGAAGTCGACGACCACGTCGTCCGGCCAGATCCGGCGTTTCAGGTCTTCGCGGGTGACGACTTGGCCCGGGTGCTCGAGCAGCGCGGCAAGGACCTTGAACGGCTGGTCGCGAAGCCCGATCCGCGCGCCTCGCTTGCAGACCTGACCGCCGGCCACATCGACCTCGAAGACGTCGAAACAAAGGAGATCTGACATCGCAGGGCTCCTGCGAGGGTCGTTGCTGTCAGACTACCCCAGGCGGGATTCGCAGTCAAGTGCCGTGGGCCCGGAGAGTTGGGCCCGACGCCTTGGCGATGGGCATCAATGGTTCTATGCTTTCGCGTAAACTGAGGAAGACTGCGGCCACGCCCCCATTGGCACGGAAAGTTGCCGATCAAGGAACCGGTCGAAGTTGAGGAGCATCACCCGATTGAGGAGCGTGCGCTCCGGATGGCGAAAGGCTGGATCCCCGGCAATTCGGGACGACCGATCTATGCCACATCAGGAGGGGGGGTATGGGGGAAAACGTGGCGTGCCTGAGAGGATTCGAACCTCCGACCTTTGGATCCGGAGTCCGATCGGCACGCATTTTAGTTAGCTGCATTCAATAGAGTTGCGGGCATTTCCTCTTGCCGCTTGGACGGGGTGTGGACGCTCTCCGGTCCTTGTTCGAGGGTATCTACGGCTAGACGCTTCTGCGCTTCGTTCGAATGCGTATAGCGCTGCGTGACCTCGACGCTGTGATGGCCAAGAAGATCCCTGACCGTGATAATGTCCACTCCGTTCGCGACAAGTCGCGAAGCATAGGTATGCCGCAGGTCGTGGAAGCGAAGGCCCTTGATCCCAGCTTGGCGCGTAGCCGTCAAGAAGGCTCTCTTCACATCTGTCATCGGCCTTCTTGTCGCCGGATAGAGGAAAACGAATTCAGAAGAGGGATTCTCCGCTCTCAGATTCAGCAGCTCCCCCCGAAACCGTTCACCCAGGGGAATATGCCTGATCCTTCCGCTCTTCGTCCTCTCCACCCGAATCTGGCTCGTCCTGAGGTCGACCTGGCTCCATCGCAACCCCAGGATCTCACCCCTCCTCATGCCCGTGTAGAGGGCGCTCAGGACGATGATCCTAAGGTATGGGGCGCAAGCCTTTAGAAGCCGCTCTTCCTCTGGCTCTGAGAGAATCCGTTCCTTCAAATTGTCCTTCTCCGAGAAAAATCTCACTTTCCCCATAGGAGAGTGACCTGCCCCCCTCACAGGGATCCAGCCCATGTGATAAGATTTCGCTGGATCGAGGGAGGTCGACATGGCCAGGAAACGGTTTTCCCCGGAGCAGATCATCACCATGCTCCGGGAGGCGGAAGTCCTTCTCAATCAATCG
>MTKX01017738.1_pt1 | contig 13697 bp, 15 predicted proteins | sample 1042771 | NCBI WGS metagenome assembly MTKX01 (sample SAMN06212183, study PRJNA360534) | anaerobic digester metagenome | biome: Wastewater treatment plant; material: sludge; isolation source: anaerobic digester fed with sludge from wastewater treatment plant | place: Denmark: WWTP Randers ... | reverse complement strand
AAAATATGTGGTTGCAAGAAAATGTTTAAGGAATGAATGTGTTAATCCGGAATGTCGGATGCAAAACTCATGCAGTACCACGGCCTTATCGCCCCTCCAAATGACTCGCTCAGGCATAGGCAATCAGTACGTCATCTCCAGAACTGCCACCAGCGCTTCTTCTTGATCTCAATAACCTTTAATGGGGCGAGAGGAGCGGTTTGATGAAGAGCAACTCCTGGAATATCGTTTGGCCTTTTTATTTGCTTCTCGCTTTTTCTTTCTCCACCGATCTTTGCCTGGTTAGCTGAAACGCGAGCCATATCAATATCAGCCCCCCAGCTCTCTCTCAATCCGGTCCAGGAGGCTCTCCATCAATACCCGCAGCCCATCATAGCTTTCCTGGGCAGCAGCCAGATCCTCAGGCATCTGCACATAAGGCCCGGAGACTATCTCCTCGGCGCAGTGATCTATAAGGCGTTTCATGCTTTCCGGATTGCTCTCCAGGTGGAATTGCAGGCCGATGGCCTTCCCCAGTATAAAGGCCTGATTGGGGCAGGCGTCGCTCTCTGCCATCCGCGAGGCTCCCGGAGGGATGGAGAATGTGTCGCCATGCCAGTGCAATGCAGGGAATCTATCCGGCAGAGCGGAGAATGCCGGCGAGGCCTGGCCTTCCTCTGTCAATCGGACTGGAAACCAGCCTATCTCTTTATATCTGTTCTTTGTAACCAAGCCGCCCAGGACATCGGATATCAGTTGCGCTCCCAAGCAGATGCCAAAAACGATCTTTCCGCCGTATACCGCCTTTTTAATGAATTCCTTCTCCTCTGCCAGCCAGGTGTATCTCTCCTGCTCATAGATGTTCATGGGACCGCCCATGATGATCAGCCAGTCAAAGCTTGATGGAGGAGGAAGCTGTTCTCCTGAAAATAATCGGGTTCGGCTGAGGGCATGGCCGCGTGAAGAAGCCCAGCTTTCCATGTTGGCCAGGTCTTCAAACGGGACGTGCTGAAGATAGTGAATTCTCATGAAAGCCTCCTCTTGTCTTTCCGCACCCTTCACCCGGTGATGGAGACTCCTTTATTAGTTATCCATCAGCAAACCCTATGATCTATTGTATTTAAATTTATGACAGATTCGACTGCAGCCATATCTTTGAGGTCGAAAGCCTCTTATGGGACCAGAAGCCAAATTTCTGCTTATGAAAACAAGCCCGGGCCCGCAATACCTCATCTACGGCGCAGGGGCCATAGGCAGCGTTTTGGGCGGATTTCTCCATAAGGTCGGCGGCTCGGTTACTCTGGCGGGGAGGGGCGAGCACTTCCGGGCTCTATCCAAGAGGGGTCTACAGATCACGGGAATCTGGGGAGAGCACTTTGTTCCCCCGGAGGAGGTAGAGCTCCTCTCAGACCGGATGCGGGCAAAGAGGTTTTCGGTCATCCTCTTATGCGTGAAATCAAAGGACACATTAGCTTCGGTGGCCGAGGCAGCGCCACTGCTTGAGGATGGGGGGATCATGATCTCCATGCAAAACGGCCTGAATAACTGGGAGGCATTATCTGAGCGTGTGGGCGAAGAGCGCACCGTCGGAGCACGGGTCATCTTCGGGGCGGAGGTCATAAAGCCCGGCCAGGTCAGGGTGACGGTCAATGCCGATGATGTTTTGCTGGGCGAGCCCTTCCTGCCAGTGAACCGGAACCTCCTGGAGAGAGTTCAATGGGATCTCTCCTCCTCGGGCATACCAACCCGGGTTGTGGACAAAAAAGAGATCTGGGCTGCTATATGGGGCAAAGTGCTCTACAACTGCTCCCTCAATCCCCTGGGAGCTCTGCTGGAGGTGCCCTACGGAAAGCTGGGGGAGAATGTCGAGACCAGAGAGATCATGAGACAGGTGATCCGGGAGATCTTTCTGGTGATCCGGGCTAAAGGGATTGAGGTTCCCTATAGGGATGGGGAGGAATACTTCCATTTTCTTCTGGAGATGCTCCTTCCCCCCACAGTAGATCACCGGGCGAGCATGCTCCAGGATATACTGGCGGGCAGAAAGACGGAGATTGATGCTCTGAATGGAGCCATATCCAGGTATGGCCGGGAGTATGGTCTGCCCACACCCTATAATGATCTTCTCACTGCTCTGATCAAATTCAAGGAAGAGAAGAACTCTTCTTCGTCCTTGACAAAGCCGCAATAGCATCACATTCAACTGAAAAATCCGATAAGAGGCAGCAGATGGATCAAAGGCGGAAGGGCGGCAGGGAATTCTATGAAGGTGGTATCAAGGATGCATAATTGGGATCCGGAGGACTATCGGAGGAGCGCATCCGCCCAGTTCGGCTGGGCTATGGCTCTGATTGAGAGCTTGAAGATAAAGGGAGACGAGAGCATCCTGGATATAGGATGCGGGGATGGCAGGATCACTGCATATCTGGCCAGACTTGTCCCAGATGGCCGGGCGCTGGGAGTAGACCTATCACCGGACATGATCGGCTTTGCCTGTCGGGAGTATGCGGATATTCCCAACCTGGGATTCCAGGTGGCAGATGCATCTCGACTGCATTTCCGGGAAGAGTTCGACCTGGCGGTATCTTTCGCCTGCCTGCACTGGATCAGAGATCATATTCCCGTGCTGGAGGGAGTGCGGGATAGCCTGGTTCCTGGCGGCCGCTTTCTGATGCAGTGCGGGGGAAGGGGCAATGCGGAAAAGCTATTTTATTACACCGATAGAGCGGCGGCCAGGGACCCCTGGAAGCCGCACTTTTCGGGATTTTCATTCCCCTACCATTTCTACGGCCCGGAAGAGTACAGTATCTGGCTGGGGCAGGCCGGCCTCTCACCAATACGGGTGGACCTGGTGGTCAAGGACATGGTCCACCAGGGCCAGGCAGGCCTGGAGGGCATCATCAGGAATACCTGGCTGCCCTATACCGAGAGGCTGCCCACTCGGCTGCAGGACGATTTCGTGAGAGAGGTGGCCGGAGGATATCTAAAAGATCATCCCCTGGATGATCAGGGCCAGGCCCATGTGCAGATGATGCGCCTGGAGGTGGCGGCCATGAGACCTTATTAAATTTATAATCAATCTCTTTCGGGTCTTCTTTTTGCTGCTCCAGAAAAGCCCCGGGTCTCTCCGAAAGCAGCCAATTAGGATCAGGCAATTTGCTGCTCTCTGTCCGCCTTCAATGCCCTTGCATACCAGATCAGCTCCTTTAGCAGCCTCCTGGCCTGGCCATGCTGCGATTTTCCCAGGAGCTGGCCCTGATCATCGAAGAGCTCCTGCACCTTGGGAAAGTGAACCGCCTCCCCGGTGGGAACCATATGGGCCGCCAGGCAAACCAGTCGCAGCTGCTCCACCATGCGCACCCCTCCCCAGGCTCCGGAAGATACGCCACAGATGCCCACCGGCTTGTGGGCATACTCGGAGAAGAGCATATCCAGCATCATCTTTAGCTCCCCGGGGTAACCGTGATTGTATTCGGGAGAGACTATGATCAGGCCGTCCATCCGCTCTACCTTTTCGGCCAGATTTTTGGCCTGGGGGCTTTTTTTGCTGTTGTCCGTAGCCGGCAGGCGATAGTCCCGCACATCGATGATCTCACTCTCCAGGCCCGCCTCAAGGGCCTTTTGCAGCATGAACCGGGCCGCCTTCTCCGACTGACGGCCCTCTCTGGCTGTTCCCAAAATTATGGGGATATACATCACACCGCCTCATCATAATCATCAAGGTATCTGGCAGCACCGACAAAGCTTTTCATTGCGATCGAGTCCAAGATTAAGACGAAGGCCTCGTCGGCTGCCCCACCCCACCGGCTGGCAAGGCCATGCACAGGTGCAAAGCTCAAATCCGCATTCCCTCTGTCGCATACTCGAATATCTTTATCCCCCTGTCAATTTCCTCCCTGGTTATGATCAGCGGCTGCAAAGTCGGTGTAGCTGATGCCATCAACATGGTTTACTGCACTGCCCTCTGCATGGTCGACCACCAGCTCGTGGGCCCGGGTGTGAAAAGGCATGACCAAGCCATCTCGGTGCAGAATATCTTTCGATCGCGCCCCAATTTTCCTCATCCGTGCTCCTTGCCTTGAACGGTTGATCCATGAGCTATGGGATTGCTGATCAGAGATTCATTGATCGATTACATCAATTTTGCGTGTCTATCTGAGCCTTTTGCAGCCTGTCGCTGTAATCGAAATAGACCGTCTTCAGATCGGTGAACTCATCTATCGCCGTTGTGCCTGCTTCTCTTGTTCCATTGCCTGTAGCTTTTACTCCGCCAAAAGGCAGATGAATCTCCGCTCCAATTGTAGGGGCATTGACGTAGGTGATTCCTGCATCCAGCCGCTCTATGGCCTGAAAAGCATTCTTGATATTTTCAGTATAAATGGAAGAAGAGAGGCCATAGGGAACCAAGTTGGCTATCTCGATGGCCTGCTCCAGATCTTCCGCCCGGATCAATGAGAGCACAGGCCCGAATATCTCCTCCTGGGCTATCCTCATGTCTGCAGTCACTTCTGTGAATATGGTAGGCAGAAAGAAATATCCCGGAAGGGGATTGATGCGGCTGCCGCCATAGACCAGTCTTGCTCCCTCATCCGCTCCTATCTGCACATACCTCTCCACCTTTGCCAGCTGGCCGCCGTTTATGAGCGGCCCCATATCAACGCTCTCATCAAGGCCGCTGCCCACCTTCAGCCCTTTGGCCCTCAGGATGAGCTTTCTCTGAAACTCTGGCAGGACCTTCTCCTCCACTATGACCCGGCTGGCGGCAGTGCATCGCTGACCGGTCGTGCCGAAGGCTCCCCAGAGCACTCCATCCACAGCCAGATCAATTTTGGCATCGTCCATGACGATAATGGGATTCTTGCCTCCCAATTCCAGGGAGACCCTCTTCATGTCCTTGCCGGATTCTGATAGTATCCACTTGCCGGTTTCAAGTGATCCTGTAAAAGATATGGCCTTCACCTTTCTGCTCTTGACCAGAGCGGTCCCCGCCTCGCCCCCAACGCCGGTCACAAGGTTAATGACCCCTTCGGGAACTCCGGCATGGCTAAGGATCTTGATCAGCTCAACTGCCAGAAGCGGCGTATCGCTGGAGGGCTTGAGCACCATTGTGTTTCCAGAGACCAGAGCAGGCATGATCTTCCAGGCGGGTATGGCCAGGGGAAAGTTGAAAGGTGTAATCAATCCCACCACGCCTATGGGACGGCGAACGGTCATGCAGAATTTGTCTGGAAGCTCGGAGGGGGTGGTCTCTCCAAAGAGCCTTCTTCCTTCCCCAGCTGCATAGTATGCCATGTCTATGGCTTCCTGGACATCGCCTCTGGCCTCCGGGAGGACTTTTCCGTTCTCCATGGTCATGAGGCGCGCCAGATCCTCTTTCCGCTCTTCAAGCAGTCTGGCGGCGCGGTAGAGTATCTTGGCCCTTTGGGGCGGCGGCGTTCTGCTCCAGGAGTCAAATGCCTCTTCTGCGCTGTCTACGGCATGATTCACATCATCCACAGTGGCCTTCTGAAACAGTCCTATCGGCTCGAGCGTTGCCGGATTAATGTCCTCAAAAGTCTCGCCAGAGGCTGAGTCCAACCATTCCCCATTCAGGAAAAGTTTATGCTTATTCATAGGGAAAACCTATATGATTATTCCAGGCTGATACTATTTAGTATCATGCCATTTTATGGCAGTAATCGGCTTTAAATCGTAGGTGGAGGGCTCTAATTGGATTTGGCTGGTGTTAAGAGAGAGCGGATACTGATCCTGGGAGCTGCCGGCAGGGATTTTCATAACTTCAATGTCTTCTTCCGCAGCCGTCCACAGTACGAGGTGGTGGGTTTCACCGCCGCTCAGATCCCCCAGATCGCCTGGCGCATTTATCCTCCTGAGCTATGCGGCAGCCTCTATCCTTCTGGCCTTCCCATCTGGCCGGAGGAGACCCTCGAGGATATAATTGTGAATTACCAGGTAGACAGATGCATTCTCTCCTACAGCGACCTGCACCACCAGGCGGTAATGGATCTGGCGGGAAGGGTGCTCGCCATAGGCGCTGACTTCGGATTTCTGGGCGGCCGGCATACCATGCTAAAGTCAAGGAAGAAGGTGATAGCCGTCTGCGCAGTGAGAACGGGGGCAGGCAAGAGCCAGGTTGTGAGATACATTGCCGATGTCATCCGGAAAGCAGGTTTCAAAGCTGTGGTTGTGAGGCATCCCATGCCTTATGGAAACCTGGTTGATGAGGCGGTTCAAAGGTTCTCGTCCCGGGCGGATCTGGATGGGGCAAATCTGACCATCGAGGAGAGGGAGGAGTACGAGAGGCATATAAGCAAAGGTACGGTGGTCTATGCCGGAGTGGACTACCAGGCCATACTGGATAGGGCAGAGGAAGAGGCGGATGTGATAGTCTGGGATGGAGGCAACAACGATACTCCATTCTTCAGGCCCGATCTGTGGATAACAGTCGCCGATGCTCTGCGGCCAGGGCATGAGACGCTCTACTATCCGGGAGAGACAAACTTCCGAGCCGCAGATCTCATTGTGATCAACAAGGCCAACAGCGCGGCAGAAGAGGACATAATTTCGATAGAGGCCAATGCCGCAAGGCTGAATCCAAAGGCTTCGGTGGTTGTGGCCGGCTCGGAGGTCCGGGCGGAAGATCCGGAGATAATAAGGCATAAGAGGGTGCTGGTGATCGAGGATGGGCCCACCATCACTCATGGAGAGATGGCCTATGGAGCCGGAGAGGTGGCCGCCAGGATGCACGAAGCCTCAGAGATCATAGATCCCAGGCCTTATGCCGTGGGGTCCCTGAAGGAATTATTCTCGAAGTTCAGACACATTGGACGGGTCCTGCCGGCGATGGGATACTATCCGGAGCAGATCAAAGAGCTTGAAGAGACCATAAATCGGGCTGATTGCGACTCAGTGGTCATTGCCTCGCCCATAGACCTGCGCCGGCTCATAAATATCAACAAACCATCCACTTATGTGCTTTATGATCTGGTGGACATGGACCGGCCATTCTTGAGAGAGAAGATCGAGGAGTTTATCTCGGGGATGAGGGCTGATGCAGAGCATTAGCGGGAAGGCTAGATTGATTCGAAAAGCTGCACGGGAGGATTGAAACCATGGCCGGTCCCACTGTTCTCGCCTTTGGGGGCAATGCCCTTCTTCTTGATCCAAGAGATCCTGGCGCTCAGGAAGAGACAGCAGCCTCTTTCGCCCGGGCGGTCAGGCATCTCATGGCCGAAGAAGAGGGAATGGTGCTGGTTCATGGCAATGGCCCTCAGGTGGGAATGATATTGCTGCGGATCGAGGCCACAAAGGACCAAATACCGCCGGAGACTCTGGATATAATGGTTGCTGAAACCCAGGGGAGCATCGGATACCTTCTCTCCCGCTCGCTTCGAAGCGAGATCCCGGAGAGAGAGGTGGCGGCTTTGCTGACAGAGGTCCTTGTAGACCCGGATGATCCCGGCTTCGCCAGCCCCTCCAAGCCCGTCGGTCCCTTTTATTCTCGGGAGGCAGCGGATGAGCTGATCAGGAGTCAGGGGTGGAGAATGATGGAGTCGCCGGGCAGGGGATGGCGGAGGGTGGTTCCTTCCCCCCGGCCCCAGGAGATAGTCGAGCTTCATACCATAAAGGATGCTGTGGGCCACGGACATCTGATAATCGCCGGGGGCGGGGGAGGGGTGCCGGTAATCAAAGATCAGAATGGCGCTCTTCAGGGCATCGAGGCAGTGATTGATAAGGATCTGACCGCCTGCAAGCTGGCGGTGGCCATCGAAGCGGAGAGGTTTGTCATCCTGACAGACGTGCCCCATGTTTCCACCGGCTTTGCCACCGAATCCGAGCGTGGGATTAAGAGGATGACGGCTTCTGCAGCCAGGAGGCTTCTAGCAGAAGGCGAGTTTCCACCCGGATCGATGGGGCCGAAGGTCGAGGCATCGGCGATCTTTGCGGAGGCCACAGGCAGATCCGCTCTGATAACCAATGTCCAGCAATTGGAGAGCGGCCTGAAAGAGGAGGCTGGAACCTGGATTGATCCTTAGAGAGGCTCGACCTGAATAATTGCCTTCACCAGAGGACGATATAGACCGTATCTCCCTCTTTCTTGCCCTTGAGAAGCTGGCAGTGCCTGAGTATGGCAAACTGATTCTCGAGCTCCGTTGGAGGCAGACTGAACCTCTCTGCAAGCTCATTTCTGGTGGCTTTGCCCTTTTCGGCAATGAACTGGTAGATCTCCTTCTGCAGATCNNCCATGGCTGTCCCGGAAGATCTTCTTGGACCTCTCTCCCCAGGGATCGCAGACCCTTATCCGGCGTCCCACATCGATATAGCAGTCCTCACAGAGGGTCTTTCCCTCCGTAGAGAATACCTCATCCTCGGATACGCTCTTGCCGCAGTTCTGGCATTTTATGCCATCAATCATAATGCATCATTCCTTTTCGAAGATCAAAACGGCTCTGATCTATTCTTCATCCAGCAGAAGTGCAGCAGTGTTATAGCCGGATCCCATGCGCACCAGCCCGGCAATAGCCGCAGCCTCCAGCATCTCCTCCCGGCTTGCTCCCTTCAGTAGAGCCATCTTCTTATGCCGCCTGATGCATTGATCGCATCTCACAGCCGCGGAGCAGGCCAGGGCAATAAGCGCTTTGTCCTTTTCCGATAAAGAGCCCTCTTTCATGATCTCTGTCATAAGCCTGCCAAAGGCACTCTCAGCGCCTCCTCCTAGAGCGGCTATGAACTCCTCTACCCTTGAATCTTCTGCGCCCTTATCATCTCTCATTACTGCGCCTTCTCCTGGCCGGGAAGCGATGCCAAATATGGCAAGCACATCTGCTCCCACCTTGCCGCTATCATCATGGTAAGCATATTATATCAATATGATGAATGCGGCTGGGATAGTCGATCTCACCAATTTTGATCCAAATAGCTGCGATCCCAGGAGGGATGGAGATGTGATGTCTTCCAGAAGGAAGAAGGCATAATGGCAATGCTGCCCCAGGCCGCCCTACCGAAAATTATCCGGCTCAATATTATCTATTACCAAATTGCACTGTTCCAAGATATTAATGAAAAAGTTCTAATAGAAAGAGCATGCCATGGGATTTTTTATGAGGTCGTGCATCAACCTATTACTGATCCCTATCTTGCTCTTGGGATGTGCAGGTGCCTCCGAGATCCTTGTGGGGCAGACGGGCGAGAATTATTCTAAGATCCAGGCGGCTATAGATGTTTCCATGCCGGGGGATACCATCAAGGTGAAGAGCGGCATCTATAGGGAGAACGTAAACATAAACAAGCCTCTCAGCTTTGTGGGTGTGGATAGCGGCAATGGCACTCCGCTGGTAAACGGGGGCGGATCGGGTAGCGTCATCACCATAGCGGCTGGAAACACCACCGTTCAGGGCTTCAACATAACCGGCTCGGGGCACTGCGGCTGCGGACATGCCGGAATACGGATCTCTTCCAGCAATAACCTCATTATGAGTAATATAATTTATAAGAATAAATATGGTATATACATTGAGACTGCCGGCACAAACAACACCTTCGTCTCCAATGATCTGCTCAACAACAGCATCAGCATCAGCGATAGCGGCAGCAACAACTCCTGGGATGCCAGCGCCAAGTCAAGCGGATGGCGGGGCCTCTTGGAGATGATCAGCGGCCCCCGGGTCATGGGAAACCACTACAGCGACTATGATGAGGTTGTGGAAGGCTGCAACGACACCAACAAGGATCTCATCTGCGATGAGCCCAAGGCAATAGGAAGCTCTTTGGACAGCTATCCCTCCATCTCCGCCATGAACTGAAAGACAAAAAAGCCTTCAGACTGCCGGCCCTGCTTGCATCAAGGATTCGGGGCTAGGGGATTTGCCGGGCAGGCGGGAGAAGGCTGCCTGCTCTGGCGGCAATATTTATGCAGCAATAAGGGGTAGGAGGAAAGCTATGCCGTGCATAATTGATACTGCCAGAGATGGGGATAGAAGAGAGGTGATTGATATCTTCAATCACTATGTGAAGAACACTTTTGCCGCCTATCCTGAGGAGGCTGTGCCCTATCAATCCTTTGAATTATTGCGCAGTACGGCAGAAGGTTATCCTTTCCTGGTCGCCAGGGACGAAAAGGCTGCTCTTGGCTTTGCCATGCTCCGCCCGTACAGCCCATTTGCCGCCTTTTCCGGGACAGCTGAGGTAAGCTGCTTTGTGGCCCCGGAGCAAACGGGAAAGGGCATCGGATCACAGCTTTACCATCGCTTGCTGCATGAGGGAAGAGAGATGGGCCTGCGCACCATTCTGGCCGGCATCTCCTCATTGAATCCGAAGAGCTTGGCCTTTCATGAACGGCAGGGCTTTGTGCAGTGTGGCCGCTTCTTGAATGTGGGCCGGAAATGGGGAAAGGACTTTGATGTGGTCTGGATGCAAAAGACGATCTAAAGACGACGTAGACGATGCAGACGATATATACGATCTAAAGAGAAATGATTCAAGGCAATGAGAGATGGCCTGCCGTCCGGGCCACAATTCGTTTTTACCTGGGGCAGGCCGCCGATGCGGTGGATAGAAAGGATCTATTTTGCCACGACCTCAGCCAGCTGTTCGACCGTCTGCAGTCCGCCTCGGAAGGGCTGAATGAGGTGGAAAAGGCAAGGTGCGGCCTGGATGGGGTGGCGGTTGAACTCGTCCTGCAGATCGATCCGGAGAAGAGGGAAATACTGCTTGACAAGCTCTTCAAGTACTGCGATCTGGATTTTCACCTCTTCACTGAATTGCTTCAAATTTTAAAGCGCCACTATCCGGACTGCCGTCTGGTCGTCCCATCATTGCAGGGCTATGAGCTGGCGCGAGAGATCCGCAGGTTTTTAGGAGCCCCGGATCTGGAATGCGTCTATCTCAAAGGTGAGGCCGAGGAGCGGCTGCTCATTAGCGAGGCTCTGGAGGGCGTCAGCTTCGAGAGAATTCTAGAGGACACAGAGAGGCACTATCGGGAGAGGGGCGGGATAGAGAAGAAGAGAGCGGAGCAGGGACCGGGCCGGGAGCTGTCCATGTACCTGCAGGGAGAGGAGGGCGAGGAAGAGGTGCTGTGGATGCGGGTGGGGATTGGGCTATCTAGCGAGGATTAGCATTCCTGCTCATATCGGCATCGATAAAAAGACGGGATAATCTGCCATTCGCCAGAATGGCAGAATATCGCTCCAATTTGAGATATCCGATCTCTACTGCCTGTTCTACGGACATACGGAATTCTAATATTTCGCATCCAGCAGTTCATTGAAGCTCATAAGCAGATTGGCTTCCACCCGGAGAAGGTTCTCATAGGCGGCAAGGAGATCAACCATATCCTGATGCGAGGAGCTGTCTATCTTATTAAGCAGTAGGTTGAAGCTCTTGTAGAGCCTGGTCTGCCGCTTCAGCAGATCCTCAAAGCTGGCTATCAGCTCCGTCTGAGCATCCTGGGTATGGCCGGTTTGAGTATAGCCGCAAAGGCTATTCCAGCTCTCATTGAGCTTGGCATTGAAAGAGGCGAAGAGGAATGCCTCATCATAGAGCATCTGCTCATAGCTCCAGAGAAGGGCGGTTCTGTTTTCCTCGCTGTACTCTCTGTCCCATCCGGTGCTGGACTCGTTGCTCAAGAGGTCCTCGAAGCTGCTGGTCAGCGCCGCCTGAGAGCGCAAAAGCTGCTCGAAGCTGACCAGGAAGGAGTAGTTGGTGCTGCTGTTGCTGGGAATGGTATGGAGGAGATTCTCGAACTGGAATAGAAGCTGGGACTGGTTGTGCAGCAGATCCTCGAAGCTGAACGCAGCCAAGGTCTGGTTATAGCCCAACTGGGGTACGTAGGTGGCCAATGTCATGCGGTTATCGCTCTGGTTCTGGTCGTTTCTATACCTAAGGTTGACGATGTTGTAGAGAGTGGTAGGCGCATTTGTGGGTGCTCTTACGGTGATGTTGATGTATCTGGTCGAGGCTGCTTTAATTTGATCGAACCTTATGTAGACCAGGTCTCCGGATTGGTTTATGGTGTAGCCTGCTGGCGTGGTTGGATAGACTTCCGCCCCCAAATATTCCACATCAGAGGGTAGCTTGTCTGTCACAACCACCAGGGGAGCATCGTTAAAGAGATCCTTGTTGGTGACAGTGATATTGTAGTTGAAGATCTGGCCGGGATTGACCTGCTGGACAGTGATACCGTTAATTTGTGCCACTTTCCTTACTCCAAGATCGTTATCGATAGTGTCGTCTTTCAGGATCAACAAGCCAGAAGCTTTATCACACACCCAAACATATCCACTGGCTACTGCTACGCCAAAGGCAATGTCTGGAGTATCATAGAGTTCTCTTTCAGTAGGGTTAGTTGGATTAGCGATATTGATAACCCGCAGACCAGAACTTCCATCTGCCACATAAGCATAACTACCAGCAACCGCCACTTCATAGAGGGTGCTTGGTATATCATATGTGCCCACTAGAATGGGATTGGAGGGATTGCTAACATCGATAATTTGTAGCCCAAAACCCTGGTCCGTCACATAAGCATAGCGACCAGCGACTGCTACTCCCCCTGCTATTCCTGGTGTGTCATAAAATCCAACTTCTATGGGGTTCGTTGGATTAGCGATATTGATGATTCGCAAGCCAGAACCTGCATCTGCTACATAAGCGTAGCTACCAGATACTACCACCTGCCAGGCACTTCCGGGTGTATCGTAAAATCCCACTTCCACAGGACTGGCAGGGTTAGCAATATTAATGATCCGCAGGCCAGCATCCATAGCTGCCATGTAAGCATAATTGCCCGCAACAGCCAATCCAACCGCCCCGCCCGGTGTGCTGCGGAAGCCAACTCGAACGGGACTGACCGGATTGCTGACATCAAAGATCTCCAGGCCATCGCTAGCCCAATCTCCCAAATAGGCATAGTTGCCTACAACAGCAACATCATAAGCATTTCCCATTGTTCCATGAAATCCCACTTCGGTGGGATTGGCAGGGCTGCTAATGTCGATAATTCGCAGTCCAGAACTATGATCAGCTATGTAAGCATAACTGCCTGCAACCACTACTTGTAGGGCATCATTCGGCGTATCATAACTTCCGATTAGAGTCAGCCCAGCGTCTGCCTGGCATGATAAGAAAAGCAGTATGAAGATGGACACAGCCCAAGGTTTTTTTGCTCCATACTGGCAGATTTTTCCCTTCTCTAGCATTTTCAATCCCCTTTTCTCATTATCGCTACAACAGCATTTTTTTATCTCTTTATCTATTTATATTTTATGGCATGATTATCTGAGAAGATAAGATCCTGGAATTCATTTCACAACTGTACGCAAAATTGAACGAAAGCCGCCGATGGGATTCGAACCCATGAACTGCTGATTACGAATCAGCCGCTTTAACCGGGCTAAGCCACGGCGGCCCGCTGATGCAGGAGGGGAGATGCATCCCCTGCCAATTTAAGTTTTCCCATCCCCTAGCAGGGAATCTCCTTCTCCTCTGCTCCGCTCTCCAGCTTCTCTATCTCCTCCGCCAGCTGGGGCAGGAAGATGCCTATGTCCGTCACCAGGCCGATGGCCTGGGCCGATCCCCGGTCCATGAGCTTGGTCACTGTGGAGGGATTGATGTCCACGCAGATGGTCTTGACATAGGAGGGCAGCAGATTGCCCACAGCTATGGAGTGCAGCATGGTGCCCAGCATTATGGCCATGTCCACGCCCTTAAGAGCCCTGTCC
>MTKX01000345.1_pt1 | contig 13706 bp, 14 predicted proteins | sample 1042771 | NCBI WGS metagenome assembly MTKX01 (sample SAMN06212183, study PRJNA360534) | anaerobic digester metagenome | biome: Wastewater treatment plant; material: sludge; isolation source: anaerobic digester fed with sludge from wastewater treatment plant | place: Denmark: WWTP Randers ... | reverse complement strand
GATTTCCAGGGTGGAAAAGAGGCTGCGTTGCATCTGGTTTCTAAGCAAGCACGGCATCCTGCTATGATAGCAGGCCCCGAAAACAGGCTTGCAAGCAAAGAACGCCTTTTGGGTTTTCAAAAAGGTCTGGAAGAATGCGGTATGCCTTTTGATGCATCGGAAAGGGTGATGTATGGGGATTTTGGCGCTGAATCCGGTTCTTATTGCTTTGATGCCTTATTGAAAGCCTGTCCCGATCTGGATGCGGTCTTCTGTGCAAACGATTATATGGCAGCTGGAGCAATAAACCGAGCCATAACTTCTGGAATCTCAATTCCCCAGGATATGCATATCATTGGATATGATGATCGTGAATTTGCCGCTTTTTGGCCTATTCCAATAACTACATTTGCGCAGCCCCTCGAATACATGGGAGAACTCGGTGCAACTATGCTTTTTGAACGCATCGATGGGCACAATCCTGAGCCAAGCATGATCAAACTGGCGCCAACCCTCATAGCTCGTCAATCGTCATAGGATTAGATTGCATTGGTGGTGCGAGCCTTATCTTTATCCACGATTTTTTTGCTCGTCCTTTTCATTTAAGAGCAAATGTAGTATTGTTGGGCACTTACATTTAAGTTCTATGCAAGGAATAATGAATGGCCAGTCATGATTCTCGCTTTTTTGATTCTGAGAATAAGAAAGATGTCTTTCCTTTTGCAGACAATGATAATCCATTAGATCTCGTCATAGCTTATATCGGTGGAGGCTCACGGGGATGGGCTTGGACACTAATGAGTGATCTTGCCTTGGAAGGATCGCTTAGAGGAATTGTTCGGCTCTATGATGTTGATAAAAAGGCAGCTGAAACGAATGCGCAAATTGGAAATGCTCTTCGAGAGAGAGATGATGTGCTTGGAAAATGGCGATACGAAATAGCAGAAGATCTCGAGAGCGCCCTGCGCGATGCTGATTTTGTAATCATTTCTATTCTTCCGGGTACCTTTGCAGAAATGGCTTCAGATGTTCATTCGCCCGAAGAATATGGAATCTATCAATCTGTGGGCGATACAACGGGACCAGGTGGAATTTTGCGAGCGCTCCGGACTATCCCAATGTATGAAGTGATCGGAAGAGCGATATGCGAATTCTGTCCTAAAGCATGGGTTGTAAATTACACGAATCCAATGGCACTTTGCCTTCGCGCACTTTACGAAGTCTTTCCGGATATCAAGGCCTTTGGATGTTGTCATGAAGTATTTGGGACGCGCAAGCTGCTAGCAGCGATGGTTCGCGAACGCCTTGGGTCCGCCGGTATACCGGATTCAAGGGATGCCACTATGCAGCAAATCGAAGTCAATGTGCTTGGAGTAAATCATTTTACCTGGATAGATCGTGCATCATTTGGCACAGTTGATTTAATACCTCACTATAGAGCATTTGTAGATGAACACTTCGAATTAGGATACGAAGGTGCAGAGGGCGAAAGCTGGCTCAATTCCTATTTTGCTTCCGCAGAGCGTGTCAAATTCGATCTATTTCGGCGTTATGGTCTGATAGCAGCGGCTGGCGATAGGCATCTAGCCGAATTCATGCCAGGAAGGATGTACCTGCGAGATCCAAACACCGTTCGATCGTGGAAATTCTCTTTGACACCTGTATCATGGCGTATAGAAAATGCCGAGAGGCTCAGGCAAAAAGCAGTGAACTATGCTGAAGGCAGAGATAGATTTGAACTGAAGCATTCCGGGGAAGAAGGCGTAAAGCTCATAAAAGCTCTCTGCGGATTAGGTTCGCTTGTTACGAATGCCAATTTGCCAAATCACGGCCAGATAAAAGGACTTCCATTGGGAGCAGTGGTGGAGACCAACGCTCTTTTTCAGCGCGATTGCGTTCAGCCTGTAGATGCAGGAAGACTTCCTGCTCAAATCGAAGCTCTGGTTGCGCCTCATGCCATTACTCAAGATATAGTCTTGGACGCTGCTCTGCGACGCAACGCTTGGGCCGCATTTTCTGCATTCTTGCATGATCCTCTGATGACAGCTACGCCTTTAGAAGCCGAGGCTCTTTTTTCTAGCATGCTAAGAGCGACAGCCAATTTTTTGCCGGATTACACGCTATAGAAATACGTGCGCTTTCATTATCGGGAAATAGAGCTATCGGATACAAGCATTGCTCTTATTGGCGAGGAGTTATAATCCATGGCCATAGACCGGCGCTCTCTTGTTCGCAGACATAACCCAGTTATTCGCAGCTATGATCCATTCTCTCCCTCTATCTGTCGGCAATAGCGAATTCGCCTTTACTGTGGATATAACCGGCCTACAGAGTCTGATTTCCGATATGCCTTGCATAACGCCCCTTTACACCACATGTCACAATGGGGATTCCATTCTTATCCGGAACGCGAAGATTGCCCCCGCGATGAAAAAAGGCTCAGGCTGAGCTACTTCGATTCAATTAGAAATACTGGCGGCTATATGATCGATCCAACAGGCCAAGAAGAGTTATTCAATGAGCTTAGAATGAATCCGCACAGATTCAATCTCGCTAGAGTCGGTTTTGTCTTTGAGGCGAAAAAGTTGGAATTTCAATATATATCTGATATTGAGCAGATTCTCGATCTATGGAAAGGCGAGCTGCATAGCCGATTTTCCTATAAGGATCATCCTATCGAGGTCTATATTATCTGCGATCCTGAAGTGGATGCATTGGGTATCCATGTTTTTTCCCCGCTTCTTGACCAGGGTCGCCTTGCTATGCGCATTGTCTTTCCGACATGGCAAGTCATGTATATCTTGCACATGAAAACTGTCCCAGGACTTTTGATCTATTTGCGGCCGACCACCCGGAGATGCTTTTTGCCCTTGGAATGCTGCCCGGCTCTTCCATAGACAAAACTATAATGTCCGATACTCTAGATATGGTATTAAAAACCTGGGATCTGGAATCTCTTTGGGGCTGGGACTTTCCCGCAATGGCCATGACAGCTTTTCGCCTGGGAAGGAAAAAGGACGCAATCGATCTTCTTCTCATGGAAACACCCAAGAACACCTTTAGAGCCAATGGTCATAATCCTCAGTTGCCACGTACCGATCTACCGGTTTATCTGCCTGGCAATGGTGCGCTTTTATTGGCTATTTCGCTAATTGCTCAGGATTGGGATAATGCTCGGGATAATGCTCGTGATGATGAAGATTGGAAGATGCAAGCCGAGGGACTATTGCCGATTCCCTAGGGTTTTCGATACGTGGGCTTGAAGCGACGCGTCCTCATAGATGAAATCCCTTAGCCGTCGACTCTTGTGCGATATAATATTCGTACGAATGATAATCGTATGGATAATCCCATGAACCTTGTCTATGTATCATTTTGCCCCCAAAGCCAGCCTTAAAGCGATAAAGACCATAGAGTGGGTGATCAGGATTAGGCCCTGGCGCTACGCCAAACAAGTCATAGCTGCGACACCCATGCCGTTTCGATTCTTTTATCGCTGTCCATTGCAGAGCATAAGGTGCCATAAGATTGCGCCCTTCATTTGATGATGCTCCGTATAAATATGTCGCTCTATCCGCAGAAATCGATAAAAACATCGCGGCAAGTGGAAGGTTTTGCTTTTCAGCTATGAGAAGATGAACGGCCGCATCGTGGCAGTGCTGAACGAGCAGCGCTTCGAAAAAGCGTCTATCGTTATAAGCAATTGCATTTCGCCTGGCTGTTTGCTCGTACAATTTCATCCAGATATCGAGATCAGAGGCTTTTCCATGTCGTACATGTACACCACGTCGAAAAGAGAGGAGCGTATTGTAGCGCGTCTTCGGCTTCATCGCTGCAAGTATTTCGGATTCTTCTATATTTAGATCGATGATCATTGTGTCTGGTGGAAGAATATCGGTTGGTGCCTTATGCACCGCTGAATTGTCTAGGCCCCAGTTCATTCGCAGCTCGCGAAGGCGAGTTTCTGGCGGGCCCAGCCAATTACCTTTGGCATCGAATCGATCTTTGTCTTCTGAATATGGTGACTCCCATGGCAGATCCCAACGAATGAACATACATGATGGACCAAGAAGTTCTCGAAGCTCTGAAGAAAGTGCGGAAAGATAGAGCCCTCTCTGATCGCTATCGGGAAGCGATTCCGGCCCAAACGGAGCATAAGCAACACTTATTCCAGGGCTTACGTTCCGTCTCAGCAAAAGCAGGTCTCCAGATGGGGTTCCATCGACTCTTATATCGCAGGCGAAGGCTATCCATCCAAGACGAGACTTGACTTTGCCCCAGAATGAAGTTTGTTGAAGGAGCCTTGTTGCTATGAGTTTGGTCGCGGGTTTTGGCAAGACCTGGACATCCAAAAGGCATCTCCAAAGGAAATCAATAAATCCAAGATAAAGCTTATCTCAAGCTAAGAAAAGAATATATCGAAATATGACAAGGCGCAAGTCATAGCGCTTTTTTGCTCAAAGCGCTGACAAGATAGCCATTTGCAGGTATATTTGTTTATATGAGTGATAGAAATAACCAAACCTCGACTCGAAAACTCGAGTCGCTCAAGAGCTTGATCGAACAATCTCGATATTGCGTAACCTTCACTGGAGCGGGTGTCAGTACCCTTTCGGGCATCAGGGACTTCCGCGGCAAGAATGGGCTCTACCAAGATGTCAACGCCGAAAAGATCTTCGATATAGAAGTATTCGACGAAGATCCTTCTTTTTATTATTCGACGACCAGGGATTTTATCTATAATCTCGACGAAAAAGAGCCGTCTGTCGTGCACCGCGTATTGGCTGCTCTTGAAAAAAAGGGCGCTCTTAAGGCCGTTATAACGCAGAATATCGACCTTCTGCATCAAAAAGCAGGCAGCCAAAGGGTGATCGAGGTACACGGCACACCGCAGATTCATCGATGCCGCACTTGCGGCTGGACTATGTCCTTCGACGAAGCGGCTAAAATCGTGCGCGCTGGAGGTATTCCGCGCTGTGCTAAATGCGGCAGCATACTCAAACCCGAGATCACTTTCTTCGGTGAAAACCTGCCCATGCAAGCGCTCCGCGAAGCACGTGCCGAGGCGACAGCAGCCGATCTTATGCTTGTGCTTGGTTCAAGCCTGCTAGTCTATCCAGCTGCCTCTTTGCCCCAGTATACCCTCGAGCATGGCGGTCAAATCGTCATCGTGAACAACATGCCGACTCACCTGGATTCGAGAGCCATTCTCCGCTTCGATGAGCTTGCCGATGTCTTCGAATACCTAGAAGCGCAACTGGCAGAAGGATGGCTGGGATAAAGAGAGAATTTATTGCACCTTGATTTGATATAGTGTTTTCAACTTGCATCATTATAATCGCTTAATCCAATGAGACGCATCGGATTATTGCTTGTAATTTGCTTGATTTCCTCTTTTGAAAGGTCGACATATAGAGAGAGATAGTCTGCACATTCAGCGATGCATGCCGAAGAGCCAGCGAGACAGCCCTGAGAAGGAATATAGAGCCTTCCGTCCGGTTCAAGAACGACCTCTCCGCCAAGGGACACATAGGATCCGGGAGGCATTCCTGCGAGTGGTGCTGAGTCGCTGGTTACTACAATGTTATCTATGCCGCAGGTCTTTATGACCGTCCGGATAAAGGGAATAGGAAGATGATGGCCATCTGTTATGAGCATAATTGTCAACCCGGCCTGTGCAAGAAAAACAAAAATAGGATTGTCGGTCCTGTGAAGCATAAGAGGAATACCATTGCCCAGGTGAGTTACGCATGAAGCCCCTTTTTCTATAGCTCTTTCGATCTGGCTTGCATCAGCCAAGGTGTGACCCATGGATATGATGATGTTTTCATCCTTCGCCATGGCAATAATATCCTCTATACCTGTCAACTCAGGGGCTATAGTCAGCATTCGAACAAGAGGTCTTCCGGCTTCGAGAATGCATTTAAGCATTTTCTTGTCAGGTTTACATATAAATCTCTTATCGTGCGCACCCCTGGCACCGTCTTTTTCAGAGATAAAGGGTCCTTCGATATGGAATCCTGCAATGAGACGTCCTGCAATCTCATCTTCTTGCATTGCTTCTTTGATAGTTGCCAAATTCCTTTCATACAGTTCGACGGGAGAACTCACGAGAGTGGCAAGAAATCGGCTAGTTCCTTTTGATTGAAGAAGTTGGCAGACATAGACAACCTGTTCGACAGTAAGATCTTGTGCGCTAAAATCGATTCCTCCATATCCATTGACCTGCAGATCTATTAGGGTACCATAGGAATTCATGTTATTGGTGATCATAACGATATGCTCAAGACAAGGGACAAATAAGAGAAGCTGCAGAATGATCTAGCATCAAATAGCAATTCTTATGCATTCTGAGCGATGCACAGGGATGTATTGGATCGATCGGAGCGGTTACCGCCATACGCACAGCTTCGGCCTTTCTTTTATCCGGAACTGTGCAGATTATGCATTCACTCTTGAGTATCTGGGGAATGCTCATCGAAATAGCTTGCATGGGGACCTCTGTTAAATCATCGAACCATCCTTCTCCAACCTGTTGCCGCCTGCATGCTTCATCTAGCCGGACTATCAGATAAGGCTCTTTCGTATCGAGATTTGCTGGAGGATCGTTAAATGCAAGATGCCCATTTTCTCCAATGCCAATGCACGCGACATCGATGTTCTTTGAGCTTATTAAATCAGAAAGTCTAGCTATTTCTTTTGACAAATCATCTGCATCGGCCTTAATGTAGTGGAAAGATCGCAATCCAGGCACTCTATCCGCAAATCTCTCTCGCAAATACTTACGGAAACTTGCCTTGTGTGTCTCGGGTATGCCTACATACTCATCCAGATGAAAAACCTCTACCTTGGTCCAATCGATATCATGATCCTTTACAAGGGCATCAAGCATGGTTAATTGGCTTGTGCCAGTTGCTAGAATGATAGAACACTCTCCCTTTTCTTGCAGAGCCCTGCGAATATGCATGGAGACAACCATCGCTGAATGACTACCCAGATCAAGAGCATTTTCAAAGATACAGATTCTCATTAGCACTTTCCTCCTGAGTTTTGTTCTGTTATTGTAATTTACTATAAATGCAGAAGGAAGGAATATAAGGAACTAAAGATGCGAGTAATAGAACAATTTGTCCAATCAAAAACCGGAATACAGGAAAGTTGCGAGGATGGATATGTCATAACCGATTGTTTCGCGGCAGTAATAGATGGAGTAACCAATAAGAATGCCGTGCAGTTGGGCTTAGATGCGCCAGGGAAAATCGCCATGGAGCTGATAAAGAAGGGCATCGGAGATCTTTCGCCAATACTATCTGCACATGATGCTTTTAAGGCCATCAATGAATTGATCTATGATAGTTACTGCAACTTGGGTTTAGTGGAAGCTATGAAGAAGAATCCTTCCCAGCGTTTTTCTGCATCTTGTGTAATCTACAATTCAGTGCGGCGTGAGCTTTGGTTTCTAGGGGATTGCATGGCCTTAGCCAATGGAACCATATACCAGTTTTCTAAGGAATCAGATCGGCTTCTTAGTGATTTGCGCTCCTTTCTTATCTATATACAGCTCTCTCAGGGAATAACAGAAGAACAGCTTTTGGAACGCGATCTGTGTCGCCAACAGATACATAGCTTTCTAGTCAGCCAGACTTTCCTTCAGAACTCATCGCAAAATTGCCCTTTTGCCTATTATGTTCTCGATGGCATAAGCGAAGAAGCACCAAGACATGCAGTAGTTATTTCTGTTGATGAAAAGACCACAGAGATAGTCCTAGCAAGCGATGGATATCCTACTATTTATCCTACACTTGAACAGACGGAAGCCTATCTTGCGCATATTCTTGAAATCGACCCCCTTTGCTACCGTGAATTTCGCAGCACTAAGGGCTTAGTAAAGGGGAATATCTCTTTTGATGATAGGGCTTATGTACGTCTAGCAATATAGTAAATCGGGTTAGCCCATTTTGAAGCTATCCGCCATTTTATTTCCCTGAAAAGTATTCATCAGGTATACAATAATGAATACTACAACGAGCAGCACTGTAGACAATGCGCTAGCTTCTCCCATCTTGCCATCCGCAACCGCTGCATAGATCTGTATAGGAACAGTACGGGTTTTTGGACCATAGAGAAGAATCGTCGTGCTCAGTTCCTGGAGTAATGTAGTGAAGGTCAGAATCGAACCACTAATAATACCTGGCAATATGAGTGGAAGGCTCACACGTCTAAAAGTATAGAACCAGGTCGCACCTGCAATGATAGAAGATTCTTCCAATTTCGGATCTAGTTGAGTAAGGCTTGCCACGACAGAACGATATACATAGGGCGTGCGCCTGATCATATATGCAATTATAATGATAGCAAATGTCCCTCCAAGGGAAATAATAGAATCGCCACTGAATGCTGAAATAAGAGCTACCGCAACCACTGTGCCTGGCAACACAAAAGGAGCCATTATTGCCATATCTAATACTGCCGAACCTTTTGGTTTCCTACGTTCCGTTATGTAAGCAATAATGCTTCCTAGAATAGCAGCGAAAAAAGTCGCCATCGAAGAAAGATAGATCGAATTCGTAAGTTCTCGTCGGGATACTTGGGGAATGCGCGCATAGTTCTTAAGGGTAAAACCTTCTGGTGCTAAACCATGCCACTTCTCGAAAAAGGACATGATAATTATGGTTATCTGCGGCGCTAGCGATAAGATCAGTACAATAAGGCAAAAAACGGTACCAAAAAGCCTGGCTGCCCAGTGGCTATAGAGTTTCTGTTCTGATCGAGATGTTGTGATAGTCTCGTATTCCCGTTTGCTTACGACATATTTTTGCACCATCAAGACAGCTGCAGTAATAATTACATTCACCACGGCTATTGCTGAAGCACCATTTAGATCCCAAAAGCCATTGACACGGAAATAAATGAGGGTTGGCAATACGTATTGTTGGCCTCCGATTATTGCAGGTATGCCAAAGCTCCCAATGGAGCGGATAAATACGAGGAGCCCGGAAGCTCCGATGCTGGGAAGGATAAGTGGCAAGGTTATAGTCCGGAATATTCTCCATTTGCTAGCCCCCATTAGCATAGCTGCTTCTTCTAGCAAAGGGTTTGCCGAAGAGAATGCACTGTAGCTCAAAAGGAAGACAAAGGGATAATAGGTAAGCGTCATTGTAAGAATCATTCCAAACATGCCGTAAATAGGCGGGAGCTCGATCCCAATTGGTAAGAGAATAGCATTTAATGCATGGCGAAGCACACCTTGTCGCCCCAAAAGAATGATCCATGAAAAAGCCCCCACAAATGAAGGCATGATGACAGGCAGAATACCAAGCGACAGGAGCAGATTCTTTGCTGGAATCTGTACTCTAGCAACAATATAGCCCATTGGTATGCCTATAAGCAGCGAAAAAATCATGACCGATATGCTTAGAAAAAATGAATTTCGTAGACTTTTCTGATAGAGAGGCGATTCCAGGAATTTGCGAAAATTGTTGAGATTTAGATGTGATAGATCGAATTTGGATCCTTTATCCATGAATGCTCTAATAAAAGTATTTGCTAAAGGCCAAAATAGAAAAACGACCAGAAATATGAGAGGAATGGAAAATACGATATAGGGTGTCAGATCTTTTTGAAAGAAGCGCTTGATTGGTATAACGATTTTTTTGAAAAATGATGCCATTTTCATCTCGATGCATCGCTCCCGTAAACAGCAATTTTCTGTTGATCGAAGACGATCCTAATGTTATCTTTTTCTCTCACTGATTCTACAAGGCTATCCATGTCGATTTCCAATGGTTGATCAGAAAACTCAGCTGCAACATCCACTTCATAGCGCACAATATGTCCCAGATGCTGAATGATGGACACTTGACCAGCAATAGAGGGGCTGCTAGACGCCTCAGTACTTATCGATAAGTGCTCAGGCCTTGCTGCAATCAAGATCCTATCTCCTCTTATTGGATGAATTGGTTCTCTATAGTTCTTTCTGGGTATTGATAATAATGTGCCATCATATAGGGTAGCCTTTACCCAATGGCTGTCGCATGCCAGGATCTGAGCATAGAAGAAGTTCATCTTCCCAATGAAATTGGCAACAAAGGCATTGCAAGGATTATGGTAAAGCTCGTTTGATGTGCCTATCTGTTCAACGATACCATCCCTAAGAACAGCAAGCCGATCTCCTACCGCCATTGCTTCTTCTTGATCATGCGTAACAAAGATCGTTGTGATGTTCGTAGCCTTTTGGATTCTTCGAATCTCAGCCCTCATATACCTACGTAGTTTTGCATCTAGGTTAGCAAGCGGTTCATCTAGGAGCAAAACATCTGGGTCATAGACTAGAGCGCGTGCAATGGCAACGCGTTGCTGCTGCCCACCGGAGAGGGCAGTAGGGCTAGGGTTGCGCTTTAGGACATCGGCAAGCCCCACAAGTTCTATGATTTGATTTACCTTTCGTTTGACTTCTTTGTCATCTAGCTTTCGCACGCGGAGCCCGTAGGCCACATTTTCGAACACATTCATATGAGGATAGAGAGCAAAACTCTGAAATACCATCCCGATATTTCTTCGATATGGCGGAATACTGGTTATATCTTGATCTCCATATAGAATATGCCCGCTAGTCAAAGACTCGAGCCCCGCTGTGCATCGCAAAATAGTAGTTTTTCCACATCCACTAGGACCAAGCAAACAGAAGAGTTCCCCTGCATTTATGGCAAAAGAAACATCGCGCAAAGCATGCACTGCATGCTTTGATCCTTCATTGAAAATCTTATTCACCCTGTCATATTGCAGGGGTTTCTTCATAAGTCTTTCTCCTTGATGAGGTGATATAAGATAACAAAGGCTTACTGGATCCAGTCGGAAAACTTGGATGTCAGTTCGTCGCGCAGTGCACCTGCCTCTACGGCGTCGTAATCGAAGAGCTTAATCTTATCGAGCGATGGTAAGGGTCCTGGTCCTGGAAGATAATCAACCACCACACGGCGTTGACGTGTATTGAGGATAATCTTGAAAGCTTCTGGCGAAGTGACAAAATCCATGAATAGCTCGGCTGCTTTAGGATTAGGACCATTTGCAATAATTGCCGAAGCGTCAAATCGTGCTCCCGTACCCTCTTCGGGATAGACATAGGTTACAGGGGCTCCCTCCAGGATATATTTAGCAATATTTGCCTCTCCTGTAACGCCTATGGCATATTCTCCACGCGCAACCGATTCAGGGACGGCTGTTGAGCTTGCAACAAAAACGGCATTTTTTGCCATTTTCTTCAATGCATCTTCACCATAGAGTTTATACATCATATAAATTTGGGAATATGCAGAACCAGAAAGAGCTGGATTTGCAAGTATGATCTCGCCTTTGTACTTTGGGTTGGTGAGATCGATCCATTTTTTCGGATATTGATCGGGCTTTAGGAGTTTGGTGTTTACGATGAAGGCCTGAAGAGGCATGGAAAAACCATAGTATCGAGGAATCTCGGCTTTATCTCGGACAGTTGATGGTATTGAATCATGATTTGCGCACTTATATGGACGGAATAGATTGTAATGCTCATCAAACGTCTCCTTTGCAATAGCTAATAGAACATCACCTTGCGGCCGTGGTTGTTCGGCATTGAGACGGGTTATCAGTTCACCTGAGCCAGCTCGTATGATGCTTACCCTTATCTCCGGATGTTTAGCGTTGAATGCTTTTACCAATGCTTCGGCTTCATCTTCGGCTGCTGCACTCCACAAGATTAGCTGCGATGCGGTGGCTGCATCTTTTGGGTCTGGAGCTTTGGCAAATAATGCAGGAAGCACAGCCAATAGAAATACCAATCCGACAGAGAATGTGCGTTTCATATAAGGCCTCCTTTCAGGCAAATTCCCAATTTTATTTTAGTTTAGATGTAAAACTGTGGAAAAGCAATGATAGAATTAATGGCTTATTATACTTTATTTAGATGTATTTAAAGGTTTTCAACACCGGTATTTCTTAATATTTGCGGGATTTGGGTGGGTTGAGTTTCCATAGCCGATGAATATTTTGCGCCTCTTTGCTTGGATCGCAAATATTAGATTTTAAAGTGCATCTGATTTAAAATTCTCAGAAAAATAGTCCACTTCTAATTTTTAGATCATATTTTGTGACTTCTATTGGACAAATTATTTTTGATCTGGGACATTTTATGTCCTCCCTACGATAATAAAAATGTAAGAAGAAACCCAAAGGAGGATAACAATGAATATGAGAATGAGACCTATCGCAATTATCGTCTTTATTGGTATAGTTACAGCTCTTGCGAATGCAGGACCTTTCGGAATCGAAATGGGTATGACCTTGCAGCAAATTGAAAGTTTGTCAGGTGCTGCAGCCAAAGAATTCGGGATTGGATATGAAATCCAGCCTCCAAAAGTTCACCCTTCTTTTGATGTATATGTAGCGCTTATAAGTCCCACTTTAGGAGTTTACAAAATAGTTGCTTTTGGCAAAAGCAAGACGGTTTCTTCATTTGGCACGGAGCTCAAATCGGATTTTGATAAAATTCGAAAACAGATTGAAGTGGTCTATGGCCCAAGCAAAGTTTTTGATTTTCTTAAGTATGGAAGTATTTGGAAAGAACCAAACGATTGGATGATGGGTCTCAAACAAAAAGAGAGGACGCTTGTAGCATTCTGGGATGATGAGACTGGAGCAGATATGTCATCTACAGTTGCGAATATTATGCTCGAAGCAAACGCAACAAGTTCAAGCAGTGGATACCTTTCCCTTTCCTATGAGTTTGATAATGCTCAAGTTGCATTCGATGAGCGCGAAGCCTCGGAATCTTCAGTTTTCTAGATTGATGAATCTAAGGTCGTGCAAGATTGTGCCCCTTTTGAATTGATGCTCAATAAACTTCCTCAACCTATCTTCAGTGTATGAATTCCCCATGGGCGCAGAGAAAGTCTATGGCCTTCAATTCTTCGCCACGATGGGCTTTCTGCGTTTGGTTCCGGGCCTGCTTTTGAATCTTGCCCTGAGCTTGATCCTGAACCTTGCGCAGAGTCTGGTTTTGATCCTGGCGCTGAGTTTGATCTTGAGGTTGGGACTTTCTCGAAAAGAGGGACGTTAGGATGGCTTTGGAGCGCGCTCGTCATTTCATTTCCGGAAGCATTCCAGAGCCTTGCGATGATATTCCCATTTTGTACCAAGAAGGCAGTAATGAAGACTTTCTCTGAGTCAAGCTCGAGAGCGCTGGAGGACTGAATATAATCGGAGGGCTTTGTGTTGCTTGTCGGAGCAGATTTAGATGCTTCTGCTCCGCTTGAGTCCTGCCAAATCGCTATGAGGGGTGTAGCAAAGTTCATTGAGTGTCTTTCTGCTTCTACTCGGTCTGCATAGGGAGCGATAGCAAATTCGAAGGTGCGTGTGCCCGATAAGGCTGTGAAGGCTGATTTTCCTCGTGTAAAGGAGTCGTCGCTTGCATAGATCCACTCTCTGGGAGCCCAGGCGAGGACCTGGCGAAGCCTATGCTCTTCTTTGTTCCAATGGTAGCCCCTATTGCCTCTATTGATGAAAGCAAGATGCTCTCTCGTGTGTTCTCCGGGATGCCTTCTCTCATCAGATTCGAGACCGATCCACGGAGCACCTGTTATCCGCTCATCAGAGACCTCTGATATCCAAAATGGAGATTTGCAGCAAATGCACTCAGCGGGGACATTGAAGGAGACACAGAGTTTTGCTTCGTCATGTATCGAATAGGGTGTTCC
>MTKX01003260.1_pt1 | contig 13708 bp, 10 predicted proteins | sample 1042771 | NCBI WGS metagenome assembly MTKX01 (sample SAMN06212183, study PRJNA360534) | anaerobic digester metagenome | biome: Wastewater treatment plant; material: sludge; isolation source: anaerobic digester fed with sludge from wastewater treatment plant | place: Denmark: WWTP Randers ... | reverse complement strand
AAAGCTTTTAAAACCTCAGCAGACAATTCCTGTGGGTTCATTTTTTTCTTGTTTTTTTCGAAGACGTACTGAGTTTCAGTACCCATCTGAAGTTTGAATTCGCTAAATGCGTTTTCCGGATCATTTTCAAGTTGGTCCTTAGCTCTTCTGCCAACATGAAGCCTTTCTTTTGAGTCCATCCATACTGCCGAAGGTGTTGCTTCTGAGCCTTCGTTATTTTTAAATACTTCGGTATCAACACCATTTATCCTGGCAATTGTGCTATTGGTTGTTCCAAGATCAATTCCAAAATCGATAGTCAAGCTTTTCATGATATTATTTTCTTTTTTATTGATTAATATTTAACTTTATTTTTGCAATGTTGCAACAATTACTTCTCCCATTAGTATTCTCTCACCTTTCAAATAAACAGAAGGTTTAATGGTATCGTAAATAAATTCCTTGTCAATATTTGGCAATGGTTGGTAGGTCAGAACTTTAAGCGACAGACCTGCATCAAATGGTTGTCCGTCATGGTCTTGAATTTCTATTCCTTCCCTTTCTATGGTTGTGATAATTGATTCAAGGTGGCGGTATGCCCTGCTCATCTCATTAAGCGGCTCTCCCGTTTTGGGGTCTGTCATCTTTTTCTTTAATCGCCATGCTCCAATAGAAACTTCTGCCAAAAATTCCTTGTTTATCTCCTGCGAAATAGTTTCTCCGCTTGAATTTGGGTTGCTTTTGGAAAGATTTTTTATTAGTCCTTCTAATTGCCTCAATTCTGCAAAAGGCATTTCCAGCGGAAATATCCTGAATTCCTTCGGATATTTTAATTGTTTAACTCTATAAATTATTTTCATAGCTACATCTTTTACTGATTTGCATCTGCTGGTCTTTCACCCCAAGTCCATCCGTTATTTAGGAGTTCTTTTACTTGAGGAAACTCTTTATAATTTTCAAGTTGTGATGTTTTACATTTTGAAGAACCGATCAAATGTCCTATTACAAAACCAATTACTGTTGAAACAGCAAAAGCAAAAAATCCACCTTCATTAACTTCATTAATTATAACCCAAAGGATAATCCCAATGATTACACCCATTATACCTATTCCCCATGTATAATAATTCACTTTATTATGCTGTGTCATACATTCTTTACACCTTGGTACTTTAATCGTAATATATCTCCAAGTAATTTGGCTGTAATTTTTTTGTACATCTCCGTGCATATGTAATTCAACTACAGCTGTATCGTCCGCTTTATTTGACTTACAATAAAAACACTTCTTGTGCAAATTGTCATACTCAATATTATTCTTGTAAATATTATAGTTCGTTTCAACTCTATTTGATGCAGATTCTCCGATTACAATTTTTCTCAATTCTTCAAATATGGGAATCACCCCTTCCCAATCCTCAGTTGCATTAGCATAGGAAATTGCTATGGATATTCCTGCAAGGGCAACTTCATCATGGGCTCCTTCTTTGATTGTATTATCATCCTGCAATAAAATATCAATTGCGACAAGCAATTCCTTAGTTTGGATAAGTAGTTTTCTGCAAGCTTCTAATTCATCTTTTTTATCAGGATAAGTTTCATTGGATATTGATTTACAAATAACCTTTATCCTGTTTCTAATTGGATTAGCAACTTGTTTTAAGGCATAAGCAACAACGTCCTTTCCAAATCCTGAATTATTCATTAAGTCAATTTGCCTCTTAGCTTCAGATTTATCACCAGCTTCAGCCGCTTTGAGTGCTAAAAATGCATTAATCTGGAGAATAGCATAAGGCAACGATTGCCTCAATCTCTTTACAAACCCAGTTGCAAGCCGCGGATCATCCATTTGTCGGACCCTTGAGGTTAACCTGCTCCAGAATCCCTCATGTTCAAGCAAAAGCGTCCATCTTTTAAATGTGTCTTCCCAATATTTATCCCTATTTGCACTCTCTTCTTTTGACAATGAATTTCCACTTAGTTCAATGTCTAGTACCAATAGATGAGAAAGTACCGCAAGATTGTGTCTTGAAACATTTGATTCGGTGAGTGTGGCTTCGTAGTTTATCCATAGGCTCTCAGCTGCTTTAATGTCATTTCTTGATAATGCATCCAATGCATGATCCTTTACTTCGATATCTATACTATGAGGCCAGAACCAAAAGAACTCATCAATAATCCTTGTTTCCGGATCACGTAACCGGAATAAGGCTTGCCGAAGCTTATCAACATCCGGTGGCGGTTCAATCGGGAATGGACTCTTATGGTTATCCGATTTTCCACCATATTTCTCTATCATCTGGTTCTTTTGAACCTGGTTTGAAATCTCTCGGGTTGTCGCACTCACATTCAAACCGGAAATCCGAAAGGCATTGATGCGAAAAATATCAGGTCGTGAGTACTCCAATAATTTTTCGCATTCGCCTGCAACAGAATTATTTTTTTCAGCTTCCATAGTTAATCCAGATTCTATTTTACTTATTTGAATCTTTAATTTTTACGTAGGAATTATCTTCAGCATTAATACTAAGCTCCTCTTTAAAGTTTTTATCCATATCAAGATTTACCAAATAGATATTACATGGTACATCATAATAATTACCAGATTCGGTCTTCTTTAGATATGAAAATGTTGACCAATCTTCGCTAATATTAAAATCCCTGTAACCATCACCGGAGAGAGCTATTAGCTTGATGCTTTCGCCAGAGCTTACTTTATGAATAATTAAATCGGTACTTTTTGAACTATCAAAATAGTTGGTGTATAAAATATAACCTGATTTTGATCTTATAAATCCGGAATTAACGTTCGATATAACTTTTTGATAGTTTTTATTATTATTCAGGTCTTGTATATATATATCAGATTTTTCTGAATCTTTTGAAGTTTTTTTCTCATAAATAATATGGTTGTCCCCATAAAAGTCGACGCTACTAATTTCGTTTTTAAAAGATTCTTTTAGTACTTCTTTTCTGGAGCTTTCAGAAAGGGATTCGTTCAGGGAAACAAGTAGATAACTCGCAGGTGCATCAAAATCACCCCAACCATCACTTTTCGCTGGTCTTCTGTAAATTAATACGTAATTTTTTGATGTGTGAGGACGTGAAAATCCCTCATTCCTTGCTGTAATGAATTTAATTTTATTAAAATTATTTTTTAGTGAAAAATAATCATAACTATTGTCCTTATTGTTATATCTACTTACTAATAAATCATTATTTAGCCTATAAGGATATGCAGTGAAATATTTATCTGGCAATAAATTTATAAATCTGAAATCATTTGCCTCCCTCCAATTCCAGCCAACAATATTTTTTGAAGAATCGGCTACGTAACATAAATTATCAAGCATTGCAATATCTATGTAACCTGTGAATTCTTTATAAAATAAGCGTATTAAATTGCCTTTTTTTAAATCCAATGAATATAAATCCCAACAATTGCTTTTTTCTTTACTAAAATCATATGCATATCTCTTTTCTTTAAAGACAGTTAGAAATAGTACGCTTCCATCTGGAGAAATGTGATGCCCGTAACAAATTTTGGAAAATCCATTGATTTTAACGGGTTTTATTTTGTGTCGATATTTTTTTAGTTTATTAAATTGGTCGTCATCAGCGTTTCCTGAAGGAATAAACGAGTTAAGATCCGAAGTTCCTTCTCTTTCCATTATTGTCAATTCGCACCAATCTGGGATTGCTGGAGTATCTAATTGCTCGCTTCCTGAAAATGTTATTAAAAGGCGGTTCCCAAAAGAAGCTGTTTTCATTTTTGCAAATATCTCTGTGGCAATTTCAGAATTATGACCGTGTCCCATTTTAGCAGTATATTTTATGTTTTTTAGACACGGTTTTACATCCTGACTTGAGGCCCAATCAGGGTAAGCTTTTTCAATAATTTTAAATGTCAATTGAGCGATTTCAGTATCCTTATTTGTAAGGCAGATTTTAAAGAGCGAGCTTAAAGAAATGGCTTTCGTAGAATTCCAATTCAAATTAGAAAGAATTGTTTTCAAAAGAGCACGAATATTAGCCAGCTGAGTAGGGTTGTTTGTGTAACATGCCACTAAAAGCAGACCAGCCGCTTCTTCCGGATATTTTGTAATTTGATCATTTGCAAATGCTTGTATTGAAGCATCGGAATCAGCTAATGATTTAATAAAGTATTTGATTTTTATCTGATTATCTGTGATATTAGCATTTAACCACTCTATGGCCTTTTTACGTATAGTGGCATCCCAATGCCCCAGTAAGTATTCATAATATTGAGTTCGCATTTGTTCATCAAACAGCGGGTCATTCGAATGCAATATTTGAAGAAATACCTGTTCAGCTTGTCTATCCTCGTAAATTGCCGAAATAATTCTTAGAGCCTTTTCCTTATCTTTTGAAGCTGCTGAAATAATTGCCTTAATACACTTGTTCTTCAAGTCCCCACTTATCGAAGAGGCTAATTGAATGATATCGCCTAATGTTCCAAATTTGAAAGAAATTTCATCAGGAGAAATGTTTGTTACTATTTCATGAATATATTCAACGAGTCTTTTAATTATACTTTCAATAGTGTTTTGTTGCTCATTTGTAGTGCCAATAATACTCAGTAAACGAAACCAGATATTGTAATTACCTTCTCGCAATAGAATATCCAAAACAACTTGCTTTTTATCGGTAGAGTTAAATACAAATTTTCCAAAATCGTTGAATATAGTTTCATTATTAAAGAAATATGGGAGAAATTCTTTGATTAGTGCTAAATGACTATTGAATAATAAATTAAAAGTATTTATTCTACCTTTAGTGTCCTGTGATTCTATAATCGAAATGAGATGGCTATATAATTTAGGATCTTTTTTCCCACTTCCTGTTGTTAGCACTTTTATGGTCTCAGACATGTCCAACAGATTAAATTCAAGCAGCAGGTCTGAAATTTCTGCACTTCGTATATTACGTTTATCCGCAGATCCTTTGATTACTTCAAAATCTATTTTTGTTGGGTTATGACTGGGTGATAAGAATTTAGAAAGCATGATTAGGTCGAATGCCTTTTTAATCTCCTTTTTAAGTTCTGTTTCTAATTCTCCAAGTTGCCTTTCTATTTTAGCGTTACAAGAAGAACAGAAGGGAGTCTTACGCCCGTTTATAGTACGATTATAATAAGTTCCATAAATGCTTCCGAAACAATGAGCACAATTTATACTACTACCATAACTACTATAACTATTCACAATATTGCTAAGTAAGCTTATTGGATATTTGACCAGATTATTATAAACCTTATCAAACTCAGAGTTATACTCGTCGAAAGCTTCATTAAATATTTCAACTGATTGCCTGCGCAGGCAATAAGCTATACAATGTAAGAATTGTTTTCTTAACGAATCGGATTTCTGTATTTCAAGCAGGGAATAAAGCCCTTTTCTCAATAAGCTTATTGCTTCATCATATTTTAATGTCTGCTGCAAATCAAAAGCTTTTTCCATTATGTCTACACATGTTGACGGATAGCTGAAATAGCCTGTTAATCTCCAAAAATTGGAATATTCTAAAACGCTTTTAATAGATTTGATTTTTTCATCAACCTTTGCTTTTGAAGCATCACATTCAATATAACTTTTTATCGTATTAATAAGCTCTAATGCAGCGGCATAATCTTCTGTTTTATTTACGTACTTGGTGTAACACTTAAACACATGATCAATAATGTCATCTTCAGCACCTTCAATAATTACATGTTTTTGGGGTAATAAAATCTTAAGAATATTTATTGGATTTTGGGTTTGTACTAATACCTGTCTTCCGTATTCAATACCTCTTAGATTATTCTTTTCTGATTCATCATAAGCAGAGAGACAAAATACTTTTATTTTTTTTCTTACAGGATCAATTGCCGTCCGCAAAGCTCTATCAATAACATCGTTATCGAATCCAGATAACTGAATTAATCCTAGGTGGCGTTTTGCGTCTTCATCTTCCCCTTCCTCAGCAAACTCAACAGCCATTATTCCATTAATTTGTAAAATAGCATAGGGCAATGCTTCCCGCAATCTATTCACAAACCCGGTTGTAAGTCGCGGATCATCCATTTGTCTGACTCTTGCTGTTAACCGGCTCCAGAATCCCTCATGTTCAAGTAAGAGTTTCCATCTTTTAAATGTGTCGCTCCAATACTTATCCCTGCTCGAAATTTCATCTTTAGTTAATGACTTTCCGCTAAGTTCAATATCTAAAACCAGCAAATGTGATAGTATTGCCAGGTTGTGTCTCGATACATTTGATTCAGTCAGTGTAGCTTCGTAATTTATCCATAAACTTTCCGCTGCCTTGATATCATTTGTTGATAATACATCCAGGGCATGATCCTTTACTGCAGTATCCAAACTATGAGGCCAGAACCAGAAGAACTCATCAATAATCCTTGTTTCCGGATCACGCAAACGATGCAATGCCTGACGCAGCTTATCAATATCCGGAGCTGGTTCAATAGGGAATGGGCTTTTATGGTTATTCATTTTCTCACCATACTTTTCCATCATCTGGTTTTTTTGGACCTGGGTTGAAATCTCGCGGGTTGTAGCGTTGACATTCAAGCCTGAAATCCGAAAGGCATTGATGCGATAAATATCTGGTGTAGCAGCTTGTATTAAAATTTCACAATCCAATTTTGCTATATTTTGGGTTTCGTTTGTTGTGAAAGATTTTTCTTTTGTTTTATTGTCTTCTGTTGTGCTGGAGTGGATAATCACCTCATCATTTTTTTGTGGAATAGTCTCAACAACATCCTTCCCATCTAATCTTGATTTTACAAGTCTTACTAAATCAGATACTGTTTTAGCACTTCCAATGTTATCATCAAGTGAGCCATATTCTAAATCAAATTCTGTCTCAATCGAGACTTGGAGTACCTCAATACCATAATCATCTGAAAGAACAGACAATAAATCATCGGTTAATTTTATTTCATCTAGATCGCTCCAGAGTTCAATTTGTTCTATTACTCTTTGCTCAATTGTATCCATTTTGCTATTTGTTAGAGTTTTGTTCTTCTACTTGCTTGTTAAATGAATGAAATTTTGTACTGGCGAAAATTGCAGCACCTCTTACTAGGACTGTCATTGGATTAATACTTGATTCCAATGGTATTCCAAGACCTTCGTTCGGATCAAGTAGCATCTCACGGAGATATGGTATTAAAGAAGTCCCACCAACCATAATCATCTTTTCAATATTTGATGTTCCCAACCTTTTCTCCAAAAGGACTTTTTTACAAATATTGATTGATTTGACAATGTATGGTTTTGCTAGTTTTTCAAAATCGCTCCGTAACAGTTCATAAGTAAACTCCACAGCTTCACCTTTATCGTTCTTGAATAAGGTATCAATGTAAATTTCGACAGAATCCTCCAGCGATAACCGGATTTTAGCTTTTTCAGCTTCCGCTTTGAGTTTTGCAAAAGCTCCCCTGAATTGCTTATTCCCTCTGTTGAAGTTTTTTAAATTATTCTGTTTAGCTGCAGCTGGAGCAAGTAAACTGTTCACAATCTCCCAATCCAGATTTTTACCACCTAATCCATTATCTCCACCATGATTAACAACTTCAATCTGACCATCTTTAATTTGAATAATAGATGAATCAAAAGTTCCACCACCAAAGTCATATACCATCCAGAATTTGTTGGATGTTTCGCTTTGGAAACCATAAGCCATTGCGGCAGCGATGGGTTCCTGCAACAAAGGATGATTTACAAAACCTGCCAGTCCTGCTGCGTCATTAGTTGCTTTACATTGTGGTAATTCAAAAGCTGCCGGAACAGTAATTACAACCGAAGAAACTTCTTCTCCCAATTTTCTTTCCAAATTTTCTTTTAATGACTTCAATACTTCAGCCGTCAATTCATGAGGGCTCATTATCTTCTTGTTTCTTTCGAAAGTGTATCGCTTTTCTGTTCCTATATTAGGTATAAAATCACTGAATGCATTTTCAGGGTCATTTTCTAGTTGGTCCTTAGCTCTTCTGCCAACATGAAGTCTTTCTTTTGAATCCATCCAAACAGCCGATGGTGTAAATTCAGAGCCTTCGTTATTTTTATAAATTTCAGAATCTACACCATTAAAACCAGCAATTGCACATTTGTCTGCGTCTAAAGATATTCCAATATATAACTGTTTTGTATTCATTATTTTATCTTGAAATTCCTTTTCTCCACAGCTTAGCTAAATACTCATACTTTTCTTTATATTCAGGCCATTGCAAAAATGCCTGTTCCAGCATATCGGCAGCTTCATTTAATTTATTTGAAAACTTACTTATTTCCATCGCATTTTTAAACAATTCGGCTGCTTTTGATTCGTCCATTGGGGTATGCTCTCCCAGTGCTTCCTTGGTTGTTTGGCTATTGCTCGAGTAAACTTCTTCGTTTCCCTTTACTTTTGCAGGCTTCCATCGGTTTAAATCTTTAAGTAATTCCATTGAATTCTGATATCTCTTCAATGGTTCAATTTCAAGTGCTTTAAGTGTTATTTTTTCGAGAAGTGAGTTTACAGAGAAATTTAAGCTGCTTGGCGGGGTAATCGGAACTTTGAAATTTGCATATTCAAAAAATTCTGATTCAGCAATTTCTGCAAATGGAAGTCGGTCAGTAAGTAATAAATATAAAATACATCCTATTGCCCAGACATCGCCCGAGCAGGAATCACTTTTATTATTTTTAAAGACTTCCGGAGATTTAAATATTTTGGTTCCTTTCGCACTAGCCAAAAGAGTTAGTGGGTTAACCTGCTTTGCTAATCCAAAATCAGACACCCGGGCTCTTATTCCCTGAGCATCATACCCAACCAATATATTTTGCGGTTTAATATCTCTATGTATTAGTGGCGGGTTCTCGCTATGAGCAACTGATAAGCCGAGGCAAATTTGTTTAACTATGTGAACGGTATCTTCAACCGGGATAATTCGATTGCCATAAGATTGCCAGAACTTGTCCAGACTTCCGCCAGCAACATATTCCATGGTAAAAAAACCTAAATTGCCTTTTGGAGATTTTGAAATATTTGCATCAAAAACCCGTACAATATTAGGATGACCAATTTGTGATAGAAGCAAAGCCTCTCCAAGAATGCTTTCAATTTCGCTTAATGTCATCCCCAGGGTCTTAAAAACCTTCATTGCCTGTCGTCCAAGGAATCGGTGCTTAACTCTATATACCTCTGCAAAAGCTCCTTCTCCGAGAAATCTTTCGACTTCATAGGTTTCGTTTATTTTTTGGCCTTCAGCTAAAATAGCCATGTCATTAACTGAATTATTGATTAGTAATAAATCTATATCCCAGTCCCCTTATATTTGTAAGAATTGACGGGTTTTTGTAATCTTTCTCTATTTTCTTTCTTAAAGCAGCTACAATATGATTTATATCGTTGGGAGTGTGGGAATATTTATCATCCCATACAGCTGAAATTAATTCATCATAGCTACACATTACAGGCACATTATTATTATGCTTATTTCTTTGGTCCATGTATCTGAGAATTTTATGTTCCAGTGGCGTTAACGTGTTAACTTCTTCCTGTTTCCCATCAATGTTAATTATAAGTTTGGCTTGAATCCAATCATAAAAAACGGTTGTTTGCTCTGATACAAAATCTTTTGTAGAAAGTGGGTCTTTATATATTAATTCCCAGTATTTAACGTTGCTTCTATCATTTATTTCTCCAAGAATACATATGCAATCATTGTCCTGTAATTTAATTTCTCCAACGATTTTTTGCATCATGTTATTCCTTTTTAGAAATGTTCCGTTTCTGCTTGCATTATCAATTAACCATCCAATACTATTTCGCAGCTCGATGAAACAATGCATGTGTCTGGTAACTAAACATTGAGGGTCTGGCTGAAGTGCGATATCATTAATATCTGGCAAGCGTCCGACCAACAATTTCTCATTGGATATTGTGAAATTAGTTTGATCTCCATTGAGAGATTTCAATATCAAATATGGCATCACAACTATATTCTTTTGAGCTTTATCCCTATTCTTTTTTGTCATATTATTTGATTGTAGCTTTGTTGTTTGACAAAATTACTTCAAGCTCAAAGGGAATACAATTGAATATCAATGGAAAAAGAATGGAATTTCCCTTGAAAATAAAGTATTTCATAATTCCTCTTTTATCCATCGTTATTCTTAGCTTTATTAAATTTTGATGTTGACTGCCAGTATTCTTTTGTCTCTATATTCATAATAGTGAGTTTGCCTGAAATATAGATTCCTGTATCAAGCATCCATAAGTTGCTGAATTTTTTCGGAATATCCTCTTTTATAAACTGAGTTGGGGTATGCCCAACAAAGATTTCTTTAAATTCAGTAAATGTCTGATCATATTGTTCATACTCCATCGCTGTCAGAACTAATGACCTGTCCCAAATTAAAAGTTCTTTATTATCCTTTTGTAAATGAAACGGAATGCGGTGATTAAATCCTCCATGTACAAATAATCTGTTTTCACTATCAATATAATACAGTTTTGCCCTTTCAAAGAAGGTAATGTGCCTTTCTGAAAACTCAGGATTATTTATATAAGCACTTAGTGTTGTCTGTCCTCCTTGAGAAATCCATTCAAAAGGTTGGTTTTTATTCAGCAAATATTGATAACACCATTCATCATGATTGCCAAGAATATGTACAAATTTTTTTATTTTCATTAAAGCTTCAATAACTTCTAAAGGATTTGATCCCCGGTCAACCAAATCTCCAAGACTTATTAATGTATCATTATCAACATTGAAATCAACTATTTGAAACAATTCAATCATTTCATCATAATGACTGTGAATATCTCCAATAACAAATTTTCGGAATTTTGACATAATGATTAATCTTACTTTAAACACTATTAAATGTTAATGCAGCAAATCTTCCCTCAAATTCATTAACTAAATACTATTTCAGTAAAAACTAAAGTTTTTGATTGTCAGCTCTGAAAAAACTCTCGTATCACCTGGCTGCATAAATTTCATGGAGAATTGGTCCGAAATTTATTACTTAAATTTTGAACTATAATTTGATAAAAATAAAATCAAGTGTGGTTTCTATCAATTTATAATTATTCTAGATAAGAAAAAATTAAAGCTTGAGTTTTTTTGAATTAAAAAGTAAAACGAGTATTCATTTGNNGAAAGAATTCCAGAGAGAAGCACCGGCCTGAACTCCAAAGATAAATAACACCGGGGCCACTTTTACTAAAACTCATTCCTTTTTAAAGACAAGAGTTTTAGAGTTTCTCAATACGAAAGTAAATTGTTCTTATTACTTATATGCAATTAGAATTAATTATTTTTTCCAGAATTGCTATTATTTCTTAGATGAATTTAAAATCAATTGTTTTTCTTCCTCTACTCTCTGTTTAATAATATTGAGATAACCCTTGGTTTCACTTATTGAAGCCTGTAATTTAATTTTATCAATAAAATTCATTGTCGATATATCCTCAGCAACAGTAAGTGAGTTTTTTACTATGATAGGCAATAACAATACATCTTCAAATTTTTTTATATCAGAAAGCATCATCATAAGTGGACTAATTCCAAGATAGTTTTTGGAATGAAGATCTGCACCTTTCTGAATTAGAAACGCAATTTTTTCATTTGATGATAAGAATGTAGCAAAAATTAGAGGAGAATGATCGCTTCCGATTGTCGAATCAATATCAGCCCCATTTTCCAACAATAATTCACATATTTGAAAATTTTCAGCACAAAACAATGCCATCCATAAAGGAGTAAAACCAAGATCTTTCATTTTATAATTTACATTTGCACCTTTTGCAATTAGTAATTTGCAAAGTTCAATATTTCCAATCGAAGCCGATAATGTGAGAGGGGAGTCTTCCCTTAAATCATTTGAATTAGAATTCACTATGTCTTTTGGTTGAGATTGGAGGATTAACTCAACATCTTGTATGCTTCCTGCTTTACAGGCTGCAAATAAATCTTTTTGATTTGACTTCATATCTTTTTAGATTAAAAATTGTTCAGATTTCTTTCATTTTCATAATTGTTGATAACTCCTTTTGGAGCTTATTGTGGGCTTGGTGCTGTTTGGTAGTGGTTTGTTTTGTGCCGGTTATTTTCCTATACAGAAATTCCTGAAAATATTACCAAGAATCTCATCGTTCGTAATCTGCCCGGTTATCTCACCAAGGTAGTGGATTGCCTGGCGGATATCTGTTGCAATCAGATCCTCCTGTAAGGTTTCTTTGAGACCCTGATGTACTCTTTCAAGGCTATTTATTACTTGAAGTAATGCATTATAATGCCTTATATTTGAAATAATTACATCATCAGAATCCAAACTGGCTTTACCTCCAATACGTATCAAGCTCTCTTTCAGGTCATCAATACCTTCACCGGTCAGGGCAGAAATAAATAGCAGGGATTCATCCCCTGTCAATGATATATTATTCCTGATTTCATTGCTTTTCCCCGGCTTTGCTGTATCAGTCTTATTTATAAGTATGATCATATTGGTATCTGATTCCCTGATTGTGTTCCTTACCCTTTCAAGGGTATCATTTATCTGAACCAGGCTGTCATTTATGTCTATGACCAGCAGTATTATAGCTGCAGTTCTTATCTTCTCGTGCGTCTTTTTTATCCCAAGGTTTTCAACTATGTCATCCGTATCTCTGAGACCGGCTGTATCAGTGAAACGAAACTGGATACCGTCAATTATTGCTGTATCTTCAATTGCATCCCTTGTCGTACCCGGTATCTCAGATACAATAGCCTTTTCTTCCTTCAGCAGCGTGTTCAGAAGGGTTGATTTTCCGGTATTTGGACTACCTGTAATAACCACTGGCATACCATTTTTTATGGCGTTACCTAAACTAAATGATGAAGCAAGATCACTTGCTATTTTAAGAACCCTTTCAACTATATCTTCCAGTTCTTTTCTGTTGGCAAATTCAACATCCTCCTCACCAAAATCAAGTTCCAGCTCAATAAGTGAAGCAAAATGAAGAAGGTCGGCACGCAGTATATTTATCTCATCGGAAAATTCCCCCCGCATCTGGCTCATTGCGATCCTGTGCGCCGACCGGGATTCTGATGCTATAATATCTGCAACAGCTTCAGCCTGTGAGAGATCCATTTTTCCGTTAAGGAATGCCCTCTGCGTGAACTCCCCGGGCTGAGCCGGGAGCGCTCCGTGCTTAATAAGCAATTCCAGCACCTTGTGTTGGATAAATGGTGATGCGTGACACGATATCTCTATCGAATCTTCACCGGTATAGGAGTGAGGGGTTCTGNNGGGGTTCTGAATATGCTCACAAGAACATCATCAATCAATTCATTTTCAGAACGTATCTCCCCATATACTATTGAATAGCCCTTCTGGCTGTCTATTGTTATTTTCTGGTCTGCCGGGAAGAATATCCTCTGGCATATTTCCAGGCTTTTTGGTCCGCTGATTCTAATCACTGCAATAGCACCTCTGCCTGAAGTAGCTGGAGCACAAATCGTTTCGCCTGTTCTGAGCATGGTTTGCCTTTGTTTCAGGCAAATGTATGAAACTTAAATGAAAAGAGCTAAGTACATGACAAAAATTTACAACATTGGTTAAATTTATCTATATCGTTGCTAAAAAGCAAGTTGGCAATGTAATTCAGTCCATATTTGAACAGGCTCTTTGCTCTTCTGCCGTGTTTCTTGATTTTAATTGGCTTCAGGGTATCGAGA
>MTKX01006760.1_pt1 | contig 13717 bp, 9 predicted proteins | sample 1042771 | NCBI WGS metagenome assembly MTKX01 (sample SAMN06212183, study PRJNA360534) | anaerobic digester metagenome | biome: Wastewater treatment plant; material: sludge; isolation source: anaerobic digester fed with sludge from wastewater treatment plant | place: Denmark: WWTP Randers ... | reverse complement strand
CGCATTCGGGTGCACATGAAATGTCGGCCAGTTTTTTATCGGGATCGGTTGTCCCAAAAAAAAATCTCGGCTGCACTGCCCATGCCGAGGAATTCTATGCGTCTATACTGCTTTCATGTTTCGGGTGCGATTCAAGGATTCATGGATGGTTTTTTAGTTCTTTGCCCTCATAATACTCCTCACCCTCTAATACTTTAAACAAATTTGCTTTAAAGTGTTCATCTTTTGTTTTTGTAACTAAGTCCGCAAATGATCTGCATGGTATAAGGTCTAATGCCTTCATTGAACTAATTAGGTCATTGTGTATATCTATATCTTTATATATTGATGAATTATCTTCCGAAAAACTCTCAAGCAATGCCATTAAAATTATAAACTCCCAATAATATTGAAATCTTATAGCTTGTGATTCATGGCTTTCCATCAATTGCGAAAATAGTCGATGAGGGAAATTCCCTGAGATAGAGTAATTCTTGACTTTTAAATCCGGGTTATCTTTAGATAATAACTCCAATCTCACTCCTATTGCGGACTTTCCTGAGCCCTTCAATCCCAATACAAGAAACTTTTCGTCATTTAATAATTGATTTGTATAATTATATGTATCTAGAGGATTCCTAAAAACCTGCTAAAATTGGTGATGCTATAAATAAGGGTTTATAAAGCCTGGCCTGAAATGAGAGGTTTATAGGAATACTCATCTAGAAAGCCTTCAAGCAACAATTTTCTATAGCCAGGTGTCTTTTCTTTTTCGGCGCTTGCTTTGCCAAAGACTACATCTTTAAAGCCTTTCGAATCAACATGAACCATACTAATCAGCCAATTTGCCCATTTCCGTATCTCTGGTGTATATATTTTTCCCATCTGCGAGAAACAAACAACTTGAATATTTCAGCATCAAGCTGGTTAATATTGGTCAATGTTAAATAGGATGTGCGCGATTATTGAGATACTGACGCTTATATCGAAACCTTTACCTACCACCACGCCCTCCTCCTCCCCATCAAGGTGACCCCTATTGCAATTGCTCTTAATCCACTCTGATTTTATCGAGTTCGAGGCCAAGCGGCCCACCAAGATGGCGGAAGAGATAGAAGACCAGGCCAAGAAAGGCCGGCTGGAGGAAGCTTTATGCGCTTTCATAGCCGTGGAGAAGTTCGACGAGGACGATCCCGAGGCCGTCATAGCCGAGAGCGCCAAGCAGATCAGCGACGTGGCCGGGCAGGTTAAAGCCGACCGGATAATGATCTATCCCTATGCCCATCTGAGCGCCCAGCTCTCCACTCCTGCCACAGCAGTCAAAATTCTCAAGGGCCTGGCAGAGACGCTCGGCGCGGACTACCAGGTCATGCGCGCTCCCTTCGGCTGGTATAAGGCCTTCACCATCAGCTGCAAGGGCCATCCGTTATCCGAATTATCCCGCTCCATCCGGCTGGGAGAGGGGGAGGTGGTCTCCCAGGCCCTCAAGTCCGAGGCCAAGGCCGTCTCCTACTGGAAGGTGCTGGACCAGTCCGGCAATCTGGTCGACGCAGACAAGTTCGACTTCACCGGCCGGGAGAACCTGCAGAAATTCGCCAATTATGAGATATCCAAGGCCCGTGCAGTGGACCGGGTGCCGCCTCATGTGGAGCTGATGAGGCGCTTGGAGCTGGTGGACTACGAGCCGGGCTCCGATCCGGGCAATATGCGCTACTACCCCAAGGGGCGCATGATCAAGAGCCTTCTGGAGAACTTTGTCCTGGAGAAGGCTCAGGACATGGGAGCCATGGAGGTGGAGACCCCCATCATGTATGACATGGAGCATCCCACCCTCAAAAAGTACCTGGACCGCTTCCCCGCCCGGCAGTACCAGATCGAAGCAGACAAGAAGAAGCTCTTTCTGCGCTTCGCTGCCTGCTTCGGCCAGTTCCTCATGGGCCATGACATGACCGTATCCTACCGGTCCCTGCCCCTGAAGATGGTGGAGATCACCAGATACTCCTTCCGCCGGGAGCAGCGCGGCGAGCTGGTGGGCATCCGTCGCTTGCGGGCCTTCACCATGCCCGATATGCATACCCTGACCAGGGACATGAAATCGGCTGTGGAGGAGTTCAGGAAGCAGTATCAGGCCAGCATTGCCCTCTTAAAAGAGGTGGGCCTGGATGTGGCCGACTACGAGGTGGCCATCCGCTTCACCAAGGATTTCTACAACCAGAACCGGGAGTTCATCGAGGGGCTGGTGGACATAGTAGAAAAGCCGGTTTTAGTGGAGATGTGGGATGAGAGGTTCTTCTACTTCGTTCTCAAGTTCGAGTTCAACTTCGTGGATACCCTGGACAAAGCCAGTGCTCTGTCCACAGTGCAGATAGATGTGGAGAATTCGGAGCGCTACGACATGAGCTATGTGGATGAGGCGGGAGAGAGGCAGAGGCCTATCCTTCTGCACTGCTCGCCATCGGGAGCCATCGAGCGGGTGATGTATGCCCTGCTGGAGAAAGCGGCCCGCCTTTCTGAAGAAGGAAAGCTGCCCATGCTAATGACCTGGCTCTCCCCCACCCAGGTGCGAATCATACCCGTGGCGGAGAGACATCAGGCCCGTGCGCAGCAGATCGCTTCAGAGCTGGGCCTGCGCGCGGATATCGATGATCGCGACGAGACGGTGGGAAAGAAGATCCGCGATGCTGGACGGGAGTGGATACCCTATGTGGCGGTCATAGGCGATGAGGAGCTGGCCTCTGGTGAGATCACTGTAACCGTGCGGGCAGATTCCACGCCCAAATCCCCGGCCAAGGTCAAGATGAGCCCGGCTGATCTGAAAGCCAGAGTATCTGCCGAGACGGCGGGCAAGCCCTATCGCAGACTGCCCCTGGCAATGCTGCTCTCCGAGCGGCCCAAGTTCATCTGAGGCCAATCAGATCATTTTAATGAGGTTGAGGGCATGGCCGGGCCTGCAAGCCAGGCCTGCCCCAGAGGTTCTTTTTATATTTGGCTTCTTACGCTTCTTTTTTTCAGAGATTGATAGGGAGGGGACAAAAATGAATAATCGGTCAGATCTCCGACTCGGCTATGGGGTGGCGATCCACAGCCGTTCCCCTCGGAATGTAGTATATCTCTCCCAGGCCGCTGTAGCTATTTCCGATTGTGCCTTTATCCCAGCGATTGTCCTTCCCCAGGTCATAGGCGTTGTAGTCGTTGTCTATGAGGTGGTTGGCAAATACGGCATTCCAGCCGCAGGAGAAGGATAGATAGATGCCATATCCGTTCGCTATGGCAGTGTTATTCTCGATGGTGTTGTTGCTGCTGTGACTGGCCAGATGCACTCCCTTGCCGTTGGAGGCGAGGCTATTGCCCTGCAGAAGGTTGTCGTTGCTGTCATAGGAGAGCAATATGCCCTTGGAATTGTTCCAGGCGGAATTGGCCCTGATCATATTTTTTTGGGAGCTGTCCAGGTATATGCCGGCGTCCTTATTCTCTGAGGCATTGTTTTTCTCAATCCTGTTGCTGTTGCTGGATTCGGCGAGGGATATGCCGTACCAGTCGTTGGAGCTGATATTGTTTGCCAGGATGGTATTGTTGGCCGAGGAGCGCAACGACAGGGATGAGTCACCGTTGTTGATCAGATGGTTGTAGCGGATGATATTGCCGCTGGAGCAGACCAGGGCGATGCCGCAATCGCTCTCCTCAGAGATGCGGTTATCCCGAATGCTGTTGCTGGAAATGACATTTCCATGGGAGGAGAATAGAAAGATGCCTGCGGTATTGTTGTTGATGTCATTGGAGGCGATCTGGTTAAACCTTGAGCCGTCCAGAAAGATGCCGTCCAGGCAGCCGCTGATGGTATTGTTCTCCAGGAGATTCTTGTCCGAGAGGACGTAGATGCCGGTTCGCCTGGTGGATCTGATATCAAATCCGGAGATGCTCACGCCATCGGCATAAACGAGAATGGCGCTATCGGCGGACCCCCCATCGATCTGGGGATGGTCGATGCCGATCAGAGACAACGGCTTGGTTATATTCAGGCTCTCCTGGTAGGCTCCGCTTTTAACCAGTATGCTGTCTCCCGCGCCGGCTTCATCTATCGCCGCCTGTATGCTCTCTCCTGGCCTGACCTCAATTGATGCTGCCTGGACCATGGAAAGTAATAAGAGCATAGCCAAGGCCAGCATGCCTGAAAATTTCCATCCCTGATTCATTGCCCTTCCCACTATGCTTCTATCTCACTACTGATCCTTAAAACTTGTCCAGGCCTCGATCCAGGCCAGGACCATTGGGTTCAATCTTCTCTGAATGATTGGGGCTCAGAGCCCTGGGAAGGCTTTATGACCGCCCGGGTCCTTGCCATAAAGCATGAGAGAGCAGCCTGCCTTCCTTCCCATGTCCTTGTCGGAGGCAGAGGCCCAGGGCATGGATCAGCTGGACGTCATACTCATTAGCGGAGACGCCTACGTCGATCACCCATCCTTTGCCGCTGCTCTGGTGGGCCGGGTGCTCTGGGATGTCGGCTACAGCGTGGGCATAATCGCCCAGCCCGACACAAAGCGGCGGGAGGATTTTCTGCGCCTGGGAAGTCCGCGACTGTTCCTGGGCGTATCCTCCGGCAATGTGGACTCCATGGTCAATAACCTCACTCCCAATCTAAAGCGCAGAAGCTCAGATGTCTATTCGCCGGGCGGCCGCCTGCTCCGGCCGGATCGTGCGACCATCGTATACGCCAACCTGGCCCATGCCCTCTTTCCAGGGGTGCCGGTCATCTTAGGAGGTATCGAGGCCAGCCTGCGTCGCTTTGCCCACTATGATTACTGGTCTGACTCGGTGCGGCAGTCAATTTTGGCTGATGCCCCGGCGGATATGATCATCTACGGCATGGGAGAGAGGGCCCTGCGGGAGGTGGCGGGCAGGCTGGATGCAGGCGAGAAGATCTCTGAGATCAGGGATGTGGCTGGGACAGTAGTCAAGGAGGAGGTGGCAGTATGGCGAGGCCGGGCCAGGGGCGAAGATGAGCTGGAGATTCCGGGATTCGCCCAGGTTTCCGCTGACCGGCGCGAGTACGCCCGGGCCTTTGCCCTGCATTATCAGGAGCAGGATCCCTTTCATGGCCGCAGGGTGGTCCAGCCCCACCCCAAGACGGTCATAGTCCAGAATCCACCCGCCCGGCCGCTCCGCAGCGAAGAGCTGGACAGGATCTATGAGCTGCCATTTCAGAGAGCGACGCATCCTTCTTATCGGGAAACCGTACCTGCTCTCGAGCCGGTGCGCTTCTCCATCACCAGCCACCGGGGGTGCTTCGGCTCCTGCTCCTTCTGCGCCCTGACCCATCACCAGGGCAGGATGGTGCAGAGCAGAAGCATCGAGTCCATACTGCGGGAGGTGAAGATTATGGTGGGGATGAAGGGCTTTGCCGGGATCATATCCGATGTGGGCGGGCCGACGGCCAATATGTACTCCCTCTCCTGCCCCCGCTGGAAAGATGGTGCCTGCCCGGACAAGCTCTGTTCGGCAGACTGTCCCAGCCTGAACAAGGACCACTCCCGCCAGGTGGAGCTGCTGCGCCGCATAAGAGAGGTTCCCGGAGTCAAGCGGGTCTTCATCTCCTCCGGAATCAGGCATGACCTGATAATGGCGGACAGCTCATCCTATCTGGAGGAGATCTGCCGCCATCACGTATCGGGCCATCTCAAGATAGCGCCGGAGCATATCTCACGGTCGGTGATAGAATGCATGAATAAGCCACCAAGAGAGGTGCTGGACTCGTTCCGGGAGCTTTTTTCCGCTGCCTCCAAGGCGGCGGGAAGGGAGCAGTATATCCTCCCCTATCTCATGTCCGGGCACCCTGGCTGCACTGTGGGAAATATGGTGGAGCTGGCCCTGTATCTGCAAGAGGCGCATCTCTATACCGAGCAGGTACAGGACTTCACTCCCACCCCCATGACCGTCTCCACAGCCATGTATTACACCGGCCTGGACCCGTTTACCTTAGAGCCGGTGCATGTGCCCAGAGGCAGGGAGAAGAGGATCCAGAGGGCCATGCTGCATTACCAGGACCCCAGGAACTATGATCTGGTCAGAGATGGTCTGAAGATGGCTGGGCGGAAGGATCTCATCGGCTCGGGAAGAGGATGCCTGATACCGGCTCGACCGACGAGGGGATGGAGAGGGAAGGGCGAGAAGCAGCGGGATCAGAGGAAAAGAGACCGACGGGGATTATAACACAATGTTTATATTCAATCCAATCATATAAAGTTCGGGGTCACCATCCTTGCCTCTTCGCTCAAATTACATCCTCAAAGCATTTCTCGCCTCCGGGCTGCTATCGTTGCTGATGATCGCCCTGGCCCAGGGGCTGATTCGGTTCTTTCACCACGGCCCGCCACTTCCCCTCTCCATAATCCTCATCCTGGCCGCGGTATGCTTTGTCCTATCTGCCTCCTTCTTCGAGCGCTATGAGGTGGGCTCGATCATCTGGTCCATGCTGGTCTCGGTCATAGCTACGGCCATGCTCACCCTGCTCTCCGGGGGCGTAATCCAGGTGGTAACCAGGCCCGGCCAGTCCTGGGAGGAACTGCTCTCCGCTCTGGCCATATGCATGATCGTGGCCATGATCCTTCTCTCCCATCTCAAGAAGAGCCTGGGGGAGATAGAATATTGAGGCGACCATGAGGATATCCCTTCTCATCTCCCATCTCATCTTCAGTCTCATCTTCAGTCTCATCTTCCAACTGTCTCCCAGCCATATCTGCCCTTTTCAGTCCCAGATTGGTGCTTCTTTCCCGCCGGGAAGCTTTCGACTGATTGAGTTCTAATACTAGCAGAGACACTAGCTGCATCCTGATGCCGGGCATGATGGTGGACTCCTACGGCCGCAAGGTCACTGGCCTGCGGATTGCACTCACCTCTCGCTGCAACCTTCGTTGTCTCTACTGCCACCATGAGGGCGAGGTGGAGCCCAACGGCGAGATCTCCGATGAGATGGTGATAGGCGTAGCCCAGGCCGCTGCGGCGATAGGCGTGCGCTCCCTCAAGCTGACCGGAGGCGAGCCACTGCTGCGCCTGGGCCTCTCTGGCCTCATCGCCCAAATGCCGCCGCAGATGAAGATTTCGCTCACCACCAACGGCATTTATCTGGCGGAGCAGGCGGAAGACCTGGCCCAGGCGGGCCTGGATCGGGTCAATGTCAGCCTGGACTCCCTCAAGCCGGAGGTCTATCGAGCCATAACCAAAGGCCGGGAAGGAGATCTGGAAAGGGTCATGCAGGGGCTGGATGCCGCTGCCCAGGCGGGACTGCTGCCCATCAAGCTCAATGTGGTGGTTTTAAAGCAGAATGAGGCGGAGATCCCGGCCATAATCGACTTCTGCCGGGAGAAGGGGCTGATCGCCCAGCTCATCCAGCTACTGGACCTCGACCACAAGGGGCTTGCCGGGGATATGGACGCCATCGAGGCCCGGCTGGCGGCCCAGGCGGACCATATCCACACCCGGGAGATGCACCGGCGCAAGAAGTACCTCCTGGATGGGGCAGAGGTGGAGATAGTGCGGCCCATGGACAACACTGAATTCTGCGCCAACTGCAACCGGCTCCGGGTGACATCAGACGGAAAGATCAAGCCCTGCCTGCTGCGAAGCGACAATTTGGTGCCGATCGACTCCTGCGACTGCGGCAGGATCGAGGAGCTGCTACGGCAGGCAAACGCTCGACGGGAGCCCTATTTTAAGGCATAACGGCATTTTATCTGCTTTACCCCCAGGTCGCTCATTCGAGCATGGTGGAGGCGGTCCGGCCCAGGATTAAAGAACGGATAGTGAGTGGCTCGCTATGTCGAGGGAATATTCTCTCTATCTGGAAGACAGTAATCTTCTTTTCAGGTGATTGATAATCTTTCTTATCCATTTCTTTTAAATTGTAGCTCGCTAGAGGCAGGCATTTTTAATAGATGAATGGAGAAGATGGAGCCATCATGGCTCCGGAGGAAAAAGCCAGAGAGGAAATTGATCAGCTGCTAAGAGAAGCAGGCTGGGCGGTGCAGGATTACGACCAGTTCAGCCTGGGAGCCTCTTTGGGAGTAGCGGTGCGGGAGTTTCCCCTCATCTCCGGATTTGCCGACTATCTTCTTTTCATAGATCGGGAGGCGGTGGGGGCCGTCGAGGCCAAGCCGGAGGGCACCACTCTGAGCGGGGTGGAGGAGCAGACCGGGGGCTATCTCTCGGGCCTGCCGGAGGAGATCCCGCACAGCTACAGTCCTCTGCCCTTCGGATACGAGAGCACAGGGGCCGAGACCTTCTTTGTGGACAGCAGAGAGCCCACGCCCCGCTCGCGCCGCATCTTCGCCTTTCATAGGCCTGAGAGCTTGCGGGACTTCCTCTCCCAAGAGAGGACGCTGCGGGAGAGGCTGGGAGAGCTGCCGGATCTGGCGGCTGGGAACCTGCGGGAGTGCCAGTTCGAGGCCATAGCCAATCTGGAGAGATCCCTGGCCGAGGCCCGGCCCCGGGCTTTAATCCAGATGGCCACGGGAAGCGGCAAGACCTATGCGGCGGTGAGCTTCATCTACCGGCTGATCAAGTTTGCCGGGGCGAGAAGGGTGCTCTTTTTGGTGGATCGGCGGACCTTAGGCGAGCAGGCCCTCAATGAGTTCAAGCAGTATGTGACACCGGATGATGGCCGCAAGTTCACTGAGCTATACAATGTGCAGCACCTGACTTCCAACACATTGGATCCAGTGAGCCGGGTGTGCATCACCACCATCCAGAGGCTTTATTCCATGCTCAAGGGCGAGGGAGATCTGGCGGAACAGATCGAAGATCAGTCCTTATTCGATGTGACTCCTGCGGGCGAAGCCCCCTGGAGATATCCTACAATCCTCAGATACCGATTGAAACCTTCGACTTTGTGATCACCGACGAGTGCCACCGCTCCATCTACAATTTATGGCGGCAGGTGCTGGAATACTTCGATGCCTTTCTCATAGGCATGACCGCCACTCCATCCAAGCAGACTCTGGGATTTTTCAACCAGAACCTGGTCATGGAGTACAATCACGAGAGGGCGGTGGCGGATGGGGTTAATGTGGGCTATGAGGTCTACCGCATTGAGACGGAGATCACCAGCCAGGGCGGCAAAGTGGAGGCGGGCTACTACATCGACATCCGGGACAAGCTGACCAGGGAGAAGCGCTGGGAGATGCTGGATGAGGATCTGGAGTACGAGCCTCGGCAGCTGGACAGAAATGTGGTGGCCCGGATCAGATCCGGACGGTGATCCGGACCTTCAGGGAGAAGCTGCCGGAGATCTTTCCCCATCGCAGGGAGGTTCCCAAGACCCTCCTCTTTGCCAAGGATGACTCCCATGCCGAGGATATCGTGAGGATAGTGCGGGAGGAGTTCGGGAAGGGAAATGACTTCTGCAAGAAGATCACCTACAGGACAGAGGAGAAGCCGGAGAACCTCATAGCCAGCTTCCGGAACTCGCCCAATCCCAGGATTGCGGTGACGGTGGACATGGTCTCTACGGGCACAGACATCAAGCCCCTGGAGTGCCTGATATTTATGAGGGATGTCAAGTCCCAGGTCTACTTCGAGCAGATGAAAGGCCGTGGAACGCGGACCATATCGCCCACCGACCTGGAGTCTGTCACCCCCGGAGCGCGGCATAAGACCCATTTTGTGATCGTGGATGCGGTCGGCGTCTGCCAGAGGGACAAGAGCGACTCCCGGCCTCTGGAGAGGAGGAAGGGCGTCTCTCTCGAGAGGCTGATAAAATCGGTGGCTCTGGGAGTGAGGAGCGATAAGAACCTAACCACCTTAGCGGGCAGGCTGGCCCGGCTGGACCGGGAGCTGGAGGACAAAGACCGCCGGGATCTGGAGGCCGCAGCAGGCGGGAGGCCCATGAAGCATATCATCAATGGGCTGCTGGATGCGGTGGACCCGGACAAGAAAGAGGCCCGCGCCAAAGAGATCTTCCAGACCGAAAAGCCTGACGAAAAGCAGATAGAGAAGGCGGGAAAGGAGCTGGCCAGGTCGGCGTGCCTTCCCTTCGACAGCCCCAAATTCAGGAATGCCCTGATCGATATCAAGAAGAGAAATGAGCAGTATATAGATGAGCTCTCCAAGGACGTGGTTCTTTTCGCCGGTGCCGACTCCCAGGCCCTGGAGCGAGCAGGAGAGGTGGCCAGCAGCTTCCGGCGCTTCATCGAGGAGAACCGGGATGAGCTGACGGCGCTACAGATCATCTACAGCAAGCCCTACGGCCAGAGGCATCTGACTTTTTCGCAGATCAAGCAGCTGGCGGAGGCCATTGAGAAGCCACCCTATCGCCTCACGACGGAGCTGGTCTGGCAGGCGTATGAAAAATTAGAGCGCTCCAAGGTGAAGGGCGCCGGGCCGCAGAAGCTGCTCACCAACATCATCTCACTGGTGCGCTTTGCCACCGGGGAGAGCCCCGAGCTGGAGCCCTTCCCGGAGACGGTGGAAGAGCGCTTCGGTGACTGGATGGAGAGAGCGGAGGCGGCAGGGCAGAAATTCACGCCGGAACAGAGGCAGTGGCTGGAGATGATCAAGAACCACATCGCCACCAGCGTGGCCATAGAGATGGAGGATCTGGAGCTGGCTCCCTTCTACGAGCGGGGCGGGCCTCTGAGAGCCTACAAGCTCTTCGGGGAGGAGCTGGGCAGGATCATGAAAGAGATGAATGAGGCGCTGGCGGGATGAGTGAACCTCTAACGAACTCTTATAGATCACCAGCCAACTGGGCTTGGACGGAATTGGAAAATATCGTCCCGAATCCTAAGAATGATATTGTTGATGGCCCTTTTGGCTCAAATCTAAAGGCATCCGAATATATTGGAGAGGGCATTCCAATTATTCGACTCCAGAATATAGATAGAAATAATTTTATAGACAAGAATATAAAATTTATATCTCCCGAGAAAGCAAATCAACTCAATAGGCATTCCTTTTCGGGAAGCGATATTGTTCTAACAAAATTAGGCGATCCTTTAGGAAAAGCATGCATAGTTCCTGAAGGCTTTGGACCAGGTATCATAGTTGCAGATGTTGTTAGAATAAAATTGGATGAGGAATATATCTCTAAGAAATATTTAGTTTACGCAATAAATTCTGATGCAGTTATAAAGCAATTGAGCATAAAAACAAAAGGTACAACACGTCCAAGAGTGAATCTCGCTCATATTAGGAAACTGAAAATCCCAATTTCGCCACTTCCCGAGCAGCACCGCATCGTCGCTCGCATCGAGGAGCTATTCAGCCGCCTGGATGCCGGGGTTCAGGCCCTCCAGAAGGCCAGGGCCCAGCTCCAGCGCTACCGCCAGTCAGTGCTCCGGGCGGCGGTGACGGGCAGGCTCACTGCGGAGTGGCGGGCGGCGCACCCGGAGGTGGAGCCTGCGGAGGAGCTGCTGAAAAGAATTCTGACTGATAGAAGGTCAAAATGGGAAGAAAAAGAACTAGTGAAAATGCGTTCGAGGCAAAAAACTCCAAAGAACGGCCGTTGGAAAGAAAAATACAAGAATCCACGAAGTATTTCGGTTCAAGCTGATTTGCCTGAGATACCGGCAAACTGGGCATATACATTCATTGATCCGATTTTATCGATTGAAAGAACTGGAATGAAGACAGGACCATTTGGTAGCCTATTGAAGAAAGAAGAGCATAAGGCAGAAGGAATTCCTGTATTAGGAATAGAAAATATTGAATACCTGAAATTTATTAGGGGGAGCAAAATTCATATTAGCGAAAAAAAAGCTGACCAGTTATGGGATTATGATGCAAGACCAGGAGATATTATAATTTCAAGATCTGGTACTGTGGGTGAAGTTTGCGTTATTCCAGAGGATATCGAAAGAGCAATCATATCGACGAATTTGATGCGAGTTACATTGAATTCAAGTGCAATGCTCCCGAGATTCTTTTGCCTTCTCCTAAAGGGTTCACCATTTGTTATGAGCCAAATTTCCGAACTCTGCAAAGGCAGCACTAGATCATTTTTGAATCAAGAAATACTTTCATCGATTGTGTTTCCAATAGCACCTATTTGCGAACAATGCATCATAGTTGATGAGGTCGAAAGATATCATTCCTATGTTGAACAGTTTCAAGATGAATTAAGAAGAGATTTTGTCTGCATTAGTCATCTCCGCCGATCCATCCTCCAGCGCGCCTTCCAGGGCCAGCTCGTCCCCCAGGACCCCAGCGACGAGCCCGCCAGCCTTCTCCTGGAGCGGATCCGGGCGGAAAGGATAAAGGAACCCCCGAGAAGAGGCAGAAAAAGCAAGGCCCACCAGGCGAGGCTATCCCAATGACCGAAGAATCTTCAATCGTCCAGCGGCTCTGGAACTACTGCAATGTCCTCCGAGACGACGGCGTCAGCTACGGCGACTATGTGGAGCAGCTCACCTACCTTCTCTTCCTGAAGATGGCCCACGAGCAGACCCTGCCGCCCTATAGCAAGCCCTCGGCCATTCCCCAGGGGCTGGACTGGCCCAGCCTCACGGAAAAGGACGGCAACGACTTAGAAGCGCACTACCGCAAGATACTGGAGACGCTGGGAAAAGAGCCGGGCATGTTGGGGGTCATATTCCGCAAGTCCCAGAGCAAGATCCAGTCACCCGCCAAGCTGCGCCGCCTGGTGGAGCTGATCAACGGCGAGACCTGGCTGGGCCTGGATGTGGATGTCAAGGGGGCCATCTATGAGGGCCTCCTGGAGAAGAACGCCGAGGACGTGAAGGGCGGCGCGGGACAATATTTCACCCCCAGGCCGCTCATCCGGGCCATTGTGGAGGCGGTCCGGCCCAAACCAGGCGAGAGCATCGGAGATCCGGCCTGCGGTACCGGAGGCTTCTTTCTAGCGGCTCATAAATATTTAGAGGATAATTACAGACTGGACAGAGACCAGCAGCTCTCCCTCAAAACCAAGACCTTCCGGGGCTCAGACATCGTGGACAGCGTGGCCCGGCTGTGCGCCATGAACCTCTACCTGCACGGCATCGGCGGCGAGGAGAGCCCCATAGAGGTGGCCGACTCCCTGCTTCAGGAAGAGAGCGAGAAGGTGGACATCGTCCTCACCAATCCTCCCTTCGGCAAGAAGAGCAGCGTCACCATCTCCAACGGCGGGACCAAGGAGAGCCGCCAGGCGGAGACCTACAGCCGCCAGGACTTCTGGGCCACCACCTCCAACAAGCAGCTCAACTTCCTGCAGCACGTGAGGACCATGCTTAAAACCAACGGCAGGGCGGCCATTGTGGTCCCGGACAACGTCCTCTTTGAGGGCGGGGCGGGGGAGACGGTGCGACGCAACCTCCTCCAAAGCTGCGACGTGCACACCCTGCTGCGATTGCCAACCGGCGTCTTTTATGCCCAGGGGGTCAAGGCCAATGTGCTCTTCTTCGACCGCAGGCCCGCCGGGTCCCTGCCCTGGACGGAGAAGCTGTGGATCTACGACCTGCGCACGAACAAGCACTTCACCCTTAAGACCAATCCCCTCAAGGACGCAGATCTGAAAGACTTTGTCAAGTGCTACAATCCTGAAAATCGTCGGGAGAGGACGGAGACGGAGCGCTTCCGCGCTTTCAGCTACGATGAGCTAATCAAGCGGGACAAGGCCAGTCTGGACATCTTCTGGCTGAAAGACGAGAGCCTGGAGGACTCCGAGAACCTCCCCGAGCCGGAGGCCCTGGCGGCGGAGATCGTGGAGAGCCTGGAGACGGCGCTGCAGGAGTTCAGGGCCATCTATGAG
>MTKX01010327.1_pt1 | contig 13725 bp, 15 predicted proteins | sample 1042771 | NCBI WGS metagenome assembly MTKX01 (sample SAMN06212183, study PRJNA360534) | anaerobic digester metagenome | biome: Wastewater treatment plant; material: sludge; isolation source: anaerobic digester fed with sludge from wastewater treatment plant | place: Denmark: WWTP Randers ... | reverse complement strand
TCAAAATTATTTGAAAATATTGAAAATCCAGCATTACAAAAAGCCGAAACACTATGAAATATTGACGCAAATATTGCCTTGGGTAAAGGATATCGACCGATAAAACTGATTAATAAGAAAAAGGCTCCCAAGGCTTCAAAGGTAAAGGTATATTTTAATACATTGAGCGTAAACCGTACGACTCCACCAGGAGTTTCCAGGCTAAAAGTTTCCTTTAAAGCAAGACGGTCACNNAATTTGACCCCAAAAGGAAAAAAATGTTGCGGTATCGACCACGGTCAAACCAGTCACACAGATGGCAGATGTTGAGGTAAAAACAGCATCAATAAAAGTCAGGTCTTTCCCCGGGGCAGTCATAGCAGGCAGCATAAGGATCAATGAACCAAGAAGAATAACGGTTATATATCCCAATAAAATAATTTGAGCAGGTTTAAACATTATATGCCGCTCATGATTGATCGAACCAAAGACTGATGTACTTTTTCTAGTATCCCGAATAACCAACATAATTCAAGTATGATTTATCTTTTTTTAAATATTCTTTATCTTCTAAGAAACCGAGTTTGAACCAAAGATGTATTTATTTCAATACAATCTTGACTATTTTATCACATAACTTGCGCAGGATTAAATCGTAGTGTAGTATTATAAACATGGAAAATAGTGAGTTTGATGGAAAAATTATTCACATTTATGATTCCAAAATAATCCGTTTATTAAAAAAGCTCGGTTATTTAGTGATTATCATTTTCCTCGGAATATACCTGCTTACTGGGATTTATGTAGTTGGCCCTGATGAAGTTGGGATGGTTAAACTTTTTGGTGAATTCGTCCGGCAGGTTCCTCCAGGTATTCATTATCATATTCCCTATCCTTTTGAAACTATCATTAAACCGAAAATTACTGAGGTCCGCCGTGTGGAAATTGGATTTAGAACCCTCAGTACCGATCCTATTCCCCGATATCAACTCATTCCTGAAGAATCATTGATGCTAACCGGAGATGAAAATATTGTCGACTGCCAATATACAGTACAATACCGAATTAGCGATCCTTACCTATTTCTCTTCCGAGTGAAAGATGTCGATGCTGCCGTAAAAAAAGCGGCCGAATCAGCTCTTCGGGAAATTGTCGGGAAAAAACAAATTGATGAGGTCCTCACTTCAGGAAAAAGTGAAATCCAAGAAGAAACCAGAGTTCTTATTCAGTCCATTTTAGATCGATATGAAGCAGGTGTTCAGATTATTGCCGCTCAACTTCAGGACGTTCAACCTCCAGAAGCAGTGGTTTCAGCTTTTAAAGATGTTGCCAGCGCTCGGGAAGACAAAGTTCGTTTTGTTAATGAGGCCGAAGGATACCGCAGTGAAGTTATTCCCAACGCTCGTGGACAAGCTGAGCAAATTATCAAAGAAGCTGAAGCTTGGCAAGAAAAAGTTGTGAAAGAAGCCGAAGGAGACACGGCCCGTTTCCTCCAAGTTCTCCAAGAATATAGCCTGAATAAAGAAGTCACTCGAACCCGCCTTTATCTCGAAACCATCCAGAAGGCGCTTCCTCTGGTTCAAAAATATCTGATCGATAGTTCCACGGCTTCCCAAGATATTCTAAAGTTACTTCCCTTAACTGGAAAGGATGGTTCAGCCGTTGTCTATTAATAAGTCGTTCTGGAAAAAAATGGTTTTGATTATCATCATTCTGGTTCTTATTTCAATTACCAAACCCTGGTTTACTCTTGACGAAACCGAACAAGTAGTCATTCTCCAGTTTGGTAAGCCGATTGCAGTGGTGCAAAAAAGCGGATTTCATCTGAAACTACCCTATCCTTTACAGGTTATTTACGTTTTTGATAAACGTATTCTTGATTATGATTCACCTCCGGAAGAAGTCATTACTGAAGACAAAAAAACTCTGGTGATAGATAATTATGTTCGATGGCGCATTATCGATCCTCTCCGCTTTCTACAAACTGTGGTGAGTGAAACCGGTGCAATGGTTCGAATAGATGATATTATCTATTCGGAGTTAAGAGCTGAAATTGGCCGCATTCCTCTCTTCGATTTAATTTCAATAAAACGTCGTCAGGTTATGGATACGGTTACTGTCAATTCTAACCGAAAAGCGAATGCTTTTGGGATAGAAATTATCGATGTAGGAATTAAAAGAGCCGACCTTCCCAAACAAAATGAAGAAGCAGTTTTCCAAAGAATGAAAACTGAAAGAGAAAGACAGGCGAAACAATACCGTTCCGAAGGCCAGGAAGAGGCTATCAAATTACGGGCGGAAACCGATAAGGAGAAAACTCTGATAATTGCCGAAGCGGAAAAGCAATCGAAAATTATTCGTGGCCAAGGGGAAGCTAAAGCTTTACGAATTTATGCCGAAGCCTTCAAACAGGATCCAGAATTCTATACCTTTCAAAAAACCTTAGAAACCTATGAAAAAACTTTCAACAATAAAGACGTTTTGATCCTGACACCGGATACTGAATTTCTCCACTACTTATTTAAAATCAATCAAGAAATTGAAAAATGAACTTTAAAAAAACCGGTGGGAGTAATTCCCACCGGTTAACCAAAAGGATTTACTGCTCGGTCAGTTGGTCAATGATTTTCTGAACTAAAGGTAAGTAAGTAAAAGCTGGGCCTCCACCCATGGCCACTCCAACTTGAGCTGCTTCTAAGATTTCTTCAGTACTGGCACCAGCCTTTATCGCTGCTCGAGTGTGTAACCAGATACAATTTTCACAGTGAATAGCCAATCCAATTCCTAAGGCAATTAGCTCTTTGGTTTTAATATTGAGACTTCCATCAGCCATAGCTTGATGGTAAAAACCATTAAAACCTTCCAAGGTTTTTGGTGAAACATCTTTTAATCTTTTCAAACCATTTCGATATTCTTGAAAAAAATCATTTCCTGATGAACTCATGCAACCTACTCCTTCTTTTTGTCAACATAATCAAGCCAATCGATATAAGCTGCTTCTTCTCCTCGAATCACTCTAAAAAATATCTCTTGTAATTGCCGGGTCACTGGTCCTGGCTTTCCATCACCAATTGGTCTTCCGTCAACCTCAACAATGGGAGTAATTTCTGCTGCCGTCCCAGTAAAAAATGCTTCATCAGCCAGATAAAGGTCATCTCGAGTACAGTGAGTTTCTCTGACATCATATTCTAAATCGAGTGCCAAACGAATAACTGTATCTCGGGTTATCCCTAGTAATATTGAATAAGGATGGGGCGTATATAACACTCCTTTTTTAACCATGAAAATATTCTCACCGCTTCCTTCTGAAACAAATCCGTGCATATCCAAAAGGATAGCTTCGTCATAACCCAATTCTTTAGCTTCGGTTTTTGCTAATGCTGAATTGAGATAGTTGGCGCTGGTTTTTGCTCGGGGAGAACTGGCATTCATTGAATTACGAGTATAGGATGAAATTTTAGCTCGAATTCCATGTTTTAAACCTTTTTCTCCCATATAGGCACCCCATCGCCAAACCGCTATTGCTGAAATGACTTCACAACTGGTTGGATCAACCCCCATCTCACCATAACCACGGAAGACCAAAGGCCTTATATAGCATTCTTCTACTTGATTCCTTCGGATAGTTTCAAGCGTTGCTTGGTACAATTCTTTTTGACTATAAGGGATGCACATTTTAATAATTCTTGCCGAATCAAACAACCTTTGAATATGATNNGATACACATTTTAATAATTCTTGCCGAATCAAATAACCTTTGAATATGATCTCCTAGCCGAAACACTGCTGATCCCTGAATGGTTTTATAGCAACGGATTCCTTCAAACACCGACGTTCCGTAATGAAGGGCATGGGTTAATACATGGGTTGTCGCGTCCTTCCAATCAACAATTTTTCCATTCAACCAAATCGAAGATAATTCCTGCATTCAAACCACCCCGTAATTCTATTAATTATATTTTATTCAGAGTATAACACTCTTTTCAGTAAAATGAGCTATTCTCATCCGCATCCTATAAAAAAATAAACCAATTTCGTGAAAAACATTGCAAACTCGTCAAAAACGAATACAATAAAAGAAGATGCGGGGGTGATAGCGACGTATTGGGATGAATATTATGAATTAATGCCACGTCATAATCTTGAAAAAATTCAATTAAATCGTTTGAAAAAAGTTTTAATTCGTGCTTATCATAATCTTCCCTATTATCGACAAAAAATTGATCAAGCCGGTATTGATATTAATGATGTTCAATCACTTTATGACCTTCAACGCCTTCCTTTCACGACTAAACAGGATTTAAGGAATGTTTACCCGTTTGGAGCTATTGCTGAACCTTTAAAAAATATTGTTCGGATCCATTCTTCATCAGGTACCACCGGAACAGCAACGGTGGTTGGGTACACCCGTAATGATATTGAAATCTGGTCTCAACTATTAGCTCGTACCCTTTGTGGATGTGGCATAACCGAACAGGACACTATTCAAGTGGCTTTCGGATATGGTTTATTTACCGGAGGGTTAGGAGTCCATTACGGAGCAGAAAAATTAGGTGCCACTGTCGTACCCATGTCCAGTGGGAACACTCTTCGTCAAATTCAAATATTAAAAGATTTCCAGATTTCGGCTTTGTGTTGTACTCCTTCTTATGCTCTTTATCTTTCAGAAACAGCCAAAGAAAACCAAATTGATTGGTCGCAAACTGCCTTTCGCTTGGGAATATTTGGCGCCGAACCTTGGTCTGAAGAGATGAGAATAGAAATTGAAAAAAAACTTCCCATTCGAGCCTTTGACATTTATGGATTAAGCGAGGTTATTGGCCCGGGAGTTGCATTCGAATGTGAATTTCATCAAGGTCTTCATATTTCTGAAGATTGTTTTATACCTGAAATAGTTGATATTCAAACTGGGAAGCCCTTACCCCCCGGCGAAACTGGTGAACTGGTTTTCACCACTTTAACCAAAGAAGGAACACCGGTAATCCGATATCGAACTGGTGATATTTCTTCTCTTAAGTATGGTGAATGTCAATGCGGCCGAACCATGGCAAGAATGGAACGGGTCACATCACGAACCGATGACATGCTCATTATCCGTGGAGTAAATGTTTACCCCTCACAAATCGAAAGCGTCATCCTGAGTTTTGATGGAATTGAACCCTATTATCAAATTCTGATTAGTAGGGAAAATTTCTTAGACAAAGTCGAAGTTGAGGTTGAGGTATCTTCAGAAATATTTTCTGATGAAATTAAAGTTCTTGAAAACCTCAGAAATAAAATTGAAGAGAAAATTAAAGCCGAGCTGAATCTTTCCTGTTCGATAAAACTTATTAAGCCCAAAAGCATTACTCGTTCTGAGGGTAAAGCAAAGCGGGTCATCGACCTGCGGAAAAAAGAGGGATTCTCATGAAACAAATATCGGTTTTTTTAGAAAATAAGCCAGGAAGTCTTCACGCGGTTTTAGCCAAGCTGAAAGAATGGAATGTTAATCTCCGCGCCCTATCGCTGGCTGATACTGCTGACTTTGGAGTACTCCGGTTTATCGTTGAAAAACCAGAGCAACTGGTTGAGCAGCTTCGCAAAGAAAATTTTACTGCCACTCTCACCGAAATATTGGTAGTTGGTGTAGATGATCGACCGGGAGGACTTTCTCAAATCGTTGAAGTACTCACCCTAAATCATATCTCCATCGAATATCTCTATGCTTTTGTTTCTCCCAAGGGCCAAAAAGCCTACGTGGTTATGAGAGTTGAAGATGTCCCACGTGCCTCTCATATTTTGCGAGAAGCAAAGGCATCCTTACTTGATGAAATTACCATATAAAAAAGCTTTTTAAAAAGTTTCTTACCAGAAACCAGGGGATAGTATTAAAACTATCAACCAGTGACCGATTCATTACTCTGTCACTGGTTGATTAATAACATCATAATGTTTTCAGCAATAGTCATTCCACCATTGGATTTTCCTTCCCAAACTTTTTGGCTAAAATTTTCGGCTGCTTTTTGATAGTCTTGAAGATTCAAAAGAGTATTTTTAAGAACCTGGGCTAACTGAGATGGTGTATCTCCTCCTGGAATTAGTGCTTCCCGAAGGAGAAGTTTTTGTCGGTTTTCAATAAAATCCCGATTGACTTGAATGGCATTTTCTTGCCAAGGTTCAATAGAGGGAATTCCCAAAAAAGCTGCCTGTTCAATAGCTGTACCAGCAAAACCAACGACTAAAGCTGATTGAGAAAGATGCTGAAAATAATCACCTTGACTCCAAGATATAAAAAAATGATGATTTTTCAAAAGTGATGCCAATAAAAATTTTATTTCTTGAGTATCAACACCCGGTGAAAAAACTATATGGATCTCATAGTCTTTTAGGTATTGATGATTCACCTCTTTAAAAGCTACGAAAAAAAACTGTAGATTATTCTTCCAATCCTTTCGACTTCCCGGCAAAAAAACGATTTTTCTTCTATTCTCTTCCTTTTTTTTAATATCTGGTCCCAAAAATCCTAAATATTTTGCAGTAATGCCCAGCTGAAGAAACCATTGCTCCGTTAGCCGGTCTCGAGTATAAACCTGTCGGCAACCATATCGGAAGAGATGCCGGGTCAATCGACCCAGTCGCTCCAAAGGTTGATTACTTCTTTTTAACAACCAGGTATGGGCACAAGCCACCATATATAATTCTTTTTGTAAAAATAACTGGTTCAATAAAGGTGGAATAAAATCACCGATACCAATGACCGCGTCAATTTTGTTTTTAATTTTTTTCAACTCGCGCAAAATAAATCCGCTATTGGGTATAACTCCGCGAAAGCAATCTTCAATGAATCTTTTCGATTTTTGCCAAGCAGAACCCAAGTATACTCCTCCATTTGGCAATGAAAAAGGGGGAGTAATAATTGACACTTGATCGGGATATTGCGACTGGCATTGATAAAATTGTGCCCCTTTCCCGATAAGAGGAATAACCAAAAAAGTGCTTGGAATTTTATATACTTTGGTAAATTGAACCAGTTTTTCTAATAAAATTGAGGCAAATGAATCTTCCCCGTATCCGTTGCTGAGAAGCAATAATGTTTTTGGTGACATTGACCATTTAACCTTAATTAATATATTTTTATAAATTCTTAAAAAAGATCATCTAAACTTAAAAAGCAGCTGTTTATAAATTGACCACTACTTTAATTGATTCAGCCTTATGTTCATGGGCAAAGAGCAATGCTTCCTGAGCTTTTTCCAATGGAAAACGATGGGTAATTAATGATTTTAAATTCACTCGTCCCGAATTAAGCAAATCAACACCTCCGGGATAGGCATTTGCATACCGGAAAATTCCGAGAACATCCAGTTCTTTATCAATGGTTTTAATGATATTAAAATTAAATTCTGCTTGGGAAGGAAGACCTATTAAAACGACCTTCCCTCCTCTTTTAGCAACTTCAACGGTCATTTGAGTTGTAGCAACACTTCCTGCGGTTTCAAAAACCACATGGACTCCTTTATTGCCGGTGAGGTCTTTTACTGTTTTCACAACATCTTCTTTTTGGGGATTAATAGTATAGAATGCTCCCAATTCTTTTGCTTTTTGTAGTCTCATATCAACAACATCAACAGCTATTACTTTTGTTAGCCCCCTGGCTAAAAGAGCTTCAATAGTCACCAAGCCGATAGTGCCACTTCCTAAAACTAATGCGGTTTGTCCCGGTTCAACTCTTGCTCTTCGGGTAGCGTACNNACATACCGACCGAGAGGGGTTCAACCAGAGCTGCTTCTTCAAAAGAAACCTGGTCAGCAATTGGGTAAGTAAAACAAGCAGGGTGAGTAACATATTCACAAAATGAACCATCAATGGGAGGTGTTGCCCAAAAAATTACATCGGGACAAAGGTTATAACGGCCGAGACGACAATTTTCACATTTACCGCAGGGAATACCTGGTTCCATAGTCACTCGNNTCCATAGTCACTCGATCCCCAGGCTTTAAATCTTTGACTCCGGCACCAATTTCAACAACTTCACCAGAACACTCATGACCTAATATAAAGGGAGGCTCAACAATATAGTCCCCAATCCGACCTTCAATAAAATAATGGATGTCTGAACCACAAACTCCAACACTTTTAATCCGAACTAAAACTTCATCCTCTTTTGGTACAGGAACGGGAAGATTTTCAATTTCTACTTTTCTTATTCCTTTCATCACTGCAGCTTTCATTTGTTGAGACATAATTAGTACCTCCTTTTTTGTTTATTATTTTGATTAATAATTAAATAAGGTTTCTAAATGTCTTTTAAAACCCGGTAGACTCTCTATATCACCACCCGGACAATTTTCAGAATAACGAAGAATTCCATTCTTATCGATCATGAAAACTGCCCATTCCGCTAAGTCATTCTTCCCTTTTACCCCAAAGGCACGAATGGTATCACCGCTAACATCGCTATATAGCGGGTAAGCCAGTTCCAATCTATTGGAAAATTCTTTCTGTACATAAATACTATCAATACTTACGGCAAGAAATATTCCACCAAGCTGATGAATTGATTCCGATAGGCGATTATAATCAACTAAAGCCTTCTGAGCAATAGGACTTGCAATTGAATCAAAAAAAAGAAGAACTGCAGCTGTTCCTTTTACAACCGAAGAAAGATTTATTATCTCTAATTGAGCATCATAAAGAAAACCTTCTGGAAAGGGACTCTTTAAACGAGGTTTGGTTTGTGAGAAAAAACCAATAACTTCCTTCATAAAAACTGGTAAATCATTGGGTCCTTGAGCGGTAAGAATGTTCCCATCAACCACAGTATGAAAATCGACATATTCACCGCCAGCATTCACAATATCATCACGAATTGCTCGATTCCCGGTAATCCTTTTTCCTCGAATAATATCTGCGGAAATCAAAACACTTGGCCCATGACAGAGCGCTCCAATAAGTTTTCCCTGTTGAAAAGTTTCTTTTACTAAATTGATAATTGCCGGATAACGTCTAAGATAGTCGGGGGCAAAGCCTCCTGGAATAATTATTCCATCAAAATCTCGAGATGTTATTGAGGAAGCGGTTACTTCAGGTTTAGCTGGAAAACCATTTCTTCCGGAATACAAATCGGAAGATCCTGTCCCTACCAACTTGGTCTCTACCCCCTCTTCTTTGAGCCGAAGCAAAGGGTACCAGAGTTCCAATTCTTGGTATAAATTCTCAATAAAAATCATTATCCTCCGATTATTCAACTGGCTTAATCTCCTTCATGGTTCAATATTAATATTATTTCCCAAGTTCTTTTTTTATTCCCAGCAAAATAGCGTAATGTTTTTTCTCCTCTTGGATAACTTTCTTAAGCCATTCTTTTTTAGATTCTGGGACCATAATTTCCATACTTTCATAAAATTTCACACTTTCCTTTTCTACTTCCATGCCAACTTCAAGTGCCTTTTCTATGCTGCTATCACCTTGAGTCAGGTCAAGACCTTGGAGTATTTTTCCAAGAACTCCATTCTCAATCAATGACCCAAGGTAATTACTGGTTTCATCCATAGTATCGGGAACAAAATCAATTTGCGTGTTTAAGTCATCTTTGGTTTTTTGAAAATATTCTAAATGCTTTTTTTCTTCTTCACCTAAAAAAATAAATATTTCTCTTGATTTTTGATCAGAAGTTTTTTTAGAGAGGTTTTCATAAAAGGCTATTCCTCTTCTTTCTAACTCAACAGCCATTTCTAATACCTCATCCGCAGAAAATCGCATGGCCATAAATATCACCCTTTCATAATCTTTCTTTTTAATTGTAACATGAAAACGGTTTTATTCAGTACTTAGGAAAAGCATTGTTATAAAATCTTATATTTCTTTCAACTAAAGCCATATACTATACAACCGCACATAGTGGTCATGAAAATATTATCTTTCTCATTTTGTTTATCTCCTACCAAGGGAAAATAACCGAGTGGGGAGGGAGAGTTAAAATTCGATGAAAAGATGAAACACATTAAACTCCTTATTACTCTGATCCAATTGCTCCTTTTCCCTTGGTAGGAGAAGGTTTGGATGATGGTGAATCAACAATAAATTTTTATTTCGATTTATGTTATGATTAAGCAAAAATCGAAAGGAAATACCATATGGGAACTATCAAAAAACCAAATCCAGTCAAATTTTTTATTGCTGTCCTTTTTGAAAACATCTCAGTTCTTGAAAGGATTATTCCTCAGTTAGAAAAAGAATTTGGTCTCATCCAGTGGAAAAGCCCCATTATTGATTTTACTCACACCAATTACTATCAAGAAATTGGTGAGAAGCTAAAAAGAATTTTTCTGGTCTTTCAGGAACTTTTTGATCCAGAGGATTTAGCCAATCGTAAAATATTAACCAATCAGCTTGAGTCTCAAACCGGAGATACCCAAATAACCAGAAGAATCAATCTTGATCCTGGTTATTTTGATGGAGGTAAAATCGTCTTAGCTACCACCAAAAACTTCTCACATCGAGTATATATAGGAAAGGGAATCTATGCTGAAGCAACCATCCGATGGGAAAAAGGTGATTTTCGACCTTTCGAATACACCTATCCTGACTATGCCAGCAAAGAATACCGTCCCTCTCTCATCCAGATCCGCAGTCTCTATAGGGAAGATTTGTCTCGAGCTCAAACCAACGAGGTAGTTTAAAGATCTCTTCCAAATATTTGGCAATAATAAGGACTGTTTTTAAGAAGTTCCTGATGAGTTCCAATATCCCGTATCTCTCCGTCCTTGATCAAAACAATTCGATCTAAATCTTTAACCATTCTTAAAGAATGAGCAATCAGAATGACGATTTTGTCCTTTCCAATGTGGTTGTGAATAGTGTCTAAAATATAATCTTCAGATTCCGGATCAAGGCTGGAAGTTGCTTCATCTAAAACCAGGATAGGTGGATTTTTTAAGAGAGCCCGAGCAATAGCTATTCGTTGTTTTTGTCCGCCTGAAAGTCTCTTTCCCATATCACCCAGGTCAGTGTCGTAACTGTTTTCTAAATGGATAATAAACTCGTGGGCGTGTGCTCGTTGAGCTGCCTCAATAACTTCATCCATAGAAGCATTCAAGTTTCCATAGAGAATATTCTCTCGAACTGTTCCACCTAAAACCAATGAATCTTGAAGAACCACGCCTATTTGTTGACGAAGAGATGCTATTTTAATTTTTCGAATATCAATTCCATCAACTTCAATACTTCCTTGATCGGGGTCATAAAACCGAAGAAGAAGATTTATGAGGGTGGTTTTCCCTGCACCACTTGGACCAACAATCCCAATCTTTTCTCCTTGGGCAATATGGAGGGAAAAATTTTTTAATATTATTTCTCCTCCATAAGAAAAATAGATATCTTTTAATGTGATTCCCTGGGTAACACTATGAATAGATACCGATTCGCTGAGGTCTTGAATTCGGGGAGCAGTATCAAGAATTTCAAAAATTCTTTCAGCCGATGCTAAGCTTTGTTGTAAGGCTTGAATACCATTGGAAATGTGAGAAAGAGGAGCAGCTGCTGTGGCAATATACCCCAAAAAAGCAATCAAACCTCCGGGAGTTAGTTTTCCAAATACGACTTCTCGTCCTCCAAACCAAATCATTATGGTTAAACCGACCGATGATACCAACTCAACTAAAGGGGTTAAAAGGGCTTTTGCTTTGGCTTGTTTCATAGCCAAATAAAAATTCAGTTCATTCTCTTTTTCGAATTTTTCCACCTCATAATGGCCACTGACATAGGATTGAATTATTTTAATACCCGAAACCGTTCTTTCAATGAGTTGGGTTAAGACTGCAGTTTTCGACTGTAAAAGATGTGAGGCACCTCGAATTTTTTTACCCAAATAATCTATACTCAATCCTACCAAGGGTAAAACCACAATTGAAAGAGTGGTGAGTTTCCAGTTAATGTAAAAACATACTCCTATGGAACCAATCAGAATGAGAAGGTCCATAAATATATTCATAAAAGTATGAGAAAAAAGGTTTTGGATATTAGTTACATCATTAGTCATACGGGAAATAATATCCCCGGTTGGGTTTTCTTGAAAAAACGATGCCGATAGAGAATAAATGTGTTGATATAATTCCGAACGGAGTTTGGTAATCACCCGAAAACCAGCTTTGGAAACCCAAAGATTCTGAATATAAGAAGTGAGTCCTTTAATAAAAAATATAAATACAATTCCAAAAGTTATGAATAATAACAATAACAGGTTCTTTTGAATAAGAACTTGGTCAATAATAATCTTTACCAGCCAGGGGAAAATAAGGCTAATACCAGCCCCTAAAATTCCCATAATAAGCGCTCCAGCTACCAATCCACCGTAAGGCTTGAGATAATTGAGTAGCCTAAAGAGACTTTTCCCTTTTACCATAAAAATTCTCCTGGATTAATTGAGTTAAAACCGAATCGGCTGTTGTTGGAAATTCGTCTTCTGATATTTCATAATCGAAATCTGTTTTATAAATCATATTTTCTACTTTACTTACCACATCTTCGGGGCAAACCTTCCCTCGTAATTCAGGAAAAATTTCTCTATTCATTATAATGTTTGGCAGTGATACCCACTTTTTTTTATGATTCACCGCATAGATTATCTTTTTTTTAATTATTGGACCTATTCCAGGTATTTTTCCAATGAATTCTGGGATCCCAGTCAGTGGTATATTTTTACTGTTCGCTTCCAAGGGTAAAATGATCAAGGTTTTCTTCTTCCGATAAAATAATTCCAAATTAGAAGACCCCGGAATAGCAATAGCAACATCAGCTTGGTTCATTAAGTGAGAAGCTTTACCAAAATAAAATGGGATTTTCCCTTCCCCCCAATTATCAACTGGAATATCTTTTTCCGAATAATGCGCCGGAAAACTAAGGGCAAAAGAAGTTTTCGGAAAAATTGGCAGCAATAAATCAGCAATTTTTTTATAAAAAGGGATTAGGTAATCATAAGCAAAAGACCGACTACCCGGTAGGAATAATATTCGGGGTTCGCCTTGACAAAAAAATCGGTTTTCCTCCTCAGCTAGGTATTTTTCCTGTACCACGTAGGAATAAAGCAAATCGCCAATAAATTTCTTTTGAGGGAATTGATGTCGATCATGATCACGAAGAAATCGGGCCAAATAAAGGTCTACATGCTTTGACCAACGTAAATGGCTCCCATAAACCCACAGAGGATATCCGCTCCTCTTCTTAAGAAGGACAGCATTATAAATATCCCCTCCCAAAAAAAGGATTAAACCTTGTCGTGGAAATGATAAAGGTTTTTTCCCCCAGCAAATCTGTTTGGTCTCAGCCGGTAAAAAAACCTTGGTAATGTATTTGTTTTCTTGAAGAACTTTTTGCTCACAACCAGTACTAAATTGGCAGGGTGTCAAAAATATCCATATTTGTATTGGAATTTCATTAGCAATAATCGAGTTCAACAAGGTCATAGCCCAATAATAAAGCTCTCCAGGACCATTTACCGTTATCATGACCACCGGTCGATCATCTAAGATAATTTTCGATCACCTCAACAACTTGTGAGTAAGTATCCCCATGTGTCAAAGTTTTTCTAATTTCTTGTGCATTCCTTTGAGCAAAACTCTCTATCAAACTATCGTTGATTATTTTTTCCATAGCTTGTAATAGATTTTCACTGTTAAAGTCATTCTGAATCAGCTCAGGACATGCCTCCCGATTAAGGAGAATATTTGGCAAACCAATAAACCTCTTTTTTAAAAATAACCGAGCTAA